>Ga0153921_1000146_pt1 | contig 52280 bp, 46 predicted proteins | sample TSNJ005MetaG_FD_104691 | JGI IMG/M metagenome (GOLD analysis project Ga0153921, IMG submission 104691) | Attine ant fungus gardens microbial communities from New Jersey, USA - TSNJ005 MetaG | ecosystem: Host-associated > Fungi > Mycelium > Unclassified | place: USA: New Jersey, Brendon T. Byrne... | reverse complement strand
TGCCCTTGCCGTTGAGTGCGTAGGAAACTGTGGACACGGCGACGCCGGCGGCTGTCGCGACATCGCGAAGCGTCGGGACGTTCGGCGTGATCATCGGGGTCGCGTCCTCTAGTTGCTGGGCGGCTTCTACTCGAGAATGACGTGCAATCGTTTCGGCAAGGTTGAAAGTTCAGGTGCGGTAGGCGTCAGCGCGGTGCGAGACCGCAGTGACCGTGACTCGGCGGGATCGCTCGTTGATCAGATACAGCACCCGATACGAGCCGCGGCGGGCCGAGTAGGCCGGTGCCAACGGCGGCGAAAGCGCCTTGCCGATTCTATGGGGGTTCTCGAGCAGTGGTCCGGTGATGAATTCGTACACCGCGGCCGCGACCTTCTCAGGAAAAGTCTGTTTCAGCGAGCGAGCGGCGGAGCGGGTCACCGCGAGAGTGTAGGGCGCGTCGGAGATGGTCATTCCTCGGTAGTGCCGAGGAAAATACCAAGACTTGCAATGTCGAGGGTGTCACCGGCCTCGGCGTCGGCGATGCCGGCCAGATGATCCGCCAGCAGCGATTCATCGGCCAGCACGGCGATCGTCTCGCGCAGCGCGTCGTAATCGTCGGCGCCGAGCAATACCGCCGCCCGGTGCCCGTTCCGGGTGATCTCGAACCGCTCGTGCGTGCGCTCGGCCTCGTCGACGAGGCGGGACAGTTGCGCCCTGGCGTCAGCCACCGGAAGAGTAGTCATGTACACAATTCTAGCGCATATTTTGCGGGTGTGATGTGTTCCCCGTACATCGGAGTGACCTTCGACGGCGACTGCGGCGAGCTCGGGCGGGGTGCCAGCCACGGCCTTGCCGAGCCTTCGGTTTCCTGGCGGACGTGGTGGGTCTGGTGCCACGGGAGTGGACGATGCCGGACGAGCCCTCGTCCACTCGGTCGACGGCGCTCGCGACCTGCGTCGCAGGTGAACGGTCATCGTGCGTCGCCCTAAATCGAACCCATCGGCAGTGCCGTGGTTGCAGTTGCTCGCAGATCCTCGGAGAGGTGGGTGTTGGTGGCAGCGTGAGGAACGATCTGCGAAAACACCTATGGGCAGCAACAGGTTCCAGAGCTGGAACCGATGCGACGCCCGACCCTGGAGCAGCAGCACCGTTCCTGCAGAACAGTCGTCCTGCGGTAACCAATCCGCGTATATGCCCCCAAGCACTTCGTGCCGGGAGGGACCCCCGTCTGACCGTGTGTCGCGAATATCGACATGCCATCCGCCGTTCACAATGTTCGTCGACCGAAACAGAAGCGGCCTCGGGAACTGACGTTCCCGAGGCCGCTTCCACCTGCCACTTGACAAAATTTCTCTACATATCAGGTGTTGGATGTGGCCGTGTGATTGTCGACGGGTTGCGAAGGCTCGATCTTGTGCCGTTTGACGAGTAGCACGATGGCGATGATCGGGTAGGCCAGGATCGGCGCAAATGCGCCCGCGTACCCCTGTTGGTCCAACAGGATGACGCTGCCGCTGATGAGAGCGAAGTCGAAAAGTCCGTGGAGTACGGAGTTGAGGGTGTTGCTTCCCGAAACTCGTCGGGTTAGGTAGAAGAAGTAGCCGGCGAGGCTGACCATGATTGCTTGTGGGACAGCGGAAGCGCCGTGTCCGAAGACGTTGGTGAGGTGGACGGCGCCGAAGATGAGACTGGACCACAAGGCGACCTGGCCTTCGCGGAGTCCGTGGTTGCGCAGCATGGTTACGCCGATGCCTCGGAACATTCCTTCTTCGCCCCAGCCGACGAATTGCGTGGCGATCAGGAGGACGATGACAAATAGCCAGCCTTTCTCCGCGAGAGCGCTGTAGTCGATGCCCACGAGGATTGCGACGAGAAGGATGGCAGGAACGACCCACACCCAGCGGTTCACTGGTCGGTCGTCGTTGAGTGCAGGACGCCACCAACCTAGAGTTGCGATGACGCTGTAGGTGAAGGTCAGGGCGAGTCCCAACGGGATCACCATCGTGAAGACGACCCCACGAGTGGTTAGCGTGTCGTCCTCGTTGCCCCAGCCCGCAATGAGGCGGCCGCCGAACTGAATGATGGCCAGGTACACGATGACGATCACTGCGAAGGCAACGTAAGAAAGCTGACGCCCGGAGACGCGAGGCTGACCCTCGTGCTTGTGTATGTTCACCGCCCAATATTAGGGCCCAGGTCGACGTGGGGACTTGACCCCGTGTGATGGACACGTTTGATCCTGGTTTCAGACCAGGGAAAGCGAGAAGATCTAATTCGATGACCAACAGATTCATACCGAAGAGTTCCTCCGCGACGCAGTCGAGCTGTAGCGGGATACCGACGGCGCGACCGTGGCCGGTATCGCCACTGATCTCGGCATATCCCACGGCTCCCTGACCACGTGGCTGAAGAATGCAGGAATCCCTATCCGTAGATTCGGCACCAGCGATGCGCCGCAACCCGACCCCGGTGAGACACCGCAACAAGAAACCGCCCGACTCCGGGCCGACGTCGCGTACCTGCGAGCGGAGAAAACCAAGTTTGAAACCGAGCGAGACATCCTGTGGTCTGCGGCCAAAATTTCGCCGGAGAGACGAAATTGGTGAACCGTTAAAGCGAATGGCTGACGCGTTTCCGACGGTCGGTGCCAGTGTGACGCCACGGCAGGATCAGTGTTGTTGGTGTCTTCTCACGACCGCGGTGTAGGTGAGTCGTCGGGGTGTGTCGGTGCCGGAGTCTCGATTAGGGGCCAGGGGGAGTGGTGGGTGTTCTAGGTCGAAGGGGCCGGAACGGAGGGGTTCGCATCTTCTCTCTGGTCCGGGTGGTGGTTTGGTGAGTTCAGGATTGGGTTCGTTCGCGTTCGGAGGTTCCTTCCCAAATCCCGTAGGGCTCTGGGGTCGACAGGGCATAGTTCAAATCAGTGCGGACCTTCTTTTGGGTGCCCGCGAAGCCTCGCCGGTAAGCGTACTGCTGTCTCGCAGTACGACCGTGCCGAACGCCAACTCGTGTGCACTTCCAGGGGTGGGCGAGTCGTCGAGGGCCAGCCGTATTGCGTGTCGACCCATCTCGGCGAGGGGCAACGCGACGGTCGTCAGGCCGGGAGTGTGGTCACGCAGGGTGGGGATGTCGTCGAATCCGGCGATGCAGAGGTCTTCGGGCACATGCAGGTTCAGCTCGCGCCATGCGGCAATCGCACCGATGGCCATGACGTCCGCTACGGCGAAGACGCACAGCCGATCGCGCTCGTGCGGGGTCACTGCGAGATCCGCGGCGAGATTTCTGGCTGCGTCGAACCCGCCGTCACGGGAAAATTCACCGACGACTTCGAGTTCCGGGGCTACTCCGCGTCGGTGCAATGCGTCGACGAACCCGTCGCGGCGATCGACTGGCGTACGGAGGTTATCCGGGCCGCCGATGATTGCGAACCGCCGATGTCCCTGCTCGTAGAGCGTCTCGGCCAATCGGCCCGAGGCGGCGTAATTGTCCGGCTCGACCGCCGCACCAAACGAGACGGATTGACCGATGACGACCACCTTTCCGCCGTTCTCGCGGTAGGCAGCAAACTCCTGCTCGAGGTGGTGGTCGAAGTCGCCGATCGGCCGGGAGCCGGCGAGGATGATGGCGTCGGCGCGATGCGAGACGAATGTGCTCACCGACTGGCGTTCGACATCGAAATCGCGCTCGGTGCTGGCGAGCAATACGAGTTTGCCCGCGGCACGCGCCTCCTTCTGGATGCCGCGCACGATGGTGGAAAAGTACGGGTCGGCGATGTCGTGCACGATGAGGCCGATGAGGCCTGTCGATGATCGCGCGAGGGCCTGGGCCTGGGCGTTGGGGACGTAGCCGAGTCTTCGGGCGGCAGCGCGAACACGGTCCGCGACACCTTCGCCTGGGATGCGGGACGAGCCGTTGAGCACGCGTGAGGCGGTCGCCTGGGAGACGCCTGCGGCTGCCGCGACGTCCTGCAATCTCACGGCCGCCATGGTCGCGACCTTCCGAACCGAGAATTCATCAACCGATTTCCGATCTCTGTTGACCGACTGCCTCCCACAGCATACCTTGGAAAGCGCTTTCCCAACTATTCTGTCAACCAGACGGACACGTGCAGGACGTTTTCTGCCCGCATCGCCCCGAGACTCTTCGTCACATATGGAAAGGCATTCCCGTGGCCAAATCCACCACCCGTACCCTGCGCATCGCCATGAACGGCGTGACCGGGCGCATGGGTTACCGTCAGCATCTGCTGCGCTCGATCCTCCCCATCCGCGACGCCGGCGGCCTCGTGCTCGACGACGGCACCCGCGTCCAGGTGGAGCCGATCCTCGTCGGCCGCAACGAAGCCAAGCTCCGAGAACTCTGCGCGGCCCACGGCATCACGCACTACAGCACCGACACCGCTGCTGTCGTCGCCGATCCGAGTATCGACATCTACTTCGATGCGCAGGTCACCTCGCGCCGGGCAGCCGCCCTCTCGTCCGCCATGAAGGCCGGAAAGCATATTTTCACCGAGAAGCCGACGGCCGAAACGCTGACCGAGGCCATCGAGCTTGCCCGCATCGCGGAGAACGCAGGTGTCACTGCCGGTGTCGTCCACGACAAGCTCTACCTTCCGGGCCTGGTGAAACTGAAGCGTCTCGTCGACGAGGGGTTCTTCGGCCGCATCCTCTCCTTACGCGGCGAGTTCGGCTACTGGGTTTTCGAAGGTGACGGCCAGCCCGCCCAGCGGCCGAGCTGGAACTACCGTGCGGAGGACGGCGGCGGCATCGTCGTCGACATGTTCTGCCATTGGAACTACGTTCTCGAGGGCCTCCTCGGCCGGGTCGAAACCGTCACCGCGAAGGCTGCCACCCACATCCCCACGCGTTGGGACGAGCAGGGCAACGAGTACGAGGCGACTGCCGATGATTCTGCCTACGGAATTTTCGAGATGCAGGACGGCGTGGTGGCCCAGATCAACTCGTCATGGGCGGTACGAGTCTTCCGTGACGAGCTCGTCGAGTTTCAGGTCGACGGCACGCACGGATCCGCCGTCGCAGGATTACGCACGTGCGTCGCACAGCATCGCTCCCACACGCCGAAGCCGGTGTGGAACCCCGACCTGCCTGTCACCGAACCGTTCCGCGACCAATGGCTCGAAGTGCCGGCGAACACCGACCTCGACAACGGCTTCAAACTGCAGTGGGAAGAATTTTTGCGCGATGTCATCGCCGAGCGCCCGCACCGCTACGGTCTGCTCTCAGCGGCACGCGGCGTGCAACTGGCCGAACTGGGATTGAAGAGCTCCGCCGAGGGGCGGCGCCTCGACGTCCCCGAGATCACGCTGTGACCGCCGCTGAGACTCTGCGGGCCGCGTCGCCTGTGTCGATCACCTTGCCTGGCAGGGGAGTTCACCAACTCGGAGAACCCGGTGCGTGGACCAAGCCGACGGCGCCGCTGTCGTCGCGTATCGTCTACGCCGCCGCGCACGTGATCCCGCGAGCGACCGGTGACAACACCCCCGGCGCAGCCGCGGACATCGACTGGGACGCCACTTTGGCGTACCGACGCGAGCTGTGGTCCTACGGCCTCGGCGTCGCCGACGCCATGGACACCGCCCAGCGAGGTATGGGCCTGGACTGGACCGCGACCGCCGAGCTGATCCGGCGCACGGGTGCCGAAGCCAAGCGCGTCGGTGGACTCTTGGCCTGCGGTGCCGGGACCGACCAACTCGACCTGACAACCTTGCCGTCGGGCGAGGCGGGGTTGAACAAGGTGGTCGATGCGTATCGCGAGCAGATCGCCGTCGTCACCGAATCGGGCGCGAACGTCGTCATCATGGCCTCGCGTGCGCTAGCTCAGGTCGCCACCTCACCGGAGGACTACGTCTCGGTGTACTCGAGACTGCTCGACGAGGCCGAGCAACCCGTCGTCCTGCACTGGCTCGGAACCATGTTCGACCCTGCGCTGCACGGTTATTGGGGCAGCGCAGACATCGACCGAGCAACGACCGTGTTCCGCGGACTGATCGACGCGCACGCAAACAAGGTCGACGGCATCAAAGTCTCCCTGCTCGACGCCAGCCACGAAATCGCGTTGCGCCGCGCCCTGCCCCCGGGCACACGGATGTATACGGGTGACGACTTCAACTACCCCGAGTTGATCATCGGCGACGACCAGGGCCATTCGGACGCGCTGCTCGGCATCTTCGCCGCGATCTACCCGGCGGCGTCGACGGCGTTGCAGGAACTCGATCGCGGCAACACCGCACGCGCCGAGGAGATTCTGCGTTCCACTCAGCAACTCGGCCGGCACATCTTCGCCGCGCCGACGTACTACTACAAGACCGGTATCGCGTTTCTGTCCTGGCTCAACGGTCAGCAGCCCGGCTTCTCCATGGTCGGCGGATTGGCGTCGGGCAGAAGCGTCGAGCATCTGACGACGCTGTTCGTGCTTGCCGACGAGGCCGGGTTGCTCTCCGACCCCGCGTTGGCCGTGCACCGGATGGGGCTCTTTCTCGAAGTGAACGGAGTAGTGTCATGACGCTGGCCAGCTACGATCTCGACAATCCTTATGCGGCATTGTCGTTGAACACCAAGACGGTGAACAACTGGACGATCGAGGAAGCCATCGACGGGGCTGCGCGTGCGGGACTCGGCGCGATCGGTCCTTGGCGCGACCGTGTGCACGAAGCCGGCGTCGCCAAGACGGCGAAAATGGCGTCCGATGCTGGGTTGCGCGTGTCGAGCTTGTGTCGCGGGGGTTTCCTGACGGACATCGACGACGACGGTCTCGACGACAACCGCCGCGCACTGGACGAAGCGGCCGAACTCGGTGCTCCCGAGTTGGTCATGGTGATGGGCGGGATTCCCGATCGCGATCTGATCGGTGCTCGCGCCCGCGCCGAGGAGCGGTTGGCATCATTGGTCCCATATGCGCTGGAACGTGGTGTTCGGATCGCGCTGGAGCCGCTGCACCCGATGTTCGTGGCAGATCGTGCCGTCATTTCGACTCTGGGACAGGCGTTGTCGATGGCCGAGCCGCATCCGGCGGAGGCTGTCGGTGTCGTCGTGGATACGTTCCACATCTGGTGGGATCCGGAACTTGGCAGTCTCATCGACCTGGCAGGGCAGCGTGGACGGATCAGTTCGTATCAGGTGTGCGACTGGCTGGTACCGATGGAGGCTGACCCGTTGCTATCGCGGGGCATGATGGGTGACGGGGTCATCGACTTCGGTGTCATCGGCACCTGGGTTCGCGACGCCGGTTACCGCGGCGACGTCGAAGTGGAGATCTTCAACGACAAGGTCTGGGCTACCGACGGCCGCGAGGTGATCGAGACGATGAAGCTGCGGTACCGCGATCTCGTCTTGCCCGCCTTGATCGGATGAGGGTCCTCTTCGCACCTGACTCGTTCAAAGGTACAATCGGATCCCTCGATGCGGCAACAGCATTGCGTGACGGGTGGGCATCGATTCGTGGCGATGACGATCTGGTGCTGTTGCCACAGGCCGATGGCGGCGAGGGCACCCTCGACGTGCTGGCCGCATGTTCCCCCGGTTCGAAATGGTCAGTCGCGCAAGGAGTCAGTGCGCCGGATGGGCGACCGGTGGACGCTCGTTGGTTAACGCTCGCCGACGGGCGGGCGGTCGTCGGGCTCGCCGAATCGTCGGGGATCGCGTACGTGCATCAGTTGGATCCACTCGGTGCCTCCACGCGCGGTCTCGGACAAGTCCTCGCCGCGACCAGATCAGATCGGTTGAGCATCGCGTTGGGAGGGTCGGCGTCGACGGACGGCGGATTGGGGGTGCTTCGAGCTCTCGGTCTTCGAGTGCTCGACGCTTGCGGTGTCGACGTGCCGGAGGGGGGTGCCGGGTTGGCGCAGGCTGCGCGGCTGGACACGAGCGCTTTGATCGCCGCGCCCTCCGATCTCGAATTACTGACCGACACCACTGCCGTGTTGTGCGGGGTCGCGGGCGCAGCACAGTTGTTCGGTCCGCAGAAGGGCGCGGGCACAGCCGAGATCGAGATTCTCGATGCTGCGTTGGCTCGCTGGGCTGTCTTGCTCACCGACGCCGGGCTGGTAGCCGATCCGTCGATGCCCGGCGTCGGGGCTGCCGGCGGTACCGCGTTCGGACTGTGTGCGTGGGGCGCCCACATCGAGCCCGGAGCCGAGCGGGTCTCCGAACTGACGGGTCTGCGCTCCTCGATCCCCTCGGCAGATCTCGTCGTCACGGGGGAAGGTACGTTCGATCGAACGTCGTTGACCGGCAAACTCGTCGGGCATGTGTTGTCTGCATGCGCCGAGGCGTCGGTTCCGGTCGCAGTCGTTGCCGGAAGGGTGGACGGCGACATCGAGGTAGCGTCCGTGTCGAGAACCGAACTGGCTGGAGGCTCGGGCGCAGCCATGAGACATCCGACGCACTGGTTGTTCGAAGCCGGGCGGATATGCGCACAGCGGCGCTGAGCGCATCTATCGTGGAGGTGGCGCAGTGCTCACGGCAGATCCCGGCGCACTGTCCACTCGCGCACTCGGTGCGGGCGGCGGAGCCGAATCAGGTTCGCCCCCTACGGTTCCGACTCTGAACCCGATACCGGAAAATTCGGAGCAGTTGCCCCGACATTGGTTGAAAGACGGCGTCGACGAATTTTACGTCGAGAGATGTGATCGGTTGTGCGTGCGAATCCGACTTCATTCATGTTCGGGATCGGGTGATCGGTGTCCCGCCACGCGCCGAGACCACAGCTGGTTGTCACCCGAACGTCCGGTGCAGTCGAGCGCATACAGCGCCGCGCCGATCATTCCTGCCTGTGCCCCGAGAGTGCTGGTATTCACCGATGGTGCTGCGCGCCAGGAGAGTCCGTGTTCGAGTTCGGAGACGACGGGGTCAAGGAGGATCCGTCCCGCTCGACTCAATCCGCCCGCGAGCACGATCGCCGCCGGATCGAGCATGGCCGTGGCCGTGACGAGCGCACGCCCCAGTGCTTTCGTGCCGTCAGTCCACACACGTTCTGCACGGACATCGTCGGCGATCCGCGTGGCCATCTCGGCGGTGCTGCCGCAGCGGCCGCCCGCTGCCCGATAGCGGCGAAGCAGTCCACCTGCCGATGAGTAGACCTCGAGGCACCCGTGTTGTCCGCATGCGCATGCCTCCCCGTCCGGAACGATGGGAATATGTCCGAATTCACCGGCGGTTCCGTTTTCGCCGGATACTAATCGGCCGTCGACCATGAAGCCGGCGGCCAGTCCTGTGCCCAGGACCACGACCATGATGTTGTTCGCGCTGTGCAGGCGGCCGTAGCCGACTCGAGCCTCGGCTGTACATGCCGCACGGACATCGTGCTGAAGAGTTGTGGGTAGCCCAGTGGCGTGGTGCACCAGCTCACGCAATGGCGTATTGACGAATCCGAGATTGGCGGCGTATTCGACGAGACCCCGGTCAGGGTGAACGATGCCCGGTGCGCACAGTCCGACCACCGCGGTCGAGTCGTTGCGCAGAACCCCGACTATCTCGATAATCGCGGCGACGATGGCGTCCGATCCGCGAGGAGTTGCAACGGTCACAGTGCGCTCGGTGGCACCATCGATCGTCATCCGCGCACATTTGATCGTGGTGCCGCCGATGTCGACGGCGATCACAGTGTCGGTCACCGGATTCTCTGCATGTCCGGCTTGTGCTCTCGGACATACCGGTAGAAGTCGGCGTTCGCGAGTCCGGCGGCGGCAGCATCGTCGATGACCACGGTGGCATGGGGGTGAAGTTGCAGTACCGAAGCCGGGCAGCCGGCCGACAGCGGACCTTCTACAGCGGCGGCAATGGCCGCTGCTTTGTGTGAGCCGGTCGCGATCAAGAGCAGCTGCTTGGTTTCGCAGATCGTTCCCAACCCCTGGGTGATCACATGCCGGGGAACCTGCTCGATGTCGTCGAAGAACCGTGCGTTGTCAGTGCGGGTCTGTTCACTCAAGGTTTTGACCCGGGTGCGCGAGAGCAGGGCCGAGGTCGGTTCGTTGAATCCGATGTGACCGTTGACGCCGATGCCCAGCAGTTGGATGTCGATCGATCCACGTGCGGCGATGTCTGTGTCGTATCGCTGTGCGGCGGCGCAGATGTCCTCGGACATCCCGTCCGGGCCGTAGACCCGGTCGGAATCGATATCGACGTGATCGATCAATTCTCGTCGAATGACTCGGGCATAAGATTCGGGATGCGCGGCGGGCAGTCCGACGTACTCGTCCAGGAGGAAGGCCTGCAGGGCGGCGAAGCTGTAGCCGTCGTCGCGGTGGCGACGAATCAGTTCGCTGTACACGAACAACGGCGAGGACCCGGTAGCCAGTCCCAGCGTGGTCCCGCCGGCGGCGATCGCATCGGTGATCACGTCGGCCGCAACGACACCGCATTGCTGTTCGGTCGGCAGGATGACTATTTCCATACTGTTCGATTTCTCCTTCTGTGGTCGATATCGATGCAGTCGGTGCCCGGGCCGTCCTTGCAGTCTGCGAGCACCCGCTACGATTCGGCCGCCTACACCGATTCGATCATGCGACGGCATGTTCGGGTTGTTGATCATCGCGAACGGCGTGCCCGGAACCAGAGCGCTGCGTGACTTCCGACTTCTCGGTCTCGCCGGGCGCACTGCCTGACGACTCGTTCATGTGACAGCCACTGGCTGGCGTTGGTTTTCTGCCTGTCCGACGGGAGGAGAGGTGGTCAGCCCCGAAGCTGTGATCAGGCCCCGAGGCGGAGCCCGTCCTTCGGGTTGAACAAGTGCAGCCGTGAGGTGTCGGGCATGAGGTGAATCACGTCGCCCTTGGCGGGGGGTCTGTGAGCATCGACCCGGGCGATGATGCGGTCCGCAGGGCCTCCGGGTCCGGGTGCGAGGTGGCCGTAGACATACGCGTCCGCGCCGAGTTCCTCGACCAGATCGACTTCCACCGCGACACCGGCCGGGTCCGGATGCCACGACTCCGGACGGATACCGAGAGTCGCGCGTGCACCCGGAAGCTGGGCAGCCGTGGACCGATCGATGGGGATCGACACATCGGCAAGGTGCGCGTGTCCGTCGCGCACGTCGACTTCCATCAGATTCATTGCAGGTGAACCGACGAACCCGGCTACGAAACTATTGACCGGTCGTTCGTAGAGTTCGCTGGGGCTCGCGCACTGCTGCAACACACCACCGTCGAGAATCGCGACTCGATCTCCCATCGTCATGGCTTCCACCTGATCGTGTGTGACGTAGACGGTGGTGGTACCCAGACGACGTTGCAGTTGCGCTATCTGCGTGCGGGTGGACACTCGGAGCTTCGCATCCAGATTGCTCAGCGGTTCGTCCATCAAAAAGACCTGTGGGCTGCGCACGATCGCGCGGCCCATCGCCACACGCTGGCGCTGCCCACCGGACAGCGCTTTCGGCTTGCGCTCAAGATACTGGGTCAAGTCCAAGATCCGTGCCGCGTTCTCGACCCGCTCTGCGATGTCGAGCTTGTTGTGCCCCGCGATCTTCAAAGCGAACCCCATGTTCTGGGCCACAGTCATATGGGGATACAGCGCATAGTTCTGGAACACCATTGCGATATCGCGGTCTTTCGGTGGCATCTCGGTGACATCGCGTCCACCGATGCGGACGGCACCGTAGTCGACGTCCTCGAGTCCAGCGAGCATCCGTAAGGACGTCGACTTGCCGCAGCCCGACGGTCCGACCAGGACGAGGAATTCACCGTCCTCGATCTCGAGGTCGAGGGAGTCGACGGCGGCGCGCTCGCTCCCTGGAAACAGTTTCGTCGCAGCCTCATAGGTGACAGTGGCCATGGGTGTCCTCCTCCTTGTGAGCCGTTTCGTCGTAGTTCGACGAAACCTTCGTATCGACGGGCCGCGCATCGCGCGCCCGGGTTGTCATGGTTGCTCGTCGCTGCGAGGTCGAGAGAGGATGTTGCGCAACGTGTGCGCATCCACCTCGAGCACCCGGGGGTCGTCGTCGACGAGGAATTCGAGCAGGTAGTCGGTTGCAGCGCTGTGGTCGACGAGATGCGCGGCCACCTTCGACCACAACGACGCGCGGTAAGCCAGGCGATGTCGTTGGTCGGCCGGCCACCACGCGAAGGCGTGCACGGCGACCACGTGCTCGGCGACCAGTGCGAGACCTGCCAGCGCATCATCGTCGGACATGCCCTCAGGAGGTTGCCAATACGTGCCGATCACGGAGGGGCGGTCGATTCGTTCGAGCAATTCGACCGTCGCTGGCGCGGTGTCGGTGAAGGTACCGCCATGGAATTCGAGTCCGATGGTGAGTCCGTGGTCGGCGGCGCCGTTGGCGAGGGCGCGGGCATCGGAGACGACGCGGGCGATCTGCTCTGGCGTTGCCTGAGCAGAACCGACCAGACCAGCCCATACACGAATTCTGTGTGCGCCCAACGCGACTGCGGTGGCGATCACGTCGGTGTTCTCCTCCGTGTCGGCGGCGCCGAGACGAAGGTACGAACCGTAGGAAGGGACAGTCAACCCTGCTGCTGCGGTCGCGTCGGCGACCGCAGCAGCCCGGTTCAGGTCTCCGGAAGGCACGTGTACGTCGGCGCCCCACTCGATGATTGCGAGCTGCGACGCCGCGGCAACGTCCAACACTTGCGCGGGTGTGAGATGGCGGAAGGTGACCGAGCAGAGACCTGCACGTAAGCGGGGGGTGGTTCGGCTTACTTCAGGAGTCGGAACAGTCAGGCTCTCAGCGCGCATTCTCGTCATGCTTGGGCGATCAGGGTCGGCGCGGTGATCGCGGCGAGAGGAGGCCGCCCGGTCGCATAGCGCTCGAGCTCCGTCAACGCGGAGTCACTCATACGCCGCGCTTCTGATCCCAGCGAACCAGCGACGTGTGGAGTGATCAGCACGTTCGGCAGCGTGTACAGCAGTGAGTCGGAGCAGAGGGGCTCGGGCTCGGTGACATCCAGTACTGCGTAAATTCTTCCTGCAGCGCAGGCTTTTTCGAGAGCTTCGGTGTCGACGAGTCCGCCGCGCGCGGTATTGATCACCGTCGCACCCGGTTTCAGTTCGGCTAGTTCGGCGTCGCCGATCATGCCCCGGGTGCCGGTGAGCAGAGGGGCGTGCAGGCTCAAGACGTCGGCACGGGAGAGGGCTTGATGCAGCTCCACGGGTTCGGCACCTGCGGCGAGGATGTCGGCGGGGTCCACCACCGGGTCCACGACCAGCACCTTCGCGGCATCGGTCACATGCAGTAGTTCGGTGACTCTGCGTCCGATCCTGGAGAAACCGACTATCACCACCGTACGGTCGCGTCCCGACAGCTCCCCGTGTCGGTCACGGTAGGACCAGTCGGCGCGGTGGATCCGGGCGTCCTGGGCGAGGAAGGGGACCTTTTTGAACGACCAGAGAATCGCTGCCAACGTGTACTGGGCCACGGGTTCGGCATTCGCGTCGGCGGCGGTGGTGACGAGTACTTCACGGTCGAACACGTCAGGGCCGACGTGCCCACGAATGCTGCCGGCGGCATGAATGATGGCCCGCAGTGACGGCGCAGCGTCCAGTACCTGCGCATTGATGGGTGGGCAACCCCACGAGGTCAGTAGTACTTCGGTCTCGGCCAGGCGGGCGAGGGTATGCGGTGAGTCGAATTCGGTCACCGCTATGGGATCACCGACTGCGGCGGTCCTGCGTAGCCTCGCGAGTTCGGGTGGCCCGAATTGCAACCGGTAGGTCTGCTCGTTCATCACCAGTAGCGTCGCCGGTGTGCTGCCGGGCTGTACGAGGTCTGCGCTCATTTGATGCCCCCCGCGGCGAGACCTGAACGCCATTGGCGCTGTAGGACAACGAATGCCAGGATCAGCGGCAGTATCGCCAACATCGAGCCGGTGATGACGAGCGGATTGTAATCGGGGAACTGGGTGGCGCGGTTGCTCCACTGATACAGGCCGAGGCTGACTGGGAACAGTTTCGGGTCCGTGAGCATGATCAGGGGAAGGAAAAAGTTGTTCCAGATAGCGACGAACTGGAACAAGAACACTGTGACGATGCCGGGTCGCATGAGCGGCATTGCGACGGTGAAGAACGTGCGTACCTCGCTGGCGCCGTCGATTCGGGCGGCTTCGAGTATTTCGTCGGGCACTGCGGAGTCGGTGTACACCCGCGCCAGGTAGACCCCGAATGGATTGGTCAGTACGGGAATGAACACCGCCCAAAATGTGTCCACCATGCGCAGTTCGCTGGCAAGTAGGTACAGCGGCAGGGCAAGCGCAGTGGTGGGTACCAAAACCCCGGTGAGAGTGAGACCGAAGAGTAGGTTGCGACCACGGAACGGGATCTTCGCGATTGCGTACCCGCACGCGGCGCAGATCAACGCTCCGATCAGCGCACCGACGAACGCGTAAAGGACCGAGTTGCGGATCCACGCTACGAACACACCGCCGTCTTGAGCGAACAGCGTTTGGATGTTGTTCCAGAGATTGAAGTCTCCGAATTCGAATGCACTTGTAGTGGAGAAATCTCCCAGAGATTTCGTGGATGCAGTCACCAGCCAGATCAGCGGCAGAATGCTGTACGCCGCGGCGAGTACGAGAACGAAGTAGATCGCAGTGCGTGAGGTCCATCGCGATCTATGCACTGGCTTGGCCCTGGCCGGGCCTCGATCGGCACTGCCGCTTTCGGGAAGTACAGCAGTCATCGGTTGCTCCTTTTCGACAGGCGCATCACCAGCGCGGACAGGACGGCAGAGGCGAGGGCGAGTATCACTGCTGCTGCTGCTGCTCGTCCGTAATCGCCTGAGACGAAAGCTGACTCGTAGACGTAGAGACTAGGAGTCCAGGTCGAATTGACGGCACTGGTGAAGGTGCGCAGGATGAGCGGTTCGGTGAACAACTGCAACGACCCGATGATGGAGAAGACCGCGGAGACGAAGATCGTCGGCTTGATCATGGGGGTCTTGATCGAGTAGGCGATCCGAAAGGCTCCCGCGCCGTCTACGTGCGCGGCCTCCGTGAGTTCCTTCGGCACCGCTTGGAGCGCGGTGTAGAAAATGATCACGTTGTATCCGACCCACTGCCAGGTGGCGATATTGACGATCGAGGACAGGACGGCGCCGCTGCTGAGCGGGTCGAAGGGGAGTAAGTCAGCAATAGGACCGATGCCAGGACTGTAGAGGTAGGCCCAGATGAGGCCGGCGATCACACCAGGAAGCGCGTAAGGAAGAAATACCGCCAGCGACCACATCTGCTTGAGCCGTACGACCGCGGAATCCAAGAGCATCGCGAGAACGAGTGCAAGTGCGATCATCAGCGGAACCTGAATCAGTGCGAATGCGACAACATTTCGGATACTGACCTGAAACGCCGGATCTGCCAATACGTCCCAGTAATTTCCCAGGGCGATGAACACCCGGCGCGGACTCTCGAAACCCAGTCCGCTGAAGCGATCTGTGAACAGGCTCAGATACACGGCGTACGCGACCGGGATCAGTACCGTGCCGACGAGAAGTACGGTGAATGGTCCGGCCAAGGCGAAAGCGGCGAGACCTGTTCGGCGGGGCGGCTTTCGACGACGCTTACGGGGCGCGCAGCGGGAATCGGCGTCCGAGCTGGGACGATGAGGTGCGGACACGCTCACGACGTGGTCCTTTCGATGACGGATATTCCACGGTCACGAAGGTCGGCAACTGCGGCAGTGTGAATGGGTTTCAAGGCTGCCGAGAGTGAAGGCCCCCCTGTGGCGGCGCCGCCGATGTTGTCTTGGATGGTGGAGAACATGCCGAGCGAGTTCGGGCCCCAGGTCCATTCCGGTACTCGCGTCGCGGCGAGGTCGAGGACGTCGTACACCGGCTCTCCGATGAAATAGTCGTTTGTGAATTCGGCACGTGCGCCCTGACGGTTGGGGGTGTAGGCCGGGAACAGGGAAGTGAAGCCTGCCGCGATCTTCGGGACCGCTGGATCGGTGGACAGCCAGCGCAGAAAAGTCAGCGCGGCCTCGGGATTCTTGCTTTCGCGGGAGACTCCGAATGCGGTACCACCGTGCATTCCGTTCGTCGGTGGGCTGCCCTCCCAGGTCGGAAGGGGCGCGACCGCCCAGCGATTTTTGTCCTCGGGGATGAATTTCTTCAGCGAACCCAGGCTCCACGCCGCCCCGAGTAGACCCCACAGTTTGCCGGTGTGCAGCCCGGAAATCCAGTCCTGGGTGCCTGTGGCGGTAGTGGCGACGAGGTCGTCGTCGATCATGGACTGCCAGTACTGTGCAACTTTCTGTGAACCCGGGTTGTCGACCGACACGCGCCAGGAGTCACCGTCGATGCGCCACCAGGGATCATCTGCACCCCAGGACATTCCAGCGTAGAAGGCGCCGTCACTGAGCGGAAATGTGGTCACGTGCGCACCAGGGTCGATCCCCCGCACCGCCGCGGCTGCGTCGCGGAACGCACCCCACGTTGTGGGAACAGTCAATCCGTTGGCGTCGAACAGGTCCTTTCGATAGTAAAAGGCCATCGGGGCGAGATCGAACGGAACCGCCCAAGTCCGTGCGCCCGGGCGCACACCCGTCCACGCCGCTGCGCTGTACCCGCCGGCCAAGTCCGCCATGTCGCTACTGAGGTCACGCAACCCGCCGGTCAGCAGAATCTGCGGGAGGCCCTGGTATTCGGTGTGAAGGATATCCGGGGCATTGTGCGCGCGAATTGCGTTGGCCTGCTGCGCGTATCCGCCGGACACACCCGCGGCAATGACGCTCAGTTCGACATGGATGTCGCTCTGCGAGTTGTTGAAGGCGTCGACGTATTTGTTCATGCCGGTCAGCCAGGACCAGATGCGCACACGCGTTCCCTGTTTCGCGACCGAGCTGCCGCATGCACTCGCTGCTGCCCCTGCTGCGGTGAGGCCCGCGCCCACCGTCACGACACCTTTCAGGAACGAACGTCGAGTGGTGCGGCCCAGGGGCCGCGGAACTTCTCTTCGGCTCGACATGGCTTCCTCCTGGGCTGTGTAGCGAATCGGAACTGAGATGTACTTCACTATCGGTAGCGAAAAGTGTCAAGATAAACGAACAGATTCGATCAACAAAGATCAGGAGTAATCAGCAATGAAGACAGTGGAAGTGGACTTCTGATGCTTGCCGCAGCTCGATACGACGCGATCCTCGCCGCCGTCCGAGAGCACGGCGTCGTGCGCTTGTCCGATCTGGTCGACCGTCTCGGCGTCACACCGGTGACGGTGCGCCGAGACGTCACTCGCCTCGCCGACAGAGGGTTGGTTGCGCGGGTACACGGCGGCGTTGCTATACCGCGCCGCGTCACCCGCGACCACACCCCACCCCGCTCGGTGATCGGACCGATCGCACCGGGCGCAGTCATCGGCATGGTGGTGCCGTCAGTGGAGTACTACTGGCCCAAGGTCATTCAGGGCGCGCAGGGTGCCGTCTCGACAGCGGGTGGCCGGTTGATCTTCCGCGGGTCGAGCTACGACACCGCCGACGACCGTGCCCAGATCACCAACCTGCTCGACCGCGGTGTCCAGGCAGTGTTGGCCGCGCCGAACATAGACGGCAAGGCGAGCGCGGAGTTGCTCCGCTGGCTCGGCGGGCTACCGGTTCCTGTCATTCTCCTCGAACGGCGACCACCCGCAGAGCTCGAGATGCTTCCCCTCGATGCGGTCTTCAGCGACCACGCACTCGGCGTTGGCCTCGCTGTACGACATCTCACCACCATGGGCCGGCGACGAATCGGACTGATCACCACCCGCCCCAGCGTGACCAGTGACGCTCTGCACATGGGCTGGGCGCACACCGTACGCGCCCTGGGGTTGGACGTCGACGGCGTACCCCATATGGATATTCCCTCCTACGGAGCCCCCGGCTGGGTTGCACACTACGACCAAGTGATCGACCAACTTCTCGATGCTGAAGTAGGTGGCATCGTGGTGCACGCAGACAGGGAGGCAATCGGAATCGTGCACCGTGCACAGGAACGAGGACTCCGGATACCTGAGGACCTCGCGGTCGTCTCCTACGATGACGAAGTCGCTGCTGCCTGCGACCCCCCGCTCACCGCACTACGTCCGGAAAAGTACCGCCTCGGTGTACTTGCTGCCGACCTCGCCCTCGCCCGGATCGCCGAGGATCCTGATCGACCCGTTCACAGAGTGACTCTGTGGCCGTCCCTCGTGGTTCGGCAATCGTGCGGCGCTCGGGCAGACTGAAAAGTGAGGGCATTTGGGACTTGATGTCACCAACGGGTCTGTCGCGTTAAGGGTGTTTCGGCCAGTTTCCATCAGTATGTTTCCGATCCTGGCCAACGATCGGCGAACGTGATCGCAAACTCGTTCAGAGCAGGCTTCCATCTCGTTATCCATCGTGCCGGCACTGTCACGTTGTTGAACGCGGCAAACTGGGAGAATCAGTGGCGTGACCACCGCAATGCCGTCGTACAAAGGCCACCGATACCCAGTCGAAATCATCAACCACTGCGTGTGGCTGTACTTTCGGTTCCCGCTCAGCTTTCGTGAGGTCGAGGAACTCATGCTCGAACGCGGTGTAATGGTCAGCTACGAGACGGTCCGGCGGTGGTGCGCCAAGTTCGGGCAGGCTTACGCAAACCAACTGCGCCGACGGCGTCCGCGACTCGGCGACAAGTGGCACCTCGACGAGGTGTTCATCAGGATCAACGGTACCCAGCATTACCTGTGGCGGGCGGTCGATCAGGACGGCAACGTGCTCGATGTGCTGGTCCAGCCACGCCGAAACACTTTGTCGGCCAAGCGATTCTTCCGCCGGCTGCTCAGAGGTGCTGAGTATGTGCCGCGGGTGCTGGTCACCGACAAGCTGGGTAGCTACGGGGTGGCGCACCGCGAGATGCTGCCCACGGTCGAGCATCGGCAGTCGAAGTATCTCAACAACCGGGCCGAGAATTCCCATCAACCCACCAGACAGCGAGAGCGGGCGATGAAACGCTTCACATCAGCCGGGCATGCGCAACGATTCCTGTCCGCTTTCTCGGGTATCTCACCGCATTTCCGGCCCGGCCGACACCGGCTCACAGCACTGGAATGGCGTACCGAGATGGCCGACCGCTTCGCGCTCTGGCAGGAAATCACCGCGAGCGGTGTTGCCGCCTGAAACATGAACAACCCCAACGGGATTAAATCGCCGCATACTCCCAACCAACGACGCCGCTGATTTTTTCGGATTAACGTGACAGTGCCCTACCAGACCTCACCGAGATATTCCGACAGGCCACCAAAGAAGTTGCAGAGGGTACAGATCCCGAGACCATCGCCACGCGCATCAAAAGGAAAGCCAGATTCGCCAACTCCCTCTTCGAACAGGCGATGAACTATCGATACATCACCCAGGTAGGAGACTCGTCCAGCTTGATTTCCGCAAGTCAGCCCGGATGGATCAACATCACCGTTCATCCCCACAACGCGGGGGAACTGAGAGTGATCGACAACTTCTTAAGCGCCCACGACGAGCTCTACGACGCGAATGCCCTGGACACAGAGACCAATCGCCCCATTCTTCTGGTGTCTTCTATAATGGATGAAACCTTCGAATGCAGGCGCACGACGAAGAGAGTCCTCACTGTCCCCCTACATCGGATCGGTTCATTGGAAGATCTGCACGACTGGTGAATGAACACATGCGGTGCCGAAATTGTCTGCCCCGCCAAGTAACTTTCACGATGCGACGAGAAGCAGGTCGCCACACCTGCCAGACCGACGATCACTCGACGGTCCCGATCTGTAGGGAACCCCTCGGATCGGCAGCTGTGTGGCGACCTGCTTCTAGTTCGACAACACCGGGGATGATGCTTCACTGACACGTATCGGTCGTCCTGACGAATTGACCTACCTCACTCCAGAAAGCCGGGCGGGGCAGTTCGCGAACGAAGTTTTCCTTTGCATTCTGTGAGAGCGCGAAGACAGAAAGATGAGTTTGCCATCGGGGTGCCGATCGCTTCGACCAACGATTTGAGTCCGACACCGCGCGCGACCAGATCTTCCACCGTCTGCCGCAGGTAGGGGAAGTGAGCGCCCAACAGGTCGAGGTGCCACACCACATGGTGGAGCTTCCAACTGTGTTCCGTTACCTGTTCGGCCTCAACCAATCAAGATTTGCCCGGCACGCGAGAGAAACGCGATGTCGATGTTGGTGACCTGGCGGCGGGGTGCGGCTGACAGTGAGGACGCTCGGCCGGGAATCCCGACCGAGCGTCCTCACTGTCTACTGACTGCTGAATCTATACGGTATGTAACTTCTGATGCGCGCCATTCCCCGGGGTGTGGTGACGTGGAGTTAGCAGAATCGCACTTTTGAGGCCGTTACGTTTCCGAGGGGAACTTTGAAGCAGACTGCGCGATCTGTTTTCGTATCAGGTCCCCACAGAGAATTCGCGATCTCTACGCATACGGGAGTCACGGCGAGGCCAGCGACGCTGCTGACGAACCAATTGCCTGGAACTTTGTCGGTGACGTATCCCGAGCAAGCCCATACTGCTGCGGCCTTGCTTTTGTTGTGTGAAGCACTCATGGCTTGCATGAGGCCCTTGGGGATTCGTCCAACCGCGGCGGGTTGGCGATTCTTGTCGAACTCGATACGAAAGTAACCGGGGTCCGAAGAACTTGGTGCGGCTGATGCGGGACTGGCAGCGCAGACGAGCGTTCCGGTTGCCAAGGCGAGCGTCGCGGCGGCGGATGCGACGATGCGGTACCGCCACGGCTGAGTTTTGCGATAGCCATTGGGGCTCGAAAGTGTGTCTGGATTCGATTTTCTGCTGGGAGTTTTCATTGTTCCTCCTGGTCAGTGGCAGCTTATGGCTGCACTGATGACTGTAGATATCCAAGTGACTTGCTGTCTATATCTGCTTACCAATGAGACATTGACTGATATATAGTGTCCATATGAACATCAAAGAACGGTGGAAGATGTCATGCCCGGGATGAGCGAGGAAACGCGCCGCGCCGCCGCTGAGACCCGCAGATTGCAAAGTCGGCGATTGATTTTAGAGGCGGCCTCGGCATTCGTTGGGGAGGGCAAAGTGTCGTCGGTGACGATGAAGGCCCTCGCGCAGCGGGCGACGGTGTCGGTCAACACCATCAAGCGGCAATTCCCCACCCTCGACCATGTTTTCGCAGAAATTTCGGAATCGAGACAGCTGACCGGTGGCGAGGCGGTCAACGGTAAGTTCGCTGCCCAGTTCGACGATGGGCGGGACCGAGAGTTTATTTCGGACACGCTGCGCGAACTCAAACGGTTGGAGGATTACAGTTATCCCAACGCCGTCGCCGGAACGGAATCGCTCTATCGCGACCTCCTCGACAAGCATCCACAGGAGCATTACCTCCTCGGCGCGACCTGCTGTTATCGCTCCTATCGATACCTCAACGACCCCGGCGACGACGAAAGCCGCATTACGTCGGGCAAGGCGGCGCTGCGTTCAGCACAGGACGGATTGCGTCATCTCGCCGAGGGAAATGGCCGACACTATGCCCTTTCGGGTCAGTTGGCACGCAATGCCGCGGCAGCAGCTCACAGCCTATCCGTGCTCGCGTGTAGCGGACTGGGCGAAGATCCTGATGAAGTGGACTTCCTACGCGTAAAGCTGACTGTGTTCAACTCCTTGAGCGATGTCGAGAAGTACAAGCAGATTGAGAAGTCTTTCGCCGACAAACTCGGCCGACGTGAGCTGGCCGTGGCCGCGGAGTTTCACCGAGCGCGGGCGGAAGCGCTTCGAGGTGAGGATGTTTCAGCAGAGCTCGATGCGGTGATTGCCATGGCGCGCGCACTTGTGCGACTCTCCGACAGTGCTGAAGTGCTGTCGACGAATACGTTGGTTCCATTCTTGTGTCGTCTGTGCGCGGTACAAATGGCCTACGCGCAGCAGATCGAGAGCAGGACGGACGCGCAGGATTTTCCGAGTCTGCGCGATCGGTTGTACAAAGTTCTCGCCTCCCATCACGGATCGGCCACACCAGCCCGAGCGCTGGCGACGATGTTCGAGCTTGTCGATCGTTCACACCTGACACAGCTTGACCACCCGAAAGGTCTGCTGGACAACGAGATTCAGCAAACACCAGGCTTGGCAGCGCTGATCTTGGTCGCAAGCTACGGCATTGTCGGAAAGCTTCTGGTGGCGGACTTTTTGCTCGATGTCGCCGAAGCTTCCGTTGCGGGCAACAATCCGTTCCCCTCGACGAAACTGTTCAGCGTCGGGCTTGAAGATCTCCTGGGAGCGGCACGAATGTACTACGAGCAGGCACCGAAGAACACGTTGATCGTCGGTGCTGCACACCAGCTCGCGATACGTGCGCGCCAATCTGTCGGCAGTGTCGGCCAATTGGCGCGTAAGGCAGGTCTAGATGTCGTAGAACCGTCGAGGTGGCCAATTTTTGAGGAGAACGGAACCCTCAACCGCGGTTTGGTGGATCAGTTGGCGTTGGGAATCGCTTCAGGCAAGCCGCCGACCAGAGACGAAGCCCAGGCAATGTTGAACGAGCTCAAACCGATGCTGCTGACACTGCGATCCATCGCCGGAGACCACATTAACCCCGAAGAAAACGGAGCCTCAGAATCTTTGGTGGTGAACGGTTTCCGATTCTACTGACCTCCACCCCTTAGCCGGTTAGCAAAAAGCTCCGGAAAGCGAGTTGAATCGCACCGGCGGTTGGCTCCGTGCCTTCGTCCGTTGTCCAGGCACAAGAGGCCAGGTCACCGGACGAAGGCAGCAGTCAGCTAAAGATATGGACATTTCTTGGATGACGTCCGTGGATGCCAACTGGATAGTGCACACTGCATCGTGCACCTTATTTCCCCGTCCTTGGGTACGGGTTCACCCGCAATTACCGCTATCGAAGGACGGAAAGAGGCATGACCGGCGAGGAAGCACGGTATGAGGTCACTGAGATCAAGGCGATCCGGGGCGCTGAGGTGAAAACGATCACAAGCAAGCAGCAGGAGGGCTGGGAGCTGGTTACCCAACAGCCGGGCCGCCTGCGAACCACCTTGACCTTCCGTCGACCAAAGCCAAAGCCCTATTGGCGATTGTGGGCCGCACTCGGCGGCGCCGGTGTCATCCTGGCGGGTATCCTCACCGCCGGGGCGCTATTGGAAGACGACAGCGACGCGTCCACGACAGACACCGTGGCAGCCTCGAGTGCCGAGCAGTCCTCCCCGCAGCCTGCTCCGAACCGGGAAGCGGAACCCTCCTCGTCGGCTGACCCGATGATCTGCGATGGGAAACTGGGCGGAATTCCATGCAAGTTCGGTCAGACCGTGATCTACAGCGACACGGTGCGGTCGGGCGAGGTGAAGCTGGAGATCACCGTGGGCGCACCGGTCGAGTTCACGCCGAGTGAGGACGCGAGCACACTGTATGACCGGCCTCTCGAGCCCGTAAGCGTCTACTTCCCGGTCACCGTCAAGAACACATCGCCGGAGCTGGCAGTGGGCATGATCTTCGGCCAGGCCACCAACGCCGAACAGGGCGAAACCGACATCAAGTTTGTGAGTGACGGTGACATCGAGGGGCTCGCGGTCGCAGGTGTCGCGGGGATGCCTGTGGGCGAGTCGATGAGCGTCAAGGACGGCTGGACCATGACAACGCTTGAAGGGGTCGAGTACCGCGTGAAGATCGATGGTCTGGCCGGCTACAGCATCAAGTTCACGCGGTGATCCTAAGGCGACGGGCTAGCTCACCGGGAACGATCGTTACCGCGACCGGCACATCCGCAGCCTGTCCACACCACCGCCAGCTCTGCACCGGTAGCCGCATGAGCTGGCGCGGGTCGGGCATTCGGTTAGCTGGTCTCCGTTCTCGCGGGGCACTGGCTTCTGCAACCTGGCTTCGAGTGACCGAAGCTGTCGGCAAAGAGGAAGAGGGCCTTCCTCGGCGACGACACCTGTCGTTCTAGGAAAACACTCGAACAGTCTTCGGTGGCCGCAGCTAACGTATTATCCGCCAGTCGATTTCGCTATCGGCTACAGACGACAGCCATATCCGATCGAAGACGGTCTCACCCGCCAGGCTGTCGGCGAGGTCCGTCAGCATGGCACTGATAGACACCCACTTGGGGCCGTCCTCGTCGCTCGAGTCGCGGCTGTATTCGGTAACGCACCCGTACATCGGGCCCGGGCGGGTGTCGACGAACCAGAAGTATCCATCCAATCCAGCGAACGGAATGTATTCCTCGATGAAGGAGTAGGCAGGTGTTCCCGCGGGTTGCGCTGACGCATTCGCGTCGACCATCTCGGGTTCTTCGGCTGCCAAGTCCGCCCAGACCTTGACCATCGATCGGCGTGCATCGTGGATCTGTTCGACGGTCAGCAATGCGTTCAGCGGCAGTAGTCGATAGGGCGCACCGGAATACAGCGTCAGAAACTCGACGAGCTCGTCCGGCCAACCGTCGGTGCCCGTCAACTCCTGTGTCGGCACACGATTGTCAGCCGAATAGTCCGTGTTGATTGTCAGCCAGGATTCGATGTCGTTCCATGCCTCGCGTACCGAGCCTGCGGGCGTCGGGCTCAGTCTCGGGGTGGCGTCGATCTCGCGTCGGCGGCGCTCGCGTTCGGCATCGGCGGCGGCTTCGGCATCGTAGGCGGCGGTGATTCGAGCGACGATATCGTCGACGCTGAGCTCTGGGTCGATGATGCCCTGGACCTGGACGTAATTTCGGTTCACGTGGAGTGCGGTGCGGTCGATGAACGGGCCCGGCTCTTGGGCCATGTAGGCCCGGGCTTTGACGACCATGTCGTGCAGGGCGGCCTCGTGGGTCTGTGAGCGCCCAGCCAGAGGCACCGGACGATTGTCTGCCGTGAAGACGCTGATGCGCCAGGTGAATTCGCCGACGTCGTCGCCGTCGGGCCACTCCGATGAAACGATGGTCACTGAACTTCTCCTGGTCTCTGTCAAATCCGGCGTTTCAATCCTATGGTGACGACGCTATCCGCCGAACTGAACGTGGGCGCGACCATGGATGGATGCGGAGATGCGTACGTTGATCGCAGCGGGGGCTGCAACCTTCTTGATAGGTGGTCTTATCTGCGTTGGCTTCGTGCTGTGGTGGCTCGGGCAACCGACACAATGCTCTTCGTACGCACCTCTGACATCGCAGATCACGGATCCGGCCAATTTACCTACGATCTCCCTCTGCCCGGGCAGTGACGAGAGCCCGACGCTGTATCTCATCGTCGGGCCACTGGCCAGCGCTGCGGTCGGAGCGCTCACCGGGTTCGCTGTCTGGCGCAGCGGAGTTCAGTTGTCGCGCACCCGGTAATTTTTACCCTTCTCACTACCGACTTCGCGACCTTGCGCTGAAGCGGCATGTGCTTGGCAAAGGCGCGAACCCGAATTCACCACGCATGGAAGCGACACCACAGGGGTGTCGATTGCTGGCACCTCCGTCGCTACACAGCGGACCTTGCTTCCCGCATTGAGATCCTCAGCGCGACACGTCGAGACGCCCATCTCGCATCCGAAAACTACTGCAGTCCAAGCAGCTTGACAACGCGCTACCGCTACCTGTGAAATTTCTGCCGTGCACCTTTTCTGGATAGTTGCCCTCGTATTCGGCGGTCTCGTTGTTGGTTTCTTGATTTTTGCCTTCGGCTACGAAAAGTGGACAACGTCCAAGATGATTCGCGAGCGCCGTGCCAGGAACGAAAGACTGCTTGCCCACCACAAAGCAGAACGGGAGAATCGCGCGTTCTCGTCCGGGCACGACTCAGGGGTGTACGGCGACTACATTCCGGTTGATCCTGACACTGGCGAGCCGATACGAGTGACGCGACCCGACCGAATCAAGCTCACGACCGACCAGTTCAAGCAGGAGCATCGTAGGCCCGGTAATCTCACCGAGTAGCCGCCCGAACGAACGCTGCAGTAGTTCACTTCAGGTGCCTGTACAGAGTGGTTCGGCCGACGCCGATAATTTCGGCGATGTCAGTCAGGTGCATGCCGTTCTCCCGCATTCGTTGTGCCTGAGCGAGTTTCGTCGACGTCATCTTCGGTGGCCGGCCGCCGGTACGTCCACGGGCTCTAGCGCCGGCAAGACCGACTTGGGTCCGTTCCCGGATGAGGTTGCGTTCGAATTCTGCGAGAGCGCCGAAGATGGAGAAAATGAGTTTCCCGCCGGAGGTGGTGGTGTCGATCGCTTCGGTCAACGATTTGAAGCCGACTCCGCGGGCGGCAAGATCCTCCACTGTCTGCAGTAGATGGGGGAGTGAACGACCCAACCGGTCCAGGCGCCAGACGACCAGGGTGTCTCCGTCGCGAAGATGGGAGAGAAGATCCGTCAGTTGCGGCCGGGTGGTGGTTGCACCGGACGCGGTTTCGGTCCAGACCTTGAAACAGCCGGCAGCGCTCAGAGCGTCGCTCTGCGGATCGACGCTCTGATCGGTAGTCGAGACCCTCGCGTAGCCCAAAAGTTCACCCATGAGGCAGCAGTGTTCCAGAAATCACCGACAGGCTACATATTGAACCACCAGTTTCGCACACGAGTTTCGGAACAGATCTTCGGCCAGCTCACAGAAGATTGTCTTCGATGTTTCAAATACGACCGTTTATGAAACATCGTTCAGTGACGCCGAAAATCGGGACCGATCGACTGCCGAGACCGCCACGGGCTCGTCCGAGGCCGCCAGCGGGTGGGTAGCCGGCGCGGTGTCGGTAGGGGGTCCTAAATATCGGATACTACGAATAATATGAACTGGACATTCGTCCAGCAATGCAACGAAGAGGATCCTGTGGCCGAAATATTTATTCGTCAACTCGTCGACGATCTCGACGGAAAACCCATCGAGACCGGACTAGGTCACGAAGTCACTTTCTCCTATCATGGCGCCGACTATCGAATTGACCTTCGACCCACCAATGCCGACAAGATCGAAGCGGCATTCGCCCCATATATCAAGGTCGCAGAGAAGATCCCCTCTGCAAGCAGGGCCCGCACACAAACGCCGACTGCGACCAAGAAATTGGGATCGGGTCGATCCGCTCAGCAACTGAAAGAAATCCGTGACTGGGCCGGCAAGAACGGTTTCGACGTCGGCGCGAAAGGGCGGATCAATGTCATCGATGCGTTCGACGCAGCTCATTGAGATTGTGAGCAGCATCTTTTCTCACTAAACTCAACGAGTGGCGTGCTTGTTTCAGTGATTTATTCTCTGCGGGATAGAAGGATTTAGGCGAGTTCGAGGCCTCCTTCGCCGCCGATGCCGCACGGCACATGTCCAAGGCATCCCGGAACCGTTCGCCTTTAGGGTTGCCGGTTGCTGCGCGAGCCAGATCAATCCACTTGTTTTGGTCGAGGTAGACGCGAAGCATGGAGGTCATCCTTCCTGAATCCGATCAAGAAATGAACTCGCGCAGAACTTTCCGCGTATAGAGCGAGTCAACAGATTTGGCAATCTCGGTGGCTATACGAGCGTCGTGGGTGAGGATGCCGCATTCGATGTTGCGGAGCATGGCTGTTCCGGTGATGTTTGCGCTTCCGATCAAGGCGATGGCGCGATCGATGACGAGGGCCTTGGCGTGCATGGATGCGCCGGGTGGGCGGTGTTCCGCCGGCCAGCACAGGCGCCGGACCTTCAGGTGCGGGAACGGTACTGTGCTGCCACGGAAGGTGGGGTTGTCCACGGATCGCTCGCACAGAACCTGGACGAAGACCTCACGTTTGACTGCTCGGGTGATGGCAGCTGTGAGGGCGGGTTCGTTGTGCATGGCGTAGCTGATTAGTAGAACCTCGCTGCGGGCATTGTCGACGAGGTCGGCGATCACTTCGGAGGTTAAACGGGAAATGCTGCCGGGCACTTCCGGTCCAGTCCAGACGAGATCCACCCGCCCGCGGCCGTTTCTGCCTGCGAGGGCTGCGCCTTGTAAGATTCCGCAGACCTCTGCGGCAGAAGAATGTTCCACCGTGTGGACGATTGTTGTGCAGGCGTCCCTCAGTGCCCCGCTCGAACGGTTTCGTAGTCCGCGAAGCTCGTGCGCACCTTGCTGGATTGCGGTGACCAGCATATCGATATCCGCAGCGGGCAAGCTGGTCGCGACAGCGACGAGTTCTTGCAGGTCGTCGTCGGTCATAGGGGGAAGGCGAGACCGTCGCGGCTGAGGTCGACGAGGACACTGCGGTCGAGCCACTTGTTGTTCATCTCGCAGCTGGTCTCCGACACGAACAGGCAGGCATGACAGGCCGCTAGATGTAGAGTCCGCGATTCTTCGGTGGGGATGTGATCGCTGCACAACGGGTCGGACGAGCAACGTTGCGCGTCCCACAGTGCTGAATCGAGGAGGCGTTTGAGATGTTTGGTTTCCCCGAGAGACACCAAACCACCCAAGGTTCCCTCACTGTCGCTGGCGGCGGTGGACAAGAGCAGTCCAGCGGTTCGGTCGCCGGGCCGACCTAGATACATCCGTTCCTGAATGCTGGCCGAGGAGTATCCGCAGTCGAGGGAGACCTGCCGGATCAGCAGGTGGCTGATCGTATGGATCAAAAGTGTACGGGCGACGGGGATGTCGGGATCCGGTGTTTGCCCCACCGCGTGCATCCAGCCCCGGTAGGCGTCGCGCAGCTTCTCGATCCTCGGATGATGCTCGGCGTCGGTCTCCCACCGGCGGATGCGATTCTCGTCGAATTCGAGGAAGATCCCTTCCCCTCGTTTCTCGACCGCGGGCACCCAGTCGGCTGGGCCGTTGCGCAGCCGCACCAGGTTGCGTGGCTGCAGATCCTGACGCTCAGGGGCGTTGAGTCTGGTGAACCCAACCAAGGCCTGGACTTCCCGTAGCCGTGAGACACGCACGACCTGGTCGATCAGATTTGTGTAGCCCTGTGGGACATCGTTGTTCGGGATGGCTCGAAAGTCCTCGTCCTGTTTGTCGGTGGTGGGTCGTGACAGCAAGGCCCATTCGGCACCGAGCAGGTCTTTCTTATCTTCGGCTGCGTCAGTGCCTGTGATTCTGTGCCTTTCGATGACGTCCCACAAGTGATCGAAAGGCACGTCCCGCAGCGACCGCAGGGCGTCCATTCCGCCGATGACGGCTGGCAGGACGCTCTTGGAGAGTTCGCCGAGTAGGTCCCAGTGTTGGGCGACGGTGTCTTCGACGCCGCCGTTCTGGGGCAGGTGCAGGGCGCTGGCGGTCACGCTGAACCAGAGGTTGCTGGCGCCGAGAACGATCATCCGGAGCGGGTTGCCGCATACTTCGAATCGTTGCAGGTGGGGATGCCGGCCGCGGCACAGCGGGAGGTTCGCTGAACCGTCTCGGCCGGAGGCCTTCTGGATGTTGGCGGTGGCGTTGCAGGAATCGCAGCTGATCGTCACGAGCGGTTGAAGCGTGCTGGCCGAGTCGCGCATCCGTAGATTCGGTGCCGAACAGGGGCCGTCTCCGCTGTTGGCGTGGACGAATTCGACGTAGGGGAAGTCGTCAAGATGTCCGCTGTCGCAGACGACGAGGAAGCGTGCCGGGACGCAGGCACGCTTCTTCGCGTCGGGGCGGTTTCCTTGTTTGCCGCATCCGCTGTGCACGATCTTTGCCAGGTCCGGGCGTCGGCCCCATCGGTGGACGACGGTGAACTGATGAGTGCCGTGCAGAGGTCCCAGACGGAAACATGCAGGGCAGCGGACCCAGCCCGGAAACGGGGTGACCGGCACGCCCACTCGGGTCCACGGGTCGTTGTCGGCGCGAGGATCCCACGGGGCGCTGCGCAGGGAGATCACCTGGTTGCCCAGCACCTGACGGACCTCGTCGAGCAGGCGCGGCTCGAGGATGACCTCCTGGCGGACGGCGCTCCACGAGTCGGTTCCGCGGACCACCACGCTTATGGCCGGCAGATCAACCACCGCGCCGATACCGGCGGTGGTGACCAGATGGCTGGGTCGGACGTTGCCGATCCGGGTCGGATCGCCCTTGGACTGAGTCGGTGTGGTCTTGGCCGAACGGATCACGCCGTGACCTCGCTCGCGTAGGTCCATGCGGGAGCGTCCAACACGGTGGAATCGACCGGTTGCAGCTGCAAGAGCACCTCGTTCTCGACTTCTCGCATACTCATCGGGCACGTGAAGGATTGCCACGCCTCCGCACCGGGGGAGGTGAGCAGGCCCGCTACGTCCGATGCCTCGGAATATCCGAGAACACCGGTCGGCAAGGTGGTGCGCCGCTTCGACCAGGTGTCGAGCAGATTCTGCACCCGCTTTCCAACATCGTCGGCGGTGCGCTGATCATGGGTGACCCGGGCGGCTCGATCCTCGAGCAGGGTACGCAGGCGTTTAGCCAAGGCCCCGTCCAACGTGACGCCCTGGGCTGCCTCGTTCGACAGCGCGGTGGTGCTCGAGTGCCGCATACCGGCCACCAATACCGCCGCCAGTGCACGATCGAGGGCTCGATCGCTGAACGGTGTCGTCGTCACTCCCTCGATGCGAGCCCCAAACGTCTGATGCCCGTAGAGGAAAGTTTCGAAGTGCCCGAGGTCACGCGGGCGCGACCACTGCAGCATCGTCAGCACCAGCCCTGGGCGAGACTTGTCACGACCGACCCGGGAAGTGGCCTGAATGTATTCGGCGGTGTTCTTCGGTTGGCCGGTGACCAGCATCAATCCCAGCCGGGGGATGTCGACGCCGACCTGCAGCATGCTGGTGGCCAGCAGCACGTCGATCGGGCGGGCGCGTTCCTTGAACTCGGAGGAGAGACTGCGGTCGGCACGCAGCCGATCGAGGGCGGCGGTCGAGTCGTACCGGTGATCGAACGTACGGTCCAGATCGTCGAGGGTGCTGGTGATCCGCGCGCTGGGCATGCGGCTGGTCAGTTCCTGGATCAAGGGCCGACGGCGGCGGGTGCGCACCTTCTGGCTGACCAGACGTTCGGCCACGTCGTCGTCGGCGAGACGATGCATACCGGCGAGCTCGCGGGTGGAGGTGAAGTAGTCGACGACCGTCATGTACGGGTCGGCGGCTTCCCGGTAGGTATCGAACAGGTACTGGGCATGCTCGAGTACAGCCGACATGACCCGGATCTCCACCGCCTTCAGGCTCTCCCCGGGGGCGCATATCCCCCGATACCGCCGTGCTGGGGTCTCTGGTGACGGGGTGGTCGTAGTGGAGAAGAACGTCTCCCCGGCATCGAGGACCTGCGGCGGGAAGACCGTCAACCCGCGTGCGAAAACCTGCTCTACCTGTTCAGCGGCGCGGCGGACCGTCGCAGTGGAGGCCACCAGCACGGGACGGATCGTGATGCCGCCCTGCGGTCTGCTGCACAGGTCGTCGATCACCGCCTCGTACAACCCGACCATCGAACCGAGAGCGTCGGAGATCAGATGCAGTTCGTCCTGGATGATCAGATCCGGCGGTCGCAGTCGCAACGCTGGGGTCGGGGTCACCGCGGGATAGCCCCCGGACGCCGGATGCCTCGTCTTGCAGAAACCCTCGAAGTCGGGGTTGCGCCAGCCGTGCCGATCACACCGACTGTCTACCTGACCGAACAACGGGGCGGTCGACGCACGCCACGGCAACTGCGCGAACTTGTCAACCGTGCCGATGACCAACGACGGGGTGAGCCGGTAGATTTCCTCGTCGACGGTGAGAACCGGCAGTCCCTCCTCGGGGGACTGTCTACGGCTGAACGGGCATTGCCCCTCCGGGTCAGGGCAATGCGCAAGGATCCGCCGGCGCCGATCATCAGCGGTCATGTCGCGGCCGGGATTCAGTCGCAGCCCGCACCACGGGCACCCGACCAGCTGCAGCACACCGCCGACCTCGGCGTCGTAGCCCTTCTTGCCTTCGATCTCCGTCTTCGCGTTCTCGTAGGTGTTCGGTGTCACCGACATGCCCACCCACAGTCCGAGCCGGAATGGAGTCTCCCCCCAACGGCCGTCCCCGCCGGCGATGCGTTCGCGGCGGAGCCATTCGCAGGCACAGATCAATGCTGCGGCCCGCTGGAACTGCTGGGCGGTGAGCAGCCGCAACGTGTATCGCATGAGCACTGCGATCCCGTCACTGCCGTCGCGGGCGTCGTCACCGTCTCCGACGACTCCTTGCAGTCGGCGGATCGCCAGCGTGTAGGCGGTCAAACCGAGATACGCCTCGGTCTTGCCGCCGCCGGTGGGGAAGAACAGCAACTGGACTTGCCCGTCATCGGCACCGCGGTGCGCATCCGGATGAGTAGGATCGGTCAGGCCAGGCAGGCACAACAAGACAAACGCAAGCTGGAATGGTCGCCAGCTCCGCTGCTTGGGCACCTCGTACTCCCGCAGCAAAGTACCGAGATCGAGCTCGGGGTTCGCTGCCCGTCGGCGGGAAACCTCACCGCGCACGCGCTGCAGCGCCATCGCCTGGTTGGCGAAACGGAATGCTTCGCGGGCCCGCCCGTCGTCGGCGAGCAGCTCGATCGCTCGCTCGAGCCGATCCGCCACTGACCGCGCGGTCGCAAGAGCATCCTCACCGGCAGGAGCGTAGCGGGCGATCTCAAGGTCAGGCAGCCGGAGCTCCTGCGTGTCGAGCCAGTCGCGGTAGCCGACGACCAGCGGCCGCAACGCCCTGATCAGGTCGTCCCGCGCCAGATCGGGGCTACCCAGGCGGGCCATGTCCAGGATCAAGCCCGGAGTCGTGTCAGCGGCGCCGGGAACCACCAACGGCACGTCCGCAGCCGGGAAACAGGTGGTGGCCAGTCGCCACGCCCGGTTGTCCCCATCACGGACGTCGGCATCGACCGCGCACTGGCGACCGTGTGCGTACTCGCGGCGCTGCCGATACAACAACTCCAGGGCCCGTCGCTCGTTGTCGAACGGGTCGGCGGTGTCTTCGGATAGTTCGGGATCGTTGTGGCCGAGGAAAATCGAGGCATGCCCGTCGAGCGCGACCACACTGAGCCGCACCTGATACATACGTGCCGCGTCAAGGTCCTTGGCTGGCTGGGCCTGGGTGTTGACGACCGCGACATCGACGATGCGGCGCTCACCTCGGTGGCGGATGGTCCACCGCAACACGACCTGCTCGAACTGCGGATCCGGGACCCCGACATCGTCCCCGGAAGCGGTGACATCGATCTCGACCGAGCCGCCGCAGCGCGTGCGTTGCCACACCTTCCGGGGCCGGCCTTGCTCGGTCTCTTGGAACTCCGATGCGACCTTCGTGTAGCGGCCCCAGTCGGCGGTGACCACGACCGTGTCGACGTCATGGGGGACGGAGAAAGACAACCCCATCGACGATGCGGCGCGGCTACCGGACCGCACCGTGGCCTCCGACGGTGGCTCAGCGCCGTCGAGGTCCCCTGCCTCGACGTCGCTCATGTCGGTGACCGAAGGATCACCTGGAGCCAGCGGCTCGCCATCCTCTTCGGTCGGGGTGTGGCGGGTAGGGGTGGTCTCGAAAGGCACCAGCCGGCCCAACAGGTACCGCTCCGCCGGCTGTACCCCTGGCGGCAGCTCCTCTTCAGGGCCGTCCCACGGGCCAAGTAGATCGCGGGCGAGGCGATCCTCAAGCTCGTCGCGCACCGTCACCGAAGACACAGTGGCGTTCGGTGTCGGCTGCGTGTTCATGTGTTCCCCCTCGACCCTGTCGTTTGTCTTCGGCATCCTATGCGCAGGCGCCGACACCACCAGCGAAGCGGACTAGCGGATCGTGAGGTCACGAAGTTTCGTCGGCGTGGCGTCGCTGATTTTCCTTGAGCAGCCGGTCTAGCAGCTCAAACCGTGCCGCCGGACCGAAGGTCCACCGGGTACCGATCGGGGTGCGATGATGCCCGATCTGCGGATCCAGATTTGACCACCCGTACGCATCGAGTACCGCCTGATCAATCGCGGAATGGATCTCCCGCAGATTCACGACCTGCGGATCATGATCCGCAGGATCGTGCACATGGTTGTAGGTCGTGGTCAGACCCCACCCACGCCCGAGCATCAGTTGACGCCGCTCGACATCGAGGCGCTCCCCGAGCTCGTGAAGCAGCGCCGTCGGTTGTGGTCGGGGCAAGGTGAGGAACACGTCCGACGGGGCGTAACGGATGTCGGTCCGCATGGTCGAGGTGTAGCGAACGACCCAGATAAAGTGGACGTTCGACGACAGCACTGCTAAAGACGCGAAGTCATCCAGCGCAAAGACACCACATGCGTGTGCGAAGACCGGCCCTGTCGAGACTCGGACAGGCATGAGTGCATTACCAACGAGCGAGATCGCTAAGACATGGTCAAACTTGGCAATTGTGACGTATAGCTCCGGCGCCATGCGTGTGAACTGCCACCAAATTTCGCGTCTCAGGCGGTCGTTGTTCTTGTCTCGTTCTGGTTTGACCTCGCGGCGAACGATGTCGATCAGGTCGAGGTAGGTTTCAGCGCGCTCTAGAGACCAATCCCGGAAGTTGATGACCCAGCGGCTCGCGGAGTGGTCGGGACGTTGATTGAGGTCCTTACCGATCACGTAAGGAGCGAGGGCCTCGGCATTGCGGGGATCACGGGAGATGAGGTCGGCAGCCTCCTCCTGACTCATGGTGAATCCTAAGCCCAGAATGTTTGACCCCTGAAAAGCCAGATCATCGTTCTCAGCAAGCGGGTACTTGGGTCCGCTCACACGACCGACCAGCTGAAGATCCGGTCCGATCAGGGGAACGAGTTCGTCGTCGAGCATACGTTCACCGTCCACTCCCACTGGTGGGATGCTGGCCCAGAACTCGACGATCTCAAGGCTGGCGCTCGCGCAGGGCCAGCTGTGGCTGGTCAGTCCCTTGCGGATGGTGAGGCCGCGCTGGACTGCTTGTTCCATCCCGACTTCCAGGGTGTCTCCCTGGACGAGGGTGTTGGTGCAGATGAAGGCGAGTTGTCCTCGTGAGTTGAGAAGTTTCTGGGCTCGGAGTACGAACCTGGCGGCCAGATCCGCGCTGCCCTTGGTGCCCCCACCGTCGTAACGCTGCAGCCACGCGGCATAGTCCTTCCCTAGAGCGCCGGTGATTTTCTGTCCGCCCAGGAATGGGGGGTTTCCGATGATCGCGTCGAATCCGGGATCCGGGTTGTCTGCGAGAATCTCCGGGAAGACCAGGGGCCAGTGCAGGGGATCGCGGTCGGCGATGTCAGCGGGACGGCCCTCTTGGATCAGCGTCTGGGCCTGGGTATGGAGATCGTCGATGCCGGTGGCGAGTCTGTTGCCGATCTCGATGCCGGCCGCAACGAAGGCTGCGTCGAACTTCTTCCCCTTTCCAGAGGCGTTGGTCAGTCCGATGCCGGTGAGGTAGTCGGCAACAGTGCCAAGCTCGGCTGTGGCACTGCGGGCTTGGGCGAGGAGGTGTTGTTTGAACTCGACGTCGCGAATGCTCGACACGCCGTGGGCGGCAATCTTGCGGCGGGTGTCGGCCACGGCGCGCAAGGTGCTGTGCCAGGTGTAAGAGAAGTCGAACCCGGTCTCGTGCAGGCGGCGCCCGGAAGCCGGGTCGATGTGCAAGGTGTCGAGCTGGTCGGCGTTACTCAGCCCGAGCAGGCTGTCACCGAGGACGAGTCGGTCGTCGAGGAACCCGAACGGGCGTTGCGGATCCATGGTCAGCAGCCACAGCGACAGTTTCGCCATTTCGACGGCCAGGTGGTTGATGTCCACCCCGTACAGGCACCGTTCGGCGATCTCACGTCGAGCAGCGAGCAGCACCGGGGGAACCTCAGCATCCGCCATGCCACCCACGATCCGCGCGGTTTCCCGCAACGCGTGCTCTTCTCCTTCCGCGCTGCGGGCCTCAAGGAGCCGGTCGGCGAGGTAGCGGCAGGCCGCGACCAGGAAGGCGCCGGAGCCCATGGCGATGTCGGCGATGCGCAGGTCTCGGATGTCGTCGCTTGGGCGTAGCACCCACTGGGTGCGGTCGGCGATCTCAAGCGGCCCCGGCCGGTACACCAGCGGCTCGAGCGCGCCGGCCACGACTCGCTCGGCCAGCTCCGGTGGCGTGTAGTGGGCGCCGGTGGAGGCGCGCCGGACGCTCGGTGCCAGGTAGCGGCGTCCGGGCAAGGTGACGGCCGGTAAGCCCTGTTCGGTGAGCATCAGGGCCGGAGTCACGGTCCTGACTGTATCGAGCAGTTCGTCATGATCGGCAAGGCTTTTACGCAGCGAGGCCTCGTCGATGGCATCTGCAAGGCGTGTGGCGACCTTGCCCGGAGACCATTTCGTCCGCTTCTTCACCTGCTCGGCCAGCGTGGACGGGGCGTCCGCGACCCAGGTGGCCAGCTCGCTGACTGGTACCTCGCATGGCGGCTTGGACCGCGGCCACTGATCCTTCTTCTGCCCGGTCAGCGGTCGTTCGAGGTGCACGATCACCTCCTCGGCGGTGCGGACCTCAAGCTCGAGCAGGCCTTCGTAGACGTAGCCGATCTGCTCGACTCCGAGGGCACGGAAGGTCAGGCGCCGGAGTTCTTTGTTTTTGCCGGAGCCAAGTTCGACGTATTGGACGGCCCGCAGCATGCGCAGGACGGTACGGTCGTCGACCGCCGGTGGCCGCGAGGAACCCAGAGGTTGTCTGGTGGTGCGGCCTTCCAGCCAGGGGTGGGCGTCGGGATCGAAGAGGGTGCCGCCGTAGGCGGGCATGCGCAGATTCTCATGGGCGACACCGCTGTGCAGTGCCCGTGAGGTCGCCAGCAGTCGGTGCCATGCCCCGGTCCGGTGTTCGAGGGTCTGCTCCCCGTACAGCGAGGCCTGTTCGCGCAGTGAGGCTTCGAGGTTACCGATGCTGTAACCCTCGTCGTAGAGGGCATTGTCGCTGGGGAGCAGTCGTCGTTCCTCGGCGAAGAGGCCGAACATGATGCGCATCATCATGGTGACCACACCGGAGTACAGCTCGTCGTCGTCAACGCCGACGAGCAGAGTGCCACCGGAGTCGTAGTCGATCCGGTCCAAGGTGCCGACCAGCAACTCGACCGCCTCACGGACCTGGATTCCGAGCCTGTCGGTGATCTCGTCCTGACGCTGAGCACTTTCGACGAGCAATTCAGGAAGTCGATCGGTGTCGGCGACGCCGAGGAACCGGGAGCGACCGAGCAGTGCGATTATCGCGGAGAGGCTTTCCGGCTCCTCACTGAACAGGCTCGCGTCCCACACCGCCACGCCCATCGCCCCACCGCGAGGTGCCCATACGATTGCCCACCAGCGGCCGTCGGTCACCACCCCGATCGGTACGTCGCGGGCTCGCAGCAGCACCGCCAGACGTTCGGTGGGGCTGGCAGTCCAGGATCCGGTGGTGGTGCGGGTCAAGGGGTGCGAACCCCACGCGGTCGTCATAGCGAACAGCCGGTACTCGTCCTGGGATTCACCGGTGTCGGTGTCTTCGGCGGATGCGCTGAAGGCGAAGTCGGCACGGACCTGCTGGCCGTGTTCGTCGACGAAAGCGGTCAGCGCATCGGGGAGTGTATTGGTACGACGCAGCCCCCAGTCGAAAGCGTCCTTGAACATGATGTCGATGAACGCATCGCGGGTGTCACCGTCGTTGCGCATCATCGCCTCGGCGGTGACTCGGATGCGGGCACGCAGCGCGGTCGACGCGGCCGGGACAGTGTCCCCGAAGACGCGCTTGAGGACCGGCAGGGTCAGGAAAGGCCCCGCCGTCTGCAGCAGCTCAAGCCATGCATGGGACTTGGGGGGCTGGTGGGTGCGAGTATTCACGGTTCGACTCCATCGGGCAGAACAATCGCCACGGCGAACGGGAAGACCAACTCGCGCACGGTCTCGTACCGCGAGGACAAGGTAGACAATTCACGGGCCAGTTCGTCGTCGAGCCCGTCAAGCCTGGTCCGCCAGGCTTGACGGTCACGCTCTACCTGATGACGTTCGGCGTCGGCGAGATCGTCGAAGCTCAGCTGCACGCCGCCGTCGCTGGCCACCGCGGTCTCCAAGGTGGCACGAAGCTGGGTGAACACGCCACGAGTGCGTTGCTCGTCATCGGCGCGTCGGCGCTGCAGGCTGCGCACCAGGGATCCGGTGCGTTCGATCTTGCGGGCCTGCACGTCCTGGGCAAGTAGCGGTTCGAGCCGATCCCAATCCTGCGCCACCCTCACCTGAACGCTAGACGGCGCCAGGCGGCACTGCTCAGGTTCGAGCGCGTCCTCGATCGAGGCGCGCAGGTCGGCATATCGGGGCTGCTCGAGTTCGAGGCGGCGGCTACGGCCGGTGCCGGACAAGGCCCGGCCGGTGAGCATCACCTCTTCGTGCAGGCGGGTGCCGTCCCCACCGACAAGTACCAGCCGGGCGAAGACAGCGACGAGTAGATCATCGATTCCAGCGGCGTCGGGCAGGTCGGCGCGTACGGCGGCGACTCGGTGCAGAGTCGCTGCGTCACCCCAGATCGCGCTGCGCAACAGCCGCGTCGCATGGGACACCAGGGGGTGCTCGAGGTGCGCGTACACCACATCCGGCCCCGCAAGTGAGGCATCGAACGTCAACGGCCTCGGCCGACCAGTCAATGGGTCAGCCTTCCCCGCCACGGTCCGTTCCCAGCCACTGCGCAGGACGGGATGTTCGAGGACACCCGCCGACTGCTCGATTAGCGCAGGCTGCTGGGCCATCGCCAGGGCGGTATCGACGACCCGTCGCACGTTCACCGCCCGCACGTGTAGATCGGCGACACTGCGATCAAGCTGGGTACGCAGTGCAGCGACCTGACTGCGTAGGTCCTGCTCCGCCCGAAGCAGCTGGGTACTCGGATGCGACTGAACCGTCAGCGGGTCGACCAGCAGGGGCCGGCCTAACATTTGTGCCTCGACCGCCGAGGCGAGGACCGGGTTCACGCTGCCGAGGTCCTCGCGTTCGACCGCAATCTTGGTGGCCACCCGGCTGAGGAACTCAAGGTCGGCGTCGTAGGAGTGCGGTCCGGCCTTCTGCCAATCCGCACCGACGAAGTGACTGACGAGGACCTTCTGCTGCTGGCCGTGCCGGTCGACCCGGCCGATGCGCTGTTCGAGCCGGTTCGGGTTGAACGGGATGTCGTAGTGGATGACCCGGTGGCAGTGCAGCTGCAGGTCGATGCCTTCGCTGGCGGAGTCAGTGGCCAGCAGAACCCGGATCGAATGTCGATCCGGAGAGGCCTGGAACGCGGCCTTGAGATGCTCCCGACGGTTGTCGTCCATGCCGCCGAACAACAACCCCAGACGGTCTCCACCCAGGCCACTCGCCTCGATGAGCTCAGCCAACCACCGCTGGGTGTCGACGTACTCGGTGAACACGATCACCCGCTCGTCGGCCTCTTCCAATCGGCGCAGTTCGTCGAGCAGTGCCCGGGCTTTGCTGTCCGCGGGACCGACAGTGCTGTCGGCCCACACAGTCAGCTCACCGAGCAACGACTCCGCGTCGGCGTCCGCGGCGCTCCCTCCGACCGTCAGCAGAAATTCCGCCTCGGCCTGGGCGCCCGATTCGTCATCTATGAGCTCGTCGTCCCAGCCGATGGCTTCCTGCAGGTAGTCGGGCAGCTCGCCGCCGGATACGGCGCCGCGTTCGATCGTCTGCCGGTGTGCCTGCAATGTTCGGGAGAACGCAGCAGGGGAGGAGAACAGGCGCTTCTTCAGCAACAGGGCGACCAGATCGTTGCCCCGCACCTTCTCACCGGGCACCTTGGCACGGCGGGCTTGAAGGTATCGTTCGAGCAGCTGGTGACCTTCGCGTTCGATGTCGGTGTACGTGATTTCGATTGCCTTGGTCTCACGGCCGTGGAACACCCGATGGCCGTCCTCATCCACCAGATCGTCCTTGAGGCGGCGGACCATCACCTGGCCGAGGACCTTCGGATCCGGTTCCACACCACGAGCGAAACGTTGTGGGTCGAGCATCTCGAGCAGCGCTTGCCAGGATTCCCGGTAGCCGTTGTGCGGAGTTGCGGACAAGAACATCCGATGCTGGCTGTACTCACCGAGTCGGCGCACCGCCTGGGTCTGGAGACTGTCGACCGCGTACCCGCTGGTCTTGCGCGGCGCCGGCGGTGCGCAGTGATGGGCTTCGTCCACGATTAGCAGGTCGATGAATCCGGGGTGCCGGTTCTGCGGGGTGAGCACCTCGTCTAGTAGACGCTGCACTCGTGGTGTCCGCAGCCACTGCAAACTGATGATCATGCGTGGGAACACTGCGAACGGGTTCGCCAGCAGGCCGTGGGAACGGCGCAGTTCACGCAATGTTTCGGCGTTGAGGATGGTGAATTCGAGACCGAACTTCTCGTCCATCTCGCTCTTCCACTTGCCGGTCAGCGGTGCTGGGCAGACCACCATCATTCGGCGCGCGCGGTGCCGAAGCAGAAGTTCCTGTGCCACCAGCCCAGCCTCGATGGTCTTACCCAGGCCGACGTCGTCGGCGATCAGTAGATTCACCCGTGGCATAGCCAATGCCCGGGCGACCGGCGCGAGTTGATAGGTCTCGATGGTGATGCCCGACCGGAACGGGGCCTGCAGGGTGTGGGTGTCCGCGCTGGCGATCGTGCCCCAGCGCACCGCGTCCAAGAACGCGCCGAGGTGTTGTGGATCGTCGAACCCGTTGGCCTTGACCACTGGAAGCTTTGTGGCCTCGACGACCTCGCGGCCGGGTTCGACTTCCCACACAAGGGTCAGATCGCGCCCCAGGTCGTCGTCGCTGACACTGCTCAATGCCACCAACGTCCGACCCGGCACCTCCGTCGGAGCCAGCTCATCAGCAGGCTGTCGACTCCGGTCCACAGCCGTGACCACCCACTGTTGACCGCGCACACGGACAAGCTGCCCGACTTCCGGATCGGCAAGTACAGTAGTCACAACGCTCCTGAACGGCTAAGGATTACACCGGTACAGATGTTCCGGCACATAACAGGAGAACTTACCTTTCAGCCGGTTCCCTACCTGCGGGACATGGACAATGACCGCTACTTCGCGTGTTGTAATGGGCGACGTCACGGAGACCGCCCGAGCGCCTCAGTATCGAGTGCTACAAATCTGGATCTGATGCACCAGTGCAGGATCTTCAGCTAGGCAGAGCGCATAAACGGATGGTAGTCGCGCTCACTCTTCTGGGGTTTGCCGCAGCAAGGTGCTCCTCGCATGACGCGGGAAGCGCCGCACCCACTTCCACAACTACGACTGCGATCACGGCATCGGTTATCTCGACGACTTCGGTCGCGACGACAGTTTTGCTCTCAACGCGTTCTCCGATCGTTTGCCGGGCTCGGAGACTTACTGATGGAAACTGGCCGAAACACCCTTAAAGAGATAAACCCACAGTCAACTGCCGATATGGCGGAACCTCCTGCGATGGCAGTTACAGTCCCCCCCGGAACAGGGCGGGCGTCGGTGCATGGACGTAGACGAGCGGGAGTCCTGATGCATCGGTTGCACTACGCCGTGGTTGCTTGGCATACGGTCGGCTATCGGACGCGAAGGTTGGCGAGATTGACCCCGGCGTCGAAAATAGATCGGTATTCGACGCTTTTGTGAAGTATGCGTACCCGCAGATCGTTGTGAGGTCGGGGTGTCGAGATTTTGTGTCGACAATCTATGTCGAAAAACCTGCTGTCTTTGCCTTTTCGACAGAAGTTTCTTTCAGGCCGCCCATCAGGCGATGACGATGGCGAAGAGGATGCAGCCGAGGATAAGAGCAGTTTCGACTGGCACGCCGAGCCGTTCGTGCATGCGTTTTCGTCGGTTCGAGCGAGGCGGTGCTGGGGTCATGGAGTGACGGCTGGTTGGATCGTGGCTTCGAGTCGGGTGAGGCGTTCTTCGAGGACTCCGGTGATAGCGAGCAGTCCGAGCACGGTGGGTTCGGTGATGTCGCTGCCGTGTTGCGCGTGTGTGAGCAGCGTTGTGCGCAGGAGTGAACACATGGGGGCGTCATCGCCGATGGGGAGTTGCTCGCGTTTGGCGGTCAGACGCTCGGCGGGGGAGGTCATGGGTAGCTCCTGCAGTGTCGATCATTCAGGCAGCGCGAAGGGAAGTGACTGCCTGTGTTGGTGTGGGGTGGTGCGCTGGAACCGAGGCGGAAAGCAGCGCACCACGGTCAGGGATGTTACTGCGTCATTGCTGACCGGTCGGTACTCGGGAGGCAATGTCGAGCTTCGCCCTCTCCTGTCGGATCGCGATCGTGAACTGGTAATGCGAACCCGAGCTGGGGCAGGACGCGATCGAACAAGCCACAAAGGCATTAGCGAAACGCGTTCCTGTTCGGTGGCTTTGTGGGCGGGTCACCCCATATATCACCTCGCGCGCCGATTCCCGGATCGCTAATTTCACATGCGGTTACCTTCTCGCAGCATTCGCTGCTTCCACCTCGTACATCGGGAAAACTTTCGTGTTCAAGAAATCTCGTCTCGTTTCCGTCGCTGTAGCAGCGATTGTCATCACCGTCGCATTCCCGCAGCAATATTCCTCTGCCTCCATTCCTGACACGTGCATGGTGCCGTTGGTGCTCGCCGTCGACGGCACGAAGGGGGTCCACATACGCCGACGAGTATCGATCCCGCCTCGCCGCTCAACGCCGTCGCCGGCGACTACCGGGTTCTCGGGTACGTCGTCGAGCATGTGGAGTATCCGGGCGGAATTCTTGCCGGCGTCGCCGGCTGGACGCAGAACTACGACGATTCCGTCGCGATCGGCACGTCACGGCTACGTAATCGGATTGCCGTGCAGGAACGCACGTGCGGCCCGTCGACTCGATACGTTTTCCTCGGGTACTCCCAGGGTGCGCGCATCGTCGGGGATCTGGCTGCGGAGATCGACCGCGGCGACCTCGGCACGGATCTCGCCGCCCGGGTCCAAGTCCGGCTCTACGCCGACCCCCGTCAGCCGCAGACAGGAATCGAGGTCGCCCTCGCAGGAAAGAGAACCCCGACCGGCGTCACTTTCACGGGAGAGCGGGCACCGTTCCGTCTGGTGGAGGTCGAGTGGATCTGCGCTCCCACCGACGGAGTATGTGATGCCCGAGAATCGCTCGGCGCGGACACTTTCGCCGGCTATTTGATGACACATACCAGTTATCGCTAGGAATGCGATCCCACAGTATGGGAAGGTGAACCATTGAGTGAAAACTGGAACACGTTACTGGGCAATGCTTTCCGGTTGTGTGTGAATTACGGTCACGTGATAGTTAAACATTCACAAACCGGACAGTCTGTCTTAGTTTTTGTTGATCTTTACTTGCATTCCTTATCGAGAGGTTCAACTCGTATGTCCACCACTGCTCGCCGCGCCGGAATCGTCGCCGCACTCGTCAGCTCTGCAGCCCTGATCGCCCCCGCCTTTGCCGGCGCCCTGCCCACGGGTTCGCTCGGCTCGGACGAGACGGCTCCCGGCTTCACGTGTGATGCGACCTCCACCGAGACCAGCACTAACGGTTGGGGAATCCCGTTCGACGACGAGAAGGACCAGACCGCTTCCTACTCGGCCGAGAACGTTCTCGACGAGGACGGCTCCCTCAAGCTTGAGGTCGACGGCGTCGAAGACCGTTCCGTGTCGTATCACTCGGCGGGCGGTGTGAAGCTTGCCGACATCCTCGACACCGACATCAGTTTCGCTGAGCGCGCGGCCACGGCGAAGGCATCGTTCCAGCTGCGCTTGAGCGGCACCACCGGCGGAAAGTTCACCGACACCACCGGCTTCACCACCCTCGTGTGGGTTCCGGGCGTCACCGCACCGGACACCACCGACGGCGCCGTGCACACCGACCTGCAGGACGGGCAGTGGTGGAGCACCCAGAACATCGACGGCGCAAAGGACTTCGCCCGCGTGGGCCTCGACGTTATCGCCGAAGCGCAGCCGAACGCTGTCGTCGACCACTACGGCGTGAGTATCGGCCGCGGCTCGGCCGCAACCTCCACCCTCGTCGACGCGGTGACGTTCAACGGTTGCACCACCAACTTCGCCAAGAAGGATGCCGAGCCCGAAACCGGCACCGGCTCACTGGGCAACCTGGGCAACATCTTCGGCAGTTAGATGAGGAAGGGCAGGGGCAGGTCCACTGTGCGGTAGCGGTTGCGAACGGCCACCACCCGGCGCACTGGCAGCCCCAAGGCAAAGAAGGCGGCGGAGCCCTGTGTATCCGGGGTCTGCCCCCTTCTCGCTCCGCTGATTGTCACTACCGTTCAATCGATAATGTACTGAGGAGTTTTCATGGGATCGTTCGACACCGCATCGCTGAGCACCGAATCGCTCGAGGAACTGAATCTCGGCAAGATCAGCGAACTGCTCAAGCTCGGCATCACCGCTGTCTCCTTCATCACCGCCCTGAACTCGCTCAGCTGAGCACCATTCAGCCCGACCCCGAGCATGTCACCGGAGTGTGAGCTCGGCATCAACGACTCCCTGCACGTGGGATCCGAATTTTCATCGGTTCCGACGTGCAGGAAGTCTCTCACTGACCGGGCAGGCAGATGCTTAACATCGGCGTACGGTCGTTCAGCGATGACTGATATATCTTGCTAGTGGTCGACCTGCGTGAATTGTCCACGGCTGTACAGCGTTCCGGACGTAGGCAAGCAGATCGGTGGAGATGCACGTGGGTGGTTTGTCGCGAAAGGCTGGATTTTTGACGGCCGAAGATGACATCACGCTCGTGGGAATCGATACGCATGAAGAGGCCGACAGCGATCTTGTGGCCACAAGGTCGCCCATGAGGCAGCGGTAACCCGTCAGGCAAGCCTGATGACGAACCATGCGTTTCGGACACAAGTTTCGGAAACTAGTTCAATGCTCAAGTAGCTGTAACTGTGCGAAGACTGGTAACCGGGGTGGGCGGCACGTAAATTTTAGAGGGCGGCATCACCCGGTCCCCAACGGGTATGGCGAACGCTCCGCCGGTAGCCACCCCTGGTCTATCGGCGGGCGAGCCGTCCGGCAGGTTTTCGGCGTGTGGACTGCGATTCGCTTCCCGGTGGTCATCGTGGGTTGGGGGTGCGCCACAGTGTCGGAGTGTCGCCGTCTTCGGTGTTGGCGAGGGCCCGGATTCCGTCGGCGTCCTGGGCAAGGATGTCCGCGAATTGCCGTCTGTGGGTGTCGTCGAGTCCGTCGGGAAGATTCGCACCTTCGGTGATGGATGCCGCGGCGCCGTCGAGGTAACGAGCGATCCGCAAGAGCAGCGGACGTGGGGTCGGGACGACGGAGTCGTTCGCGTCGGCGGTGATCATGCCGAGAGTCGACAGTAGGGACAGGCCGGCGACAGCTTCTTTGTCGTCGAGGTTGATGTGCGCGACTTTCAAGGCTTCGGCCAGTGCCGCGGTGGTCAACCCGACGGCGGCGACGGGCATGGAGATGGTGCGTTCGAATTCGATCAGGTCGGCGCCGGGGGCTTCGTCGGAGAGGGACCGTGCCAGTGATTGCGCGAAGGCAATCAGGCGTTCGTCGGTGAAGTCGTTCTGCGCGGTCTGGCGGGTGACTCGCATCAGGGTCGCGTATTCGGTGAGTTTGTCGTCGAGGATTTTGTGGGCTTCGGTGTCGGTGATCGTGAGCCCGAGATCGAGTAGGGCGGCCCGGAGTTCGGTGGATCGGGTGTGGAGCCAGGTGGGCCGAGGACTCATCGCTGCTCCTGTGAGGGTGTGGCTTTGGTTGTTCAGGTGAGCTTAGATCGGCCGAACTTTGGGAGGGACGTGGCCGCTGTAAGTCGCAGGGCGGTGGCGGATCAGCGGAACTGTGTGCGCTACATTTCCCTTCCGCGTCGTCTCTGGTCGAGACGGCGATGGATGGGGGCTCGCCGAGATGTTGTCACATGACTTCAGGCGGGCCGCTCCCTGATCGTGTGCCTTGCCCCCCAGAGTTGGGCGCACTCGACCCACCTGGCTGGTACTGACGACCAGCGGGGTGGGTCACCCCCCGGGGTGTGCTGAGTGTTCTCCTCTTACCGCTTGGGTCCAGGGAGCTGCGGCCGGGAAGGTAAGAGGTGTCCGAACTCTGCTCCTCCGCGACAGACTTCTAGTCGTGGATGTACTGCACGTCCGATTCCTTGTTCTTCTTTTCCAGATAGGCGCCGAGCATCCAGATGAGGTTGTCGGCGCGCGAGTAGTTGCCGTCCGGGGTGATGGCAACACCGATCAGTGAATATTTGAGGAAGTAGCGCAGGGACTGGTTCCGGCTTCCGATCAATGTGCAGAGACGATCGACGTTGGGTTCTACGGTGTCCGCGAGTTCGGGAACCCAGAGACGCAGGAGCCTGGTGATATGGCGGTCGGGTTTGAACCCGTTCCAATGCAGGTTGCGGAGGAATTCACTGGCGAGGGGGTAGCCCATCCCGGGGAGATCTCGATCGCGGGGCGTCATTAACAGGATGTCGGTGTCGATGTGTTTATCGCCTGGCCAGCGGCGTGGGGGCGCGATCAGGTAGCCGGCGAGGCACATCATCAGATGCTCGTTGTCGAGCGGGTGGTCGGCATCGGCTGCGAGGTCGACGACGGCGCGGGCGATGGCGAGGATCTGGCCGTAGTAGTTCGGCTGATCGGTCAGCAGCTTCGCCCAGCGGATGATTGCTTTCGCATCGCCGGTTCCGCTCTGCCCGCTCAAATGCTCACGGAGGTCAGCGAGCGTCAACGTCCCATCGACGATGGCGGTGTGCGTCTTTTCGGGGTCGAAGCCGTAGAGAAGTCCTTCGAGGTGCTGGTCACGAACTTTGACGAAACTCGCCCAGTTCCGGGAGTTACTGCCGAGGGCGTTGACTGCAGCTTTGAAGACCTGTTGGTTGCTGTAGGTCTGAGTGAGGGGGTTGTCCATCGCTTCCTGATCGAGGTGGCGTACCGCGTAGTCGAGGAACTGCGAGGAGGTGGCTGCATCGGTGGGGAGGCGGTAGTGCCGTTCGATACGTGCTCTGACCTTCGGGTTCGAGAACAGTTGTTCACCGACCAGGTCGTAGTCCAGTTTCTTCACCACTGTGCCCTTCATCGCCCGAAACGGATTGCGGGAGGCGCTTGCTTGTATGGCCGATGTCCCGCCGAACTGTGGATCGGCCTTAGCGGCAGATTGGTTACCGCGCTGATCTTTCTTCGCCCAGCTTCCACCGAGGTGACCGACTATCGGCCTGGTTCTATTTCGTACGGTTTTCGGCAGTGGACCCTGCGGTCGACGCGAGTTCGAGGGCTTGGTTTCTTCCCTGATTAGTGCCGAGCAGAGAACCTGGCCGATAGGTGACTTGCACGATCGTCTGCCCCACCCGCGATGTCACCCAATACATCCGGAAGGTGGGGAGATCGGGCAAGCGCACGTGCGAGGTGCCGGTCTGCCGGGCAACCGATTCCTCGCCCACCGGCGCGTTGAACATCTCCTGTGTTTCGGCGTAGGTGTAACCCTTCGCGGTGAGGACGCTCTGCCAACTCGTGCAGCGGCCCACGAGATCGCGATACGACGCCATTGCTGCGGTCGCTGCCGCCGCATCGGGGTAGACGAAGGCTTGACTGCTGATCGTCTCCACTTCGGCGGCAGCATCGAACGTCCATGACGCGCCGGCCATGTCGGTCATGTCCGCACTGCGCAGGATCCACGATTGATTACTGCACTCTGGCTGCGTCGTTTCCTGGAGCTCGGCGGCTTCCGGGTCGGTGTCCGATTGTGGTGTCCAGCCCGCACCCGGCAATTGCGCCGCGGAAAGGAGCAGCTTCTGCGCAGCCGGTTGCGCCACGACGGCGATGGACAACGAGGTCGTTGGCGCGGCCGACGCAGAGGTTGTCGTTGGCGAGAGAATCGTCGACGAGACCGTCGTGGGCGAGGGCTCTACCGTAGGGCTCTCGGCAGTGCCGCCCTCCGAGGAGCAGGCCGCGAGCAGCGACATCACCACGAGCGCAGTCGCAGCGGCACCGAAGGAGCGTCCGCTGCGATCACGGAAGGCGGAACGCGTTGGCCATGCGAGGCGTCTGAGCACAGACGGAGTGTAGACGAGCGGTCCAGCTGACCGATTGTGCTCAATCACCATGAGGGAAAGTCCGTCGAAAAACGGTTGAGTGAAATATTTTCGACAGATGTTGTTCGGTTATGCGCGAGTCTCCAGTGCAGATCAGAATCCCGCTCACCAAGTCGATGCGCTGGCGCGGGCGGGCGTCGAGGCCGAGAACATTCATCTCGATCATGCCGGCGGTGCGAAAGCCTCACGCCCGCAGCTCGACGGGGTTCTGGCGCGGTTGCGGGGTGGGGACACGTTGGTGATCACCCGCCTCGACAGATTGGGGCGCTCGGTACTGCATCTGATCACCCTCGGGGCGCAGCTGCGCGAGCGCGGGATCGAGTTGAAGGTCCTCGACCAGGGGATCGACACATCGACGGCGGAAGGTCGGGCGATGTTCGGGATGCTGTCGGTACTCGCGGAATTCCAGCGTGAGCTGATTGTGGCGAACACTCGGGACGGCTTGGCCGCTGCGCGGGCACGCGGCCGAGCCGAAAGGGCGGGCGTCCGCCGAAGCTCACCGACGATCAAATCGCACTCGCCCAGCGGCTGTACGACGCCGGGGAGAACACAGTCGCCCAGATCGCCGCGATGTTGAACGTGCCCAGGACGACGATCTACGGTCACCTCAGTAAGAAGAACACCTCGGCCCCGTCCCAGCTAGCTCGTCCCGCCGCCGAAACACCAGCGACTGCTTTTGCCTCAGTGCGAGTGCCGCGGACGTGCCCGACGTGCGGCTATGAGCCGAGTACGCGAGCAGAAGCCGCCCATCAACGCGGCGACCTCGCAGTTGCATGGCTCCATCCGAATGCCGACGATCCGGGATCGGTTGTCATCCGATCGCACTGTCACCATTGCGAACCCGAGTCGCCGGCTTTCGACATCGCGTGCGAGGTGTGCGGCGACGGTCCAATACTGACCGGTACCTTCGCCGTCGCAGCGTGCCGCGGCGATATTCCCGCCCCTGTTGCTCACTGGCTCCTCGATAGCGGTTGGACCGTGGAGCCGTCTCTTCTGTGCCCGGACCATGCACGCGAGGTCGCCCGATGATCGAATCGGCACACGACTTCCCGAACAACGGGAAACACTCGACGGCGACGCTCTCAACCACGCACTCGCGGCCAACCGAACCGTCCTTGACGGTGCCCTCAAAGGGGTCAGTGGCGCGCGCGACGTCCTGCTCGCCGCACAGGCCGGGGACGACTTCGAGTCGGGCCAGGGGAAATGGCAGCGAGATCGTCCTCGATTTGTATCTGGCACATGCTGCGGCGGATCTGCGCACCGCATTGTCGCTGATACGCGATCAGTTACGAGACGGACTCTGATCGAGCCCCACAGATCGAGTGCGAGCGTATGACACGAGAGAGCGGAACGACCGAGAGACCGGGGAGTCGCGGCCAGACGGCAGGCGCAGAGGCATCGCGGGTCAATACTCGACTCGGCCTTCCTTCAGCCAGTCTTTCCAACTCTGTTTTTCGGTGGTGTTTCGACCTGAACGACCGCCGAGTGGGTTGACCAGCGCACATTGCCAGCATTCATACGTCAGCTGGGTAGCAGGTACGTTCTGTTGTGCATTGCACCGCGGACATAGTGCGGTGTGGGTTCCCGGCGGTGCAGGGGGGTGGCCGGGGTTGACCAGGATTGCTGCGAGTATTCCTATCGGCCCGAAGAAGAATCCTGCGAAGAAGAATCCGAGTTGGCTGCGGTTCTTCTTCGCTGCGATTGCTCCCGCGATTACTCCGAATACCAGCCAGATCACTGCCGCGACGAACAGGATTCCAGCTATGTCGTTACTCATCTACACTCCTTGTAACGTACTTATATCCCGCCCGCGGTATTTGTCTGTGAAGAGCACATCGTAAAAATTGCTTCAACAGCAAAGTCCTGTTCGGGAGTGTGGGAGGGTGAAATTCGATGAGGTCCTGGAAACTCTAGTTCGATCGAAAACTTTCTGTCCATCCTCTGAACGACTGACAGTGAAACGTGTCTACGCAGATCGAGTTGTCCTCCTAGTGCACATATTTCGGCTGATCAGCGCGACTGAGGCCGTGCCCGGGTCCGCGTTGCACCTGCGTTTTCACCCCGTATGAAGGGCCGACGATGTCGACGTTCGTGCCCACCATTGCGATAGGGGAGCCTGCGCACCGGACGGTGCTATTCCGGTGATCGCATTCGCGCCGCGAAACGGGTGTGCGGGTGATAGCGGTTGCTAAGGTTTCTGTAGCCGGTATCGCCTTTGTCGGAGATCTCAGATTCTGTCATCGGTTTCGACCGGGTGTACTGGCGTCATTACCGCGCATTTTTGGGGAAATGCGAGGGCTGAACTGTTGCGCAGCGTCGGTGAATGGACTTTTGAGGAAATGTCAGCACTCTTCCAATGCTGGTACGAGGTATCCCGGAGGCAGTGTGGGAAGCGGTAGTTGGGAGTCGTCTGCGGCGCGTTCGCGTTTTCAGGCGGCGTGGTTCGGTGTCCTTCTTCGGCACAGTGTCAATGTGCTCTGTGGGGTGGTGTATCTGAGCTTTCCGCCGCGCACGGGGGTGGGTGTGGCGGTCGCCGTGGTGTTGATCGGGTGGGGTTCGTTTCGTCTGCTGACACGGTCGATGACGTCATCGACCGTGGTGTGGGCGGATTACGTGCTGGTTGTGGTGGTGGCGGTGACGATTCCGTCGACGACCGAAGGTATCGACGTAGTGTCGTCGAACTCGTTGCCGTTGGCGGTGTCCGGGAGTGCGGTGTTGAGTTTCGCGTTCTCGCAGCGGCATTGGCAGGCTGTGTTGGCTGCGGTCGGTATCGCGGTGGCGTTCGCGGTTGGGTTGTCGGGCGTGGTGGGTGTGGAGTCGCCGTGGACGGTGTTCTGGCCGTACTTCTTCCTCGTTCAGTGTGGGATCGGGATCTTCCTGCGGCAGTTGGTCGAACGCGGCGCACGAGCAGCGGATGCGGCGGGTGAACAGCTCGCGGAGACCGAACGAGATGTAGCGGTCGCGCAGGCGCGGCGCGAGTATCAGCGTGAACATTGGGCGACGGTGCACGATACGGCCGCGGCGACGATGTTGATGATCGGGCACGGGGTGCCGTTGACGCAGGAGCGGGTGCGTCGTCAAGCCGCTCGCGATCTGCAGGCACTTCGGTCGGCGCCGGCACTGGAGTCTGGCGAGCAGATAGATCTTCGCCGGATTCTCGACGACATCGCCGTGGAGTCAGGACTCGCAGTCTCCGTGACCGGGGCCGAGCTGGTGCGGGTGTCTGGGACTCTTGCTCATGCGGTAGCGGGTGCGGTCAGGGAGGCATTGACGAACGTCGAGCGGCATTCCGGCACCCGGGCAGCATCGCTGGTGTTGCGCGAGTCCGGGGTCGACATCGTCGATGCCGGCACCGGATTCAGCGCAACAGATGCCGCCGATACCGAGCGTTCAGCGTCGACAATGGGTCACGGCCGCGGGATCGCCGAATCCATCACCGGGCGGATGACGCGGGTCGGCGGCTCAGCGCGAGTCGAATCCGCTCCGGGAGCTGGGACGAGAATTGTCCTGGACTGGGACACCGAGAGCGCCACGGTTGCAACGGAAAGCGTCGCAGGTGATGCCGCGCGGGTGTGGGAGGTCTCCGATCCTGCCCGCCGCGCGTTTCGGCTCAGCCGCGGGTACGGGCTGGGTCTGGTCGGGGTAGCTGTCATATTGACGACGTTGATCCCGGTGCGCTTGTACGGACCCGAGCTCGTCACCGAGCTCACACAAATGGTGTTGATCGGTGTTCTGTTCGTGGTCATCGTGTTGGGGGCGTGCACGGTCACGGGGATGGCGGTGCCGCGGTGGGCGAAGGCCGCGGGATTCGCCGCGGTGTCGGTGGTGACGTTCGTTCAGCCGTTCACCACCGACGATGCGTTCGGCACGGGGGAGCATTGGGCGTTCGGGATGACCGGATGGGTGTTGCTGCCGCTCCTGCTCACATCGCCGGTGCGAATGATCATGGCGGCGTTGGTGTTCTTACGAGTGGTCACCGCCGCGGCGGCGGTGATCGGCGGCGAGATGAACGCGGGAACATTCGAGCTGTTCGGGTACAGCCTGGCCAGTGAATTGGCAGTACAGATGATCGCCGGGTTCTTCGCCACTGACCTGCGCCGCACCGCACGGTTGGCAGCGGAGGAATCCGAGGCACAGTCCTCGCTGATCGCCGGCCAGGAGATCGCGGACCGCGTGCAGGCCGATTATCGGAGCCGTTATACCGCGCTCGAAGAAACCACGGTGCCGCTGCTGCGGGCCCTCGCGGAGGGATCGATCACCGCCGATTCCGACGGAGTGCGCGCGCGGGCGGCGGTCGAGTCCGCTCGGATGCGCCGATTGTTCCTTCACGCGGACGGGCAACTGCAGCTTCACCCGCTGGCACGCGAGATTCAGGATCTGACCGCGCTGGGGGAGAGGAACGGGGTATCGGTGGTGGTGGAGATACCACCAGATCTGTCCTCGGTCGACGGGCAGGTTCGAAGCAGTCTTCTCGCGGTCCCGGCACTGGCGGTCGCTGCTGCCCGGGAGCATGCCCGGATCGTGGTCAC
>Ga0153921_1000145_pt1 | contig 52517 bp, 51 predicted proteins | sample TSNJ005MetaG_FD_104691 | JGI IMG/M metagenome (GOLD analysis project Ga0153921, IMG submission 104691) | Attine ant fungus gardens microbial communities from New Jersey, USA - TSNJ005 MetaG | ecosystem: Host-associated > Fungi > Mycelium > Unclassified | place: USA: New Jersey, Brendon T. Byrne... | reverse complement strand
GTACCACCCCTTCCCATCCCGAACAGGACCGTGAAACGACTCCACGCCGATGATAGTGCGGATTGCCCGTGTGAAAGTAGGTAATCGTCAGGCTCCTCATGCTCCAAACAAAAACCCCACCCCGCAAAGGTGGGGTTTTTGCGTTTCAATCACGCATTTTGCAGACTTCCGCGACATCAGCGCGCGATGACTGCGCGCTAAAATTCCCCCTCGTAATCTGAACGGCCGTTGCCATCGAGTCCTCATGCTACGTTTAAGCGAAATCAAGCTCCCGCTCGATCATCCTGAGTCGGCCATCGAGCCGGCCGTCGTGGCGCGTCTTGCGGAAATCGGTGTCTCGGCCGATGAACTCGTCAGTTTCCAAGTCTTCCGTCGCGCGCACGATGCCCGTAAGCGGAGCGATATCAAACTCACATACATCATCGATGTCACGTTGCAAGACGAGGCGTCCGTCCTGCAGCGCTTGAAGAGCCATCCGCATCCGCATTGCGGCGTTACGCCGGACATGGCTTACCGCTTCGTGGCGAAAGCACCTGAACGCGCGAACATGCTTCGTCCCGTCGTCATCGGAATGGGGCCGTGTGGACTCTTCGCTGGGCTGATTCTGGCGCAAATGGGCTTTCGGCCGATCATCCTCGAGCGCGGAAAGGCTGTGCGCGAACGGACAAAGGACACGTGGGGCCTTTGGCGACGCAACGAGCTTAATCCCGAGTCGAATGTGCAGTTTGGCGAGGGCGGGGCAGGCACGTTCTCGGACGGCAAGCTTTACAGCCAGATCAAGGACCCGAAGCATTACGGCCGGAAGGTGCTCGACGAGTTCGTCAAAGCCGGCGCGCCGGACGATATCCTTTATCTGAGCCGGCCGCACATCGGGACGTTCCGGCTTGTGAGCATGGTCGAGAAGATGCGCGCGACCATTCACCAGCTTGGCGGCGAAGTGCGATTCCAGCAACGCGTCGAAGATATCGATATCGACAATGGAAAGGTGCGCGGCCTGCGTCTGTCAACCGGCGAAGTTCTGCGCTGCGATCATGTCGTGCTGGCCGTCGGACACAGCGCACGCGATACCTTCGAGATGCTGCACAGCCGCGGCGTCTACATGGAAGCCAAGCCATTCTCGCTCGGATTTCGCATCGAGCATCCGCAGGGCGTGATCGACAGGGCGCGTTTCGGCAAATTTGCCGGTCACGAACGCCTTGGCGCCGCAGACTACAAGGTGGTCCACCACTGCAGTAACGGACGGGCGGTCTATAGCTTCTGCATGTGCCCGGGCGGAACGGTCGTGGCCGCTGCGTCGGAGCCAGGGCGCGTCGTCACGAACGGCATGAGCCAGTATTCGCGAGCCGAGCGCAATGCGAACGCGGGCATCGTCGTTGGCATCACGCCGGAGGATTTCCCCGGCGGCCCGCTGGCCGGCATCGCGTTCCAGAGAAAGTGGGAAGAGCGCGCGTTCGAACTTGGCGGCGGTGATTACAGCGCGCCAGGACAACTGGTCGGCGACTTCATCGCAGGGCGTGCATCGGCGTCGCTGGGTTCCGTCGTGCCGTCGTACAAACCGGGCGTCAAGCCGACCGACCTCAGCACCGCACTGCCCGACTACGTGATCGAAGCGATCCGCGAGGCGCTGCCGGAACTGGACAAGAAGATTCCTGGCTTCGCGATGCACGACGCCGTGCTGACGGGCGTCGAAACGCGGACATCATCGCCGATACGCGTGCGGCGCAAGGATGACTATCAGAGCGTCAATGTCGATGGGCTGTATCCGGCGGGCGAGGGTGCGGGCTACGCTGGCGGGATTTATTCGGCAGCGATCGACGGCATCGAAGTTGCCGAGGCTGTCGCGCTGAAGATGATGGCGGAAGATTCGGCGACCGTCTGAGGCAGTACGCCGATCGACGAGTTGGGGCGCCACCGCACTGCCGAAAGAGTGCTTCGAACAGATTGCAGACGCATGTTCGAAGCGTCCAGAGCTGGATCAGAGGCGGCGACTGATGCTTCCCCGGCGCCGATCACGCCACGGTGTTGCTGCGCGATCGAGCGTACGCAGATCTGTGGCAGGCCATTGCGGAAAGCGGAGGAACGAACCTCGCGCTTCAGCCAGCGAATCGAAGGGACATAGCCGCCGCATCACTCGCCTTAACCAGCGATCCGATGCGACGCCGACATCCCTTCAACGCAGCGAACTGGCTGATCAGGTCACCACGCCCACTTGCCACGGCACGAACTCGCTCTGCCCGTAGCCATTCAACTCGCTCTTCGACGCAACGCCCGACGCGCAATCTAGCATCATCTGGAAAATCTGCTCGCCGAGTTCGTCGATGGTTGCCGTGCCGTCGATCACACCGCCGCAGTTGATGTCCATGTCCTCTTCCTGACGCTCCCACAACGCGGTGTTCGTCGCCAGCTTCAGTGAAGGGGAGGGCGCGCAGCCATAAGCCGAGCCGCGTCCGGTCGTGAAGCAGATAAGGTTCGCACCCGACGCCACCTGCCCGGTCGCGGACATCGGGTCGTAGCCGGGCGAATCCATGAAGACGAAGCCCTTCGCGTGGATGCGTTCCGCATACTCGTAGACCTCGACCAGATTCGTCGTGCCGCCCTTGGCGACCGCGCCCAGCGACTTTTCGAGAATGGTGGTGAGTCCGCCGACCTTGTTGCCCGCCGACGGATTGTTGTCCATTGCCGCGCCGTTGCGGGCGCAGTACTCCTCCCACCACTTGATGCGCGCGAGCAGCTTTTCGCCGACTTCGCGGCTGACTGCGCGCCGCGTCAGCAGATGTTCCGCCCCGTACACTTCGGGCGTTTCCGAAAGAATGGCCGTGCCGCCATGACTCACCAGCTTGTCGACGGCTGCGCCCAACGCGGGGTTCGCCGAAATGCCTGAATAGCCATCCGATCCGCCGCACTGCAATCCGACGATCAGGTGCGATGCCGGCACCGGCTCACGCTGCACACGATTCGCGTCCGCGAGCATCTCCTTGACTATCGCGATGCCGTGTTCGATCGTCTTCTTCGTTCCGCCGCTGTCCTGAATCGTGAAGCTGCGCAGCCGTTCTCCGTCCTTGAGACCGCTCGATTCGAGCACGCCGGCAATCTGATTCGTTTCGCATCCCAGTCCGACGAAGAGCACCGAATGAAAATTCGGATGCACCGCATACCCGGCCAGCGTGCGCCGCAGAATACCCAGTCCTTCGCCCTGCATGTCGATGCCGCATCCGAGGCCATGCGTCAGCGCGATCACGCCGTCGACGTTCGGAAACTCGGCGAGTTCTTCCGGATGCACATCGCGCCGGAAGTGGTCCGCGATCGCTCGCGCGACGGTCGCCGAGCAGTTCACGCTCGTGAGCACGCCGATGAAATTGCGCGTCGCCACGCGGCCATCGTCGCGCCGGATGCCCATGAACGTCGCGGGCGTATCGACGGCAGGCGTCGGATGCTTGTCGACGCCAAATTCATGCTCTCGCGCGAAATCGGCCATCGACAGATTCTGCGTATGCACGTGCTGGCCGCGTGCGATCGGCTCCCGCGCCACACCGATGATCTGGTTGTAGCGCTTGACGGGCTCACCCGCGGCAATCGCCCGCGTCGCGATCTTGTGGCCCGGCGGGATCAGCCCCGCGACAACCAGATCCTCCGACGCGATGCGCGCGCCGGAGACGAGTTGCCGCGTCGCGATCACGACGTCGTCGTTGGGGTGCAGCCGGATGACCGCATGGTCGGTGGATGTGGTGGACATGATGGTTTCTTAGATCGTGGACGGTGCGCGCTTGTCGGACAGCGAGTCCTGCTCGGCTTTGTTGAGCGGCTCGATCTTGCCGACAATCACAAGATAGCTGAATGCGCCCAAAAAGCAGAAGCCGCCCGCCACGCACAGCGGAATGACAAACGAACCCTTGGTGATCGACAGCATAACGCCGGTGAACGTCGTGATGACGATGCCCGCCAGGTTCGACGCGAAGTTCTGGATACCGCCGATGGACGCGACGTGATCCGGCGTCGGGGCGACGTCGCTCGGCAGCGACCAGATGCTTGCGGCCGCGAAAGCCAGCGAACCGTAGGCGATGCCGAAGAACGCGAGCATCAGATACGTGTTCTCAGTGAACGCGCAGAGCGTGATGACCGAGGAGAGCAGCATACCGCCGACCATGCAGGTCTTGCGTGCGGCGGTGAGGCTCCAGCCGCGCTTGAAGAGCGAGTCCGACACCCAGCCGCCGAGCCAGCCGCCGGGAATCGACATAAGCGCCGGAATCGTGCCGAGCGTGCCGAGCGATTTCAGCGAGAAGCCGTGTGCCTGAACGAGATAGCTCGGGAACCACGTGATGAAGAAGTAAATAACGAAGTTGAGACAGAAGAAGCCGAGCATCATGCCCCACAGCGTGCGGTACTTGAACAGCGAGCCCCACGACACCTTGTTCTTCGGCGCGACGGGCACCGGATCGACATCGACTTCGCCGGTCAGATCGCCCTTCGACTTGTTCCGATAAATCAGGAACCAGCCAAGAATCCACACGAAGCCGATCGCGCCGGTGATGACGAACGACGCTTCCCAGCCGAACGAGCTGATGATCAGCGCGACGACCGGAATCGACAGTGCGGAGCCGACGCGCGAGCCGCTATCGAAAATACTCGTGGCGAACGCGCGCTGGGCCTTGGTGAACCATTGCGACACCAGTTTCGCGCAAGACGGATACGCGCCCGCTTCGCCGATGCCGAGCATCAGGCGGCAGCCGAACATGCCGGTGACGCTCGTCGCGACGGCGGTAAGCGCCGTGAACACGGACCACCAGCCGACCGCCAGCGGCAACGCGATGCGCGCGCCGACGCGATCGACGAACCAGCCGAACGGCATCTGCATCAGCGCGTAGCTCCAGAAGAAGCCGCTCAGGATGAAGCCCATTTCCGCCGGGCCGATGTTGAGCGCCTTCTCGATCTGCGGCGCGGCGACCGCCAGGTTAGCCCGGTCAATGTAATTAATCGCAATGGCCAGAAAGGCCAAAAATATCACTACCCAACGCATCTTCCGCATCGTTCGTCTCCTCAGTGAAGCGGCACTTCGTTCATATGGCCCTTGCGCGCTGTTGCCGCGGTCGGGCCGTGATTGGAAAAAGGAATCTGTCGGGCGCGTTCCGCTTTCTCGGGCGGATTCGCGCGGCGGTTCAGCTGGCGTCCGCGTTCAGCGCGTCGCTCAGCCGTTTCTGTTCGATATCGAGTTTGAATTCACGAGCAAGATCGATGACAGGCTGAAAGCGCCGCACCTTCTTTTCTGCGTGATTGCGCGCAATGTCCGAGAGCCGGTGCACGAGGAACGGATTCTCGAAGCGATCGCGCACGTTCGCCAGATATTCGGTCGCGACATCGTGCTGGCCGAGCGCCGTGAACACCGGCAGCACTTCGTCGCGCCAGACGGCTTCGAGCGGCTCGCGGAAGGCCGGATCGCGCATCGCGTCAAGGACGGTCATATCGGCGGCGCCGTCGCGGGTGCGCCAGATTTCGGCGAGCATCGTGTGGCCGAGATTCAGCAGCAGGAGTTTGAGGCGCTCATAGTGCGCAAGATCGTCGGTCACGACGATGTCTTCGTGCTCGCACGGCAGCACCATGCCCGCCTGGCGCTCAATAGCCCACAGCGCGTAAGGCTCGGCAATCGCGCCGACCGGCAGAATCGGCTCCGACACGATGCGGTCGACGAGCGAATTGACCCAGATGCAGTCGGTCGTCAGATAGCGGATGAACGCCTCGTCCGTCTGCCATTTACGAGCGATGCCGGCGACGAGATCGCGCAGCGTGTCACCGTTGCGCGAAATCAGTTCGCACGGCAGCAGCGTGATCGGCGCCGCGCCGGCGCTAAACCGCGCGTGCAGCAGAACCGCGAGCTTGGCGGCGAAGCCGCGCGGCGTACGCTGGCCGTCGAGCAGAACGGCGGTGTCTTCGTCGAAGAGCGCGTAGCCTGCGTCGGCGGTGTTCGAGACGATCACTTTTACATCGCGCTGAATCCGTTGCATCAGCAGCGGCCAATCGTCGTTGGCGTGCAAAGCTTCGGTGATCGAATCGCATTCGACCGTCACGTCGATGGTTTCGTCGCGGCGGCGTCCCCGAATGCGCACCGGATAGCGGCCGGTCGCCTTCAGCGCTTCGGTGCGCGCGCGACTGTCGGCGCTCGACGTCGTCTGCACGACGGTGATCTTGCCGAGCGCGCTGGCCGGACTGCGCCGCGCCGCTTCAGTGACGAAGAAATCCGCGTGCGCTTGCAAGAAACGGCTCGTGCCGAACTGAAGGATCGGATTGCTCATGAATGCGTCGCTCGGGGCCGCTCCGTGCATTGCGTGCAGACGGCGCGAAGGTTGTATGGGGGCGTTTCTGTTTGGAAACGGTTCCAGCGCGATACAAAAAAATTAGACCGCGTGGCCTTACCAGATTGCATACTAGTGGCTTGCATCGAAATTGGTCAAGCCACTTGTAAACGTAAAAAACGGTGGGAACGCCCGCCGCACGGTGCGTCAACCCTTCGCCTGATTACAATCCACGTTTTCCCCGAGCCCTGAGGAGCCTGCCCGTGAGTGTGAAACCAGCCGAAACGCGCCGTCTCTACCTCCAGATCGCCGACAAACTGCGCGGAATGATCGGTCAGAGAGACTTCGCGCCGAACGGGCGGCTGCCATCCGAGCGGGAGCTCGCGCAGACGCTCGGGGTGTCGCGGCCATCGGTGCGGGAGGCGCTCGTCGCGCTCGAACTGGAAGGGCGCGTCGAGATTCGCATGGGTTCGGGCGTCTATATCTCCGCGACGCCGACGGCCAGGCCGCCCAGCACCGAGGCGGAACTGGGCGAAAGTCCCATCGAGATCATGAATGCGCGCAGCGTGATCGAAGGCGCGATTGCGGCGAGCGTCGCACCGTTCGCGAAGCCGAAGGCGCTAAAGGCGCTGCGAGCAGTCTATGAAACGATGGCGCTCGAAGTCGAAAGCGGTCAGATACCGATGACCGCCGATCGTGCTTTTCACGTCGGCATCGCGCAGATGTCCGGTAACGACGTGCTGGTGCGCACCGTGGGCGCGCTCTACGACGAGCGTCACAGTCCGCTGTCGTCGACGTTGCGGGGACATTTCGAGGGAGAAGAGACCTGGGCGGCGGCGCTGACGGAGCATCGCGACATACTGGAAGCGCTGGAAGCCCGCGACGCCGTGCAGGCTCAGGCGGCGATGCAGCGGCACATGCGTAATTCCGCCGCGCGGCTGATGACGCGGCGCAAAGGCTGAAGCCGGCGCGTCCTCGGAAGACGGGCCGGCGCCGGACCTCCGGGCGTGTCAGCCCGGATAGGCTTCATCCACCTTCAGGCCCGCGAGCTTGAAGATCACGCGCAGAGTTTGCGGCGCGATTTCCCGGCGCGATGCGAGCGTCGTCAGCACGAAGTCCATTACTTTGGCGTACTTGAGCATCGTGAGACACGTCTCGATGTCGGTGGAGCCATCGCGCATCGACTCGGCGATCCGCAACATCTCCACGGAGATCTCTCGCGCCATCTCGAGTTCGAGTTGCTGCTTCTCGCTCCACGCGGGCATCTGGGTCAGTGCCGCGAGCATCTCCTGAAACTGTTTCTCTGCTTTCTTGTCCGGGATCGCATCCATCGCCGTCCTCTCTTGATCATGGCGCCGGCGAGTCGCATCGCCGCGCTGTGCGTTAGTGTGTTACGTAACAGAACCGGACGCGGTGACGACGCTGGCGTGTCGAGACGCGGCTCGTTACTGACTAGTGTTTCTGCGTGCTGCATCGGCGCGTGGCAGCCAGTGACCACACGTGTGTGCCGTCTGTCGCAATGGTCCATTGTCAGACGATGCACGATCCGTTCCATGCGCTGGTTGTGACGCATAGGCCGATAATTCGATGGCCGGAACAAAGAGCGTCTCTGCGCTTTTCGGTAAACTTCCTCTTTTCAGACGCAAGAACCAGCGGTTAGCGCACATTCAGCGCGAACATGCTCCGCTTTTCATCAACCAGTCACTGATCACGATGGCCAAGAAGTCCCCCGCGTCGGTTCCCGGCACGTCCGAACCTTCCGACAAGCACGAAATTCGTCCCGGTCAATCGATCGAACTGCTGAAGGATTTGCACATCCTTACGCGCGACGGCAAGATGAACCAGGATAGCCGCCGCAAGCTGAAACAGGTTTATCACCTGTTTCAGTTCATCGAACCACTTCTATCCGATGTGCATCAGCATCAAGGCTCCGTATCGCTCGTCGATCACGGTGCGGGGAAGTCATACCTCGGGTTCATTCTCTACGATCTCTTCTTCAAGTCTCTGCGCGATCGGTCACACATCTATGGCATAGAGACGCGAGAAGAGCTGGTCAAAAAGTCGGAGGAATTGGCGGCACGGCTGGGATTCGACGGCATGTCGTTCCTGAACCTGTCGGTGGCCGAATCGACCGGCTCGGATTTGTTGCCCGAAACGGTCGATATCGTCACCGCATTGCACGCGTGCAACACCGCGACCGACGACGCCATCCACTTCGCTCTGCAGAAGAAAGCGAAGTACATCGTCGTGGTGCCGTGCTGTCAGGCGGAAGTCGCTTCGGTGCTGCGCAAGAACAAGGGGCACTCGCTGTCGAAGAACGTGCTGACCGAAATGTGGCGGCATCCGTTGCATACGCGCGAGTTCGGCAGCCAGATCACGAACGTTTTGCGATGCCTGCAACTCGAATCTCACGGGTATCAGGTCAGCGTGACGGAACTGGTCGGCTGGGAGCATTCGATGAAGAACGAACTTATCATCGCCCAGTTCAAGGACTTGCCGCGCGGCCGTCCGGCGCAGCGGCTATCGGAAGTGCTGGAAACGCTCGGCCTCGAAGAACTGCGCGAGCGCTTCTTTGCGTAGTTCAGCGTTTGTCCATCCACGCCTTGAAGCCGTCGTGGCCGAGGCGGCGCAACGTTTCTATGTTGCGCTCGTAGATGTCGGCCGCGTCGGGAAACGCGGCGGCCGCGCGATCGATGCTCGCCTCGCGCAGCAGATGAAAGATCGGATACGGCGCGCGATTCGTGTAGTTGTCGATGTCGTCCGGCTGCGTGCCTTCGAACTGATAGTGCGGATGGAAACTCGCGATCTGCAATTCGCCCGCCAGCCCCATGTCGTTCAGCAGGCGGTCGGCAAAAAATAACGCGTCGTTGTACTCGCTAAAGTCCGCGAAGGCGTGCGGTGTGACGAAAAGCGTCGTATCGATGGCTTCGGGATCGCTGTCACGCAAAAGACGCAATTCGTCCGCGAGTTCCACCACTGTGTCTTCCACGGTCCTCGCTTCGCTCACGACATAGCGAATCTGTCCCTTCACATGCACGCTTTTGGCGAATGGGCAGAGATTAAGGCCGATCACCGCGCGCGTCAGCCAATGTTCGGTGGCCGCGATAACTTCGTCGCGGGTGCTTGCATCCATCATGAGTTTTCCTGATTACCTTGCTCGATGCGATTCGAACCGCACGCCGCATCGATCAGCGTGCGTGCAATGCGTGGGGCAGCGCACAGTGGCCCCGATCCGGGACCGTAAGTTTGACTCGTCGCGTAGACGCCGTCGACCAGCAGCGCCAGCGATTCTGCCAGTTCCTGCGGATTGTCCGCGCCCGCCGCCTGCGCAATTTCCAGGAAGCGTGACATTACATAACCTTTGTTCCGATCGACGAGTTGCCGCGCCGGATGCGCCGGATCGCCGAACTCGCACGCGATGTTGACGAACGGGCACCCGCGATAGTCCGGCGCCGACGCGCGTTTCACTAAATCTTCGAACGCCTGAACGAGTTGTTTCGCGGGCTCGCCAGGATGCTTCGCCATGCTCGCTTCGAAGCGCCTGCGAAAGCCGTCGTCCATGCGCTCCAGATACGCGACCACGAGTTCATCCTTCGACGCGAAGCGCCGATAAAGACTCATCTTGTTGACGCCCGCGCGCTCGACAACGGCATCCACGCCGACCGCGCGAATGCCTTCGCGGTAAAACAGCTCCTGCGCCGCGTCGAGCAGTTGTTCCTGCGCGGTCGCGCCATCGGTGCGAACCTGGCGGCGAACTGTGGATTTAGGCTGATCGGCGGATGATCGTGTCAAAGCGGTTCCTCGAAAATGTGCATCGGCCTTGACATGTTACCGATCGGTAACTAAGCTCGCAACTCTGATGTGACAGAGCGGTCACGAATATTAACGAAACATAACAAACCGGAGCGGCGATGAATTGGGTTGCGAGGCGGCTGAACGGCCGGATGCATTACGGGTGGATCGCGGTAGGCGTCGTTTTTCTGGTTCTGCTCGCGGCGGCTGGCACGCGCGCGACGCCGAGCGTCATGATGCTCCCGCTCGAAAAGCAGTTCGGCTGGTCGCGCGGCACGATCTCGCTCGCCATTTCGATCAATCTCGCGCTGTACGGCCTGACCGGCCCGTTCGCCGCCGCCGCGATGCAGCGCTTCGGCGTGCGTCCGACGCTACTCGCCGCGCTCGCGACGCTGGCTGCGGGCGTCGGCATTTCCTCGATGATGACCGCGCCGTGGCAGATGGTCATCGTGTGGGGCGTGATGGTCGGTGGCGCAACGGGCGTCGCGGCGCTCACGCTGTCGGCGACCGTGGTGAATCGCTGGTTCACGACGCATCGCGGTCTCGCGATGGGTATTCTTACCGCAAGCTCGGCAACCGGCCAGCTGGTGTTTCTGCCGTTCCTGGCGGCGCTGTCCGAACATCACGGCTGGCGGCCCGTCGTCTTCGTCGTGGCAGCCGCGACCGCGCTCGTGCTGCCGCTCGTCGCGTGGCTGCTGCCCGAGCGTCCCGCCGACCTCGCGCTGCGCCCCGTCGGCGAAACGGCCGAAGCGCCAGCCGGTCCGGCGCCCGCGCCTAGGAATCCGATCAAGGTGGCGTTCGGCGCGTTGTCGTCGGCGAGCCGGACGCGTGATTTCTGGCTGCTCTTCTTCAGCTTTTTCGTGTGCGGCGCGAGCACGAACGGCTATGTCGGCACGCACTTGATCGCCATGTGCTCGGACTATGGCATGACGCAAGTGCAGGGCGCGACGCTTCTCGCCGCGATGGGCATCTTCGATCTCTTCGGCACGACGCTCTCCGGCTGGCTTTCCGACCGCTTCAATGCGCGCTTCCTGCTCTTCTGGTATTACGGCTTGCGCGGCTTGTCGCTGATCTATCTGCCGTACGCGTTCGGCATCGATTTCTTCGGTCTGCCGCTCTTCGCGGTGTTTTACGGGCTCGACTGGATCGCCACCGTGCCGCCGACCGTGCGCCTCGCCACCGATGTCTACGGCAAGGAATCCGCGCCGATCGTCTTCGGCTGGATCGTCGCGGGGCATCAGCTCGGCGCGGCGTTCGCGGCGCTCGGCGGCGGCATGCTGCGATCGAGCCTCGGCAGCTACACCGTCGCGACGATGATCTCGGGCGGCCTGTGCCTCGTCGCCGCCGTCGCGGTGCTGCGCATCAACCGCGCGGGACGGCCGGTCGGCGTGGCGGCAACCTGACGCGCGCATCCTTGATCTATGCTTGTCGTCGGAGCGGCGCGCCTCTCATCGAAGCGCGCCGCACGCCTTTCAACGAACGAGGACTCACGCCATGAGTGCGAAACCCGCTCCGACCGATGTCGACATCCACGAACTGATCGCCGGCCGCTGGAGCCCGCGCGCGTACGACGACAAGCCCGTCGAACGCGCGCAGTTGCATCGGTTGCTGGAGGCGGCGCGCTGGGCGCCATCGTCGAACAATCTGCAGCCGTGGCGGTTCATCGTCTTCGATCGTCATCGCGATGCAGCCGCGTTCCAGCGTGCATTCGATACGCTCGCGCCGTCCAACCAGACGTGGAACGCGAACGTGCCCGTGCTGATCTGCGTCGCGGCGTCGACCCTCACGCCCAAAGGCGAGCCGAACCGCACCGCGACTTACGACACGGGCGCGGCGTCGATGGCGCTCGTCCTGCAGGCGCACGCGATGTCGCTCGCGACGCACCAGATGGGCGGTTTCGACCGCGACGCGTTCCGCGCGGCCTTTTCGATTCCCGAAGACGCGCAACTCATCGCGATGATCGCAATCGGCCATCACGGCGACGTAAGCCAACTCGACGACGCGCTGCGGGAGCGTGAAGCCGCGCCGCGCGCGCGTCGTGCGATCGGCGAAACGGCGTACGACGGCGCGTGGGGCAAGGCGTTCGACTGAACGCGCGCCGGCGTCAGTGATCGTCGGCGGCGGAAAGCGGACGCGCCACGTCTTCGAGCGATTTGCGCTCCGCCGCCACGCCCCAGATGCCGGCGACGATCGCCGCCGCGAGCATCAGCGCCGAGCCGATCAGATAGCCGGCGAACACCGCGCCTCGTTCGTGTGTATCGATCAGCCGCCCGAACAGCGTCGGCCCGATGATCCCGCCGAGCGCCGTGCCGAACGCATAGAAGACGGCGATCGCGAGCGCGCGGATCTCGAGCGGGAAGGTTTCGCTGACGGTCAGATACGCCGAACTCGCCGCCGCCGATGCGAAAAAGAAAATCACCATCCAGGCGATGGTCTGGGTCGTGACAGTCAGCAGCCCTTGCGTGAACATCCAGCCGCTCAACGTCAGCAGCACGCCGGAGACGGCATACGTGAATGCGATCATGCGGCGCCGGCCCAGCACGTCGAACAATCGGCCGAGCAGCACCGGGCCGAGAAAGTTGCCAGCGGCGAACGGCAGCAAATACCAGCCGACGTGATCGCCCAGCACGTGATAGAAGTCCGTCAGTACGAGCGCGTAGGTGAAAAAAATGGCGTTGTAGAAGAACGCCTGCGCGGTCATCAGGGTCAGTCCGACGAGCGAGCGCCGCCGATGCGCGTCGAATAGCGTGTGCGCGACTTCAGCGAGCGGCGTGTGGTCGCGCGCGTGCAGCCGCAGCAGCTTGCCGGGCGCACGCGCGATCTCGACGCCTCGCTCGTGAAACTGCGCTTCGATTGCTTCGACGATGCGCCGCGCTTCGTCCGCGCGGTTATGCGTGATGAGCCAGCGCGGGCTTTCCGGCACCCACATCCGCATGAACAGCACCGTCAGGCCGAGCAGCGCGCCGATCAGAAAGCATGCGCGCCAGCCCCAGTCGGGCGGCAGCATCGCGGGATCGAGCAGGACGATCGATCCCGCCGCACCGACGCCCGCACCCACCCAGAAGGTCCCGTTGATCGCGAGATCGGTCCAGCCGCGCAGCCGGGCGGGCGTGAATTCCTGGATCGTCGAGTTGATGGCCGTGTATTCTCCGCCGATGCCCGCGCCGGTCAGAAAGCGAAACAGCACGAACGAGGCGAGATTCCACGAGAACGCCGTCGCGGCGGTCGCGGCGACATAGAGGAAAAGCGTGATAAAAAAGAGCTTGCGGCGTCCGAGGCGGTCGGTGAGCCAGCCGAAGCCGAGCGCGCCGAGCACCGCTCCCGCGATATACGCGCTCCCGGCAATGCCGACATCCGCGTTCGAGAACTGCAGTACGTGGCTGGTTTTGAGTGCGCTTGCCACCGCGCCCGCCAGCGTCACTTCGAGGCCATCGAGCAGCCACGTGACGCCGAGCGCAAGAACGATCAACGTATGAAAGCGGCCCCACGGCAGGCGGTCGAGCCGTCCGGGAAGATCGGTCTCGATGATGCCGGGCTGGTCGCCGGACGCATCGGCCGAACGGTTCTCTTGCGGTGCGGTGGTCTCGTTCATGAAGTGGGGGCGTCCCGTAGTCGAAACTGCACGGCGGCGAGCAAGGTGCATTCCGCTCTTGTGAGACAAATGGCACTGGTTGATATTTATCCCGACCGCGATTGATACGCTTCTCTGGACGTGTTAAAAACGCCGTCCATATTTTTTGATATGCGGTGTTGCAGGCTGACGCCGCCGCGACCTCCATGACCTACTGCGCGATCGATTTCGGCACGTCGAATTCCGCCGTTGCCCTGCCCGACGGGCTGCAGATGCGACTCGCGCCCGTCGAGGGCGACGCGACCACGCTGCCAACCGCCGTCTTCTTCAATACCGACGAGGACAACCAGTCGTACGGCCGCGCGGCGCTCGAGGCGTATATCGACGGCTTCGACGGCCGTCTGATGCGCTCGATGAAGAGCATTCTCGGTTCGCCGCTCGCGGACAACGTCACCGATCTGGGCGACGGCTCCGGCATCAAGTACACCGACGTCATCACGCTGTTCCTCCAGCATTTGAAGCAGAAGGCGCAGGCGGTGGCCGCCGAGCCGCTGACGCGCGCGGTGCTGGGCCGCCCGGTGTTCTTCGTCGACGACGACCCGCGCGCCGACCGCATGGCGCAGCAGCAGCTTGAAGCGTGCGCACACGCCGTCGGGTTCCGCGAGATCCACTTCCAGTATGAGCCGATCGCGGCTGCGTTCGACTACGAGGCAAGTCTCACGCAGGAAGGGCTGGTGCTGGTTGCGGATATCGGCGGCGGCACGTCGGACTTTTCGCTCGTACGCGTCGGCCCCGAGCGTGCGCGCCAACTGGAGCGCAAGAGCGATGTGCTCGCGCATCACGGCGTTCACGTCGCCGGCACGGATTTCGACCGGCGCGTGGAACTGGCAACCATTCTGCGCCAGCTCGGTTATCAGGCGCTCGACCCGCAGGGCCGCGAAGTGCCGAACCGCGTGTACTTCGACCTCGCGACCTGGCATCTGATTAACACGGTCTATGCGCCGAAGCGCGTCGGCGAATTGCAGCTGATGCGCCATCTCTATGTCGAGCCGCGTCATCACGACCGGCTGATGCGCGTCGTCGACCGGCGGCTCGGGCACGCGCTCACCGCGCACGCGGAGGAAGCGAAGATCGACGTATCGGCGGGCGGCGTGACCGAGATCGACATGGAGGAAGTCGAGGAGGCGTTGCGCGTGCCGTTCGACGAGCAGCAACTGATCGACGCGGGGCACGACGAGACTCGGCGGATCGTCGAAACGGCGCTGGAGACGGTAAAGCGTGCGGGCGTCGGCGCGGCGGACGTTGGCGCGATCTATTTCACCGGCGGCACCACCGGCCTACGGTTCCTGTCCGACGCACTGTCGGCAACGTTCCCGGGTGCGCAGCCCGTGTTCGGCGATCGGCTGGCAAGCGTCGCGAAGGGCCTCGGCATTTATGCGCAGCGCGTATTCGCCTGAAGGTTCAGCGCAGCGCGAAACGGCGCTCCAATGAAAAAACCCCGCATACGCGGGGTTTTTCTTCGAACTCAGCAGGCTTAGGCCGGCTTGATGTTCGCAGCTTGCTTGCCCTTCGGGCCAGTCTTCACTTCATAGGTAACCTTCTGGTTTTCCTGAAGCGTCTTGAAGCCTTCGATGCGGATTTCCGAGAAGTGCGCGAACAGGTCTTCGCCGCCGCCATCCGGGGTGATGAAGCCAAAGCCCTTTGCGTCATTGAACCACTTGACGGTACCGGTTTCCATATTACTTATTCCAAAAAATTTGATGAGTAAGGCCGAAGCCAGGGGTGCATGAAAATCAAGGAAGGGGCAATGGGACCAACCGGAGTACCGTAATGGCGAACTACGAAAGAACCACTTCACTCGCCACTTGAAATCCTGCAAGAAGGTTTATACGGCTAAACCATTTCGCGGTCAAATAATATCCGACAACTCTGAGGGGGTTTTTTGAGACAGCCTGCGCCCCCGCAAACTTGCCGCCTTCTTCGCTGGACTTTCGTCAGATGGTCTACAAAAAGCGTGCTTTTGGGCAGTTTGCACTGCGTTAGAAAGGTGCAACCGTTAAACTACGCGCCTTCGTTGAGAAGGGTTGCACCAGCGTCGCTGGATCGCCGGAACGGTTGCCGGCATCCCGGCGGATGCGGCCGCTTAGCCGTGTTCGACTCGCGCGCGACGCGAGACATTGGAGAGGATAGTGAAGAGTTCGATTCAAAGAAATATTGGACCGTTGGCGCTGATGCTGACCGGTCTTGGATCCATCATCGGTTCCGGCTGGTTGTTCGGAGCCTGGAAAGCCTCGCAGATCGCCGGCCCCGCTGCCATTTGCGCCTGGGTGATCGGCGCGGTCGTCATTCTGGCCATCGCGCTGACGTACGCGGAACTGGGCGCGATGTTCCCGGAATCGGGCGGCATGGTGCGTTACGCGCGCTACTCGCACGGCGCGCTGGTCGGTTTCATCGCGGCGTGGGCGAACTGGATCGCGATCGTTTCGGTCATTCCGATCGAGGCGGAAGCTTCCATCCAGTACATGAGCACGTGGCCGTACGAATGGACGCACGGCCTGTTCGTCAACGACACGCTGACCACGAGCGGCCTCGCACTGTCCGCGTTGCTCGTCATCATCTACTTCATGCTCAACTACTGGGGCGTGAAGGTCTTCGCACGCGCGAACACCGCGATCACGGTCTTCAAGTTCCTGATTCCGGGCGCGACCATCGCCGGCCTCATCTTCTCCGGCTTCCATTCGGAGAACTTCGGCACGGTGTCGAACTTCGCGCCGTACGGCTGGCCTGCCGTGCTGACGGCCGTCGCGACGAGCGGCATCGTGTTCAGCTTCAACGGCTTCCAAAGCCCGGTCAATCTGGCCGGTGAAGCGCGTAATCCGGCGCGCAGCGTGCCGTTCGCGGTGGTCGGATCGATTCTGATCGCGCTCGTGATCTACGTGCTGCTGCAAATCGCGTACATCGGCGCGGTGAATCCGAACGACGTCGCGCTCGGCTGGAAGCACTTCCACTTCGCATCGCCGTTCGCGGAACTGGCGATCGCGCTGAACCTGAACTGGCTGGCCGTCCTGCTTTACATCGATGCCTTCGTCAGCCCGAGCGGCACCGGCACGACCTACATGGCGACGACCACCCGCATGATTTACGCGATGGAGCGCAACAACACGATGCCGAAGATGTTCGGCAACGTGCATCCGTTCTACGGCGTGCCGCGTCAGGCGATGTGGTTCAACCTGATCGTCTCGTTCATCTTCATGTTCTTCTTCCGCGGCTGGGGCACGCTCGCCGCAGTGATTTCAGTCGCCACGGTCATTTCCTATCTGACCGGCCCGATCAGCCTGATGGCGCTGCGCCGTTCCGCACCGGATCTCGACCGCCCGCTCACGTTGCCGCTGATGGGCCTGATCGCGCCGTTCGCGTTCGTGTGCGCATCGCTCGTGCTGTACTGGGCGAAGTGGCCGCTGACGGGCGAGATCATTCTGCTGATGGTCGTCGCGCTGCCGGTGTATTTCTACTTTCAGAGCAAGACGGGCTTTGCCGGCTGGGGCCGCGATCTGAAGGCCGCGTGGTGGCTGATCGGCTATTTGCCTTGCATGGCGGTGATGTCGCTCGTCGGCAGCAAGGAGTTCGGCGGCAGCGGGCTTCTGCCGTACGGCTGGGACATGGCCGGCGTGGCCGTGCTTTCGCTGATCTTCTATTACTGGGGCGTGCACACCGGGTATCGCACGGATTACCTGGCTGAGCGTGAAAGCCGCGAGGACATTCTTCACGAAGTCGGCGCGTAACTTCCCGCTACGATGAAACGAAGCCCGCCTGAGCGATCAGGCGGGCTTCTTTCTTTTGCGAGCCGGATCAGGCGTCCGAAAAGACGTAGTTCGTCATCGCGAGCGCGCGCTGGAACGTGCCGAGCGATTGAACCCCGAGCCGATAATCATCCGATGCCGCGCCGAGCGCGCCGAAGACCGGCAGCAGATGCTCGTCCGTCGGGTGCATCAGCGCGGCGTGCGGCGCGCGGGCGCGATAGTCGAGCAGGGCATCGATATTGCGGGCGGCGAGCTGCGATTCGAACCAGTCGGTGAATTCGACGACGCGCGGGTCCGCATCTTCCGGGCGCGCGCCGAAATCCGCCATGCGCAGGTTGTGCGTGATCTGCCCGGAACCGACGATCATCACGCCGTCGTCGCGCAACTCGCGCAGCGCCCGCCCGACGTTGAAGTGATGCGCGGCGTCGAGGCGCGGCTGAATCGACAATTGCGCGACGGGCACGTCGGCGTCGGCGAACATCAGCAGCAGCGGCACCCACGCGCCGTGGTCCAGCCCGTGAACGGTCGTCGAACTCACGATTCCGTGCTCGCCGAGCAGCGCGGCGGCGCGTCTCGCGACATCTGGTGCGCCCGGCGCGGGATAGCGCAGTTCGTAGAGCGCGCGCGGAAATCCGTAGAAATCGTGAATCGTGTCGGGGCGCTCCGCGACGCTCGCAACCGGCTCGGCGGTGTTCCAGTGCGCGGACAGCATGAGAATGGCGCGCGGACGCGGCAGCGTCGCGGCGAGCGAGGCGAAACCGGCGGACGGCATCGACGGGTCGATCGGCAGCGTCGGTGCGCCGTGCGAGATAAAGAGAGTAGGCAGTCGGGTCATCGCAGCGAATCCAGAAGTGGTTGCTACCAATGTACGACTTTCCGAATCGTCGATAAACGGCAGTGCGGGCAACGGATTGTGTCCGCGCTGTTTCCAATCAATCGACTTCGCCGCGCATTCCCTGCCACGCAGCGGCTACCGGCTCCGACACGCCAAACAGATCGATCACGCGTGCGACGGTGTGATCGACCAGTTCGTCGATGCTCGCGGGCTTGTGATAGAACGCCGGCAGCGGCGGGAAAATGACGCCGCCCATCTCAGTCACCGCCGTCATATTGCGAAGATGCGCGAGGTTGAACGGCGTTTCGCGCACGAGCAGCACCAGCCGGCGACGCTCCTTGAGAACGACATCGGCGGCGCGGGTGATGAGGTTATCGGAGAGACCGTGCGCGATACTCGCGAGCGTGCGCATCGAACACGGCGCGACGATCATGCCGTCCGTCGCAAAAGACCCGGACGCGATGCTCGCGCCGACATCGCGCACGTTGTGGACGACATCCGCGAGGGCGTGGACGGCGGTTCTATCGAGTTCGAGTTCGTGCTGAATGTTCAGCCAGCCCGCGGCGGAGACGACCAGATGCGTCTCGACCGAAGGCAAGCGGCGCAGCGTCTCGAGCAGACGCACGCCGTAGATGGCGCCCGTTGCGCCGGTGATCGCGACGATGAGCCGTCGCTTCACGGCAGCGGGCGCATTCACGTTCTGATGACTTGCAAGCGGCTCAGGCAGCGGCGAAAAGCTGCTGGAGTTCGCCCGATTGATACATCTCCATCATGATGTCCGATCCGCCGATGAACTCGCCCTTCACATAGAGCTGCGGAATCGTCGGCCAGTTGGAGAATTCCTTGATGCCCTGACGGATGCCTTCGTCTTCGAGGACGTTGACCGTCATGATCTGATCGACGCCGCACGCCTTCAGCACTTGAATGGCGCGGCCGGAAAAGCCGCACATCGGGAACTGCGCCGTGCCTTTCATAAAAAGGACGACCGGGTTTGTATCGACGATCTGCTTGATGCGTTCTTGCGTATCCATGGCGTTCCTGCGCTGTAATGTCGGTTGGACTCAGGTCTCGAAATGATAGCGGATTTCGCCCGCGCGGTTCTGCGCCCGACTCAGGCGATGAAGGTACCGCCGCTCGCGCGCTCGATGCCCGCCAGATCGCGAATCGAGCGGACACCGGTAAAGCCGCGCGCCGTGAGCAGGCGGCGCACGGCGTCGGCCTGATCGTAGCCGTGCTCGATCCACAGCACGCCGTTGGGCGCGAGCAGCAACGGCGCGGTTTCGACGATCACGCGTATCGCCGAGAGGCCGTCGGCGTCATCGGTGAGCGCGCCGCGCGGCTCGAAGCGCAAGTCGCCTTGCGTCAGATGCGGATCGTCGCTCGCGATATACGGCGGATTGCTGACAATGGCCTCGAAGCGCAGCGACGGATCGAGCTTGGCGGTCCAGTCGCTTTCGATGAACGTCACCGTGCGCGCCGGATCGAGCAGAGCGCGCGCATTGCGCCGCGCTACATCGAGTGCGGCCGGCGAGCGGTCGACGGCCCAGACGCGAACATCGGGCCGGGCGTGGGCGATCGAAATCGCGATTGCGCCGGTTCCGGTGCCGAGATCGAGCACGCGCGCGTTCGGCGTGCCGGCGATGGCGTCCAGCGCCGTTTCCACCAGCAGTTCGGTTTCCGGGCGTGGGATCAGCACGTCTGGCGACACTTCGAACTCCAGACCAAAGAACTCGCGCTTGCCGGTCAATTGCGCGATCGGCTCGCCATTCAAGCGCCGCTGCGTCAGCGCCTCGAAACGCTGCACCGCGTGCGGATCGAGCGGTTCGTCGTCGCGCGTGATCAGTTCAGTGCGACGCCAGCCGAGCACGTGCGTCAACAGCACGCGCGTTTCCAGCGCGGGGAGCAACGAAGCGCGCTGCAATTGCGCGACCGTCGTCACTCGGCATCCCCGAGCGCCGCGAGCAGTTCCGCCTGATGCTCGGAAACCAGCGCGCCGATCAGTTCGTCGAGATCGCCGTCCATGATGTATTCGAGCTTGTAGAGCGTCAGGTTGATGCGGTGATCCGTCATGCGCCCTTGCGGGAAGTTGTAGGTGCGAATGCGCTCGGAGCGATCGCCCGAACCGATCAGGCTCTTGCGCGTCGCGGCTTCCTTCGCGTGCTGCTCGTGATACTGCTTGTCCTTGATGCGCGCGGCGAGCACCTTCAGCGCGCGATCCTTGTTCTTGTGCTGGGAGCGGTCGTCCTGACATTCGACGACGATGCCCGTCGGCAAGTGCGTCACGCGCACGGCCGAGTCTGTCTTGTTGATGTGCTGTCCGCCCGCGCCCGATGCGCGAAACGTGTCGATGCGCAAATCCGCCGGATTGATCACGACTTCGCTGATTTCATCGGCTTCCGGCATCACGGCGACGGTGCACGCCGACGTGTGAATGCGCCCTTGCGTTTCGGTCGCCGGCACCCGCTGCACGCGATGCCCGCCGGATTCGAACTTGAGCCGCGAATACGCGCCCTGGCCCGCGAGCCGCACGATCACTTCTTTATAGCCGCCGAGGTCGGACACGCTTTCGGACATCGTCTCGGCGGTCCAGCGGTTGCGTTCCGCGTAACGCAGATACATGCGCAGCAAGTCGCCCGCGAACAGCGCGGATTCGTCGCCGCCCGTGCCCGCGCGGATTTCGATGAAGATGTTGCGTTCGTCGTTCGGATCTTTCGGCAGCAGCATCGTCTGCAAGTCGCCTTCGATCTTAGCCATGCGCTCGCGCGCCTCGCCGATTTCCTCTTCGGCGAAATCGCGCATCGACGGATCGGCGAGCAGTTCCTGAGCGGTGGCTTCGTCGTTGAGCGCCTGTCGCCAGAGCGCGTATTGATCGACGATAGGACTGATTTCCGCGTGTTCGCGCGTGAGCTTGCGATACTGGTCCATATCGGACGTCACGTCTTCGCGGCTCAGCAGTTCATTGAGATCGACCTGCCGTCTTGCAAGCTGGTCGAGCTTGCTTTGCATGCTCGTTTTCATCGGACGGGGATGGAGCCTGCGCTCCAGGAAAGACTGCAATCGGGAAGCGCCGCGCGGGGCCGCGCGGAGCATTTGAGAATAGCAAAGAGGACGCCGCTAACGGTCCGACGATTCGGACGACGATCCGTGGCGGTAGAAGCCGCTCATCAGGTCGATGAGCTGGTCGCGCTCTTCACGGCTCGCGCGGTTGAGCGCGTGCGTCGGGCCATGAATGAGCTTGTTCGTGAGCGATTGCGACAGCGCTTCGAGCACGGCGGCGGGATCGTCGCCGCGCGCAAGCAGCTTGCGCGCACGTTCGACTTCCGCGCGGCGCAAGGCATCCGCCTGCGTGTGCATGTGGCGGATGACCGGCACGATGCTGCGCGCGTCGAGCCATTGCATGAAATTCGCCACGCGCGTTTCGATGATCGCCTCGGCCTGCGCGACGGCGGCCTGCCGTGACGCGTTGCCTTCGCGGACGATCGCGCCGAGGTCATCGACGGTATAGAGGAACACGTCCTGCAGATTGCCGACTTCCGGCTCGATGTCACGCGGCACGGCGAGGTCGACCATGAAGATCGGACGATGCCGGCGCGCTTTAACCGCGCGCTCGACCGCGCCGAGACCGATGATCGGCAGCGTCGACGCGGTGCACGACACGATGATGTCGAACTCGTGCATGCGCGCGGGGAGGTCGGAGAGCGGAATGGCGCGGCCGTTGAAGCGTTCGGCGAGCTTTTCGCCGCGCTCGGCCGTGCGATTCGCGACGACCAGTTCGCGCGGACTTTGCGCGGCGAAGTGCGTCGCGCAAAGTTCGATCATTTCGCCCGCGCCGATGAACAGCACGCGCTGACTCGACACGTTTTCGAAGATGCGTTGCGCGAGGCGCACGGCGGCGGCGGCCATCGACACCGACTGCGCGCCGATTTCCGTCGTCGAGCGCACTTCTTTCGCGACGGCGAAGGTGCGCTGGAACAACTGGTTCAGATACGTGCCGAGCGCGCCGGCTTCCGACGCGGTGCGAACGGCGTCCTTCATCTGGCCGACGATCTGCGTTTCGCCGAGGACCATCGAATCCAGCCCGGACGCGACGCGGAAAGCATGGCGCACGGCTTCCGACTGCGGCAGCGCATAGACGTGCGGCGCGAGCTCGGAAACGGGCAGATTGTGGTACTGCGAGAGCCAGTGGACGGCGGCTTCGCGGGCGGCGATGTCGTCGGTGGCGCAGTAAAGTTCGGTGCGGTTGCAGGTCGACAGGATGGCCGCTTCCGGCGGCGCCTGGACCTTCGGGCCGAGCCAAACGTCTTTCAGTGCGGAGAGGGCCGGTTTGATCTGTTCGAGCGGAAACGCCACGCGTTCGCGCAGGGCGACAGGCGCAGTGTGGTGATTGATTCCGATCGTGAGGAGCTGCATGTAATTATGCGTTCGGCCTAAGCCGTTGGCCTTTCAGATAGCCCAATATTATAGCGTTTTACGAATCCGTTCATTTATACGCGGCATTCGGGCAGCGATCGCGCGCCGCCGGGCGGCGTTCGCAGGCGAAGCGGCTTTCATCAGGCGCGACAATCGACCGCAGCGTGCTCTCAGGCGAAATACTGAGCGAGTTGGGCCGCGCGGGCTTCGAGTTCGGGCAGGGGCATCGCGCGGGTTTCGGCGGCGGCTTCGCGATTGCGCTCGGCGCCGGCGATAGCGTCGCGGCGTGAAGCGGCGTCATGGTGGAGATGGAAAAGCGCGGCGCGCTGGTCGGGTACGGAATGCCAGCGCACGCCGAGCCGGGTGGCGCGCGTCAGAAGGTCGTCGTCTTCACCGCCCCAGCCGACGAACCGCGGATCATAACCGCCGACGCGCATATAATCGGCGCGCTTGAAAAGCACGATTGCGCCTGCCGTATTTTGATACAGCACTTCCATTTCGTCCGGCAATTCCGTTTCCAGATACGGTTCGAATAAAGCGTAGTTTCCTGATGTAATGAATTCTTTGCGACGCGCGTTCGCAACGTTAATCACACGTAGAAACGGGCACAGTGCATCGCTGCTCGTTCCATTTTCGAGTGCCGTGACGCAACGCGTCAGATAATATGGATTTGCAATCATATCGGCATCGTGAAAACAAATAACTTTACCCGTGCATAAGCGCGCGCCGAGATTGCAAAGTCTCGCTCTGGAAAATGGGCCGTCGTCATGGATGAAGACGTGGCGGATCTTCTCGTCGCCGAGACCGGACCAGTGGAACGTCGGGGTCGCGTCGGCCTCGATGAGATAGACCGTGTAGTCCGTATAGGTAACGCTCAGATGGCGCAGCACGCCGCGAAGGTTGTCGCGCCGTTCTTGCGTGGCGCCACGGTAGGTCACGATCAGTTCAAGACCGCCGAGGGATAACAGCCTGTTTTCGCTCATCGTACGCTGCTTCCGGAAAACGTCGATCGAAGATAAGTGCTGTCAGGCAATCTTTAAAGCGATCTTGCCGTGCGCGAATGGATGAGAAGCAGCCCAATAGCCTGACCAGATAATGCAGTCGAGTTTAGCACTCGGGCGTTCTATCGCGGTCCTTTTAGGATATTCCCAGAAGTCTTTCAGATAGTTCGAGCCGGTTAATTCGGTTTTGGACCGCTTGCCATCCCAAACCCGGCCCCCTAAACTTGTTCGTTTGAACGCGGCGCCCCGCGCCGTTTCCTAATCGAAGCCAATGGAGCGGCGCCCGATGAGCTGGATCGGCATGATTTTTCTGGGCGCGGTAATCGGCGCGGCGGGCTGGTGGCTGCATCCGCTGCGGCGCGCCGGCCGTGGCGGGCAGGGCGCGGCGGGACGCATCTGGACCGCTATCGTCGCGGGCGCGATCGCAGCCGTCATTGCGCGCATGTTCGGCAATGTCGCCGGTGTCTATCACGATGGCGATACCCTCGAATGGTTCGCCTGCACGCTTTTCGCGCTCGTCGTCGTGACCGCCACCGTCGCACTCGCGGCGCGGCGCTGAAATCCCTCCACCATCGCATCCATCTTCGGCATTCAAGGCAGATCATCCATGAACGATCGCGTTGCACACTCCGCCACTCCCGACGCAGCTACCTTCGCGCAGCGCGTCGAGACATTGCGCCGCCGCCTGGCCGCGGACCGGTTCGACGCAGTGCTCGTCCCGTCCGCCGATCCGCACTTGTCCGAATATCTGCCGGAGCGCTGGCAGGGGCGTCAGTGGTTGTCGGGCTTCACCGGTTCAGTCGGCACGCTCGTCGTGACGCAGGATTTCGCGGGCGTCTGGGTCGATAGCCGCTACTGGACGCAAGCGGAGGCGCAACTCGCCGGCACCGGCATCGTCCTGATGAAGATGATGGGCGGACAGCAGACCGCGCCGCACGTCGAATGGCTGGCGGAGAACGTGCCGGCGGGCGGCGTCGTTGTGGTGGATGGCGCGGTGCTCGGCGTCGCGGCGGCGCGCGCTTTGGGCGATGCGCTGACCGCACGCGGAATCACGCTGCGCACGGATGTCGACGTGCTGGACGCGGTCTGGCCCGATCGCCCCGGCCTGCCCGATGCGCCCGTCTACGAGCACGCCGCGCCGCACGCGAGCGTCGCGCGCGCCGACAAGCTGGCCAGAATCCGCGAGGCGATGCGTGCGAAGGGCGCGCAATGGCACTTCGTCTCCACGCTCGACGACCTCGCCTGGCTCTTCAACCTGCGCGGCGGCGATGTCAGCTACAACCCGGTGTTCGTCGCGCACGCGCTCGTCGGAATGGATGAGGCTACGATTTTCGTCGCCGATGGCAAGGTGCCGGACGCGCTTAAAGAGACGCTTTCGCGCGACGGCGTGCGCGTCGCGCCTTATGCCGGCGCGCGTCAGGCGCTCGGGGCGCTGCCGGCCGGCGCGACGCTGCTGATCGATCCGCGCCGCATCACGCATGGCTCGCTGGAGAGCGTGGCGTCGGGCGTGGAGATCGTCGAGACGGTGAATCCGTCGACATTCGAGAAGTCGCGCAAGACGCCCGCCGAAGCGGAACACATCCGCGCAACGATGGAACAGGACGGCGCCGCGCTCGCCGAATTCTTCGCGTGGTTCGAAGACGCGCTGGGCCGCGAGCGCATCACGGAGCTGACCATCGACGAAAAGCTCACGGCGGCGCGGGCGCGCCGGCCGGGCTTCGTAAGCCTGAGCTTCGCGACGATCGCCGGCTTCAACGCGAACGGCGCGATGCCGCATTACCGCGCGACGGAAGCGTCGCATTCGGTGATCGAAGGCAACGGGTTGCTGCTGATCGATTCCGGCGGTCAATATCTGAGCGGCACGACGGACATTACGCGTGTGGTTCCCGTCGGCGAGATCACGGCGGAGCACAAGCGCGATTTCACCATCGTGCTTAAGGGAACGATGGCGCTCTCGCGCGCGCGTTTCCCGCGCGGCATCCGTTCGCCGATGCTCGATTCGATCGCGCGTGCGCCGATCTGGGAAGCGGGCGCGGATTACGGTCACGGCACGGGCCACGGTGTCGGCTATTTCCTGAACGTTCACGAAGGCCCGCAGGTCATTTCGCACTACGCGCCCGCCGAGCCGTGGACGGCGATGGAAGAGGGCATGATCACCTCGATCGAGCCGGGGATTTATCGGCCGGGCAAGTGGGGTATCCGCATTGAGAATCTGGTGATGAATCAGAGCGCCGGCAAAACTGAGTTTGGCGACTTCCTGTCGTTCGAAACGCTGACGCTGTGCCCGATCGATACCCGCTGCGTCGACCTTTCGCTGTTGAACGGCGAGGAGCGCGCGTGGCTCAACGCGTATCACGAGACGGTGCGCCGGCGCGTGTCGCCGCACGTCGAGGGCGCGGCGAAGGCCTGGCTGGAAAAGCGGACGCAGGCGATCTGAGCGAGGTGTTCATGAGCCGAACCGCAGTCATCGTGGTCGACGTTCAGCAGATGTTTTTTGGAGCAGGGGGGCGCGCTTTTCGTGGCAACGAAGTGATCGACGGCATCAATCGGTTGACGGCGGCGGCGCGCACTGCGAATGCGCCGGTGTTTATCGTTCAGCATGAAAGCGATCCCAGCGGCCCGCTCGCGCGCGGCAGTGACGCATGGCGGTTGCCCGAGTCGCTCGTTTGTGAACACGGCGACAAAATCATCCATAAAAGCGTCGGCGATGCCTTCGAGAAGACGCCGCTCGCAGCACGCCTTAGTCAGTGGGGCGTCGATACGGTAGTGATCTGCGGCTACGCGTCGGAGTTCTGCGTTAACGCGACTGCACGTCGCGCCGAGCGCGATGGCCTCCGAACGACTATCGTGTTCGACCTTCATACGACGGGCGACAAACCGCACCTCGCCGCCGACAAGATCGTCGAGCACCAGAATTTCGTCTGGCTGCACTCGTCGATGTCCGGCAATGGCGTGAAGGTGCTTCCGCTCGCTGATCTCTTGCAAACGGAGTTCGCATGACCATCAAAGCAGTCGTATTCGATTTCGGCGGCGTGCTGATCGACTGGGACCGGGAGTACCTCTACCGGCAACTGATTCCGAACGAGACCGAGCGCCGCTGGTTTCTCGACAACGTCTGCAAGATGGATTGGGTCGTTCAGCAAGACGGCGGGCAGAGCACGGAGGAAGGCACCGCGGAACTCGTCGCGTTGTATCCGGAGCACGAAGCGCTGATTCGCGCGTTCTATGCGCGCTGGCATGAGATGGTGGCCGGCGTGCTGGAGGAGGGCGTTGCGCTGGTCGACCGTCTGGACGCAGCAGGCGTGCCGCTTTTCGGGTTGACGAACTGGTCAGCAGAGACGTTCCCCTACGCGTGGGAGCGCTTTCATGTGCTGCGCCGTTTCCGGGAAATCGTGGTGTCGGGGCGCGTCGGCGTCATCAAGCCCGATCCGCAGATTTTCGCGTTGATGCGCGCCGAGATCGAGAAGCATCTGCCGGGCGTGGCGCCGCATGAACTCGTCTTCATCGACGATAACCTGAAAAACGCCCAAGCCGCGACCGCTCTTGGCTGGCACGGCGTTCACTACACCGGCGCGCTCGACACGGAAACGAAGCTGCGCGCGCTGAACGTGCCGATCTAGCACGCACGCTAGCGGCGACGCGCTACTGCCCCAGCAGATTCTTCAGCGCGTTGCCGATTCCCCGCACCGTATCGCCCGCGCCCTTCGCGACGCCTTCCGCGCTCACGCCGAGCGCCTTCGCAAACCCGGCCGCGAGTTTCTTCGACAGACTTTCCGACAGCGAGAACTTCGGATCGCGCAGATCGCCGTCGAGCGTGAATTCGAGCTTGATCTCGTCCTTGCGGTCTTTCAGCGCGGCGATGGCGGCTTTCGTCGGTATCGACAGGAATGTGTCGAGCGGACCCGCGCCGTCGCTGATTTGCAGGTGATTCAGCGTGAGCACTCCCGGCGCATGAATGCGGTAATCGCGCACGCTGGCGTCGAGGGTCATGTCGATGGTGCCGCCCGTCACCGCGGCCTTCGCGCCGGCTTTCTTCAGCAGGTAAGGATCGAGCGTTGCGATGTCGACGCTGCGCAGCGTCGCGCGCGTCTGCGAATCCTTGCTCGCGATGACCATCCAGCCGCCCCACGAAACCGTGCCCGTATGCGATGGACCTTTGATGGAGCCGGTCATCGAAAGCGATGTGCGCTCGGTCAGCGCCGGCAGATGCAGATGCTCGATCGTCGCGCGTGCGTCGCTGATCAGCACGCGATAGGGCTGCTGCTGTTGCTGCACCGATGCGTCGAAGAACTCCATCGCGCCGCGTTCGAACGACACGCGGTCGATCAGCTTTTCTTCCTGCGCGTGCTGCACGGCCTTGTCGTCGGGCTTCGCGTTGGCGACGCGCGCGGTTTCCTTGAGACCGGGGAGGATCAGCACGCGGCCATCGGCGGCGCGCACGATCGACAGAAAGTAGTTGTCGACGCTCACATTGCGCAGATGCACGCGATTCGACAGCGCCGCGCGCATATCGACATCGAGCACGATGCGCTCCGCACGCAACGCGTCGCCGGCGGGCCAGTCGCGCGGTCCGCGCAGCCGCACGCGCGAAAGCGTCACTTGCCCGAAGCCTACATCGATCTCGTCGACGGAACCGTTCGGCCCGAGCGTCTCGCGGATGCGTTCCTTCATCTGATGCGCGACGAAGAACCATCCGGCGATCGCCACAACGACGATCGCGATGACGACTCCCACTGCCCACCGCGCTCCCCGCCGCGCGTCCGATGCCGCCATGTGTTGCGTCTCCCCGTGCAAGCTCATTGATTCGGCGAAAAACCGCCGCGCAAACAAAAAATGGCGACGTGCCCGAGACAGTCGCCATTTTTGTTGATGATGTCGGTGCGCGCGCCCGCATTGAGCGCGCTTCCGGCGCCGGTCAGCGCGTGATCGGCTTGTAACGCAGGCGCTTGGGTTTCGCACCTTCTTCGCCGAGGCGCTTGCGCTTGTCGGCCTCGTATTCCTGGTAATTGCCGTCGAAGAATTCGACGTGCGATTCGCCTTCGAACGCGAGGATGTGCGTCGCGATCCGGTCGAGGAACCAGCGATCGTGCGAAATCACCATCACCGAGCCGGCGAATTCGAGCAGTGCGTCTTCGAGCGCGCGCAGCGTTTCGACGTCGAGGTCGTTCGACGGTTCGTCGAGCAGCAGCACGTTGCCGCCCGCGATCAGCGTCTTCGCGAGATGCAGACGCCCGCGTTCGCCGCCCGACAGATTGCCGACGAGTTTCTGCTGGTCGCTGCCCTTGAAGTTGAATCGGCCGATGTAGGCGCGCGACGGCGTTTCGTACTTGCCGACCGTGAGCACATCGGCGCCGCCGGAGATTTCCTCGAAGACGGTTTTGTCGGCGGCGAGCGCGTCGCGGCTTTGATCGACATAGGCGAGCTTGACCGTCGGACCCTGGATGATCTCGCCCGAATCCGGCTGCTCCTTGCCGGTCAGCATGCGGAAGAGCGTGGACTTGCCCGCGCCGTTCGGCCCGATGATGCCGACGATCGCGCCGGCCGGAATCTTCATGCTGAGGTTGTCGATCAGCAGCCGATCGCCATACGCCTTGCTGACGTTCTTGAACTCGATGACTTCATTGCCGAGCCGATCGCCGACCGGAATGAAGATTTCCTGCGTCTCGTTGCGCTTCTGATATTCCTGGCTGTTCAGTTCCTCGAAGCGTGCGATACGCGCCTTCGATTTCGCCTGACGGCCCTTCGGATTCTGGCGCACCCATTCGAGTTCCTTCTTGATGGCTTTCTGACGCGCGGATTCGCTCGCTTCTTCCTGCTTGAGGCGGTCTTCCTTCTGGTCGAGCCAGCTCGAATAGTTGCCCTTCCACGGAATGCCGTGTCCGCGGTCGAGTTCGAGAATCCACTCGGCGGCGTTGTCGAGGAAGTAGCGATCGTGCGTGACGGCGACGACGGTGCCCGGATAACGCGTCAGGAACTGTTCGAGCCATTCGACGGATTCGGCGTCGAGGTGGTTGGTCGGTTCGTCGAGCAGCAGCATGTCGGGCTTTTGCAGCAGCAGCTTGCAGAGCGCGACACGGCGCTTTTCGCCGCCCGACAGATGCTCGATTTTCGCGTCCCACGCGGGCAGGCGCAGCGCGTCGGCGGCGACTTCGAGTTGTTGCTCGGGGCTGCCGCCGTCGCTCGTCGCGAGGATGGCTTCGTATTTCGCCTGATCGGCGGCGAGCTTGTCGAAGTCGGCGTCGGGTTCGGCGTAGGCGGCGTAGATTTCGTCGAGCTTCTTTTGCGCCTGGAATACATCGCCGAGACCTTCTTCGACCGCCTGACGCACGGTCTGCTGCGGATCGAGCTGCGGCTCCTGCGGCAGATAGCCGATGTTGAGGTTGGGCATCGGCTGCGCTTCGCCTTCGATGTCCTTATCGACGCCCGCCATGATGCGGATGAGCGTCGACTTGCCGGAACCGTTCAGCCCGAGCAGGCCGATTTTCGCGCCGGGGAAGAAGGAGAGCGAGATGTCTTTCAGGATCTGACGCTTCGGCGGCACGATCTTGCCGACGCGGTTCATGGTGAAGACGTATTGGGCCATTTTTCGATGTTTGAGATCTACGGGTGAGAGAACGCAATCGATGCGAGATTGAGAACATTGTACGTCGCCATCGGCCGCGCTTCGGTCGCTGCTGAAGGCGCCGGTTTCTCAGCAAGCTTCGATTTGAGTTCGTTCTGATATTTTTGACGGCAGCGTAAGCTTAAATTGCCCGTCCTGCCGTTTATCGGCGAAGAAAAGGAAGGGCAAACTATGTCCGTGGAGACGCTCGATTATGAGTGCGCCGATTGCAAGCTGTCAGGATCGAATCTGAGCCTTGGGCGACCACGTTACTACGTGAATTTCGATGCCGAAGTCTTGATGAGCGTTCAGATGGGCTATTGCTTCATGGGCCAACATATTAGTGCTATGGAGCGCTTTCCAGAGGCGGCCGAGATCAGCGAACTGGAAGCGGCTCTCGTTGCAGCGCGCACGCAGTTTGCCGAAGAGCAGCGGCTTGCGGAGCGTAACAAGCGATGGTGGCAAACTAAAGTAAGGCTCACCGATCGAGCGAGCATCATCAGCCACGACATCGCGTCTGCGACAAAAAGGCTTCAGCGCCTGAGAATCTTGTCCGCTCTCCTCTCTCAGAGAGTCAGTGGCCCGCGATGTTTGCAGTGCTACTCAGACCAGTGCGTTCCGCTTCCGAAAGTGCCTCCAGAGCTTGGATATGGCCTACTCGACACTCGGCCGATACTGCTCGGTTTTCGACATCCACAATGCGGTGGCGAACTGAGCGTAAGGGAGGGCATCCGCTTCTCGATGAATTGGAAACCGCAGTACTTCGACCGCGAGGGACGCCCGTTGGAATAATGTTCGAGCCTGACGGTGGTGGTCTTCCATGGTCTGCACTTGTGGTCGCGTTGGCGCTTCTCATTGCCACCGCGCGACGCCGCCGTGCCGCGAGCACGTGCCGCTGTGGTGGCGGCTGAAACTATAGGTGCCGTCGCGGCATTGCGCGCTCGCGCCTTCGGGGACGGCGCCGGAGCGCGAGTGAGCGGGGGAATGGATGATGTTGCCGTCGCGGTTCTTGTAGTGGCCGTGATTGTCGAGGTCGGATTCGTCGGGTTGCTGCTGGTAGTTGCCGTTGTAGTAGGCGTGGGCCGGCGCGTAGGGCAAGACGCTGGCCGTCAGCGCGAGTGCGCAACCGAGCAGGAACGTGCGGATCTTTCTATGTCTCTTCATTTTCTCTTGGCCTCTCATAGTTCTTATCGGCGATATTTCGCCATGCGCCGCCCATAAAAAAGCGGAGTGCCATTTTTCAGGCACTCCGCTTTTCGAATCAACCGCTTTGACAGTCTTTGACTTGTCTTGTCGCGACGCTTAGACGTTGAACAAGAAATTCATCACATCCCCGTCCTGCACCACATATTCCTTTCCTTCCGCCCGCATCTTCCCAGCTTCCTTCGCGCCTTGTTCGCCCTTGTACGCGACGAAGTCATCGAAGGCAATCGTCTGCGCGCGAATGAAGCCGCGTTCGAAGTCCGTATGGATCGCGCCGGCAGCCTGCGGCGCCGTGTCGCCCACATGAATGGTCCACGCGCGCACTTCCTTCACGCCCGCCGTGAAGTACGTCTGCAGCCCAAGCAGCTTGAAACCCGCGCGAATCACGCGATTCAGCCCCGGCTCGGTCATGCCCATGTCGGCGAGGAAGTCCTGCTTGTCGGCGTCGTCGAGATCGGCGATTTCGGCCTCGATCGCCGCGCACGCCGCGACCACCGGCGCATTCTCCGCCTCCGCATGCTTGCGCACCGCGTCCAGATACGGATTGTTCTCGAAGCCGTCTTCCTTCACGTTCGCGACGTACATCGTCGGCTTCGAGGTGACCAGGCAGAACGGCTTGATGAGCGCCTGTTCGTCGTCGTTCAGACCAAGGCCGCGCACCGGCTTCGCCTGATCGAGCTGCGCGCGCACCTTTTCGAGCACCGCGACGAGCTTCGCCGCTTCCTTGTCGTTGCCCGACTTCGCCGCCTTCGAGTAACGCGTAAGCGCCTTCTCGACCGTCGCCAGATCGGCCAGCGCCAGTTCCGTATTGATGACTTCGATATCCGCGATCGGATCGATCTTGCCCGCGACGTGAATCACGTTCTCGTCTTCGAAGCAGCGCACGACGTGAGTGATGGCATCCGTCTCGCGGATGTTCGCGAGAAACTGATTGCCGAGGCCTTCGCCCTTGCTCGCGCCGGCGACCAGCCCCGCGATATCGACGAACTCGACGACCGCCGGCAGGATGCGCTCCGGCTTCACGATTTCGGCCAGCGCCGTAAGACGCGCGTCCGGCACTTCGACGACGCCGACATTCGGCTCGATCGTGCAGAACGGATAGTTCTCGGCGGCAATACCCGCCTTGGTCAACGCATTGAAAAGAGTGGACTTGCCGACGTTAGGCAAGCCGACGATGCCGCATTGGAGGCTCATGGAATCCTTCGAACTGGTGAGACGGCGCTTCGTCGCGCGCATTCGTCAAACGATGCTCGCGAGGCGGCCAGCTTTGCGCGCCAGCGCCGGGGCCGCATCCGCAGCCGGGCAAACCGATATTGTAACGCCGCGCGGCACCAACGTTTCCGCGCCCGACCAGCGCCAAAACCCCCGCAACCCTCGCGGCTATAATGCCCCACATGACTTCGCATCCCTTGACCTTTCACGCGGTCGTCGTCGGCGGCGGGCTCGTCGGCAAGACCGCTGCACTCGCGCTCGCCCAGTCCGGCCTGCACACCGCGCTGCTCGCGCCGCAAGCAGCGGGCTTGCCGCCCGGCGCCATCTTCGATTCGCGCATCTACGCGCTGTCGTCCAGTTCGCAGACCTTGCTCGAGCGGCTGCGAGTCTGGCAGGCGCTGGATCGCTCGCGGCTCGGTCCGGTCTTCGACATGCGCGTGTTCGGCGATGCTCACGCAGAGCTGCATTTTTCCGCCTTCCAGGCGTCGGTGCCGCAGCTTGCGTGGATCGTCGAATCGACGTTGATCGAACAGGCGCTCGACGCCGCCTTGCGTTTCCAGCCGAGTCTTTCGTGGTTCGAAGCACGCGCGCAAGGCATGACCGTCGAGGAAGACGCGGCTTTCGTCACGCTTTCGAGCGGCGAGACGTTGCAGACGGATCTGATCGTCGGCGCGGACGGCGCGCATTCCTGGGTGCGCGCGCAGATGGGCGCGAAGATGGAGCGCCGCGATTACCGGCAAACGGGCGTCGTCGCCAACTTCAAGGCGGAACGGCCGCACGGTGAAACCGCGTATCAATGGTTCCGCGATACTGAAATCATCGCGCTGTTGCCGCTGCCGGGCGATCACGTGTCGCTCGTCTGGTCGGCGCGCACGCAGCATGCGGACGAACTCGTCGCGCTCGATCCGGCGCAGCTTGCCGCGAAGGTCGAGGAAGCATCGCAACGCACGCTCGGCGCGCTCGAATGCGTGACGCCCGCGCAGGGCTTTCCGCTCGGGCTGCAGACGGTCGACCGGCTGGTCGCGCCGCGCGTCGCGCTCGTCGGGGATGCCGCGCATCTGATTCATCCGCTTTGCGGCCAGGGCATGAATCTCGGCCTGCGCGATGTCGCCGCGCTCGCGGATGTCATCGTGAACAAGGAAGCGTTCCGCGATCTCGGCGATCCGATCCTGCTGCGCCGCTACGAACGGGCGCGCCGCGAAGACATCCAGAAGCTGATGGTTGTGACGGACGGCATGCAGCGGCTCTTCTCCGCGCCCGGCACACTGGCCCGCGCTATCCGCAACACGGGCATGGCGTTCGTCGGGGCGCAGCCGCTTGCCAAGCGCTGGCTCGTGTCGGCGGCGCTCGGGTAAGCAGTCAACTCACATACAGCGGGGCGCGCCTGGCGGCGTCGCCCCGCATCTACGGAAAACGGCATGAAAACCACTCTTCGCCTGAGTCTCGCCACGGTCACGACACTGGCCGTGACGCTCGGCCTCGGCTGTTCGGCGCAGGCCGATCAGACCACCGACAAGCTCAAATCGACGCTCGAATCGCGCATGGGCGATGCGACCATCAAGAGCATCGAGAAAACGCCCATTGCCGGGCTGTACGAAGTCAACCTCGGTTCGCAGATCATTTATAGCGATGCAGGCGGCAACTACGTGCTGCTCGGCGATCTCGTCGATACGCGCAACAGCAAGAACCTGACCGAAGCGCGGCTCGCTGAAACCAACAAGATCGATTTCGCAAAGCTGCCGTTCGAGAACGCGGTGAAGGTCGTGAAGGGCAACGGCAGCCGCAAGATCGCCGTGTTCTCGGACCCGAACTGTCCATACTGCAAGCAACTCGAGTCGACGCTGAAATCGATCGATAACGTGACCGTCTACACGTTCCTGTACCCGGTGCTGTCGCCCGATTCCACGGCCAAATCGAAGTCGATCTGGTGCGCGAAGGATCGCGCGATGAGCTGGGAAGGCTGGATGCTCGACCACAAGGCGCCGGCGACCGCCGCCGCCTGCGACACCACCGCGATCGACAAGAACCTCAAACTCGGCCGCTCGATGAACGTGACCGGCACGCCGACCGTGTTCCTCGCCGATGGCCGCCGTCTGCCGGGCGCGGTGCCTGCGGATCAACTGGAAAAGGCATTGTCGGCGGTACGCTGAAGCCGGTGTGATCGACGGGAAGGAGGCGCGCGTGCGCCTCCTTTGGTTTTTCGGCCTGCCATTGCGTGCCATTGCGCACGCGCATGCTGCAGCCCAAAAAAAGAACAAGGACTACGCGATGAATTCCCCGATGCAACCGGTGCGCTACAGCATCGTTCCGAAGAACCCGGCCGCGCACATTTTCGAAGTGACGCTCACCGTTGCGGAGCCGGACCCGGCCGGTCAGCGCTTCCTGTTGCCGGTGTGGATTCCGGGCAGCTACATGATCCGCGAATTCGCGCGCAACATCGTGACGCTGCAGGCGTTCAACGCGGCGGGCCGGCGCATCGCGATCGAGAAGATCGACAAACACGCGTGGCAGGCCGCGCCGCACGACGGCCCGATTACGCTGCGCTACGAGGTCTATGCGTGGGACCTGTCCGTGCGCGCGGCACATCTGGATGACGCCATCGGCTTCTTCAACGGCACGAGCGTGTTTCTCGCGGTGGAAGGGCAGTCGGCGGCGCCTTGTATCGTGGATATCCAGCCGCCCGCCGGCGGCGCGCTTCGTAACTGGCGCGTCGCGACGGCGCTCGGGGAATCGCGCGGAACGAAGCGGTACGGCTTCGGCAGCTACGAGGCGGCGAACTACGACGAACTCGTCGATCACCCCGTCACGCTGGGCGAATTCGCGCTCGGCGGATTCACGGCGCATGGCGTGAAGCATGACATCGTGATCGCGGGTCGCGTCATCGGACTGGACATGCAGCGGCTCGCTGTCGATCTGAAGCGCGTCTGCGAAGCGCAAATCGCGCTGTTCGAACCGCGCACGAAGAAAGCGCCGATGGACCGCTACGTGTTCATGACGGTCGCCGTCGCCGATGGCTACGGCGGGCTGGAGCATCGCGCATCGACGGCGCTGATCTGCAATCGCGGCGATCTGCCGGTGCAGGGCCGCCCGGAAATGAGCGACGGGTATCGCACGTATCTCGGTTTGTGCAGCCACGAATACTTCCATACGTGGAACGTGAAGCGCATCAAGCCGGCGGCGTTCGCGCCGTACGACCTGTCGCAGGAGAACTACACGTCGCTGCTGTGGCTTTTCGAAGGCTTCACGTCCTATTACGACGATCTGATGCTCGTGCGCAGCGGGCTCATCAGCGCAAGCGACTATTTCGCGCTGCTCGGCAAGACCATCGGCGGCGTGATGCGCAGCAGCGGGCGATTGAAGCAATCCGTCGCGCAAAGTTCGTTCGATGCGTGGGTCAAGTACTACCGCGCCGACGAAAACGCGCCGAACGCGATCGTCAGCTATTACCAGAAGGGATCGCTGATCGGGCTCGCATTCGATCTCTCGATTCGCGCGCAGACTGGCAACCGGAAATCGCTCGACGACGTGATGCGCCTGCTCTGGCAGCGTTACGGCCGCGATTTCTACAACGGCAAGCCGCGCGGCATCCGCGAGGAAGACGTCGAAGCGCTCTTCGCCGAAGCGACCGGCGCCGATTTGCGCACGCTGTTTCGCGACGGCGTGCGCGGCACTCGCGATCTGCCGCTCGATGCGCTGCTGGAGCCGTTCGGCATCGCGCTTGCGCCCGACATGGCGACCAACGGCACGGCCGGCAAGCCGTCGCTCGGCGCGCGTGTGCGGGGCGGGGCGGACTGCACGGTCGCGGTCGTTCACGATGGCGGCGCGGCGCAGAAAGCCGGGCTGTCGGCGGGCGACGTGCTGGTGGCGATCGATGGCCTGCGCGTCACCGGATCGAATCTGGATGCGCTGCTGTCGCGTTATCTGCCGGGCGCGAAGGTCGAAATCCATGCGTTCAGACGCGATGAACTGCGTCGCGCGGAACTGCGGCTCGACGCGCCGGAGATCTCGCGTTATGTGCTGACCGCGATGGACGGGCGCGATCCTTCGAAGCAATGGCGCGAGCGCTGGCTCCGGGGCTGAACGCGGATTGTTCTACCGGTGCAACGATCCTTCACGGTCGCGCGGCTTTTTCGCGGATGTCGAAAAACTGAGAATGCTTCCTGACGCGGGCGCTTCCGGTGCCCGGACCCATACAGGAAGGAAGACATCATGACGACGATTCTGCAAATCAACTCGGCTGCTCGTTCGCAAGGCGCTCAGTCGACGCTGCTCGCCGACGAACTAACCGCAAAGCTGCAACAAAGCAATCCGGGCGCGAAGGTCGTCGTCCGCAATCTGCTCGCGGACAACCTCCCGCACCTCGACGATGCGACGCTCGGCGCGTTCTTCACGCCCGCCGACCAGCGCAGCGCCGAGCAGGCGGCGATCGCCGCGAAGAGCGACGCGCTGATCGCGGAGTTGCAAGCAGCGGATATCGTCGTGATCGCGGCGCCGCTGTACAACTTCGGCATTTCGTCGCAACTGAAGGCGTATTTCGACCAGGTCGCGCGTGCGGGCATCACGTTCCGCTACACCGCGAATGGTCCGGAAGGGCTCGTGAAGGGCAAGAAGGTGTTCGTGGTGTCGGCGCGCGGCGGCAAGTATGTCGGCACGCCGCACGACTCGCAGACGCCGTATCTGCAATCGTTCCTCGGCTTCCTCGGCATGACCGATGTGAACTTCATCTACGCGGAAGGCCTGAACATGGGCGCGGATGCGGCTGGCGCGGCGTTGGCGCAAGCACGCGAGGCAATCGCGGCGCTGTAAGCCGGCGATACGCCGGTGCATGAAAAAAACCCGCTGGGTCTCGCGACCGCAGCGGGTTTTTTACGTCGATGCGCTTACTCCGGCAATTGCCAGTCGATCGGTTTCCGTCCGTGCTGCACGAGATACTCGTTCGCCCGCACGAAATGGCCGCATCCAAGAAAGCCGCGATGCGCCGACAGCGGCGACGGATGCGGCGCTTCGAGCACGCAATGCGCCTTCGCCGTTCCTTCGATCAGGCCGCGCTTCGCCTGAGCGTGCGCGCCCCACAGCATGAAGACGAGGCCGTCGTGCCGAACGGCCATCTCGTGGATGAGCGTATCGGTGCATTGCTCCCAACCGCGTTTCGCGTGGCTGCCGGCCTTGTCGCGCTCGACCGTCAGCGACGTGTTCAGCAACAACACGCCTTGCGTGGCCCACGCATCGAGACAGCCGTGCGACGGCGCGGCGAACCCGAGACTCGCGTGAATCTCCTTGAATATGTTGCGCAGCGACGGCGGCGGGCGCACCGGCGCGGGCACCGAGAACGCAAGGCCGTGAGCCTGTGGCGCGCCCTTGTCCTCGCCGTGATACGGGTCCTGGCCGAGGATGATCACCTTCACGTCTTCGGGACGCGTCAAGCGCAGCGCGCGGAAGACATCGGCGGGATAGACGGTCTTTCCGGCGGCGCGTTCCGCATCGACGAATTCGCATAACGCCGCATAGCGCGGGCTCTCGATGAACGCCTTGAGATGACGCCGCCAGTCGGCGGGCAGGGCGTCGAACTGACTTTCGAGCGTGGCGAAGCTCGATGCGCCGGACGCCTCGGCCACGATTTCGGCTTCCGCAAAAAGAGAGGGCTGACGATTCATGCTTCCGCGTCGTTGAGGTTGCTCTCGGGCCGCTCGCGCAGCCGATACCCGCGCTGCGCCTTGCTGACGTCTTCGGGATCGAGTTCCGGAAACGCGCCGCGCAGTTCGGCGGCGAGCGTTTCGAGCGCGCTTGCATCGCCCGATTTCAGCTCGACTTCCAGTTCGCTGATTTCCGAGCGGCGCGGTTCGCCATCGACGTCCGCGGTGATTTCGCCCGAATCGAGCGCGACTTCGATCTGCGATCCCTCGCGCTCGACATCCCACACGATGCGCGTGAAATCGGTGCGAAAGAGCGCGATGAGATCCGGCGCGGCGGCCTGCAGTGCAGCGCGGGCGGCGTCGTCGTCACAGGCGGCGAGGAGCGCATCGATTTCGAGCGCTTCGCCTTTGACCGGCAATTCCCATTCGTGCCGGCTATGCATTCCGGCCTTGGCTTCCCCGAGCGTCTTGTAGGTTTGCAGCCATTGTTCCGGCGTGCGGCGCAGACGCAGCGCGGACTTCGCTTTCGCGAGCGTCAGCGACGGCGTGTCGAAGTAGACGTTGCCGAGCTTCATCGGCTTGCCCGCGCCGGTGCGCTCGTCGAAGAAACGCGCGACGTCGTCGTGCGACGACGGCGACAGCGCCAGTTTAATTTCCCGTTCGATACCCACTAGCCGCCCCGTTAGAAGAACATGCGGGCGAGTTCCGCGCCCGGATCGTCGGCGCGCATGAACGCTTCGCCGACGAGGAAGGTATGCACGCGCATCGCGCGCAGCCGCTCGACGTCGGCGCGCGACAGAATGCCCGATTCCGTCACGACGATACGATCGTCCGGCACCGATTCGAGCATGCCGATGGTCGTGTCGATGGTTGTCTGGAACGTGCGCAGATTGCGGTTGTTGATGCCGATGAGCGGCGTCTTGAGCGTGAGCGCGCTACGCAACTCGTCGGCGTCGTGCACTTCGACCAGCACTGCGAGGCCGAGCGAGTGCGCGTAGGCTTCGAGGTCCTGCATCTGCGAAAGCTCGAGCGCGGCGGCGATCAGCAAAATGCAGTCGGCGCCCATCGCGCGCGCTTCGATGACCTGATACGGATCGATGATGAAGTCCTTGCGCAGCACCGGCAGGCTGCACGCGGCGCGCGCTTCCTCGAGATACGCGACGCTGCCCTTGAAGAACTGCACGTCGGTGAGCACGGACAGACACGCGGCGCCGCCTTGCTCGTACGAACGGGCAATATCGGCCGGCACGAAATGCTCGCGCAACACGCCCTTCGACGGGCTCGCCTTCTTCACTTCGGCAATGACCGCGGCCTGATTCGCCGCATGCTTCGCGCGCAACGCGCCGACGAAATCGCGCAGGTCGCGTGCGCTCGCTTCGAGCTTCAACTCTTCGAGCGACGCGCTTTGTTCGGCGGCGCGGATTTCCTCGCGCTTGACCCCGATGATGCGATCCAGAATGTCACTCATGTCAGCTTCCGTTTAACCTTTGAACTGCTGCGTGAACTTCACGAGCGTCTCGACTTTCTCGCGCGCCGCGCCGCTCGTGATCGCCTCGCGCGCGGCGGCCATGCCGTCGGCGATCGAATCGACGACATCGGCCGCATACAGCGCCGCGCCCGCGTTCATCGTGACGATCTCGCGTGCGACGCCCGCCTTGTTGTTCAGCGCGCCGAGGAGCATCGCCTTCGATTCCTGCGCGTCCTGCACTTTCAGCGTGCGGTTCGAGACCATCTGCAGGCCGAAGTCCTCGGGATGAATCTCGTACTCGGTCACTTCGCCGTGCTTCAGCTCGCCGACCTTGGTCGCCGCGCCGAGCGACACTTCGTCCATGCCGTCTTTGCCGTACACGACGAGCACGTGTTTCGCGCCGAGCCGCTGCATCACGCGAACCTGGATGCCGACGAGGTCCTCGTGGAACACGCCCTGCAGCTGATGCGGCGCGCCCGCCGGATTCGTCAGCGGCCCGAGAATGTTGAAGATGGTGCGCACGCCGAGCTCGCGCCGCACGGGCGCGATGTTCTTCATCGCGGGATGATGATTCGGCGCGAACATGAAGCCCATGCCCGTCTCGTGAATCGATGCCGCGACCTGTTCGGGCGTCAGGTCGATGTTGACGCCGAGCGCTTCGAGCACGTCCGCGCTGCCCGACTTGCTCGATACCCCGCGATTGCCGTGCTTCGCGACTTTCGCGCCGGCCGCAGCCGTGACGAACATCGACGCGGTGCTGATGTTGAAGGTATGCGAGCCGTCGCCGCCGGTGCCGACGATATCGACGAAATTGGAGTTGTCGTCGACTTCGACATGGTTCGCGAACTCGCGCATGACGGTCGCCGCCGCCGCGATTTCGCCGATGGTCTCCTTCTTCACGCGCAAGCCGGTGATGATCGCGGCAGCCATCACGGGCGACATCTCGCCGCGCATGATCGTGCGCATCAGATGCAGCATTTCGTCGTGAAAGATCTCGCGATGCTCGATCGTGCGTTGCAGCGCTTCCTGTGCAGTGATGGTCATCGTTTTGCGCCCTTGCCTGCCGTGGTGTTCTTCACGAAGTTTTCGAGCAGGGCGTGACCGTGCTCCGAGAGAATGGATTCCGGATGGAACTGCACGCCTTCCACTTCCAGTTCCTTGTGACGGACACCCATGATCTCGCCGTCCGGCGTCCACGCTGACACTTCCAGACAGTCGGGCAAAGACTCGCGTTCAATCGCGAGCGAGTGATAGCGCGTCACGTTGAAGTGTTTGGGAAGATCGGAGAACACGCCCTTACAGTCGGTTTCGATCTGGCTCACCTTGCCGTGCATGATGGTTTGCGCGCGCACGACGCGCCCGCCGAACGCCTCGCCGATCGCCTGATGGCCGAGGCACACGCCGAGAATCGGCAGCTTGCCGGAGAATTCGCGCAGGACGTCGAGCGTGATGCCCGCGTGCTGTGGATTGCTCGGCCCCGGCGACAGGCAAATTCGATCGGGTTCGAGCTTGGCGATGTCGTCGAGCGTGATTTCGTCGTTGCGATAGGTGCGCACATCCTCGCCGAGTTCGCCGAAGTACTGGACCAGGTTATAGGTGAACGAGTCGTAGTTGTCGATCATCAGCAGCATGGTCTTGTCTCCTCAGAAGTCGCTGTCGAGGCCGTCTTGCACTTGCTCGGCAGCGCGCAACACGGCGCGCGCCTTGTTTTCCGTCTCTTGCCATTCGGACTCTGGGACCGAATCCGCGACGACGCCCGCAGCCGCCTGCACATACAGATTGCCCTTGTTGATGAGGCCGGTGCGGATCGCAATGGCGAGATCCATCTCGCCACTGAACGACAGATACCCGACCGCGCCACCATACAGTCCGCGCTTGACGGGCTCGAGTTCGTCGATCAGTTCCATCGCGCGCACCTTCGGCGCGCCGGACAGCGTGCCGGCAGGGAAGGTCGCGCGCAGCACGTCGAAGTTGCTCACGCCGGGCTTCAGCTTCCCTTCGACCGAACTCACGATGTGCTGAACGTGCGAATACTTCTCGATGATCATCTTGTCCGTCACGGCGACCGAACCCGTTTCCGCGATGCGGCCCACGTCGTTGCGCGCGAGGTCGATCAGCATGACGTGTTCGGCGACTTCCTTCGGATCGTTCAGCAATTCAGTGGCGAGTTCAGCGTCGCGCTCGGGCGTGTTGCCGCGCGGGCGGGTGCCGGCGAGCGGGCGGATCGTCACGATGCGATCCTCGGCGCGCTTTTCCTGACGCACGAGAATTTCGGGCGACGCGCCGACCACGTGCACATCGCCGCCGAAGTTGTAGTAGTACATGTATGGCGACGGATTCAGCGACCGCAGTGCGCGATACAGCGAGAGCGGATTGTCGCGGAACGGCTTGATGAGACGCTGGCCGACCTGCACCTGCATCAGTTCGCCCGCCGCGATGTATTCCTTCGCGCGCCGCACCGCGTTCAGATAATCCTCTTTGGCGAACTCGCGATAGGTTTCCGTGCGCACACTCGCGGATGTCACCGGCGGCTGCACCGTTGCCCGCAGCCGGCTGCGCAGTTCGCGCAGGCGATGCTTCGCCTTTGCGTAGGCTTCGGGCTTCGTCGGATCGGCGTAGACGATGAGATAGAGCTTGCCCGCGAGGTTGTCGATGACCGCGACTTCCTCCGTCAGCAGCAACTGGATGTCGGGCAGGCCGAGATCGTCGCGCGGCGCCGTGTTCGCCAGCTTCTTCTCGATGTAGCGCACCGCGTCATAGCCGAAGTAGCCGGCCAGACCGCCGCAGAAACGCGGCAAGCCCGGACGCAGCGCCACCTTGAAGCGCTTCTGGAAGCGCTCGATGAACGCGAGCGGATCGCCTTCGTCGGTTTCCGTCACGGCGCCGTCGGTGACGACTTCGGACACGCCGTTCTGCACGCGCACCATCGTGCGCGCCGGCAGGCCGATGAACGAATAACGCCCGAAGCGCTCGCCGCCGACCACCGATTCGAGCAGGAACGAGTTCGCGCCGTTGCGTTCGGGTTGCGCCAGCTTCAGATAAAGCGACAACGGGGTTTCGAGGTCGGCGAGCGCTTCGGCGATCAGCGGAATGCGGTTGTAGCCTTCATTCGCCAGCGATTGGAATTCGAGTTCGGTCATGTTGCGATCCTTGATCGACGCGCGCCTTCATATGGAGATGCGGCGTCGGGAAGAACTGGGGCGCTGCGGTCGGCTTGTTTCTCGCGTTGTCGGCAGATGCGTCCGAGCCGCGCGGATGCGGTTCAGACGACGATCGGACCTTTCGCGGCAGCGCGCGGCCTGCGTCAGATGTGACGCACGGCAACGCATGCCAGGAAACGGCTCGATGGACCAATCAACGGAAACGGCGCGGGAATGCGCAGCGAAACAAAAAACGGATGCTGAAGCGAGTGCAGTAAGACGCGACATGGCTTCAGCGTACCTCGGGTGAGGTTAGCGCGACCAGCGACGCCAGGGCCAGGCTCCCCGGTCGATGCTGCTCAGACTCCGTTTTCTGTTGAGAAACATGAAAGATGGACTATTCAGTCAGAGTGGTGTCGGGCGGCGCCAGTGTCGCGGCGATCGCCATGGCTGCGGTGCGCAGCGTGGAAACTATACCATCGGATTTCACCGATTGCACTGCTTTCCCGTGGTTATAGCCATAGGGCACGGTAAGCGTCGCCATGCCGGCGGCGCGGCCCGCGAGCGCATCGTTCTCCGAGTCGCCGACCGCGACGGTTTCGCGCGGCAGTACGTCCAGGCGTTCGCAAGCGGTGAGCATCGGCAGCGGATCGGGCTTCTTCAGCGCGACGGAATCGCCGCCGAGAACGACCTTGAAATACTGCGCCACGCCGAAGTGCGACAGCAGTTCCACCGCGAACCGATGCGGCTTGTTGGTCACGCACGCGAGCGCGATGCCGAGTTCGCGCATTGCTTCGAGGCCTTCCTTTACTTCGGGGAAGAGCGTCGAATGCTTGCCGTTGATCTTCGCGTACTCGCTCTGATAGGTGGCGAGGGCGTCGTCAAATTGCGCGGTGGCTTGCGGGTGCGGCAGACGAGCGGCCAGCACGCTGCGGATCAGGTTTTCCGACCCCTTGCCGATGTAGCCCACGACTTCCTCGCGCGTGACGAGCGGTTCGACGCCGATGCGCGCGAGCATGCCGTTCAGGGCGGCGACGAAGTCGTTGGCGGTATCGACCATGGTGCCGTCCAGGTCGATGATGGCCGCGCGAATCGGCCGGTTCGAAAAGGCGGGCAACGCCGCCGCGCTATCGCTCATTGCTGCGCTCCCGAGTTCGCCAGTTCCACACGCATGGCGTCGATCACCTGCTTATAGTCAGGCTTGCCGAAAATGGCGGAGCCCGCGACGAATGTGTCCGCGCCGGCCGCCGCGATTTCCGCGATGTTGTCCACTTTCACGCCGCCGTCGATTTCCAGATGGATGTGGCGGCCCGTGCGCTCGCGGTACGCGTCGATGCGCGCACGCGCTTCGCGCAGCTTGTGGAGTGCCTCGGGGATGAACGACTGCCCGCCGAAACCCGGATTGACCGACATGATCAGAACGAGATCGAGCCGGTCCATCACGTGATCGAGATAATTCAGCGGCGTCGCCGGGTTAAACACGAGGCCCGCCTTGCAGCCGTGATCGCGGATCAGCGACAGCGTACGGTCGATGTGATCCGAACCCTCCGGATGAAAGCTGATCACATTGGCGCCCGCCTTCGCGAAATCGGGCACGATGCGATCGACGGGGCGCACCATCAGATGCACGTCGATGGGCACGTCCACGTGCGGACGGATGGCCTCGCAGACCATCGGGCCGATGGTGAGGTTCGGCACGTAATGGTTGTCCATTACGTCGAAGTGGATCCAGTCGGCTCCGGCGGCGACGACGTTGCGGACTTCCTCGCCGAGCCGGGAAAAATCGGCGGAAAGGATGCTGGGAGCGATGTGAAATTGCGCCATGAGCGTATCTGATGTGAGGCCAGAATGCATGAAAGCCTGATGGCTCGCGGGCCAGCAGGCGCAAAGGCCGGCCAGCGTGCGGCCCCGGGTCCGAAGCCGTGATTCTAACTCGCGATTTTCCCGGCGAAAGTCGGCCGAATGGCCAGATGAACGCTGTCCGACGCGCCCAGCGCCCCGGATTCCGTGTTGCGGGCACGGGCTGCATCAAGCAGAATGCGTGACCAATAGCGGCACACCCGCTCGCTGTCTGCCGGCAGCGAAGCGACGAATTGAACTTGGAACGACGATGAGCCAGTACGAATTCAGCGTGTCCGTCGAGACGCGATATCTGCCCGAACAGTCCGATCCGGACAGCCGCCAATACGCCTTTGCCTACACGCTGACGATTCGCAATACCGGCCAGGTCGCGGCTCAACTCATTTCGCGTCACTGGATCATCACCGACAGCGACAACCACGTGCAGGAAGTGAAGGGGCTCGGCGTAGTCGGCCAGCAGCCGCTCCTGCCGCCCGGCGAGCGATTCGAATACACGAGTTGGGCGGTGATCGGCACGCCGGTCGGCACGATGCGCGGCGAGTACTTCTGCGTCGCGGAGGACGGCGAGCGCTTCGAGGCGCCGATCGCCGAATTCGCCCTGCATATGCCGCGCACGCTGCATTGAAGGAACGATGGCAGCGGGCAGCGGAGCTTAACGGCGCTTGGCTGCGTCGTTCGCGCGGTTCTGGTGCTTCTTCTTGCCCGACGCCGTCCACGCGACAATGAAAATCAGCAAGCCGAGCGCCACGAGCGCCTCGAGCGCAAAAATCAGCATTGGATATTCGTCGAACAGATCAGACATGGCGGTTCCCATCAAGAACGAGCATTGTATGCGCAGTATCGTGCGAAGCGCGGCACGTGGAGCGGCCTGGGCCGCGTCGATCGCAGCGTCTGTCCTGCTCGCCTCGTGCGGTGGCGGCGGCGGTGGTTATGTGAAGCCGGGGCCGAGCACGGCCGGCGGCACGCCGATCACGACCGGGCAGCGCGCGTCATCGCGGCTTACGGCGGTGAGCTGGCAACAGGTTCCAGGCTGGAACGACGATTCGCTGATTGGCGCGACCGCCGCGCTGCGTCAAAACTGCAGCCGGCTCGCGCGTCAGGCCAACTGGCAGAAGGCGTGCGCGGCGGCCCAGCGGCTGGACGACCTCGACATGTCGGAGGCGCGCAGCTTCTTCGAGACGTATTTCACGCCGTTCCAGCTAGCCAATACGGACGGCACGCTCGACGGCCTCGTAACCGGCTACTACGAACCGCTGCTGCGCGGTTCGCGCACGCGGCGCGGTGCGTATCAATATGCGTTGTACCGATGGCCGTATCGCTATAAGCCCGGCGCCGCGTTGCCTGCGCGCGCCCAGCTCGAACGCTCTGGCGTGCTGAACGGCAACGAGCTGGTCTGGGTCGACGATCCGATCGAAGCTTTCTTCCTGCAAGTGCAGGGCTCGGGACGCGTCGTCATGGAAGACGGCAGCGTGATGCGTGTGGGCTTCGGCGGGACCAACAATCAGCCTTATCGGTCGATTGGCAAGGAGTTGCTCGATCGCGGCGAACTGACGCCCGCGCAAGCGACGATGCAAGGCATCAAGGCGTGGGCAAAGGCCAATCCGGCGCGCGTCGATGCGCTGCTCGACGTCAATCCGCGCTTCGTGTTTTTCCGCGAAATGCCCGCCGCCACGGCGCTGACGACGAGTATCGGCGATGGTCCCGTCGGCGCGCTCGGCGTGCCGCTTACACCCGAACGTTCGATCGCAGTCGACCCTTCCGCGATTCCGCTCGGCACGCCCGTGTTCCTTCAGACGACGCGCCCGCTCAGCAACCAGCCGATGAACCGGCTGGTGTTCGCTCAGGATACCGGCACTGCGATCAAGGGCGGCGTGCGCGCCGATTATTTCTGGGGCCTCGGCGACGATGCCGGCGACCTCGCGGGACGCATGAAGCAGGGCGGCCGGATGTGGCTGCTGATGCCTAACTCGTGATCGCGTGGCTTAGGGCTTCTGGCCGCGCTTGTCCACCACGCGCCGTGCTTTGCCGACAGAACGTTCGATACCGTTCACCGGCAGCACGTTCACCACGGCGCTCACGCCGATCAGCGCCTTTATGTCGTAGGCGAGCGCAGTTCTTGCGCTGTCCAGCGCCGCGACGTCGGGCGCCGATTCGGGACACGGCTCGCAATTGAGCGTAAATACGTCGAGCGGGCCGTCCTTCGTCAGTACAATCTGATAATGCGGCGCGAGTACCGGCCGCTTCAGCAAGAGTTCCTCGATCTGCGTCGGGAAGACGTTGACCCCGCGCACGATCATCATGTCGTCCGAGCGGCCGGTGATCTTTTCCATGCGGCGCATCGTCCGCGCGGTGCCCGGCAAGAGCCGCGTGAGATCGCGCGTGCGATAGCGGATGATGGGCAGCGCTTCCTTCGTGAGCGACGTGAACACCAGCTCGCCGAACTCGCCGTCCGGTAAAACCTCGCCGGTGTCGGGATCGATGATTTCGGGATAGAAGTGATCCTCCCAGATCGTCGGGCCGTCCTTCGTTTCAGCGCACTCGGACGCCACGCCCGGCCCCATTACTTCGGATAGACCGTAGATGTCGACGGCATCGATGCCCATGCGCTGCTCGATAGCATGGCGCATGTCGTTCGTCCACGGCTCCGCGCCGAAGATGCCGATGCGCAGCGAACAGCTCGCCGGCTCGATGCCTTGCCGCTCCAGCTCGTCAGCGATGGAGAGCATATAGCTCGGCGTCACCATTATGATGTCGGGCCGGAAGTCCTGGATCAGTTGAACTTGCTTCTCGGTCTGACCGCCGCCGAATGGAATGACCGTCAGTCCCGCGCGCTCGGCGCCATAGTGCGCACCGAGCCCGCCGGTGAAAAGGCCGTAGCCGTAGCTCACGTGGACCTTGTCGCCGCGACGCGCGCCCGCCGCGCGGATCGAACGGGCGACCAGATCCGCCCAGGTGTCGATGTCCTTCGCTGTATAGCCGACGACGGTAGGCTTGCCCGTCGTGCCGGACGAAGCGTGGATGCGCGCGACGCGCTCTTGCGGCACGGCGAACATGCCGAACGGATAGTTGTCGCGCAGGTCCTTTTTCGTTGTGAAGGGAAAGCGCGCGAGGTCCGCAAGCGACTGCACGTCGTCGGGATGCACGCCCGCTTCATCGAACTTGCGGCGATACACGGGCGAATTGTCATAGGCGTGTCTGAGCGTCCATTTCAGACGCTGTAACTGAAGCGCGACGAGTTCGTCGCGGCTCGCCTTCTCGATCGCTTCGAGCGGCAACGGTGTAGTCATCGATGTCTCCTTCATGCTCGCTATGCGGCGCGGTCGTTGCCGCGTCCGGCTGATCGATCGGTTCGGTCAAAGGGGAATCACGGTGCCCTTGATCTGGGCCGACTTGCCGCGAAACATCGCGACGGCTTCTCCTTCGCGATTCGTGACGCGGATATCGTAGATGCCGGTGCGCCCGCTCAATGTCTGCTCTACCGCCTCAGCGGTCAGGCGATCGCCGCCGTGCACGGGGCGCAGGAATTCGATCGAACATCCCGCCGCCACCGTGCTGACGTTATAGGAATTGCACGCGAAAGCGAATGCCGAATCCGCCAGCGTGAACATCAGGCCGCCGTGGCAGATTGCGTGGCCATTGAGAAAGTCCGGGCGCACGTTCATCTGAAGCCGCGCATAGCCGGGCCGCACTTCGACTAGCTCGATGCCCAGCGCGCGCGAGCAGGCATCCGCTTCATACATGGCTTTTGCCGTGGCTTCGGCGAGTTGTTGAGGCGTCACGCAAGTCTCCCTGATGGATTCAAAGGCCTTCGAAGCGCGGGGCGCGCTTTTCCTTGAATGCGGCGACGCCTTCGATGTAGTCAGGCGATGCACCGAGTTCGCGCTGCACGTCGCGTTCGAGGTCGAGTTGTGCGTCGAATGTATTGGCCGCGCTCGCACGCATGGCCTGCTTGATCGCGGCAATTGCGCGCGCGGGCTGCTGGGCGAGTTGTGCGGCCAGTTGCGCGGCGGCGTGCTGAAGTTCCGCATCGTCCACGACGCGCCACACGATGCCCCACGCTTCGGCCTTCTCCGCGCCGAGCTTGTCGCCGGTCAGCGCGAGCCCCAACGCACGCGCTTCACCGACGCGGCGCGGCAAGAGCCACGTTCCGCCCGAATCCGGCACCAGGCCGATCTTCACGAACGCCTGGATGAAGCTCGCCGAACGTGCCGCGAGGACGAGATCGCAGGCCATCGCCAGGTTCGCGCCCGCGCCTGCAGCCGTGCCGTTGACCGCCGCGATGACAGGCAGCGGCATCGCTTGAAGGCGGCGCACGAGCGGATTGAAGTGAGCGTCGATCAGTTCACCGAGGTCGGACATCGAACCCGGCGTGAAGTCGAGATCCGCAAGGTCTTGCCCGGCGCAGAACGCGCGCCCCGCGCCGGTCAGGACGATCGCGCGCGCATTCTCCGCCTCGGCCCGGTCGAGCGCCTGGCTCAATTGGCCGTGCATCTCGCGTGTAAAACTGTTCAGCTTGTCAGGACGATTCAGCGTGACGGTCGCGACGCGCGTATCGCTATCGATTTGAAACAGAACGGACTGCTCGGACATGGCATCTCCTCTGACACGGGCCGCGTTTGAGTTCGTCACATGCGGATACTAGGCGCGCGGCCCGATGGTTTCCATTCGGCCGAAAGGCATAAGCCGATTGCACGACTTCGCCTTTCCGTCGTTTTGCTTATGCCGTTTGGCCGGCTTCCGCAGGCGCTGCCTTGGGCGCAACATGCACTCGACTCTGAACGACACGAAAGCGGTTTGCGACGAAGGCAGCATCGGCGAGAGCGGCATTCGCGGCCGGGTTTGCGCCGGTGCCGTGGAAGTCGGAGAACGCTGCGGACTGATTGACGAAGACGCCGCCCGTCAGGTTGATCGAGAGCGCGACGCCACCGCGTATGGCGGCTTCATGGGCAGCGTCGACCACGGCGTCGTCCGTGCTGTAGACCGACAGCGTCAGCGCGCCGTGCTCCTGCGCGATGGAGCCGGCGAGGTCGAGCGAATGCGTCGTGGAATCGGTGGCAATCACGAACGCGATAGGTCCGAACCATTCTCTCGTGAACGTGGTTTCGTGATCGCGTGCGTCGAGCTTGAGCAGCAGTGGCGTGTGAACTCGCGCCTCCGGGAAGGCGGGATGCGTGAGCGTCTGGCTATCGAGCAGCACGTCGCCGAGCGCGCGTGCTTCACCGATGCGCGCCACGATGCCTTCGTTCTGAATCGCACCGGTCAGTTCCACGGCGCGCGCGGCATCGGAAGTCAGCTTTTCGACGGCGCCGGCGAGCGCCTTCGCGACTTCGTCGAAGCTGAGTTGGCCGTCGGCGGTGCGGATGCCGTCGCGTGGCACATAGATGTTTTGCGGCGCGGTACACATCTGGCCGGAGTACAGCGCGAGCGAGAACGCGATGTTGCGCGCGGCGGCTTTCAGGTCGTCGACGGAATCGATGACGATCTGATTCACGCCCGCTTTCTCCGTGAAGACCTGCGCCTGGTGCGCGTTGCGCTCGAGCCAGGTGCCGTTCTGCGTGCTGCCGGTGAAATCGATGAGCTTGATTTCCGGACGCACGGCGAGTTGCTGGACAAGCGGGCCGTCATTCGGCTCGGTGGCGAGCAGCGTGACGACGTTCGGATCGAAGCCGGCTTCGCGCAGGACGTCACGAGCGATGCGTACGGTGATCGCCAGCGGCAGGATTGCGCCGGGATGCGGCTTGACGATGACGGTGTTGCCCGTGGCGAGGTCGGCGAAAAGGCCGGGATAACCGTTCCACGTCGGGAACGTGCAGCAGCCCAGCACGAGACCGGCGCCGCGCGGAACGATGCTATAGCGCTTCAGCATCGCGAGCGGCGGGTTTTTGCCTTGCGGCTTTTCCCAGTGCGCTTCGACCGGAATGCGGCGCAGTTGGTCCCACGCGTAGACGACTGCCTCCAGCGCGCGGTCTTGCGCGTGCGGGCCGCCAGCTTGGAAGGCCATCATGAACGCCTGACCGGTCGTGTGCATCACGCTGTAGCCGATCTCGAAGCTGGCGCGATTCAGCCGTGAAAGAATTTCGAGGCTGACCCCGACCCATGCTTGCGGACCGGCGGCGCGCCACTGCTTCTGAGCCTGAAGCGAGGCTTGGATGAGGGCGTCGGGATCGGCCTTCGGATACTTGATGTCGAGCGCAACGCCGAACGGCGACCGCTCCGCGCCAACTGTTTCGCCCGTTGAGGGCTGATCTAGCTCGAAGGTCTTGCCCAGATGGGCCTTGAATGCCGCTTCGCCGTCCGCGCTGGCCGTTTCCCCGTACACTTTGGGACTCGGCATTTCGGCAAACGGGCTCCAGTAGCCGCGCGTTTCGATGGCGGAGAGCGCTTTGTCGAGCATCGCTTCATGCTTCGTGAACAGGGAATGTGTCATGGTCGGAAGAGAGATTGATGAGCGGCTGGTCGATTAATTAACCGACCGGTTGGTTGGTGATGGTAGCATTATCGACATGATGTACAAGAAGGTCCTTCATTAGGACTTACCAGAGGATCGCCAGGAGGAGCGAATGACTTACGAGAACGTGCTGGTAGAGACACGCGGACGAGTCGGACTGATCACGCTGAATCGCCCGAAAGCGCTGAACGCGCTCAACGACGCGCTGATGGACGAGCTCGGATCGGCGCTGAAAGCCTTCGACGCTGACGAAAATATCGGCGCGATCGTGCTGACCGGAAGTGAGAAGGCATTCGCTGCGGGCGCGGACATCGGCATGATGGCCGGCTACTCCTATATGGACGTCTACAAGAACGACTACATCACGCGCAACTGGGAGACCATCCGCTCGATCCGCAAGCCGGTCATCGCGGCGGTGGCGGGTTTCGCGCTTGGCGGCGGCTGCGAACTGGCAATGATGTGCGACATCGTCATCGCCGCCGATACGGCGAAATTCGGGCAGCCGGAGATCAAGCTCGGCGTGATTCCGGGTGCGGGCGGCACGCAACGCTTGCCTCGCGCGGTATCGAAGGCGAAGGCGATGGACATGTGTCTGACCGCCCGCATGATGGATGCGGCAGAAGCGGAGCGCGCCGGACTGGTGTCGCGTATCGTCGCCGCCGATCGTTTGCTCGACGAGGCGGTGGAGGCGGGGACGATCATCGCCGGCTTCTCGCTGCCTGCGGTCATGATGGCGAAAGAGGCAGTCAATCGCGCATACGAAACGACGCTGGCGGAAGGCGTCCATTTCGAGCGGCGTCTATTCCATTCGCTGTTCGCAACGGAAGATCAGAAAGAAGGCATGACGGCGTTCGTGGAGAAGCGAAAGCCGGTTTTCAAACACCGATAGAAAGCCCTTGCATATTGCGTTCGGGCTAACTAGAATTCCGTTCCTTCGCGATTCACTGAACGCGAAGGAAGCGGGAGTAAGCGGTTTGGAGGGGTGCTGGAGATGAGCGGTAAAACATTCTCTCGAGCGCAGTTAGCAAGTAAAGCGGTTCAAAAACTTGTTGACAGACTCCGAAGCGATGTTCATAATCTCGTTTCTCTGCTGCTGATGCAGCGACGCAAGACGAAAGCAAGACGGTCTTAGCGGAAATGTTCTTTAAAAACTAACAGCCGATAAGTGTGGGCGCTTGATAGCGAGTGCGGCTTCGGTCTTCGGACTGGGGCAATAGCAAAAGTATCAAGAGTCTCACACGAAGTATTAAGAGGAAGGT
>Ga0153921_1000144_pt1 | contig 53053 bp, 60 predicted proteins | sample TSNJ005MetaG_FD_104691 | JGI IMG/M metagenome (GOLD analysis project Ga0153921, IMG submission 104691) | Attine ant fungus gardens microbial communities from New Jersey, USA - TSNJ005 MetaG | ecosystem: Host-associated > Fungi > Mycelium > Unclassified | place: USA: New Jersey, Brendon T. Byrne... | reverse complement strand
TCGTCCAGATTGAGCTTGTATGAGACATGATCCATATAATTGCGCTGGAACACATTATACTCCGCGATCGAGATGAAGTAATGGTATTCCTTCTCAATCGCATGATAGCGTGCATGGAAGCTGTCAGGCATGATCTCCACTTGGTGAATGTAGATATCCTCAGGAAGGAGCGTATTCAATGCCCGCTTCCAGCTATCCTCGCTGAGGCGGTAATCTGTCTCAAAGTGAAATACCTGCCCTTTCGCATGCACACCGGCGTCCGTACGGCCGGACCCATGGATCTTTACAGGCATGCCTTTATGGATTTTTTTCAGTGCCTCTTGGAGCTGTCCCTGAATGGTCCGCTCATTCGGCTGGGATTGAAATCCGGCATAGCCCGTTCCATCGTAGCTCATCGTGCATTTGATCTTTGCCATATGCGTACGCCCCCTGACTTAATAATTCCTGGTGAGGAACAGCCCGGCGATCACAATTAGGAAAACAGCATAGATCAGATAGTCGCGCTTCTCCACTTTCAGTTCACGAAGCTTCGTGCGGCCTTCGCCGCCTCTGTACCCTCTTGCTTCCATCGCCATGGCCAGCTCTTCTGCACGTTTGAAGGCGCTGACGAAGAGCGGCACAAGAAGCGGAATGACCGCTTTGATCCGTTCTGTCATCTTGCCTGTCCGGAAATCAACACCTCTTGCGGCCTGTGCTTTGGAAATTTTGTCCGTTTCCTGCAGCAGCGTCGGAATGAAGCGAAGAGAGATGGACATCATGAGGGCAAGCTCATGGACAGGGAAACGGATTTTCTTCAGCGGATGGAGCATGTCTTCCATCGCGTCGGTAATCTCGATCGGTGTCGTCGTCAGTGTCAACAGCGACGTGACCAGGATAAGCAGGAAGAAGCGCACCGAAATCGCAAACCCTTGAATGAGTGCACCCGAATAAATTTTAAAGCCATACAGATCAAAAACGACCGTACCTTCCTTCGTCACAAACAAATGGAGCAGGAAGGTGAAAATAATCAGGAACCAGATCATTTTCAGCCCTTTGGCAATAAAACGAATGGGAATCCTTGTGGAAGCTGCTGCCAACAAGGCAAAGACCGTGAGCAGTCCATAGCTCAACACATTGTTCGCAAAGAAGACGAGAAAAACATAGAAAAAGATAATTGTTATCTTCGTTCTCGGATCAAGCTTATGGATGATTGATTCGCCCGGCACATACTGGCCGATAATCAGCGAACTGTTCATGATTGGTCCGCTCCTTTCGCAAGGAGGGCAATCTCATCGGCCAGTTCCGGGACCGTCTGTTTGCGGAAGGGAATATCTACGCCCGTCTTCGCTTTCAATTCATTTAAGAACTCAACCATCTCCGGAACATCGAGCTGGACTTCACTCAGCTTTTCCTTCTCGGCAAACACATCGACCGGCCGGCCCTCCATGTACTTGCGGCCGCCGTTCATGATGATGACATGGTCGGCATATTTCACGGCATCTTCCATGCTGTGGGTGACAAGCACGGTCGTCAGGCCCTCGCTTTTATGAAGCTCAGAGAACATATCCATGATCTCCTTTTGTCCGCGCGGATCCAAACCGGCCGTCGGTTCATCCAGTACAAGGATTTCGGGCTTGGCACAAAGCACACCAGCAATGGCCACCCGGCGCATCTGTCCGCCGCTTAGCTCAAATGGGGAACGCTCCAGGAGGGTTTCCGGAAGGCCGACTGCCGGAAGAACCGTTTGAATCCGGCGCTCAATTTCCTCTGGATCCACTCCAAAATTCACAGGTCCAAAAGCAATGTCCTTGGCGACGGTTTCTTCAAACAGCTGATGCTCCGGATACTGGAATACAACGCCAACCCGGCTGCGCAGGGCTTTCAGTTCCTCTGGCTTTTTGCCGGCTTTCAGCACAAAATCGCCAATGTGGACTTCTCCCTCTGTCGGGACAGCAAGGCCGTTCAGATGCTGGATGAGCGTTGACTTGCCAGAACCGGTATGGCCGATGACAGCGACGAAGGAACCCGACGGGATGTGAAAGGATACACGGTCAAGGGCACGGTGCTCAAAGGGTGTATTCTGCTGGTATATATAACTTACTTCTTTAAATGCAATGTCCATAAGTCATTTAACAGCTCCTCGTGGTTTAGCGGTTCATTGTTGATGGAAAGCCCGCGTTGATTCAGTTCCTCGCCCAACAGTGTGACGAATGGCACATCAAGGCCAATTCGTCTCAGTGCCGCTTTTTCCTGAAATACTTCCCGCGGCGTGCCTTCCTTCCAAAGCTCACCTTCATTCATCACAATTACACGTTCAGCCTGGACCACTTCTTCCAGATCATGCGTAATTGTAATCAATGAAAGCTCCTGCGTCCGCTGCACATCTGCGACCGTACGCATAATTTCCTTGCGTCCTTTTGGATCAAGCATCGCCGTTGCCTCATCGAGGATCAGCACCTGCGGCGAAATCGCCAGTACGCTGGCAATGGCTACACGCTGCTTCTGCCCTCCTGAGAGGCGGTGCGGTTCTGTCAGGAGATACTTCTCCATGCCGACAGCAGCAAGGGTCTCCCCAATGCGCCGAACCATCTCTTCACGCGGAAAACCGCGGTTCTCCATGCCGAATGCCACATCATCCTGTACCGTCGTCCCGACAAACTGGTTGTCCGGATTCTGGAACACCATGCCGACTTCACGCCGAATATCCCAGATGGTCTCTTCCGTCACAACCGTCCCGTCAATCAGGATTTCCCCTTCCTGCGGGAACAGCAGACCGTTCATCAGCTTGGCGATCGTTGACTTGCCTGAACCGTTATGTCCGATGATGGCCGCCCATTCGTTTTCATATATGGCGAATGAACAGTTTTTCAGCACCCAGGGCTGCTCTTCTGTGTATCGAAAGGATACATTTCTAAACTCGATGACTTTCTTTCTCACTGTTGTTCTCCGCCTCCTCCTGCTCCCTGTGCGCCTGACGAACAGCCGCATCCAGATCCGCCACAGCTGCCCGTCCCCTTAAAACTTCAACAAAAAGAAAAATGCGGCATTCGCTGCAAGTGCATATGCCGACACAGTTTCCAGGCTGGTAAGCCGGTTGAAGTTTTCAATATCCGGATGCAAAAAAAGGGCCGGGATGCACCTCTCCTGAGAAGAGATTCAGTCCTGCCCCTTGATGCGAAACGGATTCATTAAACGAGTTCAATGATGGCCATTTCAGCACCATCACCACGGCGAGCGCCCAATTTAAGGATACGAGTGTATCCGCCTTGGCGTTCTTCGTAGCGTTTTGCGACATCATCAAAAAGCTTTTGAACAACGTTCTCATTCTCATTCGCTTCCTGATTGTACAAAAATGCAGCAGCCTGGCGGCGTGCGTGAAGATCCCCGCGTTTGCCAAGTGTGATCATTTTTTCGGAAACAGAGCGCAATTCTTTTGCTTTCGCAAGCGTCGTTTCTACACGCTCATGAATGATGAGATCAGAAGCCAAGTTGCGAAGCAAAGCCATGCGATGATCTGTTGTGCGTCCTAGTTTTCTAGCCATGAGTGTTTCCCTCCCTCTCTTAAGAGACTCTATCGTTGTCTTTCAATCAATCGTCGTTACGAAGGCCCAAGCCAAGCTCTTCAAGCTTCTGCTTAACTTCCTCAAGCGACTTGCGGCCGAGGTTGCGAACTTTCATCATGTCGTCTTCAGACTTGTTGGCAAGTTCCTGCACCGAGTTGATGCCAGCACGTTTCAGGCAGTTATAGGAACGGACAGAAAGGTCAAGTTCTTCGATGGTCATTTCCATCACTTTTTCTTTCTGGTCTTCTTCCTTCTCTACCATAATCTCTGCATTCTGCGCCTCATCTGTCAGCCCGACAAAGATGTTCAGGTGTTCTGTGAAAATCTTTGCCCCGAGGGAGACTGCTTCTTCCGGACGGATGCTTCCATCAGTCGTCACCTCGAACGTGAGCTTGTCATAATGTGCACTTTGTCCGACACGCGTATTTTCAACCTGGTACGTTATACGTGAAACAGGTGTGAAAATAGAATCAATCGGAATGACGCCAATTGGCTGGTCCTCTGTCTTGTTGCTGTCAGCTGGACGATAGCCGCGGCCGCGTTTTGCAGTGATTTTCATGTGCAGCTTGCCTTTAGAGTTCAAAGTAGCAAGCACCAATTCAGGGTTTAGTACTTCTACATCACTGTCATATGTCAGATCTGCAGCTGTTACTTTCCCCTCGCCCTGTGCATCAATCTCCAAAACTTTTTCTTCATCGGAGTAGATCTTCAGGGCCAGCTTTTTCAGATTCAGAATGATGGTCGTCACGTCTTCAACAACGCCGTCCACAGTTGAAAACTCATGAAGCGCGCCATCGATCTGAACTGACGTTACAGCAGCGCCTGGAAGTGAGGATAACAGGATACGACGCAAGGAGTTTCCTAGAGTTGCACCATATCCACGCTCAAGCGGTTCAACGACGAATCGCCCAAAGGTCGCATCATCGCTGATCTCAACCGTTTCAATCTTAGGTTTCTCAATTTCGATCAATCCAAAGCCCTCCTTTAAAACGTCGAAACCCCGGTTAGACCAATTGACCTAACCGAAATTCCTCAAATAGGCAGTTTGCGATCTGCGCTATGTCTTCTTTCGTACGTTTTTGTCATGGATTTCTAAAGCAAAGGCCTGCAGTGGCGGCCACGCATGCCTTTCACGTTTAGCTATCATAACCCATTATCGGGCAACATGACAAATTATATACGTATATTATACGCGACGACGTTTAGGCGGGCGGCAGCCGTTGTGAGGAACTGGTGTAACATCCACAATTGCAGTTACTTCAAGACCAGCAGCCTGAAGTGAACGAATTGCAGCTTCACGGCCAGCACCAGGGCCTTTTACCGTTACTTCCAAAGTCTTCATTCCGTTGTCAATTGCTCCTTTGGCAGCTGTTTCAGCAGCCATTTGAGCAGCGAATGGAGTAGACTTACGGGAGCCTTTGAAACCAAGTGAACCGGCAGAGCTCCAAGAGATTGCGTTACCCTGCTTATCCGTGATCATAACAATTGTGTTGTTGAATGTAGAACGGATATGCGCGATACCAGTTTCAATATTCTTTTTCACACGGCGTTTGCGTGTATTTCCTTTTTTCTGAGCCATATGATCAGTTGACCTCCTTTACTTATTTTTTCTTGTTAGCGATTGTACGACGTGGGCCTTTGCGTGTACGGGAGTTGTTCTTAGTCTTCTGTCCGCGTACTGGCAAGCCGCGACGATGGCGAATGCCTCTGTAAGAACCGATCTCGATCAGACGCTTGATGTTCAAGGATACTTCACGGCGAAGATCCCCTTCAGTCGTATATTGATCGATTGCTTTACGGATTCTTCCAAGTTCGTCTTCAGTCAGATCACGAACGCGTGTATCTTCAGAAACATCTGCAGCTTTCAGGATGTCTTGTGAAGTCTTTTTGCCGATTCCATAAATGTATGTCAATGAAATGACCACGCGTTTGTCACGTGGGATATCAATACCTGCAATACGTGCCATGGGCTCGATGCACCTCCTGTTTTAATCGTTTGGTCGGCCGTGAGCCGATTATAATGAAACGAGGCATAAGGGCCAGCATTTCTGCCTGCTGTTAGCCTTGTTTTTGTTTGTGTTTCGGATTTTCGCAGATGACCATTACTTTGCCTTTACGCTTGATCACTTTGCATTTTTCGCAAATCGGTTTTACGGACGCTCTTACTTTCATCGTCTCTACCTCCTTTTATATCGGAGCTCGCTTATTTATAACGGTACGTGATTCGTCCTTTTGTTAAATCATACGGAGAAAGTTCAACCGTTACTTTATCCCCCGGCAGAATCCGGATAAAATGCATGCGGATCTTACCTGAGACATGCGCCAGCACCGTATGGCCGTTCTCTAGCTCGACCTTAAACATTGCATTTGGCAATGTATCGATCACGGTACCTTCGACTTCAATTACATCGTCTTTCGCCATCGTGTGGATCTCCCTTCTTCAAATCAGTCACAATCTCATTGACTTACGTTTCAATGGCAAATCGCAATTTCCCATTTGTGACACGACCCGTTTTCCAGAAGGCAATGATCACCTTCACTTAGGCTTTTGGTTGGAAAGGAGTCTCCAGCGCATATAAGCATGTGCTATCAGATGATGAATAAGCACGGATATAGAACTGCTAAAGACACTCTTGCTATTATACAACTTCAGATGAAGAATTTCACCTAAATCGAATGTCCAGCAGCCCAATCCTACTTTTCGATAACTGAACGGACGTCTTGGAAGACTTCGTTGATGTCACGGTCTCCATCAATCGTCTGAAGATATCCTCTTTCCTTGTAAAAATCCAATAGCGGCTGCGTTTGTTTCAGATTGACAGCTAAACGGTTTTTCACAGTTTCAGCTTTGTCATCTTCCCGCTGGATTAAACGAGACCCATCACGATCGCAAATTCCCTCTTCTTTCGGCGGGTTATAAAGAACGTGATATGTCGCTCCGCATGTTGGACAGATTCTACGACCGGTCAGACGCTCCACTAGTTTTTCCTCTGGCACATTTATATGCAGGACATGGTCAATTGTTTTTTCCAAGTTTGAAAGAAGCGTTTGCAATGCCTCTGCTTGGGCTATAGTTCTCGGAAAGCCATCAAGCAAGAAACCTTTTGCGCAGTCATCCTTTTTCAAACGATCCTCAACAATGCCAATTGTCACTTCATCAGGAACAAGTTCTCCCTGATCCATGAACTCTTTCGCTTTCTTTCCCAGTGGTGTTCCTTCCTTGATAGCCAGTCGGAACATGTCACCTGTGGAAATATGAGGGATGCGATATTCATTGCTTATCTTTTCAGCCTGAGTGCCTTTGCCGGCACCAGGCAGACCCATTAAAATCAAATTCAACTGCTTTCCCCCGCTTTCGCGGCAGCAAGACCTCTACCTGATAAAACCTTTATAATGCCGTTTCACCAATTGGGTTTCAAGCTGTTTCATCGTCTGAAGCGCAACGCCGACGATGATCAATAGACTTGTTCCGCCAACCTGAACGGATGTTGGAAGGTTTCCAAGCTTACCAAGCAGTATTGGAGCTACTGCAACAGCCGCCAAGAAGAATGCACCTACAAATGTGAGTCTGTTGATGACTCGTGTAAGATACGATTCTGTCTTTTTACCAGGACGAATACCAGGAATGTAGCCGCCTTGTTTTTGCAGATTCTCAGCCATTTGTTCCGGATTGACCTGAACAAATGTGTAGAAATAAGTAAACGCGATGATCAGCACAACGTACATAACCATGCCAATCGGCTTCGTTGTATCAAACACCGACTCAATTGTCTTTGCAGTATCCCCTTGGAAGAAGCCCGCAATCGTTCTTGGGGCTGCAATAAAGGCGACAGCAAAGATAACTGGAATAACGCCTGCAGCATTCACTTTCAGCGGCAAATGGGTGGACTGTCCGCCTACTGGAGAGCGGTTGGCCACTTTCTTCGCGTACTGAATCGGAATTTTACGGAGCGCCTGCTGAATGAAGATAACACCGACTGTGATGGCAATGATAACAAGCACGATCAGAGCCACGATTACAATGTTAATGAACAGCTCATCACCTGGGTTGGTGAAATATTTGCTGTACAGTTGCATGGCACCATTCGGGATAGCTGCCACGATTCCGGCAAAGATGATGACAGAGATGCCGTTGCCGACACCAGAGCCTGTAATCTGTTCGCCGACCCACATAAGGAATGCCGTACCAGCCGTCAGAACGGTGGCAATCACGAACAACTTCCCGTAGTTGGAATCGCTGATCAGCAAGCCGTTAGCCATGGTATTAAATCCGACCGAAACTGCAATTGCCTGAACAAATGCCAGCACAATCGTTGCATAGCGGGTGATTTGGGCAAGCTTTTTGCGCCCAACCTCACCTTGTTTCTTCCATTCCGTAAATTTGGGCACAACATCCATCTGCAACAGCTGCATAATGATTGATGCCGTAATGTAAGGCATAATCCCCATTGCAAAGATAGAAAAGTTCTTTAATGCTCCACCGCCGAATGTATTCAGGAACCCGAACACATTTTGCTGGTTCATGAAATCAATGGCTTCCTTGTTCGTGTATGGCACCGGGATAAACGTGCCCAGGCGGAAGATGATTAACATAAGAAGCGTGAACAAAATTTTCCGCCGGATGTCGCGAACCCGCATAAAATTAGCTATTGTACGGAACATTAGATCACCTCGGCTTTACCGCCCGCTGATTCGATTGCTTCTTTAGCAGAAGCTGAGAATTTGTTTGCTTTTACAGTAAACTTTTTGCTTACAGAACCTTGACCCAAAATCTTAAGGCCGGCTTTCAGGTTTTTGACAACACCTTCAGCAACCAGGAATTCAGGAGTGATTTCTGTGCCATCTTCGAAACGATTCAATGTATCAAGGTTAACGATCGCGTAGTCCTTGCGGTTGATGTTTGTGAAACCGCGCTTCGGCAAACGCTGGAACAATGGCATTTGTCCACCCTCAAAACCTGGGCGTACGCCACCACCTGAACGAGCCTTTTGACCTTTATGACCGCGGCCAGAAGTTTTACCGTTACCTGAAGACGTACCACGTCCAACACGGTTGCGGCTTCTGCGCGCTCCTTCTGTAGCTTGCAATTCATGAAGTTTCATCCGAGCACCTCCTCTTCAATTATTATCAATTAAACTTCTTTAACCGAAACCAGGTGAGATACAGTGTTAACCATGCCGCGTACAGCAGGCGTATCTTCACGGACAACGGATTGACGGATTTTTCTGAGTCCTAGTGTCTGCACAGTTAGTTTATGGTTTTTCTTTGCTCCAATAACACTGCGAGTGAGGGTGATTTCCAACTTGTTTGACATCTTGTTCCCTCCTTATCCTAACAGTTCTTCTACAGACTTGCCACGCAGTTTCGCAACTTCTTCAGCACGTTTCAAGTTTGTAAGACCATTGAGTGTAGCACGGATTACGTTGATTGGCGTGTTGGAGCCAAGTGACTTCGTAAGGATGTCACCTACACCAGCAAGCTCTAATACCGCACGGACAGGACCGCCGGAGATAACACCAGTACCTTCTGCAGCTGGCTTCATCAATACGTTGCCAGAGCCGAAGCGTCCATGGATATCATGCGGAATCGTTGTGCCGACAAGCGGTACAGTGATCAAGTTTTTCTTTGCGTCGTCTACAGCTTTTTTGATAGCGTCAGGCACTTCTTGCGCCTTGCCTGTTCCAAAGCCGACGTGACCGTTTTTATCGCCTACAACAACGAGTGCAGCAAAGCGGAAGCGACGTCCACCTTTAACAACTTTAGCTACACGGTTAATTGTAACTACGCGTTCTTCAAGTTCCAATTTGTTTGGATCAACAAAATTTTGCATCTGTGTCCCTCCTTTAACGATTAAAATTCAAGGCCTGCTTCACGAGCACCTTCAGCCAATGCTTTTACACGTCCGTGGTAAAGGTATCCTCCGCGGTCAAACACCACTGATTTAACACCTTTTTCCTGAGCGCGCTTCGCGATCAGTTCGCCAACTTGCTTCGCAGCGTCAACGTTTCCAGTAGACTCAGAACCGAAGTCTTTATCTACAGTAGAAGCACTCACGATTGTTGTGCCGTTTGTGTCATCAACAAGCTGTGCGTAGATGTTCTTGTTAGAACGGTAAACGTTCAAACGAGGACGTTCTGCCGTGCCTGTTACGTTTTTGCGGACACGCGCATGTCTTCTTTTGCGTGTAACGTTTTTATCTTGCTTTGTAATCATCCAGGTCACTCCTTTCTGCTCTGTTTCAATACTTACTTAGCAGTTTTACCTTCTTTGCGGCGTACATGTTCGCCAGCATAACGGATCCCTTTGCCTTTGTACGGCTCAGGCGGTCTGATCGCTCTGATGTTCGCTGCAATCTTACCCACAAGTTCCTTATCGATGCCTCTTACGAATACTTGTGTGTTTTTCGGCACTTCGAAGTCAATGCCTTCGATTTTTTCGATTTCAACCGGATGTGAGTAGCCTGCGCTAACGACAAGCTTAGAACCTTGCATTGCTGCACGGTAACCGACCCCGATGATTTCAAGTTCTTTCTGGTAGCCATTGCTGACACCTTCTACCATGTTGAAGATCACGCTGCGCGTTGTACCATGCAAGGAACGGTGTTCCTTTGCATCGCTTGGACGCGCTACAGTGATAACGTTGTCCTCAATGTTTACCTGCATATCAGTATGCAATTCGCGAGTCAAAGTTCCTTTCGGGCCTTTAACCGTAATTGTATGCTGATCTAGTTTTACTTCCACGCCCTGTGGAATTTGAATCGGCTTAAGTCCAATACGAGACATGCCTTGCACCTCCTGTCCTGTGAAAATAATTACCAGATATAGGCCAATACTTCTCCGCCTACAGCTTGTGAACGTGCTTCTTTATCAGTAAGCACACCTTTAGATGTAGAAACGATTGCAGTGCCAAGTCCGTTCAATACGCGCGGCACTTCTGTAGCTTTAGCGTAGACACGAAGTCCTGGTTTGCTGATGCGCTTAATCCCCGTAATAACGCGTTGTTCGTTAACGCCGTATTTAAGGAAGATTCGCAGTGCACCCTGCTTGCTGTCTTCAATATATTCAAAGTCGCGGATATAACCCTCGCGCTTAAGAATTTCAGCAATTTCTTTTTTGAGTTTGGAAGCAGGAAGCTCCAACTTCTCATGTTTCACCATATTGGCATTGCGAATGCGTGTAAGCATATCTGCGATAGGATCTGTCATAACCATTACTCATTACCTCCTTCCCTAAACGGGGTTTACCAGCTGGCTTTTTTAACGCCAGGAATTTGGCCTTTATGGGCAAGTTCGCGGAAACAAATTCTGCAAAGCTTGAATTTACGGATTACAGAATGTGGACGGCCGCAGCGTTCACAGCGCGTGTACTCACGCACTTGATACTTTTGCGGGCGTTTTTGCTTAGCAATCATAGATTTTTTCGCCACGATTTTCCCTCCTTGTTTAATGAAGTCTTACTTTTGGAAAGGCATGCCCATTTGGCCGAGAAGTTCACGAGCTTCTTCGTCCGTGTTGGCAGTCGTTACGATAACAATGTCCATACCGCGGACTTTGCTTACCTTATCGTAGTTGATTTCTGGGAAAATCAGCTGTTCTTTAACACCCAATGTGTAGTTGCCGCGTCCGTCGAAAGATTTCTTAGAAATCCCGCGGAAGTCACGCACACGTGGAAGTGATACAGAAACAAGCTTTTGCAGGAACTCATACATGCGCTCACCGCGAAGGGTTACCTTTGCACCGATTGGCATGCCTTCACGAAGACGGAAACCGGCGATGGATTTTTTGGCTTTTGTGATCAGCGGCTTTTGACCTGAGATCAGAGCCAACTCCTCAACTGCAGTGTCGAGTGCTTTAGAGTTCTGTACTGCGTCACCAACACCCATGTTGATAACGATTTTTTCAAGTTTAGGTACTTCCATTACAGAGCTGTAATTGAATTTGCTTACTAGTGAAGAAGCGATCTCTTCTTCATATCTCTTTTTTAGCGAGTTCATCATGTCGCCCTCCTTTCACTTGGAACTTACTTATCCAATAATTCGCCGGACTTTTTCGCAATACGGACTTTCTTGCCGTCGCGTACTTCATATCCAACACGAGTTGGTTCGCCTGTTTTCGGGTCGATTGGCAAGACGTTGGAAACATGAATAGCTGCTTCCTTCGTAATGATTCCGCCTTGCGGATTGTCTTGGGAAGGTTTAGAATGCTTTTTCACCAAGTTTACACCTTCAACAAGAACACGTTCTTTTTTTGGAAAAGCTTCCAAAATTACGCCTTCTTTACCGCGATCTTTACCGGACAATACTTTGACTTTATCGCCTTTTCTCACGTGCATGTAACGCACCTCCTTGCTGGAGTTTTCGGGTACTGTTATTTAGAGTACTTCTGGAGCTAGAGATACGATTTTCATGAATTTAGCATCGCGCAATTCACGAGCAACCGGTCCGAAGATACGTGTGCCTCTCGGGCTCTTGTCGTCACGGATGATTACCGCTGCGTTCTCATCAAACTTGATGTAAGAACCGTCTTTGCGGCGAGCACCGGACTTCGTACGTACGATAACAGCCTTAACAACTTCACCTTTTTTGACAACGCCGCCTGGTGTTGCTTCTTTCACAGTACAAACAATGATATCACCGATATTGGCAGTCTTGCGTCCTGAACCGCCAAGCACTTTAATGGTAAGTACTTCACGAGCACCAGAGTTGTCGGCTACTTTCAAGCGAGATTCCTGTTGGATCATATCGCTTAACCTCCCTTCGGAATTCTTCCGAGCGAAACTTTAAATTAGATGATTACTGCTTCCTCAACCACTTCTACCAAACGGAAACGTTTTGTAGCAGATAGCGGGCGCGTTTCCATGATGCGAACAACATCACCAGTTTTAGCCTGGTTGTTTTCATCATGTGATTTGAATTTCTTAGAGTATTTTACACGCTTGCCGTACAATTTGTGGAACTTGTAAGTTTCAACAAGTACAGTAATCGTTTTGTCCATTTTGTCAGATACTACACGTCCAGTGTAGACCTTACGATCGTTGCGTTCACTCATTATGAGGCCAGCCTCCTCTCGTATCTTAGTTATTTACGCTTAGTTCACGTTGGCGAGCTACAGTCTTCAAACGAGCGATAGACTTTCTCACTTCACGAATGCGAGCAGTGTTTTCCAGCTGACCTGTTGCTAGCTGAAAGCGCAAATTGAAAAGTTCTTCTTTCAAAGATTTTACCTTTTGTTCAATTTCGGCAGTGGTTAGTTCTTTAATTTCATTAGCCTTCATTGATTTCACCACCAATTTCTTCACGTTTTACAAACTTAGTTTTAATCGGCAGTTTATGAGAAGCAAGGCGCAACGCTTCGCGAGCAACTTCTTCTGGTACACCAGCGATTTCAAACATGATTTTACCAGGCTTTACAACTGCAACCCAGCCTTCAACCGCACCTTTACCGGAACCCATACGTACTTCCATAGGCTTGGCAGTGTAAGGCTTATCGGGGAAGATTTTGATCCATACTTTACCGCCACGTTTCATATAACGAGTCATAGCGATACGGGCAGCTTCGATTTGGCGGCTTGTGATCCAAGAAGCTTCAGTAGCTTGCAATCCGAATTCACCGAACGATACTGTAGTACCGCCCTTTGCTTGGCCTCTCATACGGCCGCGATGTTGTTTACGGTGTTTAACACGTTTAGGCATCAACATGTGTGTCTGCCTCCTTCCTTATTTTTTATTTTTTGTTGGAAGGACTTCTCCACGATAGATCCACACTTTTACGCCGAGTTTTCCGTAAGTTGTATCGGCTTCAGCAGTGCCGTAGTCGATATCAGCACGCAATGTGTGAAGTGGTACAGTACCTTCGCTGTAATGTTCCGCACGAGCGATATCCGCTCCGCCAAGACGGCCGGATACTTGAGTTTTGATTCCTTTTGCGCCAGCACGCATTGCACGTTGGATAACTTGCTTCTGTGCACGACGGAAAGAAACACGGTTTTCCAATTGTGTTGCAATGTTTTCAGCAACCAATTTGGCGTTGATGTCAACTCTCTTAACTTCAACGATATTGATGTGAACACGTTTGCCAGTCAGGTTGTTCAGGGCTTTACGAAGCGCTTCTACTTCAGAACCGCCTTTACCAATGACCATACCCGGCTTGCCAGTGTGAATTGAGATGTTTACACGGTTAGCAGCACGCTCGATTTCAATAGATGAAACAGCAGCTGTTTTTAGACGGTTTTCAAGATATTCTCTGATTTTGATATCTTCATGTAAAAGATCTGCGTAGTCTTTGTCTGCGTACCATTTAGACTCCCAGTCTTTGATGATGCCCACACGAAGACCTGTAGGGTTTACTTTTTGACCCACTGATTATCCCTCCTTCTTTTCAGTTACCACTAGAGTAATGTGGCTTGTGCGCTTGTTGATTTTGCTTGCACGGCCTTGTGCACGCGGGCGGAAACGTTTAAGTGTTGCGCCTTCGTTAACAAATGCCTCAGAAATCACAAGGTTATCCGGATTCAAATCATAGTTGTGCTCTGCGTTCGCGATTGCAGATTTCAATACTTTCTCAACAACCGGAGAAGCACCGCGCTGTGTATGGCGCAGGATTGCAACAGCTTCGCCAACCTTCTTACCTCTAATCAGATCGATGACCAGGCGTACTTTGCGAGGAGCGATACGAACTGATTTTGCAACGGCTTTAGCTTGCATATGGAGTTCCTCCTCTCAATTAGCGTTTAGTTTTCTTGTCATCGCCAGCATGCCCTTTATACGTACGAGTAGGGGCAAATTCACCTAGTTTATGTCCGACCATGTCTTCAGTAACATAGACAGGAACATGTTTGCGACCATCGTATACTGCGATCGTATGACCGATGAACGTAGGGAAGATTGTCGAGCGGCGTGACCATGTTTTAATCACTTGTTTTTTGTTGCCTTCGTTAAGAGCATCTACTTTATTAAGCAAATGATCATCAGCAAAAGGTCCTTTTTTCAGGCTGCGACCCATGGAATAGCCTCCTTTCGAACGTGAGGGACGATCATTCGACCGTGTCCCTGTGAATTATTTCTTGCGTTTACGAACAATATACTTGCTTGAGTGCTTGTTGCGTTTACGAGTCTTGTAACCAAGAGTCGGTTTGCCCCAAGGTGACATTGGTGATTTGCGTCCGATTGGAGCGCGACCTTCACCACCACCGTGCGGGTGATCGTTCGGGTTCATTACAGATCCGCGGACTGTAGGACGTTTGCCCAACCAGCGTGAACGGCCTGCTTTACCAATACGTACAAGTTCATGTTCCAAGTTACCAACCTGGCCGATAGAGGCGCGGCAAGTAGAAAGGATCAAACGAACTTCACCAGATGCAAGACGTACAAGTGTGTACTTTTCTTCACGGCCAAGGATTTGCGCTTCTGCACCAGCAGAACGTGCAAGCTGTCCGCCGCGGCCTGGTTTCAATTCGATGTTGTGAATAACCGTACCAACTGGAATGTTAATAAGTGGAAGTGCGTTACCCACTTTAATGTCAGCTTCCGGACCAGAGAAGATCTGCTGATCTACTTTCAAGCCTTTCGGAGCTAGGATGTAGCGTTTTTCACCATCGATGTAGTGAATCAATGCGATGTTTGCAGAACGGTTCGGATCGTATTCGATCGTAGCAACGCGTCCTGGTATTCCATCTTTATCGCGTTTAAAGTCAATAATGCGATATTGGCGCTTATGTCCGCCGCCTTGGTGACGAACAGTCAATTTACCCTGGTTGTTACGGCCGCCTCGCTTAAAGAGCGGTGCAAGCAGGGATTTTTCAGGTTTATCGGTTGTGATCTCAGCAAAGTCAAGAACTGACATGTTGCGTCGACCATTCGATGTTGGTCTGAATTTTTTAATCGCCATGGTGTTTTCCCTCCTTTAAGTAATGTTTGGCTTACGCTTCAAAGAAGTCTAGTTCTTTGCTGTCTGCAGTCAACTCAACAACCGCTTTTTTGCGATCTGAGCGGTAACCGCCGTATTTGCCCATTCTCTTGAACTTGCCTTTAATGTTCAATGTGTTCACTCTTTGTACTTTTACGCCAAAGATGTGTTCAATAGCAAATTTGATTTCAGTTTTGTTAGCTTTCGGGCTTACTTCGAAAGTATATTTCTTATCAGCCATCAAGTCAGCAGTTTGTTCTGTGATGACAGGGCGTTTAATGATATCACGTGGTTCTTTCATTACGCGAACACCTCCCCTGCTTTTTCAGCTGCTTCCTTCGTGATGATCAACTTGTCGTGTGCAAGCAGATCAAGGACGTTGATTTCTTCAACAGTCAATACCTTTACAGACTGAAGGTTGTTAGCAGAGCGAACAACGTTCTCGTCTTTAGCAGTTGTCACGATCAATGCTTTCTTATCCACGTTCAAAGCGCTAAGAAGGCTGACAACGTCTTTTGTTTTTGGTGCTGCGATAGAAAGACCTTCCAAAACAACAATGCTGTTGTCCTGTACTTTAGATGACAATGCAGAGCGCAATGCCAGTCTGCGGACTTTTCTAGGCAGTTTGTAGCTGTAGCTGCGTGGAGTAGGACCGAATACAACGCCGCCTCCAACCCACTGTGGTGAGCGAATGGAACCTTGACGTGCACGGCCAGTTCCTTTTTGCTTCCATGGTTTGCGTCCGCCGCCTCGTACTTCAGAGCGGTTTTTAACCTTGCTCGTACCTTGGCGTAGAGATGCACGTTGCATCACGACTGCTTCATGTAGTACATGTGTGTTTGGCTCGATGCCAAATACGGATTCATTCAATTCGAAATCTCCTGCTTGAGATCCGTCTTGTTTGAAAAGTGTTACTTTAGGCATGACATTTCCTCCCTTCCTATGCGTGATTACTGAGCTTTAACCGCACTTGTGATCTTTACATATGATTTTTTTGCTCCAGGTACATTGCCTTTTACCAGGATCAAGTTTTGTTCAGCATCTACGCTGACAATTTCAAGGTTCTGAATTGTAACTTGTTCTGATCCCATATGACCTGGAAGTTTTTTGCCTTTGAATACGCGCATTGGATCGACTGGACCCATTGAACCCGGTGCTCTGTGGTAATGTGAACCGTGAGACATCGGACCGCGTGATTGATTGTGACGCTTAATTGAACCTTGGAAACCTTTACCTTTAGATGTACCAGTTACATCTACTACATCTCCAGCTTGGAAAACATCAACGCCAACTTGCTGACCTACTTCGTAGTCACCAGCAGCGTCACGGATTTCACGAACGTAGCGCTTAGGGGCAGTTTCTGCTTTTGCAGCATGACCTTTTTCCGCTTTGTTTGTGCGAGATTCCTTCTTGTCAGCAAAACCGAGCTGGATCGCTTCGTAGCCATCTGCTTCAGCTGTTCTCTTTTGAAGAACCACGTTAGGCTCAGCCTGGATTACTGTTACAGGGATCAATTCGCCAGTTTCAGCAAAAAGCTGTGTCATGCCGATTTTTCGACCTAAGATTCCTTTCGTCATCCGTTACACCTCCTATTAAATAAACAAATTTTTATAGTTTGATTTCGATGTCAACACCAGAAGGCAGATCAAGTCGCATTAGCGAGTCGACAGTTTGTGGTGTTGGATCGATGATATCGATCAAGCGTTTGTGTGTACGCATTTCAAATTGCTCGCGTGAATCTTTGTATTTATGAACCGCACGCAAAACTGTGTAAATTGTTTTTTCTGTCGGCAATGGAATCGGACCAGATACATTTGCACCTGAACGTTTCGCAGTGCTTACAATTTTCTCAGAAGACTGATCCAGAATACGGTGATCGTATGCTTTCAAACGGATACGGATTTTATCTTTTGCCATCATTTTCCCTCCTTCGCCCATTTCGTTAATAGACATTCTCAGTGGAAATTCCTTGGTACCCTGCCAAGGCAAAGGGGCCGGGTGTTCCAACAACCTTCCACATCATCGCTTCATGACCAACATTCTTATTATATAGAATTAAGGCCGTCAGTGCAACCTTTTTATGATGAAGCCCACCACTTATTGCACATCTACATATTATACAAACATCTTTAGGAGAAAGCAAGGCAATCTGGGTTTTATTTTATATTTTCGGGGGTATGGTCGTTCTTCTCAGTTTCAGGGGGTTATTCTGTCTTCTTGACGATTGGCTTCCATGAACTCTCTGCCGACACTCTTTACTGGAAGATAATGACTTTCAGCACTTATATAATAGAACTTTCCTATAGTAGCATAAACCTGACCAAAGCATCCCGGCTGAATAGATACAAAGTTAGCTAACAAACACCTATAGGAGTTGAATACATGCATACATTAATTGATTTTCAGGATGTAAAAAAGGCATACAGGGTTGGCGAAGTGCCGATTCAGGCATTGAGTGGCGTGAGTTTCTCTATAGAAGAAGGTGAGTTTGTTGTGATCTTGGGAGCCAGCGGCGCTGGCAAAAGCACGATTCTGAACATTCTTGGCGGCATGGATACAGCCACCTCCGGAAATGTATTCGTTGGCGGCCGGGACATCACTGGATTTACTGAAAAGGAACGGACCGCCTACCGCGGCTCAGAAGTTGGGTTTGTTTTTCAGTTCTATAACTTGATTCAAAACCTTACTGCCCTGGAGAATGTTGAGTTTGCCTCAGAAGTCTGCAAAGACCCTCTGGATGCTAAAGACATTCTGCAAAAGGTCGGGCTGACCCAACGGATCAAAAACTTCCCTTCCCAGCTTTCAGGCGGCGAACAGCAGCGCGTGGCCATCGCCAGGGCCATTGCCAAAAATCCTTTGCTGCTGCTTTGCGATGAACCGACCGGCGCACTTGATTACGTAACAGGAAAGGCTGTCTTGAAGCTGCTTCAGGACTTGAACCAGGAAACAAAAAAATGCGTCGTCCTGGTTACACATAATACAGCCATTGCTTCCATGGCAGATAAAGTAATCAGCGTGAAGAGCGGCCAAATTGAAAGTGTTGTCGTCAACAGTGAGAAGCAAAGTATCGAAGGGATTGAATGGTAAGTGAAGCTGTTCTTAAAGTTAATTAGAGATATCAAACAGTCTTTAGGTCAATTTACTGCTTTTGCTTTAGTCGTTGCCGTCGGAGCCTTCTTCTATATTGGCCTGGTTACATACAGCGGACAGCTTGATGCATATACAAAGACTTACTTTGGCGAACATCAGCTCAGTGACTTGTATGTAAACTACCGTCATCTTTCACCAGAGGATGTATCCCGATTAGGCCAGATTGACGGCATCAGGAAGATTGAAGGCAGGTATACGTTTAACGCTGAACAAGTCTTCAGTAATGATAAGGCTTCACTCGTCATCCATTCAGTCCCTGGAGACAGCCAGATCAATACCCCTGCCTTACTTGCAGGCAGCATGCCCAACAACAAAAATGAAATATTGTTAGATTCTCATTATGCAAAAGAACATCAATTGGCTGTCAACGATCAGATCAATCTTAGAGCCAATGATAAGGATGTACAGTTTAGCATCAGCGGACTTGGCGAAAATGCTGAACACGCCAAAAAGAATGACACCCAGGATCATAAGGGCCATGGATTTGGCTATGTTGCCGAATCGGCCATACCTGTTGTCGCTGGCAGCCCAACATATAATGAGGTCATGATCAGGACAGACAAGGGCTATGATATTGACCACTTAGGCAAAACCATTAAAAAGCAATCCGAACAAAACCAGCTTCCTTATACAGATCAAATTAGCAAGGAACGTACATTCAGTTATTCCATGATCACGCAGACCATCTATAACAACAAGATGATGAGCATCGTCATTCCGTTCGTACTCTTTCTGGTTGAAGCCATTATTCTGTTCCTGGCCATGTCCCGGATCATAGATTCACAAAGAAACCAAATTGGCACAATGAAAGCCCTGGGGATCAAAGACAGGAACATCTTGCTTCATTATATGGGCTACCCGGTGCTGGTCGGAATTGTCGGTTCTATACTGGGTTGGATTATTGCTGCCACCGTATTTATTCCGATGGTTGCCAAGTCTTTTGAACGATCTTACTCATTGCCGGGCATTCACGTCTCACTCTCTATTTATTCCGTCATCCCACCTATTGTGTTTTCCAGCCTGTTCGGCATCTTTGCTACTTATTTAAGCGCCAGGCCACTTTTAAAAGAACGGGCAGCCCAGGCGATGCGTCCTAAACCGCCGAAGACAATGAAAAGAATCGTTCTTGAAAGAATTCCAGGCTTCTGGCGCCGGCTTCCATACAGGTACAAACTGATTCTAAGGAATATCTTTCTGAAGAAACAGAAGGCACTGGCGAGTTCAATCGGTGTCGTTGTCAGCACGGTTTTGTTAATTACTGCATTTGGCACCCAGGCCGCCCTGAAAGAAGTGGCTGGCCAAATTGAGCAGGTCTATCTCTATGATCTAAAAGTTGACTTTAAAAAAGGCAGCAGCCCGGATGAGGTTCAACTGCCTCCAGGCATCAAAGAACATTTCGAGACAAGGGTTTACCCCATTGAGCTGATTAAAGGAAATGAAAAGGAACAAGCGACACTTCAAGTAACAGAGACAGAGAACAACTTGATTCATTTCTTTGACAACCATCACAAGCGGATCCAGCTGGCACCGAATGGCATTCTGATCCCACAATCTTATGCAGATCAATACAACATTGCCAAGGGGGATACCATCAAAGTCAAATTCACTGAAACCGAGCAGACTGCAGAAATGAAGGTCCAGGATACGACAACGCAATACACCAATCCAACCTTCTACAGCACACCCGCCTATATCAAAGAAAAAGGCATTGGCGACCAGCCTGTTTCCCTGCTCGTTAAAGCGGACAGTGACAAAGACATAAAGAGCGTTCGAAGCTACTTTGAACAACAACCTCAGATTGATGCAATTAAAGATAAAAGCGACCTTCGGAAATCAGCTGAATACATCATGAAGCAGAACAACTTCATCTTTGTAATGTTTATTGTTTCTGCCATCTTGCTTTCCTTCGGTGCCATCTATACGATATCTTCCATAAACATCTACGAACGGAGTCGTGAACTGGCAACGCTCAAGGTGCTTGGATATCAAAAACGCAACATCAACAGGCTGATCTTCCTCGAGAACATCTTTATTACGACACTGGCTGTCCTGATTGCCCTGCCTCTCAGCGGATGGTTGTATGCTCTTGTGGTTCAGGCCCTTTCAAGCACCCATCAGCAAATTCCAAACTCCCTGAGCATGCGAGAAATCGCCTTAGGGATATGCATTGCCTTTGTACTCACCCTGTTTTCCAACTTGTTCCTAAGAAGAAAGGTCAACAACATCAATATGATCGAAGCGTTAAAGAGCGTGGAATAAAGAACATCAAAAAAGAGCATGCTGCGGCGTCCCGCGGCATGCTCTTTTTTATGTTCAAAAATTACTTTTCGATTGTTGTTACAACGCCTGATCCAACAGTACGTCCGCCTTCACGGATAGAGAAGCGCGTACCTTCTTCGATCGCGATAGGAGAAATAAGCTCTACGCTCATTTCAATGTTATCGCCAGGCATTACCATTTCAGTTCCTTCTGGCAACTGAACAACACCAGTTACGTCAGTTGTACGGAAGTAGAACTGTGGACGGTAGTTAGCGAAGAATGGAGTGTGACGTCCACCTTCTTCTTTTGACAAAACATAAACTTCAGCTTTGAAGTTTGTGTGTGGAGTAATTGAGCCTGGCTTAGCCAAAACCTGTCCACGGTTGATGTCATCACGAGTTACACCGCGAAGCAATGCTCCGATGTTGTCACCAGCGTGTGCATAGTCAAGAAGTTTACGGAACATCTCAACACCAGTAACGATTGTTTTGCCAGCTTCTTCGTTAAGACCGATGATTTCAACTTCATCACCAACACGAACTTCACCACGTTCAACACGGCCAGTTGCTACTGTACCACGGCCAGTGATTGAGAATACATCCTCAACAGGCATCATGAATGGTTTGTCGTTTTCACGTTCAGGAGTTGGAATATAAGCGTCAACTTCGTTCATCAATTCAACGATTTTCTCTTCATATTCTTCAACGCCTTCAAGGGCTTTAAGAGCTGAACCAGATACAACTGGAACATCATCGCCAGGGAAGTCATATTCAGAAAGAAGATCGCGAACTTCCATTTCAACTAGTTCAAGAAGTTCTTCGTCATCTACCATGTCAACTTTGTTAAGGAATACAACGATTGATGGAACACCAACGTTTTTAGAAAGCAAGATGTGCTCGCGAGTCTGTGGCATTGGGCCATCAGCAGCAGATACTACAAGGATTGCTCCGTCCATCTGTGCAGCACCAGTGATCATGTTTTTAACATAGTCAGCGTGACCTGGGCAGTCAACGTGTGCATAGTGACGAGTTGCAGTTTCGTATTCTACGTGAGAAGTAGAGATTGTGATACCACGTTCTCTTTCTTCAGGAGCACCATCGATTTGGTCGTAAGCCATAGCTACGCCAGAACCGTTTCTTTTGTTCATAACTGTTGTGATTGCAGCAGTTAGAGTTGTTTTACCATGGTCAACGTGTCCGATTGTACCAATGTTAACGTGGTCTTTGGAGCGGTCAAATTTTTCTTTAGCCATTTGTATATCCTCCTCAATTTGGAAACAAGTTTATAAGTATTCTATTCAGCATAGAAACGGTGATCAAACGCTTCTATGCCTCACTCAAAGTTATACTTTACAGAAGTTCAAAAATCAATTATTTTCCAGCGTTTTTCTTAATGATTTCTTCTGAGATGCTCTTTGGTACTTCTTCATAATGGTCAAATACCATTGTGAATGTTCCGCGACCCTGTGTGTTGGAACGAAGTGCAGTTGCATAACCGAACATTTCAGCAAGTGGTACGAATCCACGAACAAGCTGTGCGTTACCGCGGGCTTCCATGCCTTCAACGCGGCCGCGTCGAGACGTAACATCACCCATGATATCACCCATGTATTCTTCTGGGATTACGATTTCCACTCTCATCATTGGCTCAAGAAGAACCGGCTTACACTTGTCTTTAGCAGCTTTCAAAGCCATAGAAGCTGCAACTTTAAAGGCCATTTCGTTTGAGTCGACATCGTGGTAGCTTCCATCATACACGGAAGCCTTGAAGTCGATCAGCGGGTAGCCAGCCAAAACACCGTTTTCAGATGCTTCTTTGATACCAGCTTCAACTGACGGGATGTATTCACGCGGAACCACACCACCGACAACAGCGTTGACGAACTCGAATCCAGCGCCTTCTTCGTTTGGCTCGAATTTGACCCAAACGTGACCATACTGGCCGCGTCCGCCGGACTGGCGTACGAATTTACCTTCAACTTCAGCTGAGGCACGGAATGTTTCGCGGTAAGAAACTTGTGGCGCGCCCACGTTTGCTTCTACTTTGAATTCGCGTCTCAAGCGGTCAACGATGATATCAAGGTGAAGTTCACCCATACCAGAGATGATCGTCTGACCAGTTTCAGGGTTTGTTTCTGTACGGAAAGTTGGATCTTCTTCAGCAAGCTTCGCCAAAGCAATACCCATTTTGTCCTGGTCCGCTTTTGTTTTCGGCTCAATTGCAACGCCGATAACTGGTTCGGGGAATTCCATAGACTCAAGGATTACTTGTTCTTTCTCATCGCAAAGCGTATCTCCTGTTGTTGTGTCCTTCAGGCCAACCGCTGCAGCAATTTCGCCTGAGTATACTTCAGGAATCTCTTCACGTGAGTTCGCGTGCATCTGAAGGATACGGCCTACGCGTTCGCGCTTGCCTTTAACAGAGTTCATTACGTATGAACCTGATTTCAGAACACCAGAGTACACTCGGAAGAATGTAAGTTTACCTACGAACGGGTCAGTCATAACCTTGAACGCCAAAGCAGAGAATGGAGCATTGTCATCAGAAGGACGAGTTGTCTCTTCTTCAGTACCAGGCACGATACCATGGATTGCTTCAATGTCTGTTGGAGCCGGAAGGAATGCAAGAACACCGTCAAGCATCAACTGAACACCTTTGTTTTTGAAAGCAGAACCACAGAACACTGGGTAGAATTCTACAGCCAATGTTGCTTTACGGATTGCAGCTTTCAATTCTTCGTTGGAGATTTCTTCTCCTTCGAGGAATTTCTCCATCAATTCTTCATCGAGTTCAGAAACAGACTCGATCAATTCATTGCGGAGTTCTTCAGCTTTTTCTCTGTACTCTTCTGGAATCTCGCGGGATTCATCAGTTGTACCAAGATCATCTGTATAGAAGTGTGCTTCCATATCGATCAAATCGATGATGCCTTCGAACTCGTCTTCAGCACCGATTGGAAGCTGTACAGGATGCGCGTTTGCACCAAGACGGTCTTTCAGCGTACCTGTAGAGTATAGGAAGTCTGCACCTGTTTTATCCATCTTGTTAATGAAAACAATACGTGGAACACCGTAAGTTGTAGCCTGGCGCCATACTGTTTCAGTCTGTGGCTCAACGCCTGACTGGGCGTCAAGTACTGTTACTGCACCATCAAGCACGCGGAGTGAACGTTCAACTTCAACAGTGAAGTCTACGTGTCCAGGTGTATCAATGATATTGATTCGATGGCCTTTCCATTGAGCTGTTGTCGCAGCGGAAGTGATTGTAATACCACGTTCCTGTTCCTGCTCCATCCAGTCCATCTGAGAAGCACCTTCATGCGTTTCACCGATCTTATGAATACGTCCTGTGTAGAAAAGAATACGTTCGGTAGTCGTTGTCTTACCAGCGTCAATATGCGCCATGATACCGATATTACGTGTCTTTTCTAAGGAGAACTCTCTTGCCATGTATACTTCTCCTCCTAGTGACTAATTGGTTTCTAGTATGAATTACCAGCGATAGTGAGCGAATGCTTTGTTGGCTTCAGCCATTTTATGCAATTCTTCACGTTTCTTAACTGATGCACCTGTGTTGTTGGAAGCATCAAGAATTTCGTTGGCAAGGCGCTCTTCCATTGTCTTTTCTCCGCGCAGGCGAGAGTAGTTAACAAGGTAGCGAAGTCCCAAAGCCTGACGGCGTTCAGGGCGCACTTCAACTGGTACTTGGTAGTTAGAACCCCCTACACGGCGTGCACGGACTTCCAATACTGGCATTACATTCTTCATTGCTTGCTCAAATACTTCCATTGCGTTCTGGTCGCTTCTTTCCTGGACCAAATCAAACGCTTTGTAAAGAATTGTTTGAGCTTTACCGCGTTTTCCGTCGATCATGATCTGGTTGATAAGACGAGTCACCAACTTAGATTTATAAAGCGGATCCGGCAATACGTCGCGTTTTGCAACTGGACCTTTACGTGGCATTATGTCGTCCTCCTTTCATTAAGAACAATTATATTATTTAGCTGCTTTAGGTTTTTTCGCACCGTATTTAGAACGGCTTTGCATACGTCCTTCAACGCCTGATGTATCAAGAGCGCCACGCACGATATGGTAGCGTACCCCTGGCAAATCTTTTACACGTCCGCCGCGGATCAAGACAACACTGTGTTCCTGAAGGTTGTGGCCAATTCCTGGAATGTAGGCAGTTACCTCCATGTTGTTTGACAAGCGTACACGAGCATATTTACGAAGAGCCGAGTTCGGTTTCTTCGGTGTCAATGTGCCGACACGCGTACATACACCACGTTTTTGCGGTGAGCTTTGGTTTGTCAGTTTCTTTTTGAAACTGTTGTAGCCTTTGTTAAGTGCTGGAGAGTCGGTTTTCTTTACTTTGCTTACACGACCTTTACGCACTAGCTGGTTAATAGTAGGCATATTAATGTCCTCCCTTCTTATATTTAAAAAAAATCAGTTCAGAGCAGCGTTGCACGCCTGGTTTACATGGGCTTTATAATACCACATGACCGGGTGTTCAATAATGGGGCAAAAAAAACGAAGCTTTCGCGATCATTGCATGTCCTATGATCGTCTAATCGCTACAGTTGATGCTCCAACATCGATTCCGCAAGCGGCACCGAGCTTCTTCATTGAATCTACACGCGTTAAAGTGATTCCCAATTCAGTGGCCTGATCAGCAATTTTATTCGTTATCGCCTGATCGGCGTCTTCAGCAATAAATACTTCACTAACCATGCCATTTTTCATGGCTTTAAGCGTCTGTTTCATACCGATAATCATTCGCGAATGAATTTGAGCTACTTTTTCATAAGACATTGTTTCATATCCTCCAAAGCAACATATATCGGAAGCACCTTGATAATATTATCATTGTCGTTTTTCAATGTCAACAACAAATTATCATCTAATCCGGCGCTTCCGACTGCTGCCAATCACAAAGCTTTTCATTCAAAATGATTATTTGATTGTTTCAGGTTGTTCCTCGCTGAGCGTTTCTGTTCCACCATCCGGCAGATCAAGCGCAGCCTTGATCTTGCGGTAACGCTGCATGCCGGTTCCGGCTGGGACAAGCTTCCCGATAATGACGTTCTCTTTCAGGCCGAGCAATTCGTCGCGCTTGCCTTTGATGGCCGCGTCCGTAAGAACTCTCGTTGTCTCCTGGAAAGAGGCCGCAGACAGGAAGGACTCTGTTTCGAGTGATGCCTTTGTAATCCCGAGAAGGACCGGTTTTCCGACCGCCGGCTGTTCACTGTTCTTAAGAACAGTCTTGTTCGCATCCTTGAAGGTATGGATCTCAAGAAGTGAACCTGGCAGCACATCTGTGTCTCCGGAGTCGACGACGCGAATCTTGCGCAGCATCTGACGAACCATAACCTCAACGTGCTTGTCACCGATTTCTACACCCTGCATGCGGTAAACGCGCTGCACTTCGCGAAGGATGTAACCCTGGACGCCCTGAACGCCGCGAACGCGGAGCAGTGCTTTCGGATCGATGGAACCTTCAGTAAGTGCATCACCAGCTGCCACTTCGTCTCCGAGTGACACCTTCATGCGGGCATTATACGGAACTTCATAGGATTTCTGCTCGACATCGCCTTGAACGACGATTTCCTGCTTATCCTTGACTTCCTTGATTTCTTTAACCGTTCCATAGATTTCGCTGATGACGGCTTCCCCTTTAGGGTTACGCGCCTCGAACAATTCCTGGATACGCGGAAGACCCTGCGTGATATCGGCTCCCGCTACACCGCCTGTGTGGAACGTACGCATTGTAAGCTGTGTGCCCGGTTCTCCAATAGACTGGGCTGCAATGATGCCGACTGCTTCGCCGACTTCAACGTCAGATCCTGTGGCCAGGTTTCTTCCGTAGCATTTCTGGCAGACGCCATGCTTCGTGTTACATGTGAACACGGAACGAATGACGGCTTCATCAATGCCTGCTTCTATAATCACTGTTGCCTGATCTTCAGAGATCAGCGCATCTTCTGCTACAATCACATCGCCTGTTTCAGGATGCTTGATCTCCCTGAATGCTGTACGGCCGACAAGGCGGTCGAACAACGGTTCGATCATTTCTGTTCCGTCTGTCAGAGATGTGATTGTCAGGCCGCGGTCTGTTCCGCAGTCTGCTTCCCGGACGATAACGTCCTGGGCCACATCAACAAGACGTCGGGTCAGGTAACCTGAATCAGCTGTCTTAAGTGCTGTATCGGCCAAACCTTTACGCGCACCGTGCGTCGAGATAAAGTACTCGAGTACTGTAAGTCCCTCGCGGAAACTTGACTTGATCGGCAATTCGATAATCCGTCCTGACGGGTTCGCCATCAGACCGCGCATTCCGGCAAGCTGCGTAAAGTTTGACGCGTTACCACGAGCTCCAGAATCACTCATCATGAAGATCGGGTTGCGTCTGTCTAGTGACTTCATCAGTTTCTCCTGGATTGTATCCTTCGCTTCTGACCAGATGGAAATGACGCGGTCATACCGCTCTTCTTCTGTAATCAAACCACGGCGGAACTGTTTCAGGACACGATCAACTTTTTCCTGGGCTTCATCGAGAATAACGGCTTTCTCTTTTAGTACAACGATGTCGGCAATACCAACTGTAATACCGGCTTTCGTAGAGTACTTGAAGCCAAGGTCCTTCATGCGGTCAAGCATTTTGGATGTTTCACTGATTTTAAAGCGTTTGAACACTTCAGCGATAATGTCTCCGAGAATGCCTTTCTTAAACGGCTGAATGGCTTCCTGGTTTTTAATCGCTTCTTTGATATCTGTGCCTTTTTCAACGAAGTATTTCTCTGGTGTTTTCACCTCAAGGTTGCTCTTCGTCGGCTCATTGATATAAGGGAAAGACTCTGGAAGAATCTCATTGAAAACGAGTTTGCCGACTGTCGTAAGGATCAGCTGGCTGTTCTGTTCTTCTGTAAACGTCTTGTTGTTCAAGGCTGAAGCATGGATGGCAACGCGTGAATGCAGATGCACATAACCGTTCTGATATGCGATCAGAGCTTCATCCACATCTTTAAAGACAGCACCTTCACCGACTGCGCCTTCTCTTTCCAATGTCAGATAGTAGTTACCAAGCACCATATCCTGTGACGGTGTAACAACCGGCTTCCCGTCTTTCGGGTTCAGGATGTTCTGAGCAGCCAGCATCAGGATGCGGGCTTCTGCCTGGGCTTCTGCTGAAAGCGGAACGTGGACCGCCATCTGGTCACCGTCAAAGTCAGCGTTGTACGCTGTACATACGAGCGGGTGCAGACGGATGGCACGGCCTTCAACAAGTGTCGGCTCAAATGCCTGGATGCCGAGTCTGTGAAGTGTCGGTGCCCGGTTAAGAAGAACCGGATGCTCCTTAATCACGTCTTCAAGCACATCCCATACGTCCGGATGAACGCGTTCGATCTTGCGTTTTGCTGATTTAATATTATGGGCAATGCCTTTTTCAACAAGTTCTTTCATCACGAAAGGCTTGAACAGTTCCAATGCCATTTCTTTCGGAAGACCACATTGGTACATTTTCAGATGCGGACCAACGACGATTACTGAACGGCCGGAGTAATCAACACGTTTTCCGAGCAAGTTCTGGCGGAAGCGTCCTTGCTTCCCTTTCAGCATATGTGAAAGAGACTTGAGCGGACGATTTCCCGGTCCTGTAACAGGTCGGCCGCGGCGGCCGTTGTCGATCAGCGCATCTACAGCTTCCTGCAGCATCCGCTTCTCATTCTGTACGATGATGCTCGGCGCTCCAAGATCAAGCAGGCGCTTCAAACGGTTGTTTCGGTTGATAACACGGCGGTACAGATCATTCAGATCTGAAGTGGCGAAACGGCCGCCATCCAGCTGTACCATTGGACGGATTTCCGGAGGGATAACCGGCAGTACATCCAATACCATCCATGAAGGTTCGTTTCCGGAGTGGCGGAATGCTTCGACTACTTCCAAACGACGGATCGCACGCGTTCTGCGCTGTCCCTGGACTGTCTTCAGCTCTTCCTTCAGCGATTCCGCTTCCTTGTCAAGATCAAGGTCTTGAAGGAGCTTGCGGATCGCCTCTGCACCCATTTGCGCTTTAAAGGTCTTGCCGTACTTATCGTAATAAGCGCGGTATTCCTTCTCAGAAAGCAGCTGTTTCTTTTCAAGCGGTGTATTTCCCGGATCTGTTACGACATATGCCGCAAAGTAGATAACTTCTTCCAACGCGCGCGGCGACATGTCTAAGACAAGACCCATGCGGCTTGGAATGCCTTTGAAGTACCAGATATGGGTTACAGGCGCAGCCAGTTCAATATGTCCCATGCGATCGCGGCGCACTTTGGATTTTGTTACTTCAACACCGCAGCGGTCACAGACAACGCCTTTATAACGGACACGCTTGTATTTACCGCAGTGACATTCCCAGTCTTTCGTCGGGCCAAAGATGCGTTCACAGAAAAGGCCGTCTTTTTCCGGCTTCAGCGTACGGTAGTTGATGGTCTCCGGCTTCTTCACTTCACCGTAGGACCAAGAACGAATCTTATCAGGTGAAGCCAATCCAATTTTCATATACTCAAAATTATTAACATCTAGCAAGGAGCCTACCTCCCTTATAAGGTCCGTGTTATCTAAAACAATCGGGAAAGCCGGCATTCCGTCCTTTGCAGAATGCGGCTCATCCCGCTTGCTAATCTTTCATGACGCTTGCTTCTCAGCCTTCGAAGTCGAGGTTCAGCTTGTTCGCAGACTGAACATCATCTTCATCTTCAAGGTCGCGCAATTCTATTTCTGATTCATCCGCTGCAAGCATTTTAACATCCATGCCAAGGCTCTGAAGCTCCTTGATCAATACTTTGAATGATTCTGGAACGCCCGGTTCCGGAACGTTTTCACCTTTTACGATTGACTCATAGGTCTTCACACGGCCGACAATATCATCCGACTTAACTGTGAGGATTTCCTGCAATGTGTAAGCAGCACCGTAAGCTTCCAGTGCCCATACTTCCATCTCCCCGAAGCGCTGTCCGCCGAACTGGGCTTTACCGCCGAGCGGCTGCTGCGTAACGAGTGAGTAAGGACCTGTTGAACGCGCATGAAGCTTGTCATCAACCATGTGGGAAAGCTTGATCATATAAGAGATCCCGACAGAAACACGGTTATCAAAAGCTTCCCCTGTTCTTCCGTCGTAAAGAATCGTTTTGGCGTCACGCGCCATTCCGGCTTCTTCAAGTGTTTCCCAAACATCTTCCTCAGTCGCTCCGTCAAATACTGGAGAAGCAACATGGATGCCAAGCTGTTTGGCAGCCATACCAAGATGGAGCTCAAACACCTGTCCGATGTTCATACGGGATGGTACGCCGAGCGGGTTCAACATGATGTCAACCGGTGTTCCGTCTGGAAGGAACGGCATATCTTCTTCCGGAAGAATCTTCGAGATAACCCCTTTGTTTCCGTGACGCCCGGCCATCTTGTCACCTTCAGAGATTTTACGTTTCTGAACGATGTAGACACGGACAAGCTGGTTGACACCTGGCGGCAATTCATCGCCGTCTTCACGGTTGAAGATTTTTACATCCAGGACAATTCCGCCTGCACCATGCGGCACACGAAGGGACGTGTCACGAACTTCACGGGCTTTCTCACCAAAGATGGCATGAAGCAGTCTTTCTTCTGCAGACAGTTCAGTCACACCCTTAGGCGTCACTTTACCGACGAGAATGTCACCATCCGTTACTTCAGCACCAACACGGATGATCCCCTGCTCATTCAGGTTCTTAAGCGCATCTTCACCGACGTTCGGAATGTCTCTCGTGATTTCTTCAGGTCCGAGCTTCGTGTCCCGGGACTCTGATTCGTACTCTTCGATATGGACAGACGTATAGACGTCGTCTTTTACAAGGCGCTCACTCATGATGATCGCATCCTCGTAGTTGTACCCTTCCCAAGTCATGAAGGCAACCAGAACGTTACGGCCAAGAGCGAGTTCGCCATTTTCCATAGATGGGCCATCAGCGAGCACTTCGCCTTTTGTAACACGATCGCCTTCTGCAATGATCGGGCGCTGGTTGTAGCACGTACCTTGGTTCGAGCGGATATATTTCTGCAGGCTGTAGCGGTCGAGATCGCCTTCGACTGTCTTGCCGTCCACCTCAGAAATCCGGCGTACGTGAATCTCCTTCGCTTCAACACGTTCGACGATTCCTTCGTGGCGGCAGATGATCGCAGCTCCGGAGTCTTTTCCATCTACATACTCCATACCTGTTCCAACAATTGGCGCTTCAGGCTTCAAGAGCGGTACTGCCTGCCGCTGCATGTTCGCACCCATCAAGGCACGGTTCGAGTCATCGTTTTCCAGGAACGGAATACATGCTGTCGCAGCGGATACAACCTGTTTAGGCGAAACATCCATATAGTCGATCTGTTCGCGCGGCACGATCGTGTTTTCCCCGCGGAAACGGGCGATAACTTCATCGTTTACGAATCCGCCGTTTTCATCAAGAGGTGCGTTCGCCTGGGCGACAACATAATTATCCTCTTCATCAGCAGTCAGGTAATCAATGGCTGCAGTCACTCGGCCTGATTCCGGGTCTACCCGGCGATAAGGCGTTTCAATGAAACCAAATTTGTTTACCTTCGCATATGTTGACAGGGAGTTGATCAAACCGATGTTCGGTCCCTCCGGCGTCTCAATCGGACACATACGGCCATAGTGCGAGTAGTGAACGTCACGAACTTCCATGCCGGCACGTTCTCGCGTCAAACCGCCTGGTCCGAGTGCAGACAGACGTCGCTTGTGTGTCAATTCAGCAAGCGGGTTTGTCTGGTCCATGAACTGTGAAAGCTGCGAGCTTCCAAAGAATTCTTTAATGGAAGCAATAACCGGACGGATATTGATCAGCTGCTGCGGCGTAATGCTTGAAGTATCCTGGATCGACATTCTCTCACGCACAACGCGCTCCATACGGGAAAGACCGATTCGGAACTGATTCTGAAGCAATTCTCCGACTGAACGCAGACGACGGTTGCCGAGATGGTCAATGTCATCTGTGTCGCCGACTTTATGAAGCAAGTTGAAGAAATAGCTGATGGATGACAGAATATCTGCAGTTGTAATGTGCTTGATATCTGCCCCGACGTTGCCGTTTCCAATTACATTGAGCTCACGCTCGCCGTTTGGATCTGTAGGATCCATAATCTTCACAGACTGCAGGCGGACCGGCTCTTCTTCAATGCCTTCATGCGGTTCAACAATTTTCTCTCCGAGCATGTCATCTTCGCTGTCCAGATACGGAATGATCTTGTTCAGCAGCTTGCGTTCCAGGCGGTCGCCTCTCTGAGCAAGCACTTCACCAGTTTCCGGATCAACAACAGACTCCGCAAGCACCTGATTGAACAGGCGGTTTTTGATATGAAGCTTCTTGTTCATTTTGTAGCGGCCGACATGAGCCAAGTCATAGCGCTTCGGATCGAAGAAGCGGGAGACGAGCAAGGACTTCGCATTGTCGACTGTCGGCGGTTCGCCCGGACGAAGACGTTCATAGATTTCCAGCAAAGCTTTTTCGCTGTTCTCTGTATTGTCTTTTTCCAAAGTATTCTTTAAGTATTCGTTCTCGCCAACCAGATCAATAATCTCCTGATCTGTGCCGAAGCCAAGGGCTCTGAGCAAAACCGTAATCGGCAATTTGCGCGTACGGTCGATTCTGACATGCACGACATCTTTGGCATCTGTTTCGAACTCAAGCCATGCACCGCGGTTTGGGATAACCGTAGCAGCTACACCGCGCTTGCCGTTCTTGTCAATTTTTTCATTATAATATACGCTGGGGGAACGTACGAGCTGTGATACGATAACGCGCTCGGCTCCATTGATTACAAATGTTCCAGTGTCTGTCATAAGCGGGAAGTCGCCCATGAACACTTCCTGTTCTTTTACTTCGCCTGTTTCATTGTTGATCAGGCGTACTTTGACGCGCAATGGCGCATTGTACGTCACATCGCGTGATTTGGATTCTTCTACTGAGTATTTTGGCTCTCCCAAGCTGTAATCCACAAACTCCAAAGACAAGTTCCCGGCGAAATCCTCAATTGGTGAAATGTCCTGGAACATTTCTTTAAGTCCTTCATCCATGAACCATTGATAGGAAGCGGTTTGGATTTCAATCAGATTAGGCAATTCCAAAACTTCACTGATGCGCGCATAGCTTCTGCGCTGGCGGTGCCGACCATACTGCACGATATGACCTGTCAACTGCTTCACCCCTCAAATCAAGCATTTTTCAACGTATGATATAGTGAAAAATGTTTAAATTATATTAGAAAAACACATCTGAGCTATTTCTCAGTTTGCGTCTTTCGGTCTCAAACATATGAGCGTTCCATGAACAGTTTTGTCTGTTCGCAAGAAAATGGATAAACGTTCTTTCTTCTTTTTAAAAAGGAATACGCTTATCCTGTACACCCTCCTGGCACTGAAATTCACGCCAGCGGTTTCCTGCAAGCGATAGACGCAGAAATAGAAAAAAAGGTTTTTCAAAAAAACCTTCATTCTTTCCAAGAAATCTCGCAGTTCCCCCGGGTATCTTATAAATATGAATAGACCTAGCCAGATTTCCGGCTTTTGCTGTGCCGCCATTTGGAATAGTTTTTCCAGAAAAAGCCGATTTCATACTGCATTTAACTAGAAAAAGATGCAGAAATGGAAAAATAATGGTTGACACAAAAAGTCTATATTAGCATTTTAATATACTAACATAATTGCCGCGGCGCGTCAAACCTTAACAGCACGGAGAATATAATAACCTTTGCTTTTGGCAACTGTTTCAACATTTCCGAACAGCGCCTGAAGCTTCTCTTCTGCGGAGGGAGCGCCTTGCTTTTTTTGGATCACGATCCAAAGTGCCCCGCCGGACAAAAGCGCTTTCTCTGCATCTTCAAACATACGGTAAATCAATTTCTTCCCTGCTCGGATTGGCGGATTGATCAGCACGGCCGCAAACTGCCGTCCATCCAGGTCCGCAAAGCCATCGCTCTGTACAACCTCGACATTGTGAACGCCATTTTTTTCGGCATTCTTTTTGGCAAGTTCAACCGCACGTTCGTTGATATCAGCCAACAGCACATGGCGTTCGGGTGCACCATCAGCAAGCGTCATGCCAATCGGCCCGTACCCGCAGCCGAGATCCAGCAGATCACCTGAAACTTGCGGATAATCAAACTGTTCAATTAAGAGTCTGGTTCCAAAATCAACGGTGTTTTTAGAAAACACGCCCGCATCACTTGTGAAGTGATAGGTTTTCTCCCGCAATAGGCAATTCCATGTTTTGGGTGAGCTTTTAGAATGGGGATTTTCTGAAAAGTAATGCTCGGACATTCAGGCACCTACTTTTTCTAGTGTATTTGTCAGGCGGAAGAGTTTCTAATGATAGGTAAAGCCCGCCGCAGAACGGCGAGCTTTGTTTGAAAGGTATAGGAATTACTTAACTTCTACAGAAGCGCCTGCTTCTTCAAGCTTCGCTTTAACTTCTTCAGCTTCTTCTTTAGCAACGCCTTCTTTGATTGCTTTAGGTGCGTTGTCAACCATGTCTTTTGCGTCTTTAAGACCAAGACCTGTGATTTCGCGAACTGCTTTAACAACTTTGATTTTAGATGCGCCAGCGTTAGTCAAGACAACATCAAATTCAGTTTGTTCTGCAGCAGCGTCTCCACCAGCAGCTCCGCCTGCAGCTGCAACTGGAGCAGCAGCTGTTACGCCAAACTCTTCCTCGATAGCTTTAACAAGATCGTTCAAGTCCAAAACAGACATTTCTTTAATCGCGTCGATAATTTGTTCTTTAGTCATGATTTAGTTCCTCCTGTTTAATGTTTTATAGTTTAAGCCGGATCGGCCATTTCGTTCTGGTTCAGGATCGGCAGATTATGCTTCCTGGCCTTCTTTTTGTTCGCCAACAGCCTTAACTGCATAAGCGAAGTTGCGTACTGGCGCCTGCAAGACGCTGAGCAACATGGAAAGCATGCCTTCGTAGTTCGGAAGCGTTGCAAGTTCCTTGATCTGGTCAAGTGTTGCAATTTTGCCTTCGATTACGCCGCCTTTGATTTCCAAAGCTTCGTTGTCTTTCGCGAAATCGTTCAAAATCTTAGCTGGAGCAATTACATCGTCATTGCTGAAAGCAATGGCAGTTGGTCCAACAAGCTGTTCTGAAAGTTCGCCAAGCTCTGCAGCCTCTGCAGCTCTGCGCGTCATCGTGTTTTTGTAAACACGGAATTCAACGCCAGCATCGCGAAGGTTTTTACGCAGTTCTGTTACTTTCTCAACATCAAGTCCGCGGTAGTCTACTACTACTGTAGATTGGCTAGAGCGGAATTTGTCAGCGATTTCTTCTACTAGTGCTTTTTTAGTCTCGATAACACTGGACATTCCTACACCTCCTGTTAGATTCGCTATACCGGACAAAATCTTGAAAAAAAGCCCCCCATAGACATGGGAGGCTTCATCACAATACCAGCCTGAACCAGGCAGGTTATATATGCTTCAACACCTCGGCAGGAAATTAAGCCCCAAAGAGCACCTGCTGTCTACGGTACAACGTATTCATTTATACAACGCTGTTAATTATAGCGAGGGTTTATAACAAAGTCAAGTTTTAATTAGCGGCCAGAAACGTCAACTTTGATGCCAGGGCCCATTGTAGAAGCAACGGCAACGTTCTTGACGTATGTGCCTTTAGCAGATTGCGGCTTCGCTTTGATAACTGTATCAGTGATTGCAAGCAAGTTGTCAACCAGCTTCTCGTTATCGAAAGAGATTTTGCCGATCGGCACATGGATGTTTGAAGACTTGTCAACGCGGTATTCTACTTTACCAGCCTTGATTTCGTTGATTGCTTTTTCAACTTCAAACGTAACTGTTCCAGTTTTAGGGTTTGGCATCAAGCCTTTTGGTCCGAGAACGCGTCCAAGCTTACCAACCTCAGCCATCATGTCTGGAGTTGCAACGATCACGTCAAAATCAAACCAGCCTTGGTTGATTTTAGCGATCATGTCTGTATCGCCTACGAAGTCTGCACCGGCAGCTTCTGCTTCTTTCGCTTTTTCGCCTTTAGCGAAAACAAGCACGCGCTGTGTTTTACCAGTTCCGTGCGGCAATACCATTGCACCGCGGATTTGCTGGTCAGCTTTCTTAGGGTCAACGCCCAAACGGAATGCAACTTCTACAGTTTCATCAAAGTTTGCTTTAGCTGTTTCTTTGATCAAAGCAATTGCTTCGTTCACTTCATATGCTTTTGAACGATCAATCAGCTTTACAGCTTCTTGATACTTCTTGCCTTTTTTAGCCATTGTATTTCCTCCTCGATTGTGGTCGTAACGGTTATACCTCCCACTTGATTGAACGCCCCAAGGACGCCCACCAGATGCCAGAGGCTAAGAACCGAATAAAGAAGCGGATGGAATCCGTTTCTGCCATTCGGACTTCGCTCGAAAAATTGTATGCTGAACATCAATTCGCCTTCATAAAAAAGGTTGCGAAATGGAATCCAAAATCGCAACCCGTTTATGAAAGGCAAACGGCGTATTAGTCTTCGATTACAATACCCATGCTGCGTGCTGTACCTTCAACCATGCGCATAGCAGATTCAACGTTGGCAGCATTCAAGTCAGGCATTTTCGTTTCAGCAATTTCTCTAACTTTGTCGCGCTTGACAGTAGCTACTTTATTGCGATTCGGTTCGCCTGAAGCTGTTTCGATTCCGGCAGCTTTCTTAAGAAGAACGGCTGCTGGCGGAGTCTTTGTAATGAATGTAAATGATCTGTCTTCAAACACAGAAATTACAACAGGAATGATCAAGCCCGCCTGGTCTTGCGTACGTGCGTTGAACTCCTTACAGAATCCCATGATGTTAACACCTGCTTGACCTAGTGCCGGTCCGACTGGCGGTGCTGGATTTGCTTTACCAGCTGGAATTTGCAACTTAACAACTTTAATAACTTTTTTAGCCACGAGACACACCTCCTTAAAGTCCGTGATGTGGTAATTGGGGATTTGTCCCCTCCCACTCATCGTTGTCCTGGTCTCGAGGAACAGGACATGAATAACATAAAAATTTTAGCATATATATGAGATAAAAGCAAGACACCTAAACAAAAGACTTACATTTTTTCAACTTGGTTGAAATCAAGCTCAACAGGAGTCTCCCTGCCGAACATGTTGACATGCACTTTAAGCTTTTGCTTATCAGGATCAATATGCTCAATCGTGCCTTCGAAGTTGGCGAAAGGCCCGTCGATTACGCGCACGCTCTCTGACAGGTCAAAGTCAACATGCACAGACTTGTCGTTGACGCCCATGCGCTTCAATACCGCTTCCACTTCATCAGGCAGCAGCGGAGTCGGCTTTGCACCCTGTCCGCTTGAGCCCACGAAGCCAGTCACACCCGGCGTGTTTCGGACAACGTACCAGGAATCATCGGTCATGATCATTTCAGCCAGGACATAGCCCGGGAAGAATTTTTTCTTGGTAACTTTCTTTTTTCCGTCCTTAATCTCTGTTTCTTCATCTTCCGGAACAATGACGCGGAAGATCTTATCTTGCATTCCCATTGTCTCTACACGTTTTTCTAGATTCGTGCGGACCTTGTTTTCATACCCTGAATACGTATGAATGACATACCAATTCTTCTCCATGCGAGCAGGACAATGTACTTGTCCTTCCCTCCCTTATTCAAGTTTCTGATATTGCAGGCCGGTAACATCCTGCTTGCTGCCCTTTATCCGGCTGTTCCGTTTCCTTTGAAGAATGGAGGGTATCCGCAGATTCCGGGCAATATTAAAAAACCCGTATCATGCGGGTTTTTAATGTGCGTTCATTCAATTCTCTATCATTATAGCATAACGAACAGTCTTTTATTCAAAGAATGCGTTCAGAAACTTCGAAATGCCAAAATCAACAACTCCGAAGAAAATTGCAAAAAAGAGGACTGTAGCAATTACAGTAACCGTATAGTTGAATAGTTCCCGTCCTTTTGGCCAGCTTACCTTTGCCATTTCCCGAGATACATTTCTAAAAAACTTGAAGACCTTCATCTCTGTACCCCCATACCATTCCGACGCATGCAATGTGCAAATATCACTTCGTCTCCCGGTGCAGTGTGTGCTTGCCGCATGTTTTACAGTATTTCCGAATCTCCATGCGCTCTGCTTGTCCGGCATTTTTGTTTGTTGTGTAATTCCTGCTTGAACAAATTGCACATGCCAAAACCGCTTTTTTATTCACCGCTTCATCCCCACCATTGGGTAAATTATACTCTAATAAATGTAGCAGGTTGTCCCTGCCATGTCAATGCTTGGCACGGCGAATTCAAAAGCTCATACCGTCTCCTTCTCGTTTGCCTCCATCAGCTGCTCCAGCTTTCGCTTGACGCGCTGAAGGGCATTATCTATGGACTTGATATGGCGGTTCAGCTTCTCAGAGATTTCCTGATATGTGCATCCGTCCAAATACAGATGCAGGACCTTCTTTTCAAGGCTGCTCAGAATGGATGAAAGCTTGATCTCCATGTCTCCGAATTTCTCCCGGTTGACGAGCATTTCCTGTGGATCAATTGCTGTATCTTCTTCGATGATATCAATCAGCGTGCGGTCAGATTCTTCGTCAAAAATCGGCTTGTCCAGCGATATATACGAATTCAGAGGCATATGCTTCTGGCGTGTCGCCGTCTTAATAGCTGTAATGATCTGCCTCGTAATGCACAGTTCAGCAAAAGCTTTAAACGACGTCAGCTTGTCTCCGTTGTAGTCGCGGATTGCCTTGTAAAGGCCAATCATGCCTTCCTGAATAATGTCTTCTCTGTCAGCACCAATCAGGAAATATGTCTGGGCTTTGGCTCTGACGAAGTTCTTATACTTGTGAATCAGCAGATCGACTGCATGGCTGTTGCCGCATTTGATCATGTTCAGGAGCTCATCATCAAGCATGGCATTCTTACTCTTTTTTGTAATTTCAATCTCTTTGGCAATCACTTTGAAAAGACCCCCTGCCTGCTAAGCAGATCATTGTGATTCATCATTATACAGTAAGCGCTTCCAGAAGGTCAATAGGTCAAAAACAGGATTTGGAATAGCTTACAATAAATTTACATTATTCCAAACCCCGCCTCATTTTTTCAAAAGCGAGCCTTACATGAGGAGGAAGCGGAATCTTGGGCTGGAACTGTGACTTCGCATGTTCCTCAATCTCAAGCCCAATTTCCCGCTCAATGTTTTTCAGCTCTATGTAAAGTTCCCGTGCTGATTTTCTCAGTGCTCCCCGTCCGAAAACCGTCCGCTGCTCAGCATAGTCGGATGTTGCCACATATACTTGGTTTTTGACGTTTTTTAGCGATTTCACCAGTTTTTCAATGCATTCGTCAGCAGTCTCTTTTTCTTTTGTAAAAATAATTTCAACTTCATATGTCTTCAGGTTATGCTGGAGGCCGCGCACCTCATAGGCATCAAAAACAATCAACACACGGTATCCGGTATATGCCTGGTAATCAGCCATCCACTCAATCAGACGATCCCTTGCCTGAGCAAGGTCCTTATCCTTGAGCCGCTTCAATTCATCCCAGTCGCCGATCATATTGTATCCGTCCACCACGAGTACATTCATGGTCAATCACCGACAGGCTGTCTTTTGCGGAACACTTCATAAAGAAGCAGGCTGCAGGCAACAGATGCATTCAGCGAGGACACATGTCCGACCATGGGCAGGCGGACCATCCAGTCACATTTCTTTTTGACCAGCGCCGTGATCCCTTTGCCTTCATTGCCAATGACAAGAGCAAGCGGCAGACTGCCGTCAAGCTGCCGGTAGTCTTCCTTCCCATCCGCATCTGTTCCGACAACCCAGACATTTCTTTCTTTGAGTTGATCAATCGTGCGGGCAATGTTGGTCACCCTGACAACCGGCACATGTTCAAGCGCACCCGCTGCTGTCTTGGCTACCGTCTGCGTAAGGCCGACTGCCCGGCGTTTCGGTATGATGACGCCATGTGCTCCCGTGGCGTCTGCTGTTCTGAGAATGGAACCGAGGTTATGCGGGTCTTCCAGCTCGTCCAGAATAATGAAAAACGGCTCTTCAGCTTTCTCTTCTGCGACTCTGAACAGATCTTCCAATTCTGCATAGTCATATGAGGCCACATAGGCGATGATCCCCTGGTGGTTGCCGCTGGATATTTGATCAAGCTTGTTCTTCGGTGCCTGCTGGACTGTTGTCCCGGCTTCTTTGGCAAGCTTCGTGATCTGGGCAGCTGTGTTGACATTCAAATGTGCTGAAATCAGCACCTTATTTACAGATCGGCCAGATCTTAAAGCCTCAGCTACCGCATTTTTCCCAATTATAATTTCCTGGTCCATGGCCATTCTCCTTTTCATGCTGCTTATTGATAAAAAAGGCAAGCCGGTCTTTGCCGGCCAGCCTGTCAGTTATAGAGTTCACCCGCGTTTCCAGCGCACGCCTTGAGGTGTATCTTCTAGAATAATATTCATATCCTTCAGTTTATCACGAATTTCATCAGCACGCTTGAAATCCCGGTTTGTCCGCGCTTCCGTTCTTTCGACAATTAATGCATCTATTTCTTCATCGAGCAATTCCTTCTGGGCACTGATCCCGATGCCGAGTACAGCCAATAAAGAAGCGATCGCTTCCTGGAATGCTTCAATTGTCTGTGCGTCGGTTTGCTTCTCCTGCAAATATACATTTGCTTCCTTAGCGAGATCAAACAGGACAGACATTGCATTGGCCGTATTGAAGTCATCATCCATTTCCGTTTCGAACCGCTGTTTGAACACGCTGATCTTCTCAGTCCACTGTTCCTGTGCACTGGCCAGATTCACGCTGGATGACTTGCGATGCTCCAGATTGAAGAACGCTGTCCTGATCCGATCAAGCGCATTCGCTGATGATTCAAGCAACTCCTCAGAAAAGTTGATCGGATTCCGGTAATGGACACTCAACATAAAGAAACGCACAACTTCAGGACTGAACTGCTCGATAAGATCGCGGGCAAGAATAAAGTTTCCGAGCGATTTCGACATCTTTTCATTATTGATGTTGATGTAGCCATTGTGCATCCAATAGTGAGCAAAAGGTTTCTCATTCAGTGCTTCAGACTGGGCGATCTCATTCTCATGATGCGGGAAGGTGAGATCCTGGCCGCCGGCATGGATATCAATGGTATCACCAAGATATTTCTTAGCCATTGCCGAGCATTCAATGTGCCAGCCCGGACGTCCTTTTCCCCATGGCGCTTCCCAGGCGATCTCACCTGGCTTCGCACCTTTCCAAAGGGCAAAGTCGAGCGGATCCTCTTTAATGTCGCCGACCTGGATACGTGCACCTGATCTCAATTCATTAATGGATTGATGTGAAAGCTTGCCGTACCCGTCAAAAGCACGCGGCTTGAAATACACATCGCCATCTACGGCATAAGCATAGCCTTTGTCAATCAGTCCGCCAATAAAGCCGATAATGTCTTCCATTGTGTTGGTTACCCTCGGATTATGGGTCGCTTCTTTAACGCCGAGTGCCTTGACGTCTTCCAGATAACCATCAATATAGCGGTTGGCGACGTCTGCAACAGACTCGCCAAGCTCATTGGCGCGCCGGATAATTTTATCATCGACATCCGTGAAGTTCAGTACATAGTCGACTTTGTATCCCTTATGCTCGAAATAGCGCCGGACCGTATCAAATACAATTGCCGGCCTCGCGTTTCCAATATGAATATAGTTGTATACAGTCGGTCCGCAGACATACATGCTGACTCTGTCTTCTTCAATCGGTTTAAAATCTTCTTTCTGCCGTGTCAGTGTATTATAAATTCGGATTGGCATCTTTTACCCGCTCCTCTTTCAATGTTTTTAACTCATGCTGCAGTTCTTCAATCTGGCGGCGCAGTTCATTGACCCTGTCAGCCATTGGATCAGGCAGTTTATGATGGTCAAGATCCTTTCCGACCCGCTGTCCATTTTGAACAACGACACGGCCGGGAATCCCGACAACTGTTGAATGGTCAGGCACATCACGCAGTACAACGGACCCTGCGCCGATTTTGGATCCTTCACCAACGGTAATCGAACCAAGCACCTTGGCACCGGTTGCGATCAGGGCGTAATCTTTTACAGTCGGATGGCGTTTGCCCTGCTCTTTGCCAGTTCCCCCGAGCGTCACACCTTGAAAGATGGTCACATTATTGCCAATTTCACATGTTTCTCCAATCACTACGCCCATCCCGTGGTCGATAAAGAAACGCCGGCCAATCCGGGCCCCTGGGTGAATTTCAATACCAGTAAAGAAGCGGCTTATTTGTGATATCACCCGGGCAATAAAAAAGAGTCGCTTTTTGTAGAAAACATGTGCAATTCGATGTGCCCATATCGCGTGCAAACCAGAGTATGTTAAAAATACTTCAATATAAGTGCGTGCTGCCGGGTCCTGCTCAAAGACAACTTCCATATCCTCTTTCATCCGCTTAAACATCCCCATCGCTTGACCTCCCTTGTGTGCCAAAATGCTGATCGATCCCCTGCTTCATCTGTGCTTCTCCACGAAAAAAAAGCGTCTCTGTGTAATTTCTTACACAGAGACGCTTTTGGCCAGCGCGGTTCCACTCTGCTTGGAGGAGACTGTGCTCCTCCCTGCTTAAGTCGGGATAACGGCCGAATTCCCGCCGTTATGTACTCTTGGTTCCATAACGGACTCTGAGGTGCATTTCATAAGCTGTCCTTAAAATCACTCTCACCGAATGTGATTCTCTCTGGATAAGGCATCCGCTTATTACTTCTCCTCTTCCTTGCTTTCTTATATGAAATTTTGGTTTATAGCATCATATTAGCAGTTCGTCTGATTGGTTCGCTCAGAACTGATTAAGCATTCAACGTTTTCAGTACTTGATCCAGGCGGGCAAGCACCACTTCTTTGCCAAGCAATTCAATTGCAGTCGGCAGCTCAGGTCCATGTGCCTGGCCTGTCGTTGCCACACGAATTGGCATAAACAACTTTTTGCCGCGCTGTTTCGTATCTTTCTGTGTTGCTTTGATTTCTCCCTTGATGGCATCCTCATTGAAGTCATCAAGATGAATCAGTTTGTCAGCAAACACCTGCAGCACGTCCGGCACCTGTTCTTCACGAAGAATTTCCATTGCTTCTTCATCATAATGGATTTCTGTCTTAAAGAAAAGATCTGTCAATTCGACAATTTCCGCTCCGTAGCGCAATTGTTCACGGTACAGCGTAATCACACGCTCTGCCCAATGACGCTGTTCCGGCGACATGTCCTCAGAAAGCTTGCCTGCTTCAATCAGATAAGGCATCGCCAGGCTGATGACTTTGTCAATGTCGGTTGCTTTGATGTATTCATTGTTCATCCACTTCAACTTCACTGGATCAAAAATCGCTGCTGACGTGGAAAGACGGTTCGGATCAAAAATTTCTACCAACTTATCATGGCTGAAGATCTCTTCTTCGCCAACCGGAGACCAGCCAAGCAAAGCAATAAAGTTAAACAGCGCTTCCGGCAAGTAACCGAGATCACGATACTGCTCAATGAACTGCAAAATATGCTGGTCACGCTTGCTCAGTTTTTTCCGCTCTTCGTTGAGGATCAGGGTCATATGTCCGAACTCTGGTGCTTCCCAGCCAAATGATTGATAAATCATCAGCTGCTTCGGCGTATTGGAAATATGCTCTTCTCCGCGCAGCACATGAGAAATTCCCATCAGATGGTCATCTACAGCGACTGCGAAGTTGTATGTTGGGATACCATTGTTCTTGACCATGACCCAGTCTCCGAAGTCATTGGATTCAAAGGAAATATTCCCTCTGACCAGATCCTGGAATGTGTAGGTCTTGCTGTCCGGCACACGGAAGCGGATAGACGGCTCGCGCCCTTCCTTCTCGTAAGCCACTATTTCTGCCTCTGTCAGATTGCGGTGGGCACCGGAGTACTTCGGAACCTGTCCTTTGGCGCGCTGTTCTTCACGCTCTGCCTCCAGCTCTTCTTCTGACATATAGCATTTGTAGGCCAGGCCGCGTTCCAGCAGCTCTTCTACATATTTATTGTAAATGTCCAGGCGTTCCATCTGGCGGTACGGGCCATAATCACCGCCAATGTCAGCACCCTCGTCCCAATTGATGCCGAGCCACTTCAGGAAATGGAGCTGGCTTTCTTCGCCGCCCTCCACGTTCCGCTTCTGGTCCGTATCTTCTATGCGGAGAATGAATTTCCCTCCGAAATGTTTGGCATACAAATAGTTAAACAAAGCTGTGCGGGCGTTTCCAATATGGAGATGGCCTGTCGGGCTTGGCGCATAGCGCACCCTTACTTCTCTAGTCATGTCTGGACCCCTTCCTGTTCTCGCATAACTTGCGGCAATTGGCTGCACGTGCAGCTGCTCCAGTGAATCTAATGGAACATTTTTTATGTCACTTGTCATTGCTGTTAAAACCGGTCATATAATTGAAATAAAAAGCGATAACATGCACTGTTATCACTTTCCGTTATCCAATATAAGTTATACCGTTTTTATTGGGCTTTTTCAAGTAATTTTGGTTTGGCGAAGATCATACGTCCGGCAGAAGTCTGCAAAACACTCGTAATCAGCACTTCGATTGTCTTGCCGATGTAATCCTTTCCTTCTTCCACAACGATCATCGTGCCGTCATCAAGATAGGCGACACCCTGATTGTGCTCCTTGCCGTCTTTAATGACCTGGACCGCAAGCTCTTCACCCGGAAGCACAACCGGCTTAACGGCATTTGCCAGATCGTTGATGTTCAGTACCGACACACCTTGGAAGTCGCATACTTTGTTCAGGTTAAAGTCATTGGTAACCACAATCCCGTCCATGACTTTTGCCAGCTTGATCAGTTTGCTGTCTACTTCGGCAATTTCCTCGAAATCGCCTTCATAAATTTCTACATTGATCGGAAGTTCCTTCTGAATCCTATTCAGGATATCAAGCCCTCTGCGGCCGCGGTTACGCTTGAGTGCATCGGAAGAGTCAGCAATATGCTGCAATTCCCCAAGAACAAACTGCGGTATAACGACTGTTCCTTCAAGGAAATTCGTTTGGCAGATATCGGCGATCCTGCCATCAATGATTACGCTTGTATCAAGAATCTTCGGTTTCGGACGCGGCAGCGCATGATCCTCATCTTCGCTGTCGGCATCAGATGACTTGCGTTTCTCTTTACGGTTTAGCAGATTAACGAATTCCTCGCGTCTGCGGAAGCCGACCTGGAAGCCGAGATAACCGGCAAGAATGGTGATAAAGATCGGAAGCACTTGAGATACGACTTTGATTTTGATTTCTTGGAGAGGAATCGTGATCAGATATGCGACGACAAGACCGATAATCAGTCCGAGTGTGCCGAATAGCAGATCCCCGACCGGGATGCGGATCAGGCCGTCTTCGACCCATTTGAAGAATTCCACAACGTAGTCTGCAAGCAAGTAAGATAGAAGAAATAAGATAATTGCACCGACAATACATCCTAAAATTGGTGACGCTGCCCACTTGGCATCAGTGACGCCCATAAGACCAACAATGGTTGGTATGTATAAATATCCAATGGTACCGCCCAATACGATAAAGAAAAGATGGACTATTTTTTTCAGCACCACTGTCACCTCCTAGCGTTTATGGTTCCCTTAGTTTATATTGATTAACCTGTTTCGTCTGAGATCGTGTCAAATAAAACATATCATAGCAATAAATTACAGTCAATTTTCACACATGGCTTATCCGGACATTTTTTTGTATATCCCCTTCCCGCTCTATTAACAGCCTATCGTGCCAATAAGTCAGGACTGTGTCAAAAGGGAAATTGGCCTGACCCCAGCCGGCCCGGCATGCTGCTTATCGGGCCAGTCCAGTATCGAGCGCTTCCTGTACCGTGTTGACGCCAACCACTTCAATATTCTTTGGAGCAGTCCAGCCTTCCAGGTTTTTGGCAGGACAGATGACGCGCTTAAAACCAAGCTTGGCCGCTTCCTGTACACGCTGTTCAATACGTGATACACGGCGGATCTCCCCTGTCAGACCGACTTCACCGATGAAAATGTCCTGCGGCTTTGTTGCCTGGTCCCTGAAACTGGAGGCGATGCTGATCGCAATTGCCAGATCAATTGCCGGTTCATCAAGTTTCACACCGCCCGCAACTTTAATATAGGCATCCTGGTTTTGAAGCATCAGACCGACTCTTTTTTCCAGTACGGCCATTAAGAGCGGCACGCGGTTGTGGTCGACTCCAGTCGCCATTCGGCGCGGGTTGCCGAAGCTTGACGGAGAGATCAGTGCCTGAATCTCAACAAGGACAGGCCTGGTCCCTTCCATGGAAGCGACAATGGTAGAACCTGCTGCACCTTCTGATCGCTCTTCAAGGAAGATCTCCGATGGATTCAGTACCTCGCGGAGCCCTTCTTCTTTCATCTCGAAGATTCCCATTTCATTTGTGCTGCCGAACCGGTTCTTTACACTGCGCAAAATACGGTACGTGTGGTGCCGCTCTCCTTCAAAATAAAGCACGGCATCTACCATATGTTCCAAGATGCGGGGCCCTGCGATCGAGCCTTCTTTGGTAACATGTCCGACAATGAAAATCGGGATCCCGTTCATCTTGGCAATCTTCATCAGTTCCCCGGTACATTCCCTTACCTGGGTGACACTTCCCGGTGCACTTGTCACTTCTTCCTTAAAAACCGTCTGGATGGAATCGATGACAACAAAGGATGGCTTAATCTCTTCGATCTGCTTGCCAATGTCAAACAAGTTCGTTTCAGCCAAAACATAAAGTTCATCGGCACTGATGTCCAGGCGATCTGCACGCAGTTTCGTCTGCCGGACAGATTCCTCTCCGGATATATATAGAACAGGCAGCTGCTTGTCGGCCAGCTGTGCTGAAATCTGCAGCAGGAGGGTCGACTTCCCGATCCCCGGGTCGCCGCCGATCAGCACCAGGGAACCTGGTACAATACCGCCGCCCAGCACTCTATTAAACTCTTTCATGGATGTGGTTACACGCGGCTCTTTTTCAGATTCAATAGACGTGATTTTCTCCGGCTTGCTCTTGAAAGACTGGTCTCTGCCAAAGCCGAATGTATGCCGGCTGCCTGCTCCTGTTGCTTCTACTTCTTCTATGAGTGTATTCCAGTTGTTGCAGCCAGGGCATTTTCCCAGCCACTTTGCTGACTCATATCCGCAGTCCTGGCAGACATATTTTGATTTACGCTTTGCCAACAGTGATTCACTCCTTCATTTCTTCTCATTATATATGAGTTTTGCTAAAAAAAAATAACAAACGTGTTGCAAATTGTTTCAATTTTTGACAAATGAAAAGCCGGCAATATCCAATTGCCGGCTTTTACGCTGTCTATCAGGATAGAAGTGTAAATTCGCCTTTGTTGCTTAAGCCAATTTTCACTTTTTCATTTTTATGAAGGGCACCTTTCAAAAGCTCTTCGGACAGCAGATCCTCGATGTTTTTCTGGAGTGAGCGGCGCAGCGGACGTGCGCCGTATTCCGGATCATAGCCTTGCTCGACAATCTTATCGATGGCCTTATCCGTAAGTGTAAACTCGATCTCCTGTTCTTTCAGACGCTTCTGGAGCTGTTCGATCATCAGCGTTACGATGTCTTTCATATGCTTCTTCTCCAGTGAGTGGAAGACAATGATCTCATCAATCCGGTTTAGGAACTCAGGGCGGAATGATTTCTTCAGCTCACCCATGACTTTGGATTTCATGTCTTTATGATCCTGTTCCTGGTCGCCGAGATTAAAGCCGACAAACTTATTGCGTTTCAGCTCGCTAGCCCCGACGTTGGATGTCATGATAATGACAGTATTGCGGAAGTCGACCACACGGCCTTTAGAGTCTGTCAGGCGTCCATCCTCAAGCACCTGCAACAGGATGTTGAACACTTCAGGATGCGCTTTTTCGATCTCATCCAGCAGGACAACAGAGTACGGCTTTCTGCGGACCTTCTCAGTCAGCTGGCCGCCTTCCTCATAGCCGACATAGCCTGGAGGCGATCCGACTAGGCGTGAAGTGGAATGCTTCTCCATGTACTCAGACATATCGACGCGGATCATCGCATCTTCATCGGCAAACATGGCCTCTGCAAGAGCACGGGCAAGTTCTGTTTTACCGACACCTGTCGGTCCAAGGAAAATGAAGGAGCCGATTGGGCGCTTCGGATCTTTCAGGCCGGCACGCGCTCTGCGGATTGCCTTGGAGATCGCATTTACTGCCTCTCCCTGACCGATTACCCGGTCATGCAGGATTTTCTCCATGTTCAGCAGACGGTCGCTTTCGTCCTTGGTCAGCTTGGCAACCGGCACGCCAGTCCAGATAGACACGACGCTTGCGATATCTTCAACCGTGACTTCTGAATTCTCTTTGCCTTGCTTCTCTTTCCATTCATTCTTCGTTTCTTCAAGCTCTTCACGAAGGCGCTGTTCCGTATCACGGAGAGATGCTGCTTTTTCAAATTCCTGGCTCTGTACAGCTGCATCTTTTTCCTTACGAACTTCATCAAGCTTCTGTTCAAGCTCTTTCAAGTTCGGCGGAATGGTATAAGACTTCAAACGAACTTTGGAGCCCGCCTCATCAATCAGGTCGATTGCTTTATCAGGCAGGAAACGCTCTGTAATATAACGTTCAGAAAGGTTCGCTGCCGCTTCAATGGCTTCATCTGTGATGGTGACACGGTGATGTGCTTCATAGCGGTCACGTAGTCCTTTAAGAATCTGGATGGTTTCATCAATTGTCGGCTCATCAACTGTAATTGGCTGGAAACGGCGCTCAAGCGCTGCGTCCTTTTCAATATACTTGCGGTACTCTTCAAGTGTTGTCGCGCCAATGCACTGCAATTCTCCGCGTGAAAGGGCCGGCTTCAGGATATTGGATGCGTCAATTGCGCCCTCCGCACCGCCCGCGCCGATCAGCGTATGCAGCTCATCTATGAAGAGGATGATGTTCCCGGCCTGGCGAATCTCTTCCATTACCTTCTTCAGGCGATCTTCAAATTCACCGCGGTATTTCGTACCTGCAACAACCGTACCCATGTCGAGTGTCATGACACGCTTGTCGCGGAGTGTTTCCGGCACCTCATTGTTGACGATCTGCGAGGCAAGCCCCTCGGCAACAGCTGTTTTACCGACACCCGGCTCCCCGATCAGGACCGGGTTGTTTTTTGTGCGGCGGCTGAGCACCTGAATCACACGCTCAATCTCCTTGTCACGGCCAATGACCGGATCCACTTTCCCGTCGCGGGCACTTGCCGTCAAATCCTTGGCAAGAGAATCCAAGGTCGGCGTGCTTGCAGTTGCAGCCGCATTGCGGCCCTGTCTGCCAGCCTGTGACTCATTGCTGCCGAGCAGCTGCAGGACTTGCTGGCGCGCTTTATTTAAGCTCACACCCAGATTGTTCAGCACACGGGCTGCCACACCCTCTCCTTCACGGATCAGGCCAAGTAAGATATGCTCTGTTCCCACATAGGAATGTCCCAGCTTTCGGGCTTCATCCTGAGATAGTTCTACAACCTTTTTAGCACGCGGTGTGTAGTGAATCGTCTGCATCGGCTGTTTCCCAACACCAATGAGCTGTTCCACTTCTTCTTGAATTTTGTCTGCTTCCAGACCCAATGACTGAAGCGCCTTTGCTGCGATACCGTCACCTTCACGGATTAAACCGAGGAGAATATGCTCCGTACCGATATTGTTATGTCCAAGCCTGACCGCTTCTTCCTGCGACAGGGCCAGAACTTTCTGGGCTCTTTCTGTAAAACGACCAAACATCATCTTGCATTCCTCCTGTTCAATTCTCCATTTTCAGCCGTTCACGCACAAGGGTTGCCCGCAAAATATCGCGTTCTTCCGCTGTCAGCGTTTTTTCTGCATACTGCTGCAAAAATCCCGGCTGTGTCAGTATCATTAATTCATTCAATATTTGTCCGCTAATATCCTTGATGATCTTCAAATCTATTCCCAGCCGCACATCGGACAAACATTTTGCAGCTTCCTTGGATTCAAGGATCCGGCTGTTTGCCAGCACGCCGTAAGACCTGTAAATCCGGTCTTCCAGCCGCATGCCGGACTGATCCAGGAGATGCTTGCGCGCTCTTCGCTCATGTTCAATGAGCTGGTGCACAATACTCTCCAGATCTTCAACAATGTCTTCCTCCGATTTGCCGAGGGTAATTTGATTGGATATCTGGAAGATGTTCCCCCGTGCCTCGCTGCCTTCTCCGTAGATGCCGCGGACAACCAGGCCGAGCTGGTTGATCGCCGGGATAAGCCTGTTCATCTGTCTCGTCATGGACAGGGCAGGGAGATGCATCATAACAGAAGCACGCATGCCTGTTCCTGTATTTGTCGGACAGCTTGACAGATAGCCCCAGCGTTCATCAAACGCATAGTCAATGCGTTCTTCAAGCCAGTCATCGAGATCAAAGGCCTTCTCGAGCGCTTTGCTCAATTGGAATCCCGGCAGGTACAGCTGGATTCGGATATGATCTTCTTCGTTAACCATGATGGATGCCTGCTCATTGCTGGAAATTACCATGGCGGACGTTTCCGCATGCTTTGCGAGAAGCGGGCTGATCAAATGTTTTTCGATCAGAATCCGTTTTTCAATAGCTGACAACTCCCGCAGCGGGATCATTTCAAAGTCCTCGTAATCCTGAAATGAGGTGTGGGCGAATTCTTTATTGAAGAATTCCAGCACCAGGTTCAGTTCCTCTTTGCTCGCTATGATGGGGAATGTCTTATCAGCGAAGTTCCGGGCTAAACGAACCCGGCTGCTGAGCACAATATCGCTGTCTGGTCCTTCTTCGCGCATCCAGGGACTGATGGCTTCATTCATAAAGTTATGCAAACTCATGCATCATCACCTGCCTCGCCTGGCTTGCCGGCTTTTTCTGCAAGTGCTTTGATCTGGTCGCGGACATTTGCCGCATCCTCAAAAGCTTCGTCGGCAATCAGCCGTTGCAGCTCCGCTCTCAGCGCTTCAATTTCTTTCTTTATATGCAGCGAGCCTCCCATGCGTTTGGGAATCTTGCCTTCATGTCTTGTATTGCCGCTATGTACACGCCTGAAGATTGGATCCAGTTTGTCTGAAAAGGCATGGTAACAAGAAGCACAGCCGAATTTGCCGATCTTTTTAAATTCTGCAAAAGTCAGGCCGCACTTCGGGCACTTGCTCTCTTTTGCATGCTGGTGTGCTGCCGGTTTCTGAACACCGGGCTGGTGATTGAACAAGCCGAATAGGAGGTCATGCAAGGAATAGCCGTCATCCTGCCCGGAGATATAGCCCTTTTCCCGTGCACATGTTTCACACATATGCAGCTCCTTTTTCTGCCCGTTCACGACCTGTGCAAAATGAAGTGTAGCTGGCCGTGCATGGCATTCTTGGCAGTCCATTTGCTCTCCCCCTATTCTTCCTTGTATTTCAATGTGGACAGCATGGCTTTCAGAATTTGCGCCCGCAGTTCATCACGAAGCGGCAAGTGCAAGGAGAGCGTATTCCGCTCAATGGCACTCAGCATAATCTTGGCTTCACGTACGGTGATGAGTTCATCTTCTGCCAGCCTTTCAAGTATGTCAATTGCGGACTGCTGCGTGACTGCATTGCCGATCAATTGAATGATGTCCTCAATGAGATGTGCTTGATCCTGATGTTCAATCCGAATGATCCGGATATAGCCTCCGCCCCCGCGTTTACTCTCTACTATATACCCTTTCTCGGCTGTAAAACGCGTGTTGATCACATAATTAATCTGCGAAGGTACACATTGAAAACGGTCAGCAATTTCACTCCGTTTAATTTCAATCGTGTTCTGTCCTTCTGACTGCAGAATCCTCTTTAAATACTGTTCAATAATATTGGAGATGTTGCTCATCTTACTTCCTCCTCTTGAACAGCCTGTTAACAAGAAATCATATTTCTGTTGCTTAGCCGTTCTGACTTTGACTAACTTTGACCTAGATTTTATTATACGCCAATTGCGTGCTTTTTGCCAACTGCCAACACCTATATTTTTGACAACCTGCATGAGATAACAGGATCAAATAAAACACAGTACAGCTAGCAGCAGCTCTATGCCCGCCTTGATATATTCTGGACGAAGGACAGCCGGCTGATTTCATCAAAGAGCCGCAGATAGGGCTCCCCTTCCGGCAGCCTGGTCTTGATGTAGATATGGCGCAGATCCTTCCCTGATTTCTCCACGTCCATTGCCTGTATATCGAGATCATAGCTCTCCAGTACAGCAACAAGATCATGGAGCATGGTTTCATTGGTCACAACAATCTCCAGGATGTTAATGGAACTCGCACGGGTAAACCGTTTCTCGAAGTTGTTGAGAAAAATGAGGCTGAGGAGAATAACAAGCGTGGTGAATACAGCAGTGGCATACATGCCAACACCAACAACGAGGCCCAGTCCTGCTACTGCCCAAATAGAAGCAGCTGTGGTCAGACCGCGGATGGTTCCACCGTAAACCATGATTGTCCCGGCACCAAGAAAACCAATACCGCTGATCACATAAGAAGGGATGCGGGCAGGGTCAAAGCGGACACTGTCTTCTCCCATAAAATCGGTAAAGCCATAAATGGAAAGCAGCATCATCAGACAGGCTCCAACACCAACAAGGATGTGTGTACGAAAACCTGCCGAGTGATTCTTCAGCTCACGTTCAAAACCGATCAAACCAGATAACACAAGCGCAACAAGAATACGTATCACGATCGTAAAAAAGTTTTCATCTATAAGCTGTTGCAACAAGCTGTGGCCTCCTTGCTACTTCTTCGGGTCTTTATATATATGCAAGATCGCCTAGAAAAAAGACATATCTATGGCGAAAGGAGCCAGATGCTGGGACGATTCGAGAAAGCAACCAAGGGCAGGCGGTAAGAACAGCATACCCTTCCGGGCAGTGTTGAAAACCCATTTTCTTCTTGAAATGATTAAACTGTACAACAAAAAGAGAGCCATCCGATAGAATGACTCTCTTTTCCAAATAAAAAAGAACAGATACCTTTTTAAAAGATATCTGTTCTTTATATAGCCTGGCGGCGTCCTACTCTTGCAGAGGCAAAGCCTCAACTACCATCGGCGCTGGGGAACTTAACTGCTGTGTTCGGTATGGGAACAGGTGTGGCCTCCCCGCCATCACTGCCAGACAATTCC
>Ga0153921_1000143_pt1 | contig 53073 bp, 47 predicted proteins | sample TSNJ005MetaG_FD_104691 | JGI IMG/M metagenome (GOLD analysis project Ga0153921, IMG submission 104691) | Attine ant fungus gardens microbial communities from New Jersey, USA - TSNJ005 MetaG | ecosystem: Host-associated > Fungi > Mycelium > Unclassified | place: USA: New Jersey, Brendon T. Byrne... | reverse complement strand
GAACTTGACCATGCCGCTTTCCGGCGAGTCGCCCCAGGCGCAGCCCGGGCAGTCGAAGCCGCCGTTCTGGTTGGTCTTGAGCATCATGCGGATGTTTTTCAGCGCGTTGTCGCTGGTCAGCCAGGCTTGCGCCACGCTGATCAGTGCGCCCCAACCACCCGCCGGGCCTTTATAGGGCTTGTAGCGAGGGGTGGGTTTGTCGTCGGCTTGATGATGATTGCTCACGCTTGATTCTCCATCGCAGGGCTATAGACCCGCGGCGCACTTTTCTGCGGCAGGTGGATGAGATTGAGGTTGTGCCGGCGAGCCCATTGCAGGGCCAGGCCGGTGGGCGACGACAGGCTGACCAGGGTCTGGATGCCTGCACGCAGGACTTTCTGGATCAGTTCGAGGCTGCAGCGACTGGTAACAATCGCCAGGCCGCCGTCGGTCGGAATCTTTTGGCGGATCAGCGCACCGATCAGCTTGTCGAGGGCGTTATGCCGACCGATGTCTTCACGGCCCAGCAGCAATTCGCCCTGGTTGTTCATGAACACCGCCGCATGCACCGCGCCGCTGTACTGGCCCAGCGGTTGGAACGCGCTGATGCGCTGGCGCAGGCCATCCAGCCATTCGGCAGGCGGCAACGGCGCGCCGGGCAACACCTTGAGGTTGGGCAGCGCCTGCTCCACGGCTTCTACGCCGCACAGCCCACAGCCGCTGGTGCCGGCGAGTTGCCGGCGCTGCTGCTTCATATTCCAGAACGCGCGGCTGGAAATCTGCACCTGAGCGTATTGGGTCGAGCCCGAACCGCTGATTTTCAAGTCATAAATGTCGCTAACGTCTTCGATAATGCCGCTACCGATGCTGAATCCGACGATAAAGTCTTCAAGGTCGGTCGGCGTCACCAGCATCACCGCCTGGCTGATGTCGTTATAGGCAATCGCCAACGCAACTTCCTCGGCAAGCGCGGTGCTGGCCGATTCGGTGTGTTCGAGATTACAAAACTGGTAGCTCTGGCTGGCGGCGGGCGCGGGCGTTTCGAGGGCGGGCGCCGCGCAGACTGGGCGCTGGGCGTTCATTGGGCATTACCACCGGGAGTATTCAGCTGTAAGACTAGGCGCGACAAAGGGTCGCGTCTAATCGTCAGTACTGATCTACCGATAGATGCCGTCGATCAAGTCTCGATCAGCGATTTCTGATACAGCGCAAAACACGCTTCCGCCAAGGCCGAACGGGGTGCACTGCGGCGCATGATCAACCCCAGGCGAGCCAAAGTGTGAGCATCTTCAATGGGTTGCAGGCGCAGGTGCTCGGTGAGGGCGTCGAGGCCGCCGTCCAGTGGCATCACCGCGCAACACAGGCCGCCGTGCACCGCTTGTAACAATTGATGGACGGCATCGGTCTGCAACAGTGGCTGCGGGTTGAGGCCACGGCTGTGGAAATTGTGGTCGATGGACTGGCGAAAGTGCATGCCGCTGGTGAGCATGCCCAAGGGCAGTTCGATCAGCGCCTCCCAACTCAGGGGCTTGTCGCCGAAGCTGAAGAACCGTTGGTCGTACAGCAGGCCCATGCGGGTTTCGCCCAGGGCCAGGGAGTCGAAACGCTCGGCGTCCAGGCGCTCGAGGTACGACACACCGAGGTCCAGGCGGTTGCTGGCAAGTTGTTCAAGGATTTGCTCGGAGCTTAACGCGGACAACTCAAAGCGCAGGCTGGGGTGTTCCTTGTGCAGCTTCTGCATCAACGCCAGCGGATCGAAGCTCGACAACGGCACCACCCCCAGGCGCAACGTGCCTACCAGGTTGCCGCGACACGCAGCGGCCTCGGCCTGCAAGCCGTCATAGGCCGCCAGCACCGTGCGTGCCCAGGCCAGCACGCGTTCGCCGGGGGCGGTAAAGCCTTCGAAGCGCTGCCCGCGATTGACCAGCGGCAACTGCAGCTCTTCCTCCAGGCTGCGCAGGCGCATCGACAGGGTCGGCTGGGTGATATGGCAGCGCGCCGCCGCCTGGCCGAAGTGACGGGTTTCGTCGAGGGCGATGAGGAATTTCAGCTGTTTGATGTCCATCTTCGCTCCGGGCTTATTCCAATGCGGTGGGATTCTAGCGTGTTTGGGTCTTTGGTCAGGCTGGAACCCAATTCTGTAGGACTGGTCTAGTCTTTGGCATCTGGAAATTAAATCCCAAGGAGAGCGCACCATGAGTCTTTTAAGCTTTGTTAAGGAAGCAGGCGAGAAGTTGATTGACCTGTTGACACCGGGTAATGCCAACGCGAGCGAGCAGTTAAAAGAGCACGTGGCCAAGGTTGGATTGGGTAACCCCAATGTGCAAACCACCGTCGACGGTGACAAGGTGACCGTGACAGGTGAAGTCGCCAGCCAGGAAGAGAAAGAGAAGATATTGCTGGCGCTGGGCAACATCGCCGGCGTTGCGAGTGTTGATGACCAGATCACCGTTTCCGGTCCTGCTGTCGCGGCGGCCCGCTTTGTCGTGGTGAAAAAGGGCGACACCCTGAGCGCTATTTCGCTGGCGGTGTATGGCAACGCCAACCAGTACAACAAAATCTTCGAAGCCAACAAGCCGCTGCTGTCTCATCCGGACAAAATCTACCCAGGGCAGACGCTGCGTATTCCTGAGTAATCCGCGGACCCAATGTGGGAGCGGGCTTGCTCGCGAATGCGGTGTGTCAGTCAATATATTCAGTGGCTGACACACCGTATTCGCGAGCAAGCCCGCTCCCACATTGGACCTTCAGTGTTGTTACAAACCTACGATCAAGTCCCGGTAATCCCCAACCGCTGCAAACTCCGCCGTGTCCTTGGGCCCCTTCCGGCTGTCCGGTTCCTTCACCGCCAGCAAGTGCCCCACGCCAAAATCCCGGGCGCTACGCAGGATCGGCAAGGTATCGTCGATAAACAGGCTGCGGGCCGGGTCGAAGGCGATATCGGCGTGCAGGGCGTCCCAGAACTGCGGGTTTTCCTTGGCAAAACCATAGTCATGGGAGCTGATCAGTCGCTCGAAATAAGGCGCCAACTCGATGCGTTCCAGCTTCAACGACAGCGAATCCCGATGGGCGTTGGTGATCAGGATCACCCGCTTGCCCGCCTGTTTGATCGCCGCCAGGAAGGTGTCGGCATCCGGGCGCAAGGCAATCAGGTGCGCGGTTTCCAGCTTGAGCTCGCGTACCGGGATCTTGAGTTCGGCGCTCCAGAAATCCAGGCAATACCATTGCAACTGTCCGGCGTTACGCTCGAACAGCGGCTGCAGCTCCATCTCGGCCATGGCCCGGCTCACACCATGCAACTCGGCATAGCGCTGGGGCAGGTGCTCCATCCAGAAATGGTTGTCGAAGTGCAGGTCGAGCAAGGTGCCGTCCATGTCCAGCAGGACGGTGTCGATGGCGTGCCAGGGCAATGGAGGCATAAAGAACACTCATGTAAGAAAAGATATCCGACACAGACAATCGGAAAAGCCACGGTATAGTAACCCGATCACGCCAAGGAGCCGCTCATGCGCCAGAAACCCACCGTCCTCGCCCGCGAAATAGTCGCCAGTAGCCGTTTGTTCCGCGTGGAGGAAGTGCAATTGCGCTTTTCCAATGGCGTGGAGCGGACCTACGAGCGCCTGGTGGGCAGGGGTGCCGGATATGGCGCGGTGATGATCGTGGCGATGATCGACTCGGACCATGCGTTGCTGATCGAAGAATATTGCGGCGGCACCGACGAGTATGAACTGTCACTGCCCAAGGGCCTGATCGAACCGGGCGAAGACGTGTTGGCGGCAGCCGACCGTGAGCTCAAGGAAGAAGCCGGTTTCGGCGCCCGCCAGTTGGAGCACATCACCGAGCTGTCGCTGTCCCCCGGCTACATGAGCCAGAAAATCCAGGTGGTGCTGGCCACCGAACTGTATGAAGAGCGCCTGGAAGGCGACGAGCCCGAGCCGATGCGCGTCGACCGGGTCAACCTGCGGGAGCTCTCGCAGTTGGCGCAGAACGAGCAGTTCAGCGAGGGCCGCGCGTTGGCCGCGCTGTACCTGGTACGCGACCTGTTGACTCAACGTGGAGCGTTCCAGCCATGAGCGAACTGTTCCTGGGTCACCCGTTTATTGCCCCCGCGATCGAATTGGCCCGCCAGGCTGGCGAGGTCATCCTGCCGTATTGGCGCGCCGATGTTGCCGTCACCACCAAGACCGATGATTCACCGGTCACTGCCGCCGACTTGGCTGCCCATCACTTGATCCTCGCCGGTCTGACTGCCCTGGACCCGAGCATTCCGGTGCTCTCGGAGGAAGACGCCGACATTGACCAGAGCGTGCGCGCCGGTTGGCAGCGCTGGTGGCTGGTGGACCCGCTGGATGGCACCAAGGAATTCATCTCCGGCAGCGAGGAGTTCACCGTCAACATCGCGCTGATCGAAAAAGGTCGCGTGGTGTTCGGTGTGGTGTCGATGCCTACCAGCGGTCGGTGCTACTTCGGGGGGGCCGGGCTGGGTGCCTGGCGTTCCGATGTAGGTGCTGCGCCCAAGCAAATCCAGGTGCGCCAGACCCCGGCGAGCGGTGAAGCATTTACCGTGGTTGCCAGTCGTCGCCATACGAGCCCTGAACAGGATCGCTTGCTCGCTGGCTTGAGTGCCGGATTGGGCGAGTTGAAGCTGGCCAATATCGGCAGTTCTTTGAAGTTTTGCCTGTTGGCTGAGGGCAGCGCCGATTGCTACCCGCGCCTGGCGCCCACCTCGCAGTGGGACACCGCTGCGGCACAGGGTGTGCTGGAAGGAGCAGGCGGTGAAGTGCTGGAATTGAATGGGCAGCCGTTCAGTTACCCGGCGCGGGAATCGCTGTTGAATCCGTTCTTTTTGGCACTGCCGGCCAAGGCTGAATGGCGTGAGCGGTTGCTGACTCTGGCCCGTTCTTAAACACAGCGCCGATCAAAAATGTGGGAGCGGGCTTGCTCGCGAAGGCAGTGTGTCAGTCACCAGATGTATTGGCTGATCCACCGCTTTCGCGAGCAAGCCCGCTCCCACATTTGTTATGTGTGCAGGACGTACTGCCCGGTAAAGGCCACGGCCCGCTCTTCACTGCCCTCGTTGACTATCCATGTCTCCAGCGCCAAGCGCGCCCGGCCATACCGTTTATAGGTCGCCAAAAACCGCTTCCACACCTTGTCATCAGGCGCCTGGCAAATCGCCGTCGCATCGGTAGTCACCGGCAGCGGATAACTGATCTGCCCTTCCTGAATCACGATATGCCCGTCTTCAATCCCTTCCTCACGCAACTGCAAATGCAGCCAGCCCCAACCTGCCAGCACGGCGCCGCAATACAGGCTGCCGCCAAACATGGTGCTCTTGTGGTTGATGTTGGCGTCGAGCGGCAAGCGCAGTTGCAGCTGCCGGTCCTGCCAGTCGATAACCTTGAGGCCCATTTCCCGGGTCAGGGGAATGTCGTGGTGAAGGATCGATTCCAGGTAACGGCTATCGCGACTCATGGTGGCCTCGTGGCAGGGGGAAAAGGGTCATTCGTCGTCAGCGTGACTGTTGCCGCTGTCAGCGAAGTTCAGCCCGTGCTTGCGCAGTTTGTCGTGCAGGGTTTTACGCGGCACGCCCAATGCCTCGGCGAGGCTGCGCATGGAATTGTGGGTGCGCGCCAGTTCGGCGGCGATCAGGCTTTTTTCAAACTGTTCGACCTGTTCGCTCAAGCCGCCGGGCGTGCTGGTGAGGATGCCCGGCGAAGGGCTGTCCGGGGTGCTGTCCAGCGCCAGTTCAAGGCCCAGGGCGAAACGCTCGGCGGCGTTTTGCAGCTCGCGCACATTGCCCGGCCAGCTGTGACGCAACAACAGCGCGCGCTGGCCCGGTTGCAGCTCTTTCATCGGTAGCCCGTGGCGCGTGCTGGCTTCGTCGGCAAAGTGCTGGAACAGCATCAGCGCATCCTCACCCCGTTCGCGCAGCGGTGGAATGCGCAGCGGCGCAACGTTGAGGCGGTAATACAAGTCCGCCCGGAAGCGCCCCTGGTCGGCGGACTGGCGCAGGTCTTCCTTGGTGGCGGCGATGATGCGGATATCCAGCGGGATCAGTTGGTTGCCCCCCAGACGCTCCACCACACGCTCCTGCAACAGCCGCAGCAGCTTGACCTGCACATCCAGGCTCATGCTTTCGATTTCGTCGAGAAACAGCGTGCCGCCGTTGGCGAATTCGAATTTGCCGATGCGCCGCTTCTGGGCGCCGGTAAAGGCCCCTGGCTCATGCCCGAACAACTCGCTTTCCACCACCGACTCGGCCAGGGCGCCGGCGTTGATCGCCACAAACGGGCCGCTGCGGCGGTTCGACAGATCGTGCAGCGCACGCGCTACCACTTCCTTGCCGGCACCGGTTTCACCGAGGATCAGCACATCAGCCTTGGTCGCCGCCAGCGCGCCAATCTGCTCGCGCAGGCGCAGCATTTGCGGGGAGTGGCCCACCAGGCGTGTACTCAATTGCTGACGGTCGCTCAGGGCCAGGCGCAGGCTGCGGTTGTCCAGCACCAAGCGGCGCAGGGCCAGGGCGCGGCGCACGCTGTCGAGCAGGGCGTCACTGGCGAAGGGTTTTTCCAGGAAGTCGTAGGCGCCGGTGCGCATCGCCTGCACCGCCAGTGGCACGTCGCCGTGGCCGGTGATCAGCAGTACCGGCAGCTCCGGGTCCTGGGCGTGGAGTTCCTTCAACAGTTCCAGGCCGTCCATGCCGGGCATGCGGATGTCGCTCACCACAACCCCCGGCCAATCCCGGGACAGGCGCGCGGTCAGGCCCTGGGCTTCGCCGAGGGTCAGGACTTTCAGCCCGGCCAGGTCCAGGGTCTGGCAGAGGGCCTGACGCAGGTGTGGATCATCGTCGATCAACACCACCTGAATCTGGTTATCGATAGTCATACACTGCGGTCCTCGGACGGTTGCAGACTGACACCCGGTGCTCCGGCGCGCAGTTTCAAGGTTAACAGTGCGCCGCCTTCCTTGTGGTTGGCGAACAACAGTTCACCGCCAAAGGCGCGCATCAGGGTGTCGCAGATCGCCAGGCCCAACCCCAGGCCCTGGGTGCGGGTCTTGGTGGTGTAGAAGGGCTCGCTGGCGCGGCCCAGGGCTTCCATGCAGAAACCCGGGCCGTTGTCGCGAATGTACAGGTTGACGCCCTGTTCGGTGGTTTGGGCACTCAGCCAGAGTTTGCGCGGCGGGCCTTTTTCGGTCAGGGCGTCCAGAGCGTTGGCCAGCAGGTTGCCCAGCACCTGGCGCAGGCGGGTTTCGCCGGCCGCCACCCACAAGGTGGCCTCGGGCAGGTCGCGGATCAGTTCCACTTCCATTGCCCGCCGCCGCTTGGCCAGCAGCGCCAGGGCATCGTCCAGGGCCGGTTGCAGGGCCACGCTTTCCGGCGCATGCCGGTCGCGCCGGGCGAAGGCGCGCAAGTGGGCGATGATCGAAGCCATGCGCCCGGTCAACTCGCTGATCAGCTTGAGGTTGCCACGGGCGTCGTCGGTGCGCTCATGGTCGAGCAAAATCCCGGCGTTTTCCGCGTAGCTGCGAATCGCCGCCAACGGTTGGTTGAGCTCGTGGCTGATGCTGGCCGACATGGTGCCCAGCGCCGACAACTTGCCGGCCTGCACCAGGTCGTCCTGGGCGCGCACCAGTTCCTGCTGGGCATGTTCACGCTCCAGCACTTCCTGTTTCAGGCGCCGGTTGAGGCCTTCCAGGTCGCTGGTCCGCTCGATCACGCGCATCTCCAGTTCGCGACGGGCCTTGGCTTCGAAGGCGATGCGCTCCAGGTAGTGACGACGGCGCTGCATCATCAGGCCGAGCAACAGCATCAGCACCAGCAAGGCGGCGCCACCCACCGCGACCACGGTGCGCACCGGGCGGCTGATCAAGGTGCGCGGCGCGAGAATCTCGACTTTCCAGCCGGTCTCGGCGATGTCGGTGGATTGGCGCACCCACGCCGTCGGGCTGAGGCTCAGCGGCTGCGGGTCACGGGTCGGATAGGGCTGGATGGCGATGATGGCGCGGCGTTCTTCATCCGTCAGCGGCCGGGTGGCGCGAAAGCGCCATTGCGGGCGCGAGGTCAGGATCACCACGCCGTTGTGGTCGGTGACCAGCAGTTGTTCGGGGGTGTTGCCCCACAGGCTTTCGGTGTGGTCCAGGTCGACCTTCACCACCAGCACGCCGATGATCTTGTCACCATCTCGCACAGCGGCGGCGAAGAAGTAACCGCGTTTGGCTGAGGTGGTGCCCAGGCCGAAGAAGCGCCCGAGGCGCCCGGCCATGGCTTCGCTGAAGTAGGGGCGAAAGGAAAAATTACGCCCGACGAAGCTGTCCTGCTTGTCCCAGTTGGACGCGGCGAGGGTCTTGCCGGTGGTGTCCATCAGGTACATCACTTCCACCCCGGCCTGGGCGGCGACGTCCTTGAGCAGGTGGTTGGCGTTGACCAGGTTGGTGCTGACGTGAGGGGCGTCGATGGCGGTGCGCAGGGCCGGCAGGTCACCGAGGATTTGTGGCAACACTTCGTAGCGGTGCAGGGTGCCCAGCAGGTTGGCGACGTACAGGTCCAGCGTCTGGCGGTTCTGACCGGCCAGTTCGTTGCGGTAATAACGCTCGGCCAAGTGCTCCAGCGGCCACAACAGCGGTGCCAGGCATAGCGCCAGCAATGCCAGGCTGCGCCAGCGGGGTCTTCGCGGAAGGGGTGGAGTCATGGGAGTCATGCGCCTGTGGGTACAGGCGCATTATGCCTAGTGCTGCTCGGCAAGACACTCGCGCAATGCGTCATGCCACTGCGGTTGCGAGACATGCCATTGCTGTTGCAGGCGGCTGCAATCGAGGCGCGAGTTCAGCGGGCGCCTGGCCGGCGTTGGATAGGCGCTGGAGGGAATCGCTTCCAGCTCGGCGCAGGCACGACCGTTGGCCCGTAGTTGCTCGCCGATGGCCTGGGCAAAGCCGAACCACGAGGTCTCGCCCTGGGCCGTCAGGTGGTAGACACCCCAATCCCCGGCCTGGCCCGCCTGCCAGCGCTCGATCAGTGCACGGGTGCTGTTGGCGATGGTCCCGGCCCAGGTCGGCGCGCCGATCTGGTCGGCGACGATGCGCATCTGCGGTTTTTCCTGCAGCAGGCGTTGCATGGTCAGCAGGAAGTTCTTGCCGTGGGTCGAGTAGACCCAGCTGGTGCGCAGGATCAGGTGTTCACCGCCGACGGCCGCGATCGCCTGTTCGCCCGCCAGCTTGCTTGCGCCATAGACGCCCAGCGGGTTGGTTGCGTCGTCCTCGTTGTAGGGCGCGGCCTTGCTGCCGTCGAACACGTAGTCGGTGGAATAGTGAATCAGCGGAATGCCCAGTGCCTTGGCTTCCTCGGCGAAAATCCCGGGCGCGGTGGCGTTGATGGCGAAGGCCACGTCCGGCTCGCTCTCGGCTTGATCGACGGCCGTATGGGCGGCTGCGTTGATGATCAGGCCCGGGCGATGGGCGCGTACCTGGTCGCGGATCTGCTCGGGATGCGCCAGGTCCAGTTGATCGCGGCCCAGCACGATCAACTCGCCCAGGCCCTGGAGACGTTGTTGCAACTCCCGGGAGACTTGGCCATGTTGGCCGCTGATAAGGATTTTCATGGGAACAGGTCGGCCTCTTGCAGGCTTTTCCCGGCCTGGTCCTTGGCGGACAGTTGCGGCGTCTCCGTCAGTTCCCAGTCGATGGCCAGCGTCGGGTCGTTCCAGAGGATGCAACGCTCGGCGCTCGGCTGGTAGTAATCGGTGGTCTTGTAGAGGAACTCGGCGTAGTCGCTCAGCACCACAAAGCCGTGGGCGAAACCTTCCGGTACCCACAACTGGCGATGGTTATCGGCGCTAAGCCGCACGCCCACCCATTGCCCGAAGTTGGGCGAGCTGCGGCGGATGTCGACGGCCACATCCAGCACTTCGCCGGCGATGACGCGCACCAGTTTGCCCTGGGTATGTTCGAGCTGGTAATGCAGGCCGCGCAGCACGCCTTTTTGCGAGCGCGAGTGGTTGTCCTGCACGAAATCACGCTTGAGCCCGGTGGCCTCTTCGAAGGCGCGGGCGTTGAAGCTTTCGTAGAAAAAGCCGCGCTCGTCACCGAACACTTTCGGTTCGATGATCAATACGCCCGGCAACGACGTGTCGGTGACCTTCATTTTTGCTCCCCGGCCAGTGAATACAGGTATTGGCCGTAGCCGGTCTTGCCGAAGTACTTGGCCCGCTCCAGCAAGTGGTCACGGTCGATCCAGCCGTTCTCGTAGGCGATTTCTTCCAGGCACGCCACTTTCAAACCCTGGCGGTGCTCGATGGTCTGCACATACGTCGAGGCCTCCAGCAGGCTGTCGTGGGTGCCGGTGTCGAGCCAGGCGAAACCACGGCCGAAGCGCTCCACGTGCAGGTCGCCACGCTTGAGGTAGGCGTTGTTGACGTCGGTGATCTCCAACTCGCCCCGTGGCGATGGCTTGACTGCCTTGGCGATCCTGATCACGTCGTTGTCGTAGAAATACAGGCCGGTCACCGCGTAGCTCGACTTTGGCTTGGCTGGTTTTTCCTCGATGGACAGCGCGCGGCCCTGGCTGTCGAAGTCGATCACGCCGAAACGCTCCGGGTCCTTGACCCAGTAACCGAATACCGTGGCGCCAGATGGGCGTTCGGCAGCAGTGCGCAGTTGTTCGCCGAAGTGCTGGCCGTGGAAGATGTTGTCGCCCAGGATCAGGCATACCGGGTCATCGCCGATAAACTCTTCGCCAATCAAAAACGCCTGGGCCAGGCCGTCCGGGGACGGCTGCTCCGCATAAGTGAACCGCACGCCAAACTGGCTGCCATCGCCCAACAGGTTGCGGTATTGCGGCAGGTCTACCGGGGTGGAGATCACCAGGATTTCCTTGATCCCGGCCAGCATCAGCACCGAGATCGGGTAGTAGATCATCGGCTTGTCATACACCGGCAACAGTTGCTTGGAAACGCCCAGGGTAATGGGGTGCAAACGCGTGCCGGAGCCACCGGCCAGTACGATTCCCTTCATCATGCGATCAGATCCTTAAAGTCGGTGTTGCCCAGTCGTTCGCCTTGATAACTGCCGTCCTGGACCCTGCGGCACCATTCCAGGTTATCGAGGTACCACTGCACGGTTTTGCGCAGGCCGGTTTCAAAGGTTTCCTGCGGAACCCAGCCCAGCTCGCGTTCGATCTTGCTGGCGTCGATCGCATAGCGCTGGTCGTGGCCCGGGCGATCCTTGACGAAAGTGATCAGGTCAGTGAATTTCTCCACGCCCGCCGGGCGTTGTGGTGCCAGTTCTTCCAGCAGGCCGCAGATGCTGCGCACCACGTCGATATTCTTCTGCTCGTTATGGCCGCCGATGTTGTAGGTCTCGCCTACCACACCTTCAGTCACCACTTTGAACAGCGCGCGGGCGTGGTCTTCGACGAACAGCCAGTCGCGCACTTGCAGGCCGTCGCCGTACACCGGCAATGGTTTACCTGCGAGGGCGTTGAGGATCACCAGCGGAATCAGCTTCTCGGGAAAGTGGAACGGCCCGTAGTTGTTCGAGCAATTGGTCAACAGCACCGGCAGGCCGTAAGTGCGCTGCCAGGCGCGTACCAGGTGATCGGATGCGGCCTTGCTGGCCGAATACGGCGAGCTTGGGGCGTAGGGCGTGGTTTCGGTGAACAGGTCGTCGACGCCGTGCAGGTCGCCATACACTTCATCGGTGGAGATGTGGTGGAAGCGGAAGGCACTCTTGGCCGGTTCTTCCAGCTTCTGCCAATAACCGCGTGCGGCCTCCAGCAGGCTGTAGGTGCCGACGATATTGGTCTGGATAAAATCCGACGGGCCGTCGATGGAACGGTCCACATGAGACTCGGCCGCCAGGTGCATGATCGCGTGGGGCTCAAAGCGCGCCAGTACGGCGCTGACGGTGGCCTGGTCGATGATATCGGCCTGGACGAACTCGTAGCGGCTGTTGCTCGCGATGCTGGCCAGCGACTCAAGATTGCCGGCGTAGGTCAATTTGTCCAGGTTGAGCACTTCGTGCCCGGTGTGTTGAATCAGGTGCCGGATCAGAGCGGAGCCGATGAATCCGGCGCCGCCGGTGATGAGAATGCGCATGTCGGAGGCCCTTTTCCTTAGACAGACATTAAGCGAATGGAGCATAGCTTGAGTTGTGGAGCCAGGTGGTGCAAGGGGCCACAGTCAGATTGACGGCACTGCGCGGGACTGGGGGTTGCGTAACCCCCGTCAACAATGGCGATATAAGCGCCTGATAAAAAAGCCAGGGGTCTTCACATGTTGCTCGCCACGTTGATTCATCGCGCCAGCCTGCCATGCCCGCAAGTCGGGCCTGTGCCTGCGACGCAGCTACTTGAGCAGCATTACGGCCTGGGTGGGGCGTTGCAGTCCCTCGGCAGCCAGCAAGACCTCAACTACCGTATCGACAGCGAGCGTGGCCGCTTTGTGCTGAAAATCTGCCGGGGCGACTACGCCGCCGTCGAGTTGCAGGCCCAGCACGCCGCTTTGAAGCATCTGCAGGGCCATTCGGATGTACGGGTGCCCAAGGTGATCTCGTCGCTTGCTGGCGAAGAACTGCTGACCGAGACCGTCGCCGGGCAAACCGTGCACCTGCGGTTGCTGGACTACATCGACGGCCAGCCGCTGACCCATCTGCCCCATCTGGGGCGCGAGGTGATCGCAGGCTTCGGCGAACTCTGCGGGCGGATGAGCCAGGCGCTGGCCGACTTCGAGCATCCGGGCCTGGAACGTACCCTGCAATGGGACCCACGCCATGCCCTTGAGCTGATCACTCATTTGCTGTCGACCCTCGAAAACCTCCCGCATCGGGCCGGGCTGGAGCGCGTGGTGGAGCAGGTCGGGCAGCGTCTGCTGCCGTTGGCCGACCGCCTGCCCTGGCAAGCCGTGCACATGGACATCACCGATGACAACGTGGTCTGGCAGCGTGATGCCCAGCGGCATTGGCAGATTGAGGGGGTGATCGATTTTGGCGACCTGGTGCGCACCTGGCGCATTGCCGACCTGTCGGTGACCTGCGCGGCGCTGCTGCATCATGCCGAGGGAGATCCGTTCGCGATCCTGCCGGCGATCCAGGCGTGCCACCGGATCACGCCGTTGCAGCGCGAAGAGTTACAGGTGCTATGGCCGCTGATCGTCGCGCGGGCCGCGGTGTTGGTGCTGAGCAGTGAACAGCAGCAACGCCTGGACCCGGATAACGCCTACCTGTTGAAGAATGCCGAGCATGAGTGGGAAATTTTCCACGTAGCCACCTCGGTGCCCTTTGAATTGATGGAGGCGGCGATCCTGAACTGCGTCGGCGCCGAATTGCCGCCGATTGTCGGTGAAGGCTTCGCGCCTTTGTTGCCGGGGCTCGTTGGGCGTGAATCCGCGTTGATCGATCTGGGCGTGCTCAGCCCGCATTTCGAGGCCGGTAACTGGGAGCAGGAGGGCATTGATCGCCGATTGCTGGAACAAGCGGCCGTGGTCCATGGCCTGGCAGCCAGTCGTTATGGTCAATACCGTCTGTCCCGCACCCAACCCGACAGTGCCGTCGAGCCCGACACCTTCGCGCTTCACGTAGAACTGCACATGCCCTTGGGCGCCACGGTGGAAGCACCGTTCGCCGGCACCTTGCGCCATGGCGCCGACGGCCTGCTGAGCCTGCATAGCGCCCAGTTGAGTGTTCGGTTGTGGGGCGTGAACGCCTTGTTGAAGCACGGCGCCGCAGTGGTAAAAGGCCAGGTAATCGGCGACGTGGTCGCGCCGCTGACAGTACAACTGTGCCGCGCCGAGCTTGAGCCACCGCTGTTTTGCACGCCTTCCCGGGCGGCGGCATGGCAAACGCTCTGCCCATCCCCGGCCACGTTGCTGGGACTGGCCTGCGACGCCGAGCCGGAGCTGGACCCCGAAGCCCTGCTGGCGCGTCGGGACGCCAGTTTCGCCCGCTCGCAGAAGCACTATTACGTCGACCCGCCGCGCATCGAGCGCGGCTGGCGCAACCACCTGATCGACATGCAGGGCCGTTCCTACCTCGACATGCTCAACAACGTCGCCGTCCTCGGCCACGGTCACCCGCGCATGGCCGAGGTGGCGGCGCGGCAATGGTCGCTGCTCAACACCAACTCGCGCTTCCACTATGCGGCGATTGCCGAATTCTCCGAGCGTTTGCTGGCGCTGGCGCCGGACTCCATGGACCGGGTGTTTCTGGTCAACAGCGGCACCGAGGCCAACGACCTGGCGATTCGCCTGGCCTGGGCCTACAGCGGCGGGCGCGACATGCTCAGCGTGCTGGAGGCGTACCACGGCTGGTCGGTGGCGGCGGATGCGGTGTCGACTTCGATTGCCGACAACCCCCAGGCCTTGAGCAGCCGCCCGGACTGGGTGCACCCGGTGACCGCGCCGAATACCTATCGCGGCGAGTTTCGCGGGCAGGACAGCGCCCCCGACTACGTACGCAGCGTGGAACACAACCTGGCGAAAATCGCCGCGCAGAATCGCCAGCTGGCGGGTTTCATTTGCGAGCCGGTGTACGGCAATGCTGGCGGGATTTCCTTGCCGCCCGGTTATTTGCAGCAGGTGTACGCGCTGGTTCGTGAGCAGGGCGGCGTGTGCATCGCCGACGAAGTGCAGGTGGGCTACGGCCGCATGGGGCATTTCTTCTGGGGCTTTGAAGAGCAGGGCGTGGTGCCGGACATCATCACCATGGCCAAGGGCATGGGCAATGGCCAGCCGTTGGGCGCGGTGATCACCCGCCGGGAAATCGCCGAGGCGCTGGAGGCCGAGGGTTACTTCTTCTCCTCATCGGGAGGCAGCCCGGTGAGTTGCCGGATCGGCATGGCGGTGCTGGATGTGATGGAGGAAGAAAAGCTGTGGGAAAACGCCCAGGAGGTGGGCGGACACTTCAAGGCGCGGTTGGAGGCGCTGGTCGAGCAGTATCCATTGGTGGGCGCAGTGCATGGTTCCGGGTTTTACCTGGGGCTGGAATTGGTCCGCGATCGACAGACCCTGGAACCGGCCACCGAAGAGACTGCGCTGCTGTGTGACCGGCTGCGGGAATTGGGGATCTTCATGCAGCCCACCGGCGACTACCTGAACATCCTCAAGATCAAGCCGCCGATGGTCACCTCACGGCACAGTGTGGATTTCTTCGTCGACATGCTGGCGAAGGTTCTGGAGGAAGGCTTGTAACAATAAACTCGATTGTTATCGGTAAAATTTGATCGTTTTTCGATGGGCGGATATTTAATAGCTTCAAAAGCCGATTTTTATCCGCTATAAAGGCGTCCACTTGCCCGCCGCCGAGGAGATGATTCATGAGCCGTATCGTTACCGTTGCCGCGACCCAGATGGCTTGTTCCTGGGACCTTGATGCCAATCTCGAAACCGCTGAAAGGCTGGTGCGTGAGGCCGCCGCCAAGGGCGCGCAGATCATCCTGATCCAGGAACTGTTCGAGGCCCCGTACTTCTGCCAGAAGCCGAACCCGGACTACCTGCAACTGGCGACCACGGTTGAAGATAACGTCGCGATCAAGCACTTCCAGAAGGTCGCCCGGGAACTGCAGGTGGTGTTGCCCATCAGTTTCTATGAACTGGCCGGCCGCGCGCGTTTCAACAGCATTGCGATCATCGACGCTGACGGCTCCAACCTCGGGATTTATCGGAAAAGCCACATCCCGGACGGCCCGGGCTACCATGAAAAGTATTACTTCAACCCCGGCGACACCGGCTTCAAGGTGTGGAACACCCTCTATGCGAAGATCGGCGTGGGCATCTGCTGGGACCAGTGGTTCCCGGAAGCCGCCCGCAGCATGGCGCTGCAAGGCGCGCAAATCCTGTTCTACCCGACCGCCATCGGCAGCGAGCCCCACGACAAGACAATTTCGTCCCGTGACCACTGGCAGCGGGTACAGCAAGGCCATGCCGGCGCCAACCTGATGCCGCTGATCGCCAGCAACCGCATCGGTAACGAGGAGCAAGACGGCTACGACATCACCTTCTACGGCTCGTCCTTCATTGCCAATCAGTTCGGCGAGAAAGTAGAAGAACTCAACGAAACCGAAGAAGGCATCCTGGTGCACCGCTTCGATCTCGATGAACTTGAACACATTCGCAGCGCCTGGGGTTCGTTCCGCGACCGCCGTCCGAACCTGTATGGTGCGCTTAAAACCCTCGACGGTTCCCTGGAGTCCTGAATCGCCATGACCACTTTGCACAGCACCCCCCGCGCCGACGGCTTCTACATGCCTGCCGAATGGGCGCCACAAACCCAGACCTGGATGATCTGGCCCGAGCGCCCGGACAACTGGCGCCTGGGCGGCAAGCCGGCGCAGGCCGCCCATGTGGCGGTGGCCAAGGCCATCGCACGTTTTGAACCGGTGACCGTGGCGGTCTCGGCCGGCCAGTACGAAAACGCCCGGGCGCGCCTGGACGTGCCGAATATTCGCCTGGTGGAAATGTCCAGCGATGACGCCTGGGTCCGCGATACCGGGCCGACCTTCGTGATCAACAACAGCGGTGAAGTGCGTGGTGTGAACTGGGACTTCAACGCCTGGGGCGGTTTTGATGGTGGCTTGTACTCGCCGTGGAACCGCGACTCCCAGGTGGGCGGCAAGATCCTCGAGATCGAGCGCAGCCCGCGTTATCGCACCGAAGGGTTTGTGCTGGAAGGCGGTTCGATCCACGTCGACGGCGAAGGCACCCTGATCACCACCGAAGAATGCCTGCTTAACCGCAATCGCAACCCGCACCTGCAGCGTGAGGAAATCGAAGCGGTGCTCAGCGCCAACCTGGCGGTGGATAAGATCATCTGGTTGCCGGATGGCCTGTTCAACGACGAAACCGATGGGCATGTGGATAACTTCTGCTGCTACGTACGCCCGGGCGAAGTGTTGCTGGCCTGGACCGACGACCCGCAAGACCCGAACTATGCGCGCTGCCATGCCGCCATGGACGTACTGCAAAGCAGCACCGACGCCCAGGGCCGCTCGTTCACAGTGCATAAAATGCCGATCCCGGGGCCGCTGTACGCCACCGAGGAAGAATGCGCAGGCGTGGACCCGGTAGACGGCACCCAGGAGCGCAATCCCACCGTGCGGTTGGCCGGTTCTTACGTCAACTTCCTGATCGTCAACGGCGGCATCATCGCGCCGAGCTTCGACGACCCGCTGGACAGCCGCGCCAAGGAGATTCTGCAGAGCCTGTTCCCGCAGCATGAAGTGGTGATGGTGCCTGGCCGCGAACTGTTACTGGGGGGCGGCAACATCCACTGTCTGACCCAGCAACAGCCGGCCCCGCACAAAAACTGAGTGCAGTTGTAACAGCCTGGTGCCGGGTTTACCGGCATTCGAGTGCGCCATGTTTTGCGCGCTCACGGAAAGCCCGCGGCCCGTCAGGTTCGCGGGCTTTTTTGTGTGCAAGTGCCGACAAACCGGGCACATTGGCATAGCTCTTGTATCGCTGTTGCGACACACAGCACGGTGTATGACTAAGCGGTTCTGTCATAAACCTTGAGTAAGTTAGCCGCTCATGCCGTCGGAGAGAGCGCTGAAATGAATGCCGATATCAACCTGATGTACACGCGCACGTTCCACCCTTTGCGGGTGAACGGTGACGCGATCCACGCGCTGGCGCTCTGGTTGAAGGCAAACGGTTCGCGGCAGATCAGGACGCCCGACCCGCGCCGGGTGATGAGCGAACGGTACCCGGCGGGGCTGTTCAGCGAGGACGAGGTGCAGGCGTTGTGTGAATTGATGCAAGGCTGACGGTTGTTTTCAATGTTGCACTGGACCTTGTGGTGAGGGAGCTTGCTCCCGCTGGGCTGCGCAGCAGCCCCAAAAGAGATCATCGAGTTCTATCTGAAAAAACACAGTCGCCTATTTTGGGGGCGCTTCGCACCCCAGCGGGAGCAAGCTCCCTCGCCACGCAAGCCTGTTAGAAACTGTAGGTTCCGGTCACCACCAGACTGCGCGGGTCGCCGAACTGAATCTGCGCCGCACTCGTCGCTGACGCGTAGTATGTCTTGTCGCTGATATTGTTCAGCGCCGCCCGCACATCCCATTCCTTCTGCCGGAACCCGGCCAGTGCGTCCCAACGCCCATAGCCCGGCAACAATACCGTGTTGGCGTTATCCGCATAGCGCTCACCCACCAGCGTCAGCCCGGTTTCCGCGTACCAGCCCATCTCCGGTTTCCAGGTGACGAACAGGCTCGCGTTGCGCTTGGCCACGTCGCTGATGCGCTTGCCTTCAAATCCATTGTTGTCTTTCACCACCGTGGCGTCCTGCAGGCCGACGCCACCGCGCACGTACCAGTTGCCGATGATCTTGCCGGTAGCGGTCAACTCCACGCCACGGGAACGCTGCTCGCCGCTGAGCAGGGTGATGGTCGGGTCCAGCGGGTCGCGGGTGCGGCGGTTGTAGAGCTCCAGTTCATACACCGCCAGGGTGGTGCTCAGGCGGTCGTCGAGCCAGTCACTCTTGACCCCGATTTCCTTCTGTTTGGTCAGCTCCGGGCTCAGGTCGTTGGCGTTGCCCGTGGCATTGGGCGTGATGCCGATCAGGCCGCCGCCGGTCGGCGAGAACGTCTTGCTCCACGAGGCATAGAACGAATGGTGTTCCAGCGGCGTCCAGACAAGGCCCACGCGCGGGCTGGTGCTGTGGCTCACGACCTGTTCCGAGGCGTTGGTCAGCTTGTTGGTGGACTCCACATCAAAGCGGTCATAGCGCAAACCGGCGAGCAGTTGCCATTGATCGTTCAGGCGCAGTTGGTCCTGCACATACACGCCCTGGCTTTGCGCTTCGGTGTGACTGCTGCTGAATGCCGGCAGGCGAGCGTAGTGGCGCAGGTCCGGGTTGGGGTTGTACACATCCACGCTCGGCACAGCGGCGAGCGGCGCTCGATAGAGTTTCGGGTCACGGCGCTGGTTGCCCAACTCCACTCCGGTGAGCAAGCGATGCTCCAGGCCGAAGGTGGTGAAGCCGCCTTCCAGTTCGACGTTGTTGAGGATGTTGCGGGTGGTCAAGTCCTGCTGCCAGCGCTGGCGCCCGACCTTGCCGGTTTTTGGGTCGTAGCTGACGGCGTAGGTGTTATCGAAGTCGCTGTCTAGGGTAAACACGCCCAACGTATGGCGCAGTTGCCAACTGTCGTTCAGCTCATAGGCAAGCCGCGAACGCAGGGATTGGGACGTGTCGTCGATGTAATCGCGCTTGTCACCATAAGTGGTGCCGCGGCTGACATCCACCGGCCGCCCATTGACCCCGGGAATGCCCCGGTCCGGCGTGCGGTTGTAGCGGCTGTATTCGTACTGCACCAGCCAGTTCAGGTCGGGGCTCAGTTGCCAGCTCATGGACGGCGCAAACAGTTGGCGATTGCCGCTGACGCCGTCGCGGAAACTGTTGTTGTCCTGGTTGCCCATGTTCAGGCGCAGGCTGATGGTATCGGTGGGGTCGGTGCTGAGGTCGGCGTACAGGCTGCGCAAATCATTGCTGCCGCCCTGGGCCTCGATGCTGGAGGCGCGACCGGCCTGGGGCAGCTTGCTCACACGGTTGACGATGCCGCCCTGGCCGCCGCGGCCGTACAACACGGCTGCCGGGCCCTTGAGTACTTCGATGCGTTCGATGTTGTGCAGGTCGCGCACGTATTGGCTGTCGTCGCGAACGCCGTCCAGGTAGAAGTCGTTGCTGGCGTCGAAGCCGCGGATGCGCAGGCTGTCGAACCGTGTGTCGGCGCCGCTGCTGACGTTGGGTATACCGCTCAAGGCCTGGCCCAGGTCATTGGTGCCGTAGGAACGCAGGTTGTCGGTTTTTACCGAGTCGATGGCCTGGGGCACATAACGCACGGGTGTGGCCGTGCGAGTGGCGGTGCTGGTTTCCTTGACGCGCGGGTCGTCCTCGTCAGCTTCGGCGCTCACGGAGGTTTCCGGCAGGACAGTGGCAGCGCAGGTAAATCCGGCAGACAGCAGGACAGAGAGCCCAAGGGTCATGGGCGTCAGGCGAAGGGCAGGCATCGGGGTGTGTATCCAAAAAGGTTGGCAGGATAAAAGTGCGTTAATGGTAATGCTTACTATTTGCGCAGGTTATCTATTCCTAGGCGGACCTTTCTGAAAAATGTTACGGCGTATGTTTTTCAAGGGTATTCGACCGATTCTCGAAACAGTCTGAAAGCCGATCCGGGGTTTTTCCCAATTGTGCGTAAGACTAATCTGCCGGTCATCAACATCCATCGGAGCCCGTCATGTCGGCAGCCACACTTCACTACATTTACGACCCGCTGTGCGGCTGGTGTTACGGCGCCGAGCCGCTGCTGAGCGCCGCCCGGAGCGTGTTACCGATCCAGTTGCACGGCGGCGGCATGATGACCGGCGCGAATCGCCAATCCGTATCGCCGCAGTTGCGTGACTACGTAATGCCCCACGACCGGCGCATCGCCGAGTACACCGGGCAACCGTTTGGCGAAGCGTATTTCGAAGGTTTGTTGCGGGACCACGGTGCGGTGTTCGATTCAGCCCCGCCGACCAGCGCCGTGCTGGCCGCAGAAAAAATCGCCGGTCGCGGGCTGGAATTATTGGCGCGTTTGCAAACGGCGCACTACGTCGAAGGTCGCCGAATTGCCGATAAGGACGTGCTGCTGGCCCTGGCCGAATCCATCGGTTTGGATCCCCGAGTCTTCACCGCCGCTTTCAGTGAAATCCTTGGCGCAGCAACTCAAGCGCACATCAATGACAGCCGCCAATGGCTGGCAAAAGTCGGTGGCCAGGGCTTCCCCACGCTGGCCCTGGAGCAGAATGGGCAGCTGCAATTGCTCGATATCAGCCCCTGGTTGGGCAAGCCAGAAGCCTTCGTTGAGTGGCTGAGACAAAGAGTCGCAACTTCGATTCAACCCACCCAATCGAGTGCACCAATGTGTGGCCTGCAGGGGTGCGCAGATCCAGGAAGCGCTTGATAGAGCCTTGCGCAATGATGGCTATTTAATGTTTCTTAGACTTTTTTAGCCTAAATACAGAAGATTCACGAAATTGACACACAGTAAAGGGCGCGGATAGGATTCGCCCCAACGCCTGTGGCTAACCGCCATGACTTCCCCAATAAAAAAGGCCCGCGGCATTTCACGTCGTCCGCGGGCCTTTTTTTATCTGGGAAAGTCGACACCAGAAAAGCAACACGGAGCCTGGTGTCACAGCGCGTACTCAACCAGCAATAAGGAATATAAGAAAATGTTGAAGCAACGGATGGGGCTGATCGCTCTGGGGATTTTGAGCGCTACGCAAGCAATGGCTGACGACCAATCCCAATCGAAGGGTTTTGTTGAAGACAGCCACCTGAACATCGCGGCACGCAACGCTTACATCAGCCGCGACTACAAAAACGGCAAGCAAGACAAAGCCGAATGGGGCCAGGGCTTCATCGGCAAGTTCGAATCCGGCTTCACCCAAGGCACCGTTGGTGTGGGTGTGGACGTGATCGGCCAATACGCCATTCGCCTGGATGGTGGTAAAGGTCGCAGCGGCGCTGGCGGTATCGACTTCTTCAAGCAAGGCGACAGCGGCGAAGCGGCCAACGACCTGGCCAAGGGCGGCGCTGCCGTCAAGGCACGCATCTCCAACACCGTGATCAAGTACGGTGATCAGATGCCAGCCGTGCCGGTCCTGGAATACGACAACTCCCGCCTGTTGTCCGAAACCTATACCGGTACCTCGATCGTCTCCAAGGAAATCGCCGGCCTGCAGCTGGACGCTGGTCACTTCACCAAGGAAGCTCGCAAGAGCGCCGAGGGTTCCGACAGTGGCGCGCTGAAAAGCATCGACTACATCGGCGGTAGCTACAAATTCACCGAAAGCCTGTCGGCAGCGCTCTACGCTTCCAACATGCAGGACGTGCTGAAGAAGCAATACGTCAACGTCAACTACGTGCTGGCCCTGCCAGAGAAGCAATCGTTGACCTTCGACTTCAACGGCTACAAGACCAAGCTCGACCGTAGCTTCGCCCTGGAAAACCAAGGTGACGCCGACGCTCGCGACAACAAAATCTGGAGCCTGGGCGCCACGTGGGCCGTTGGCCCGCACAGCTTCACCGTGGCTCACCAGCGCAGCACCGGTGACACCGGTTACCTGTACGGCGGCTACCGCAACGCAGGCGGCATCGGCGACGGTGGCAACACCATCCTGCTGGCCAACTCCTACTGGTCTGACTTCAACGGCAAGGACGAGCGCTCCTGGCAAGCAGGCTACGGCCTGGACTTCAGCGCCTTCGGCGTGCCTGGCCTGACCTACAACATCGCCTACGTGCGCGGCACCAACATTGACGACGGTTCCAACCGCGGCAGTGGCACCGAGCGTGAAATCTTCAACCAGTTCAAATACGTAGTACAGAGCGGCCCGGCGAAAGACCTGAGCCTGCGTGCCCGTGCGTCGTGGTTGCGCGTTTCCAACAACGCCAGCAACTACAACGTGGGTGGTAACGAGATCCGCCTGTTTGCCGACTACCCAATCAACGTTTTCTAATTGATTCGGCGTCGCGCCTGATTCAAGGCGATAAAAAACCCCGACTGGTTCGGGGTTTTTTTATGCCTGCGATCAGCGCTTGCTGGCGGCTGCGATGATCACATCTGCGACCTTTTGCGGCTGCGACAGCATCGGCACATGGCTGGTTTGCACCACGGTGGTGGTGGCATTGATTTTCTTCGCGTAGGCCTGCTCCAGGCCCGGGTCGATCATGCGGTCCTTGGCGGCGACGATGTAATAGTTGGGTTTGGTTTTCCAGGCGGCGACCGTGATTTTATCGTCGAACGCCTTGCCCAGAATCGGCCCCTGGGTCACGGCAATCAGGTTGGCCTGGTCGGCAGGCAAGTCCTGGGCGAAGTTTTTCGCCACGGACGCGGCGGGCAAATACAAGTAGCCGGAAGCGTCGGCACTGATGGTCTCGATACCCGGCGGGGTTGGGTAGCCTTTCTCGGACTCGGCAGAACTCTGGCCCTCGGACGGCGCGAACGCGGCCACATAAACCAGTGCCTTGACCTTGTCGCTGGTGCCGCCCTGTGTGATCACACTGCCGGCCCACGAATGGCCCACCAGAACCACCCGCCCACTCTGGGCATCAATCACCCGCTGGGCGGCGGCCACATCATCGGCCAGGGACGTCAGCGGGTTTTGCACCGCCACCACCTTCAAGCCTTTGGCCTGCAACAACGGAATCACCTTGTTCCAGCTGGAGCCATCGGCAAAGGCGCCGTGCACCAGCACCACGGTGGTGTCCGATAGCGCCGGGGTGGCGGCATAGGCCTGGCCGGTGAGCATCGCGGCGGCCATCAGTGTAGGCAGCAACAGGGTTTTGACTGTGGATTTAAGCATATGGGGCACGTCCGTAAGTGAGGGGTTATCGGCCAGCACTCAAGGCGTTTGCAGCCTGCCTTAAGCCTGTAGGCAAGACGCGCGGGGAGGGGGGTTATTCCAGGGAGCAGTAAAAAAACGCAGCGCCGGATGTCTCGATTGATTACATAGCATCACTAATGAAGTACTCAGCCCCACCTTTATCCACCTCAGGCAACCTCTTAAATTGGCCTCACTGCCTGCCCACCATGTCGATGGGCAAGTCACTGGAGCCTTGTCATGCCATTTGTCAGCGTACGTATCACCCGCGACGGCGTTACCTCGGAGCAGAAAGCCCAGGTCATTGCCGAGATCACCGAAACCCTCGAACGCGTCCTCAACAAACGCCCCGACCTGACCCACATCGTCATCGAAGAAGTCGACACCGATAACTGGGGCTACGCCGGCATCACCACCACCCAGTACCGCAAACAGCTCGCGGAAAATCCGTCATGAGCACGCCTGTCACCATCGACTTCATCTCCGACGTGGTGTGCCCGTGGTGCGCCCTCGGCGCCACCGCCCTGGAGCAAGCCATCGACAACCTGGCGGGCGAAGTGAAGGTTGAACTGACCTTCAAACCCTTCGAACTCAACCCCGACATGCCGGCCGAAGGCGAAAACGCCGTCGCCCACATGATGCGCAAATACGGGCGCAGCGCTGAAGAAGTTGCCAGCGGCAAAAGGATGTTGATGGAGCGAGGCGCGGCCATCGGCTTCACCTTCGACCTGGAAAAGCGCAGCCACTTCTACAACACCTTCGACGCCCATCGGTTGCTGTTCTGGGCGTTGCAGCAAGGGCGCCAGCTCGAGCTGAAAAAGGCGCTGTTGCGCGGGTATTTCAGCGATGGCCAGAACGTCAGCGACCACGAAACCCTGGCGCGTCTGGCCGCCGAGGGCGGGCTGGACATTGAAGGCGCACGACGGGTGCTGGGCTCTACCGCCTACGCCAATGAAGTGCGCGAGCTGGAAGCGTTCTACCGCGAGCACGGCATCAACTCCGTACCGGCCATGGTCCTCAATGGCCGCCAGCTGGTCTCCGGGTCGCAATCAGTCAGTTACTACGAACAGATGCTGCGGGAAATATCCGCCGCGGCTGCTTGAACCATCCCATTTTCCATATAGAGGTTTCATCATGAGCAATTCGAAAAAAGTCGTTGTGATTACCGGTGCATCCCAAGGCCTGGGCGCTGCTGCAGTGAAGGCTTACCGCGAGCTGGATTACCGCGTGGTTGCCACTTCCCGGTCGATCAAACCGTCGACGGATCCGGACATCCTCACCGTGGCCGGCGACATCGCCGACCCGGCCACCGCCGAGCGCGTCATCCGCGAAGGCGTAGCGCGTTTTGGCCGCATCGACAGCCTGATCAACAACGCCGGGATCTTCGTCGCCAAACCGTTCACCAGCTACACCCACGAAGACTACGTAAACGTGTTGGCGGTGAACCTGAACGGGTTCTTCTACATCACCCAACTGGCGATTACCGAGATGCTGAAACAGGGCGCCGGGCACATCGTCAACATCACCACCAGTTTGGTGGACCACGCGATTGATGGCGTGCCGTCGGTGCTGGCCTCGCTGACCAAAGGCGGGCTGAACTCGGCGACCAAATCGCTGGCGATTGAATACGCCAAGCGCGGCATTCGCGTGAACGCGGTGAGCCCAGGGATTATCAAAACGCCGATGCATGGGGAAGAGACGCATGCGGCGTTGGGCAGCCTGCATCCGGTGGGGCATATGGGTGAAGCGCGGGATATTGCGCAGGCGATTGTGTACCTGGAATCGGCTGGGTTTGTGACCGGGGAAATTCTGCATGTGGACGGTGGGCAGAGTGCTGGGCACTAAGCGATACGGCTGAATAAAAAACGCCCCGGACCGTGATGGCTCGGGGCGTTTTCGTGGGTGATTGCTTCAAGCCAGGCACTCTAGAACAAACAACAACGATCAAATGTGGGAGCCGGGCTTGCCCGCGATGGCGATGGCCCAGCCAACACATCCACAACCTGACACACCTACAGATTATTGCCCGGCGACTCCAACACCTTCACCACATCATCAATCACCGCCTTGCTCATCTCCTGCAAATAGTGCGAAGCCCAGGCGTATCGGTCCGTATCCCGAATCATCGCCGCGTCCTCTGCCAACAGCTTGGCCACATGCAGTAAATCAGAAACGTGAGACAGCGCTTCGCTCAGGGAAACCCCGCTGTTAACGCGGAACAGAGGCTGGTCGGAATGAAAGGAAAAAGGGGTAACGCCGAGGGTAGTGAAGCCAGACGGATTTGGAGCACTCATCGGTAAAACTCCCATATCAAGTGAGAGCTACCACGTTCGTTCTCAGGCGAATGGGTGGCAGCTGTGCGCAGGCTGAGAACCGGAGATACAGGAACCCGGCAGACCCGAAGGTCTCCCACGCACAGCCGCCATTGCACGAAACTGCGGGCATAAAAAAACGCCTGCAAATCGTGATTGGTGGCGCTGTTGCGCCTGCATCATGTCGGGTTCTCAGGCCCGGTCGCTGAATTGGCAGCGACGGGGGGAGGGTAGCGTGGTGGTGAGGTGGGTGCAACTGGGGAAATAGTTGTTTCGTTTTGCTGCTGGCGGGCTTGGTTCTGGCGGCCTGAAGATGAGTCTGTCGCGTCTTCTCAGAACGCTGAGCTTGAAGGGCAGGTTTGCCATTCCTGCAGCCAGTTCAGGACGCAAAATCATGCGGCTCGTGCAGTTATGCCGTTTTATGGATACGTCATAATTATTGGCTGCTCATAATTTGGCATTAAGTCGGAAGGCGAGTTTTCGGGATGGGAAATGGACCTTTTCAGGGTTTAGAGGAGGACACCAAGAAAGCCGGACATTTTGAACGATAGCTGCATCCACTTGCGCGCCGACTTGGTCGAGATCGGCCAGCACACCGGTTTGCGCTTTCGCGTTCCGGAACAGCCGTATGCCAGCGTCAAGGCGCCATTTTTCTACAACCTGGCCGGCTATCAAGTGATGGATAGTCTGGTCCGGGTTTTCAACATCCCCGACTTCATCTGGCAGCAGCAGGGCGACGGAGAAGTGTTCGTGGGCAGTTGGGCCGACAGCTTTTTTGGCGTTCGCTCGCCGCTGCAGCTGCCGGTGGAGCTGTTCGACGACTACCAGCGCAACCAGAGCGCAATGATTGCAGCCCTTCCCGGGTTGCGACCAGGTGCAACGATCAACCACGGCGAACGCATCACCAGTGTGGCGCTCATCGACAACCAGATGGCTATCCGATGGACGACGCAATCCGCCGCAGCGTAGGACGACAATTCCCCGAACTCACCGGTGGTTACCACCTGCCACACTTTGCCCGGGTTGTCGCCGTGGCCGACGAGCCCGCCGGCGCCGGGATCTGCGACGACTTCCGCCCACGCTACGCGGTCGACATCGAGGTCATGGGACCGGACGGCGAGCCAGATACCAAGCTGCCTATCCTGGCCCGCGTGCCTTTACCGCTGCCCACCGGTGGCGAGGAAATGGGCATCTACGCGTTCCCCGAGGAAGGCACCCAAGTCGTGGTGTGCTTTGCCTACGGCCTGCCACACAAGCCCTATATCCAAACCATTCCGCCCCACGGCCTGAGCATGCCCAGCGTCCCGAAGGGTCACCAGGTGTGGCAGCACAGCGAAGCCTGTCAGCAGCGTGTCGACGCGGACGGCAACTGGCTGCGCCAGACTGACGGCAAGATCCTGGATAAGGCGATCGTGCGGGAAGTGGAGGCGATGGGCAACACTGAGCGGTACCAGAGCCACACCAGGACCGTGGACGACCATTCCACCGAGTCAGTGGGGGGCATCAAGACGCTGGAAGCCCTGGGCGCGCTCAAGCTACTGTCGGGCGGATCTGCCAGCCTGGCGGCGGTAGATGATCTGCACCAGGCGACCGGGCGGGATCTGAACCTGGTGGTGGGGCAGAAGCACAACGCCACGGTAGGTGGCGACATGGAGGAAAAGATTGAAGGGCTGCGCAGAAGTGTGGCGGCTGTCAGCCAGCGATTGGTCGCGCCCAAGACATGGCTGGGTTCCGAAGGGGTGAACGTTCTACAGGTGTTGTGTGATTTGCTAGACCTGGTGCAGCAGATGAATACACAGTTAGCCTCTCATACTCACGGGCCAACACCGGTACCAGGAAATGCGTCAGTCTTTTTAAGCAACTCAGGTACAGCTATTCAATTGGCCGCAAAGATAAAAACAATTACGCTGTGACTTTGATAATCCGAAGCTGTTAACTCCACCCAAGGTAGTAACTGGCCGATTCCGCTTATTAAGAAGGGCTGGAGTCGCCCAAGGGAGGCCGTCCAACGTCTACAGGCTCGAAGACGGTTCGAAGCCGGCCTTCTGGACGCGATTAAGGAGAAGGTTACTCATCCTCTTCAGTAGACTCTTTTATGGCCTCTATCCGAGTGACCAAATACGAGGTTAGGCTCAAGATATCTAAACAGTCTACCTCTGAAAATGTATTGGGGACTAGTGTATCAATGGGAGAATGGTTTAAAGGGTTCCTAAACCCCATGAAAAGTCCTCTGGATAAATGATCCTGCCCTTTCTGAATATTATCTCCAGAGTCAGTGCTTACATCCGCCACTTGTATTAAAGGAGGTCGTGTGCCGAAGGCTTTACCTACTAATTCCGTACCATCTATCTTAAGCCCAGAGTTTTTCCTAATGGCTTCAAAGTAAATTTTTACACCCTGGTCAGCCGCATCTCCATATTGTTGGTTTTCATAATAGCTACGAACGCGATCTCTAAGTACCGAATGCAGGTGCCGCCAATGCAGTTGCGGGTATTCTGGGATTAGTTCATGTAGCGCTTCAACGATGGGGACGTACTTCGTTATAGACTCGTCGTTGTTCAGGGTGTCAAGAATTATGGAGGTTTGCTCCCTGACTTTTTCGGGCATTGTAGACATCCACTTCTCGGTGTCGATGCCAGTCGCCTCTTTGATCGTAGTGCCCTTCTTTGCTCTTCTTTTTTCACGCCAGCTATTGTTGACCTTGGAAATAGTGTCGGAAAGGAATTCCCGAAATTCCGCCATCTCAAGGTTGTCCCAGTTTATGGATTGGCGATTCGTCGAGATTACGTCCTCGTCAAGTTCATCAATAAAGTCAGCTCGAATCCAACCAGTGAGATATTGGTAAAAGTGGCTAGAAGTGCTGCTTGAAAAAAACTCGGGCGCATTCACAAGTTTTCCACGTGAAAAAATAGATATGCCGCGCAATCCAGAGTTTGGACGGATCGGAGTCTCAGCGGTAAAAAGTTTGCCAATTACATTTTTGTACTTAGAGTCATCCTCTATATAATCGTCCAGGTCCCACTCGAACTCCTTGTTGAAGTTCTTGTATCTCCGCTGTTCGTCAACGATAGCACGCTCCGCCCCCTTGTTTAAGATGATGCTAAATGTGGTGTCGGAGATGAATATTTTTGACAGGCTATCAGCCAGCGCTTCAATATCGAAGCTTGATTGGCGCTTTAGTTTCGCAAGCCTAATAGTGGTGCCTGAGGGGCGAGTGGTTTTTTCATTATTAATTTCACGAGTGGGCGAGTACTCACCCTCAGATGTCATAAGCGTGTCCCAATCCAAGCTGAACCGGTTCCGTAGTCCGTCCTTAATCGTGTCGATTGTTATGTGTTTTGAAAGCCCAAAGAGTGCAAGTTTTCCCAGGCCTTTTTTGCCAGTGGCGAGCCGCTTAAATCGTGTAGTCGGCTCATCACCTTCCTTCTGTCGGCGATTTCTGCCAATGACTAGAAATTTTTCCTGAATGTCTAGGGCACTCATCCCATGCCCATCGTCTGTAACACTAATAGAAGATGGTCCTGACGCAGTCTCTGTGAGATTTATTTTTACCTCGGATGAGTCCGCGTCATAGGCGTTGGAAATTAACTCAGCAAGAGCCGGAGGAAGCGTAGAGTACATTCGAACCCCCAAGTGCTCGATAGTCTTGGGGTCAAACTTCATTACAAAGCGCTTGGTCATTGTACAGTCCCTGTTTCAACCGACTTTAGATGCTGTATATATTTTTTAGCGTGAGCCTTAATCAGCAAGGGCGGAAGCGCGTTACCTATCATAAGCGCAGCATAATCTTTCCCTCGTCTCAGCGAAAATTTATAATCGTCAGGAAAAGTTTGAAGCAAAGCGGCTTCTCGAAGGGTGATTGAACGATTCTGATCCGGGTGGATAAATCGCCCTTTAGAAGGATTGGTACAGCCACCAGTGATTGTCGGTGCTACGTCATTCCAAGACATCCGCCCATAAACGTCTTTGTAAGAGCCAGGTCGTTTGATATGACAAGGTAGCCAAAGCTCAAGTGGGAGATCGCTTCTTGAGCCGCCATCGATAGGAACATTTTCGATTATGGTTAATACTTTTTTGCTTCTGGAGACAGGTAGGTCGTGAAGTTCGTCACCTGAAAAGCCAGGTAAAGGTAATGCACCAATAGATTGCTTTACCGTTTTCCGAGTTTTTATTTTTTCTGGCTCATTGATGATTCCAAAAAGTGAAGCTTGTAGAATCATGCGCTTTCGGCGTTGTGGCACGCCAAAGTCAGCAGCGTCCAGAACTTTTACAGTGTTATCATTAATTATGTAGCCAAGTTCTTTAAGCTCGTCTTTAAGCTTTGACATACGTTGATCTTTCGCAAGGCCTGGCACGTTTTCCAACATGATGGTTTTTGGTAAGAAAACCTTTATGTAACGTAAAACCTCGAAGACTAAATCGTTTCGTATGTCATCTACAGAACTGGATCTGTTACGTGTTTTGTGGGTAGAGAAGCCTTGGCATGGTGGACAGCCTGCAAGGAGGTCTAGTTCTCCTTGCTTTAACCCCAAACTATGCATAACTTCTTTTGGGTCTATTACAGAAAGATCGCCAATAAAAAGTCTTGTTTTTTTATGGTTTAATTTGTACGTAGCTGCCGCAGTTTCATTGAGTTCAAACCCTGCAAGTACTGAGAACCCAGCGGCTTTTAATCCAGTTGTGAGTCCACCTGCTCCACAAAACAGGTCGATTGCGCTTGCTTTCTTATGGGTCATATAAATTGACTAAAGCTCAAAAAATAAAAAACGTCCATGTGTCCAGCTAAACGACATGCCCACTGAACGCTAGCAGAAAGCCATCCTTTGAGCCAGAGGAGCAGGAGTGATAATCGGCTACCGCACTTTCTGTCATTAGCGAGAGGGTGTCTATTTTTGCATAGTCCTGTTGATCATGCACGTGGCGAGCGCCAGTGCTAGCAAGCAAAAGCACCGGACGGTCAGGCTAGGTCGCAGTCGGTCATTTTCTACCGGCTATTTTTCTAAACCAAAGTCATCCACAAGCTGAAAAGATTTCAGGCAGAAGAAAAAAGATCATTAAAAAGCACTTATCCCCCTCCCGCCGACGGGGTTTGCGTCCTTTTTTTGTGCAAACCCGGATGTAGTGCAAACGAACCGGCAGCCCACGCGGGCCGGGGCGCTCTGCGGGCGACCGGCAGTTTCACAGATTGCAAAGTTTTGAAGAGAAGTGCAGTGCGGTTGCACAACGGTGCAGCAGACGACCACGAACGGGGCAGGGCTGGAAGCCCCGGTTTCATTGGGTCGAAAATTTTAAAACATTCGAACCAGGCGGTTTTCAGAATCGCAACCTGTCGAAAGTGCACGTCATTGCAGGTATAGGGCGTGTCTCAGGCTATGCAGGGAGTTGCCCGCCGGCTGGGCCTGGCAGGCTGATTACATGGGGGAGATGGGTTTCAAACTTTTGCAGCGGCGCCGCGTACATGAGGAAGGGCCCCGAGGCGTTCCAGGCGGGCGAATTCCGCTTCTACCAACGGGGCCAGCAACTGGTTCAATGCGCCATAAAGTGTGTCGGCCTGATGTTGAGTCAGTCGTTTTACCGTGCCGGTCACGCCGCTGGCGCAGCACACGCAATCGGGATCAATCCCAAGGATGTCCAACGCACCATCTATATAGCCCAGCAGGTAGTCAGCGCGGTTGAACAGAATCAGGCTGGCCGGTCCTTCCTGGTAGTCCCAATGGACCTCCCACAGGGCGCCTTTCTTGATGACTTCAATTTTTGGAATGGGAGCGACGGAGCTGGGCTTTGTCATGGTGTTCTCCGGATTAAAGTCACGAGGCGAGAGCAGGCTGGTGGGGCGTGCCTGAACGGCTGCTGAAAACTTTTTCCAGGTACACCCCCTCCTGACACGTAAGTGGCGTCAGCGGGTCGAGAAACGCCTGAAAAGCCCCGGACTCATTGGGGGGCGTCACTTACAGTCACGTCGTCAAAAAGTGTAAGTTAGGAAAGCGACTTAAAAAAACCCTTTAAAAACAGTAGGTTGCGGAATCCCTTACTTACAGTCACGAACTGTTCGGCGCCAACACTGATCTGACAGTCTACTTCCGGTTTAGAAATGATTCTAAGCTATTGAAATATAAGGGATAGAGATAGATAAAAAATTTCACTTACACTTCTTACGCACTTTTGATGGGGGCACCGGAAAAAAATATTCCCGTGTATAGGATACGTGACACCCATGCGTTGCTTATCCCCGTGACGCCCAGAATTAGAGGGTGTCGCTACCTTCCACCCTCCGACCAGGATGGTCACCGGGTGGAACGGGGGCCGATCTCGGGTCATCAGGTTTTCAGATTTCCAAGGCTCCGCGCTCCGCCTCAGAAAGTAACTCGCGCTTCCGCAGCTCCAACGAAACCATTAGCAGCGCATTCATCCCTCCACATAGGAAAGAAAGGCTCTCGTTGAGCGTGGCTGCCCCAGATAAGGACATCAGTGCTTTGCGACACTTATCTTGCTTAACTTGGTCTGGCTCCAATTCATGAGCCATCAGATTTCTTAGCTTATTGAGCTGGTCTGTCATGTCCCAGAGACCGTTGCTCCCTGACCCTTTAATAACCATGAGCGATCGAGCTATGCCGACTACTTGCTGAAAGGTGAGCCGTATTCCCCGCAGATGCTCTGGGTTCTGAACTGAGCGGTAGTTGAAGTCACGGATGACGCCCTCTATCAGGAGGTGAGCTTTCAGTACGGCGGACTGTTCATCCAGCTTATGCGAGAAGTGCTTATCGAAAAGGTCCCCATGCATTTGCATCAGGCGCGCTATTTCAGGGGGTTCGGTGGGAGTCGTTGACATAGAAGCAGCCCTCAAATTGGAGCTAAGCGCCCACGGAGGTCGCCTAGATAAGCGGCTTGTTACGTGTCTTGTTACGTTTCGCACAAAAAACAAAGGCCTGCATCGCTGCAAGCCTTTGTTTTTAAATGGTGCCGGCACCAGGAGTCGAACCCGGGACCTACTGATTACAAGTCAGTTGCTCTACCAACTGAGCTATACCGGCGTGTTAGGGCGACGATTATAGCGATTGGCAGGCATCTGTAAACCCCTGAATTCTGACTATTTTTGCAACCGACCGGGTTTTCTCTGCGCGGCCTCCTTTCAGCCACCCCAACCCCGCCAATCCCATGCGCTGGATCACTGGAAAGGCCTGCGTGCAGAGAGCGGCAAGTGCCAGTTCCTGTCCTGGAACAACAACCTCAAGCCCGACGGCCGCTTCACCATCACGTTTTTCCGCGATGCGCAGCAAACCCAGCCGATTCAAACCGAGAACGGCTGGTGTGGCGGCGGACCCGACTGGCGATTGCCAGGAGGATTATGAGTTCACCGAGCACCGTATTCGCGGTTAATGCCTTTTAACTTCAGATGAAACTTTGTGGCGAGGGAGCTTGCTCCCGCTGGGCTGCGCAGCAGGCCCAAAACAGTGGGAGCGCTGCGCACTCCAGCGGGAGCAAGCTCCCTCGCCACAGGTTTTGTCGTTCAGCTTTTAGCTGCCTTCGTTACACGAATCGGCAAATTTCTTGTACTCAAACACCCGCTTCTGCCCATGGGAATCCAGGTAGGTCATCCGCGCATTCACCACGCCACACGCCGCGCCTCCATCGTCCAGGGTCGACAGTACCTGCTGTACATCCAGCTTGGGGCTGGCCTGGGCCGAAAAGACGGCAACGTTGAGCAAGGCAAACAGGCTGCTGGCGATGAAGGTGTTGCGGTTCATGGTGGTGTCCTCTGAGGTTCAATAGGGTGTGTGTTGCGTTGGAGCCTATTGAGCGCCCGGGAGGTATCCGGCCTGTGTCATGCACCCCGGCGTTTTGCCTCGGCATGTGTTGAGAAGGGGATTGCATACAACTTGATACAGAAACATATCCATTAGAGGCATTAGTGCCTCATGGTCTTTCTCTTAGATGTTTTCGACATAACGGTCATCGTTTTTCCCTTGAATAAGGTGAGTCTTACCGTATTCTGTTTCGAAATATTAAGCGTCATATAAATAGCGGAATCGTTTAACCCGGTTTACGGAACGTTGGCGGTTAATGACTAAGTTGTAATTTGATTCGTCAGCTAAGCAATTTTTCCTGACCAGGCGGCCAGAAAAATTGTTAGAAGCATCCGCAAGCTTCTGATCTTAAAGAAATTGATAAAAATTCGCCAAATAAGTCAAAAATACGGCGCTTAGCCGCTCGTCGGAAAGAATTCATCCAAAAGCATCAAAATACTGACACCATCAATCTGATATCACAGAATGCCGCCAGCCAACACATAACTAGAAAAACCAAGGTCAGCCCAACGGGCTGACCTTTTTAACGCCTTTAAAGCGTAATAACCGGGGAGGGCCGTGGGTGAGTCGCGCAGACGATATTTCAAAACTATTCAATAAGCTGGGCGCCAATCCAAATGGCTACCGGGAGATGTACGCCGTCCACGATTATCTTGAGGATGACGTGGTGGTCGAGCCTTTCGACGCCGTGCCCATCCCGGCCCAAACCGCTTGCACCGTCGCGCTGGATGAGCCGCCGTCGGCGCCATTGCTGCGCTTGCTCGAAGAGCTGACCCAGGGCGAAGCCGATCACCTGCAACCTCCCGAAGTGGTCGAAGGGCCGACCGGTGAGGTGTACTCGGATCAATCGTCACCCAAGGTGATCGTGGTGGTCTCGCTCAAGGGCGGTGTCGGTCGCAGCACGCTGACCGCGGCCATTGCCAGCGGCTTGCAGCGTCAAGGCCACCCGGCCGTGGCGCTGGACCTGGACCCGCAAAATGCCCTGCGTCATCACTTGTGCCTGGGCCTGAATTTGCCCGGCATCGGCGCGACGAGCTTGAGCAATGAGTCCTGGGAAGGCCTGGCTGAGCGCGGCTTTGCCGGTTGCCGCCTGGTGGCCTTCGGTGAGACCAACAACGACCAGCAAAAAAACCTCAATCGCTGGCTCGGCGAAGACGCCCAATGGCTGCCCCGGCACCTGGCCGGCTTGCAGTTGAATGGCCAGGACACGGTGGTGATCGACGTGCCTGCCGGCAACACGGTGTACCTGCACCAGGCCATGGCCCTGGCAGACGTGGTGTTGGTGGCGGTGCAGGCGGATGTTTCCTCATTCAGCACCCTGGCCCAGATGGACAGTGTGCTGGCGCCGTACCTTGAGTGCGAAAAACCACCACAGCGTTACTACGTGATCAACCAACTCGACGGCGCCCACCGCTTCAGCCTGGACATGGCCGAAGTGTTCAAGGCCCGCCTCGGCGATGCACTGCTCGGCACGGTCCACCGTGACCCGGTGTTCAGTGAAGCCCAGGCCTGCGGCCGCGATCCCCTCGACCCTACCGTCAACAGTCTCGGCTGCCAGGACATTCACGCCCTGTGCCGCACGCTGCTCGAACGCATCGATTCGGACCTTCCATGACCGACATTACGTCCTCTACGCCCCACACTCCGGGGCGCGCCGAGCAGCGGCTGGACGCCGCGATTTCGCGCTTCAATCGCTGGCCCGATACGCTGCGCAAAGTGCTGGTGGTGATCAGTTGTGTGGTCGGCACCTTGCTGTTGGTGAGCATTGTCAGCGCCCCGCTGGACCTCTACAGCCAATGCCTGTTTGCCGCCGTGTGCTTCCTTGCGGTGCTGGTGCTGCGCAAGATTCCCGGGCGCATGGCGATCCTCGCGCTGGTGGTGTTGTCGCTGGTGGCGTCGCTGCGCTACATGTACTGGCGGCTGACTTCCACCCTGGGTTTTGAAACCTGGCTCGACATGCTGTTCGGCTACGGCCTGGTGCTCGCCGAGCTGTACGCGCTGGTGGTGCTGATCTTCGGCTACGTGCAAACCGCCTGGCCGCTGCGCCGCGAGCCGGTGTGGCTCAAGACCGAACCGTCGGAGTGGCCCACCGTCGACGTGTTCATCCCGACCTACAACGAGGCGTTGAGCATCGTCAAACTGACCATCTTCGCCGCCCAGGCGATGGACTGGCCCAAGGACAAGTTGCGCGTCCACGTGCTCGACGATGGCCGTCGCGACGACTTCCGCGATTTCTGCCGCAAGATCGGCGTGAACTACATCCGCCGCGACAACAATTTCCACGCCAAGGCCGGCAACCTCAATGAAGCGTTGAAGGTCACCGACGGCGAGTACATCGCGCTGTTCGACGCCGACCACGTGCCGACCCGTTCCTTCCTGCAAGTCAGCCTCGGCTGGTTCCTCAAGGACCCCAAGCTGGCGATGCTGCAAACGCCGCACTTCTTCTTTTCACCCGACCCGTTTGAAAAGAACCTCGACACCTTCCGCGCCGTGCCCAATGAGGGCGAGTTGTTCTACGGCCTGGTGCAGGACGGCAATGATCTGTGGAACGCGACGTTCTTCTGCGGCTCGTGTGCGGTGATCCGCCGCAAGCCCTTGCTGGAAATCGGCGGCGTGGCCGTCGAGACCGTCACCGAAGACGCCCACACCGCGCTCAAGCTCAACCGCCTGGGCTACAACACCGCTTACCTGGCGATCCCGCAAGCCGCGGGCCTGGCCACTGAAAGCCTGTCACGCCACATCAACCAGCGCATCCGTTGGGCGCGGGGCATGGCGCAGATTTTCCGCACCGACAATCCGCTGCTGGGCAAAGGCCTGAAGTGGGGCCAGCGCATCTGCTACGCCAACGCCATGCTGCACTTCTTCTATGGCTTGCCGCGGCTGGTGTTCCTCACCGCGCCGCTGGCCTACCTGATTTTCGGCGCGCAGATTTTCCACGCCTCGGCGCTGATGATTGTCGCCTATGTGTTGCCCCACCTCGTGCATTCGAGCCTGACCAACTCGCGGATCCAGGGGCGCTTCCGCCACTCGTTCTGGAACGAGGTCTACGAGACCGTACTGGCCTGGTACATCCTGCCGCCGGTATTGGTTGCGCTGGTCAACCCCAAGGCGGGCGGCTTCAACGTCACCGACAAGGGCGGGATCATCGACAAGCAATTCTTCGACTGGAAACTCGCCCGGCCGTACCTGGTACTGCTGGCGGTGAACCTGGTCGGGCTGTGCTTCGGTCTGTATCAATTGATCTGGGGCGACGAGTCCACCGCGGTCACCGTGGCGATCAACCTGACCTGGACCCTCTACAACCTCATCATCACCAGCGCGGCAGTGGCAGTGGCTTCCGAAGCGCGGCAAGTGCGCTCCGAGCCGCGGGTCAGCGCGAAATTGCCGGTCAGTGTGATCTGCGCCGACGGGCGTGTGCTCAAAGGCACGACCCAGGATTTCTCGCAGAACGGCTTCGGCCTGATCCTCGCCGACGGGCACCAGATTGCCCGGGGCGAACAGTTGCAGTTGGTGCTGTCGCGCAACGGTCAAGACAGCCTGTTCCAGGCGCGGGTGGTGTTCAGCAAGGGCGCGCAGATTGGCGCGCAATTCGATGCACTGTCCCTGCGCCAACAAAGCGAACTGGTACGCCTGACGTTTTCCCGCGCCGACACCTGGGCCGCGAGTTGGGGTGCCGGCCAGCCCGATACACCGTTGTCAGCCCTGCGTGAAGTCGGTGCCATCGGCATCGGCGGCCTGTTTACCCTGGGTCGCGCCACGCTGCATGAATTGCGTCTGGCCCTGCGCCGCACTCCCTCACAACCGCTCGATACGCTGATGGACAAGCCATGACTTCCACACTATTTGCCCGCCCGCAGTCGCGCGGCGTGCTCGCGCTGATGATCGCTTCGCTGCTGGGCCTGGGCTCGCAGGCACAGGCAGCTGCACCCGCTGTTGCGGTGCAGAGCACTGACGAGGGCTACAGCCTGACCCTCAAGCAACTGGGCCGTCGCGACACCATGAACCTGCAAGGCGTGGAAGCGTCCGACAGCGTCAACTTCGACATCCGTGCCGATGAAGTGGTGAAGGGCGCGCAACTGCTGCTCAAGTACAGCTACTCGCCGGCGCTGCTGGCGGACCTGTCGCAGATCAACGTGCTGGTCAACGACGAAGTCGCCGCCAGCCTGCCGCTGCCCAAAGAGGGCGCAGGTATCCAGCAGGAAAAACTGGTGCAGATTCCGGCGCACCTGATCACCGAATTCAACCGCTTGAGCCTGCAGTTCATCGGCCACTACACCATGTCCTGTGAAGACCCGCTGCACAGCAGCCTGTGGGCCAAGATCAGCAACAGCAGTGAGCTGAAAGTGCAGGTGCAGCCGATCGTCTTGAAAGACGACCTGTCGGTGCTGCCGCTGCCGTTCTTCGACAAGCGTGATGCGCGCCAGGTCAGCCTGCCGTTCGTGTTTGCCAGCGCGCCGGACAACGCCGCGCTGGAAGCTGCCGGCGCGCTGTCGTCGTGGGTAGGCGGCTTGGCCAGCTACCGGGGTGCGACGTTCCCGACCACCCTTGGCGAGATTCCGGCCAAGGGCAACGCCATCGTGCTGGTGCAAAGTACCCAGGCTGTGGATGTACACGGTGTGGCGGTCCCTGAGCCTAAAGGGCCCACCCTGACCCTGATCACCAACCCCAACGACCCGAATGGCAAGCTGCTGATCGTCTCCGGCCGTGATGGCGCCGAACTCAAGCGTGCCGCCACCGCCGTGGTGCTGGGCAACCCGGTGTTGACCGGCAACAGCGTGGTCATCACCAGGCTCGACACCCTGGCCCCGCGCAGCCCTTACGACGCGCCGAACTGGCTGCCCAGCAACCGTCCGGTACGCCTTGGCGAGCTGGTAGAACTGAAAAAGCTCAACGTCTCCGGCTACAACCCGGGCCCGATCAGCGTCGACCTGCGCCTGCCGCCCGACCTGTTCAACTGGCGTGAAGAGGGCGTGCCGCTCAACGTCAAATACCGCTACACGCCGCAGCAGGTGTCCACCAACTCCTCCTTGCTGATCGGCCTGAACGACCAGTTCATGAAGTCTGTCGCGTTGCCGTCGGTGAGCAACCTGGGCGGCGGGCAGAGCCTGCTGGACCAGCTGAAGAAAGACGAAACCCTGCCCCGTGAAGTGACGACCCTGTTGCCGATCAGCTCGGCCTCGCCCAAGTCCAAGCTGCAACTGCGCTTCATGTACGACTACATCAAGGAAGGCGAATGCCGGGACATCATCGTCGACAACATGCGCGGTGCGATTGACCCGGACTCGAGCCTGGACCTGAGCAGCTACCAGCACTTTATCGCCATGCCGAACCTGGGCGTGTTCAACGACTCCGGCTTCCCGTTCACCCGCCTGGCTGACCTTTCGGAGTCGGCGGTGGTGATGCCGGACAACGTCGGCACCGATGAATTGAGCGCTTACCTGACTGTGATGGGCCGCTTCGGCGAGTCCACCGGCTACCCGGCCACCGCCGTCAAAGTGGTGCAGGCCAAAGACGTGCAAAGCGTTGCCGACAAAGACCTGCTGGTGCTCGCCACCGGCGGCAACCAGCCGCTGCTGCAGCAATGGCAGCAATACCTGCCGGCCACCAGTGACGGCCTGCAGCACCACTTCCTGTTGTCTGACCTGCCACGTTATGTGCGCAGCTGGATCAGCCCGGACGCCGCAGCCAACCAGCATACGGCCAATGCCGGCATCACCTTCAGCGGCCTGAGCAACAGCACCTGGTTCGCCGGCTTCCAATCGCCGCTCAAGGCCGGGCGCAGCGTGGTGCTGATCGCCAGCAACCAGCCTCAGGGCCTGCTTGAAGCGACCTCGGCGCTGATTGGCGGTGACGACTACAAAGACTCGATCCAGGGCAGCCTGGCGGTGGTGCAGGGCACGCAGATCAGCTCGTTGGTCGCGGACCAGCAGTACTACGTCGGCGACCTGAACTACTTCAAATTCATGCAATGGCAGCTGTCCCAGAACCTGGGCTGGATGCTGGCGATTACCTTCCTGGGGCTGCTGGTGCTGACCTGCCTGATCTACCTGGCACTGCGTGCCCGTGCAAAACGGCGGTTGGCATGAACCCTTTGCGTAGCGCGATCCTGGCGGTGATTGGCAGCACATTGCTTGCCGGTGCCGCCCAGGCACAGACCTGCGATTGGCCGCTGTGGCAGAACTATGCCAAGCGCTTTATCCAGGACGATGGCCGGGTGTTGAACTCGTCCATGAAGCCGACGGAAAGCAGCTCGGAAGGGCAGTCGTACGCGATGTTCTTTGCCCTGGTGGGCAACGACCGGGCGACCTTCGACAAGCTCTGGACCTGGACCAAGTCCAACATGGCGGGCGCCGACATCGGCCAGAACCTGCCGGCCTGGCTGTGGGGCAAGCGTGACGATGGCAAGTGGGGCGCGATCGACAGCAACTCCGCCAGCGACGCCGATTTGTGGATGGCCTATGCGTTGCTCGAAGCCGCGCGTGTGTGGAACGCACCGCAGTACCGCAGCGACGCGCAACTGGTGTTGGCCAATGTTGAACGCAACCTGATCGTGCGCGTACCGGGCCTGGGCAAGATGCTGTTGCCGGGGCCGGTAGGCTATGCACACGCGGGAGGCCTGTGGCGCTTCAACCCCAGCTATCAAGTACTGCCGCAACTGCGCCGCTTTGCAAAAGAGCGCCCGAACGCCGGCTGGAACGAAGTGGCCGAGAGCAACGCGAAGATGCTCGCCGACCTGCCGAGCAATCCCCATGGCCTGGCGGCCAACTGGGTCGGTTATCGCGCCACCAGCGCAAACACCGGGCTGTTTATCGTCGACCCGTTTTCCGATGACCTGGGCAGCTACGACGCGATCCGCACTTACCTCTGGGCCGGCATGACCGCCAAGAGCGACCCGCTGGCCGCGCCGATGCTCAAGGCCTTGGGCGGGATTTCCCGTGCCACCGCTGCGTCGGTCAACGGTTTGCCGCCGGAGAAAGTCCACGTGCTGACCGGTGAAGTCGAGAAAAACAACGGCTACACGCCGACGGGGTTCTCGGCCTCCACCATGGCCTTCTTCCAGGCCCGGGGCGAAACCGCCCTGGCGCAATTGCAAAAGCAGAAAGTCGACGACGCCCTTGCCAAGGCGCTCGCGCCTTCGGCCCCGGACAGCGCCCAGCCGATTTACTACGACTACATGCTCAGCCTGTTCGGCCAGGGCTTCGCTGATCAAAAGTACCGTTTCGAACAAGACGGCACGGTGAAATTATCCTGGGAGTCTGCATGCGCCGTCACACGCTAGCCATTGCGATTCTGGCGGCCCTGGCTTCCAGCGCCAGCTTTGCCGAAACCACTGACCCGCAAAGCCTGCTGATCGAGCAGGGCTATTACTGGCAGTCGAAAAAGAACCCGGAACGCGCCCTCGAGACCTGGCAGAAACTGCTGCGCCTGAGCCCCGAACAGCCGGATGCGCTGTACGGCATCGGCTTGATCCAGGTGCAACAACAGCGTTCGGCCGAAGCGCAAAAGTACCTGGCCCGCCTGCAGGCGTTGAGCCCGGTACCGCGCCAGGCCTTGCTGCTGGAGCAGGACATCACCGTCAACATCCCGGCCAACGCGAAGTTGCTGGAACAGGCCCGTGAACTCGGTGAGCCTGAAGAAGAGCGCGAACAAGCGGTGGCGTTGTATCGCCAGATCTTCCAGGGGCGCCAGCCTCAGGGCCTGCTTGCCCGCGAGTATTACAACACCCTGGGCTTCACGCCCAAGGGCACGAACGAGGCCATCGCCGGCTTGCAGCGTTTGTCCCGCGAGCGGCCGAACGACCCGATTGTGGCGCTGTTCCTGGCCAAGCATCTGGCGCGTAATCCGGCCACCCGCGCCGACGGCATCCGCGCCCTGGCCAAGCTGGCCCCGAACAACGACGTGGGCGGCAACGCCGATGAAACCTGGCGCTTTGCGCTGATCTGGCTCGGCCCGCCGAAGAGCGACCAGGTGCCGTTGTTCCAGCAGTTTCTGGCAGCGCATCCGGACGACAGCGAAATCCGTGCGCTGATGAACAAGGGCATTGCCCAAGGCAAGACCGGCGCCGGTTGGCAGCGTGATCCGCAGATGACCAAGGCGTTCAAGGCGCTGGATGATGGCGACCTGAAAACCGCCGAGCCGCTATTGGCGGCGCGCCTCAATGAAAAATCCAATGACGTCGATGCCCTCGGCGGCATGGGCGTGCTGCGTCAACAGCAGCAGCGCTTCAGCGAGGCTGAAAGCTACCTGGTTCAGGCCACCCGTTTGCCGGGTGGCGCGGCATGGCAGTCGGCGCTCAATGATGTGCGCTACTGGAACCTGCTCAACCAGGCCCGTGACGCCCAGCGTGGCGGGCGCGGCAGCCAGGCCCGCGACCTGGTGGCCCAGGCCGAACGCTTGAACCCTGGCCAGCCCGGCGCTGCCGTGGCACTGGCGGGTTTCCAGGCTCAGGACAATCAGTTCGACACCGCCGAAGCCGGCTACCGCAAAGTGCTCGCCCGTCATCCTGGCGACCCGGACGCGCTGAGCGGCTTGATCAACGTGCTGTCCCAATCCGGGCAGCCGGAAGAAGCCTTGAAGCTGATCGACTCGGTGTCGCCCGCCGAGCGCGCGAAGTTCGCGCCGAGTGTGAAAATCACCGCGTTGCGCGCTACCCAGGTCGGCAAGCTGGCCGAGCAGCGGGGCGATTTGAAAGCCGCGCAAGCCGCCTACAAACAAGCCCTTGATGCCGACCCGGAAAACCCGTGGACACGCTTCGCCCTGGCGCGCATTTACCTGCGCGACGGCCAGATTCGCAACGCCCGTGCCTTGATCGACGGCTTGCTGGCCAAGCAGCCGAACCAGCCGGACGCGCTGTACACCAGCACGCTGCTGTCGGCGGAGCTGGGTGAGTGGAAAAAGGCTGAAGAGACCCTCGCGCGTATCCCTGCGGGGCAACGTACCGCTGACATGAACGAGCTGGGTATCGATATCGCGCTGCACAAGCAGACCGTCATCGCCATCGAGACCGCCCGCCGTGGCCAACGCCCGGAAGCCCTCGCGCTGCTGGGTCGCAGTGAAGCCATGACCCGGCAGAAGCCTGAGCGCCTGGCGGTGCTGGCGGCCGCTTATGTGGAAGTCGGCGCGACGCAGCAGGGCCTGGATATCATGCAGAAGGTTCTGGATAACAATCCGAACCCGACTGTCGACCAGAAACTGCTGTACGCCAACGTGCTGCTCAAGGCCAACCACTACACCGAGGCGGGCGACATCCTGCGTGAAGTGCAGGGCAAGCCGCTGAGTGAAACCGGTCGCCAGCGTTACGACGATTTGATCTACCTGTACCGGGTCAAACAGGCTGATGCGCTGCGTGAGAAAAACGACCTGGTCGCGGCCTACGACATGCTGTCGCCGGCCCTTGCCCAGCGTCCCAACGACGCTATGGCGGTAGGTGCCCTGGCGCGGATGTACGCGGCCAGCGGCAACAGCAAAAAGGCCATGGAGCTTTATGCGCCGCTGATTCAGCAGAACCCGAACAACGCTCGCCTGCAACTGGGCCTGGCGGATATCGCCTTGCAGGGCCGTGATCGTGGCCTGGCGGAAAGCGCCAGTGAAAAGGCGCTGTCCCTGGAACCGGGCAACCCCGAGATCCTCACCTCGGCTGCGCGCATCTATCAGGGGCTGGGCAAGAACAACGAAGCCGCTGCACTGCTGCGCAAGGCGTTGGCGATTGAGAACAGCCAGAAGAGCCAGACGCAATTGGCTCAGGCCGGCTCCCAGGGCGTGCCTTACAACCCCTTCGTCGGCTTGCCGGGCCAGCGTCGCCAGGTCACCGACCTGACCGTTGCGGGCGCCGTGCCGCCGCCGATTGATGCACCGACCAATGTCGTGCCGGACAATGCCCTGGCAGCCTCCGCGCGTCCGGCGTCGAACAACTGGAACGAGCCGTTCGAGCCACCGTCGAGCATTGCTGCACTCGACACCGCCAACCTCAGCCCGGCACGTCGTGCGCTGGATACGATCCTGCGGGATCGCACCGGTTACCTGGTGCAGGGCTTGAGCGTTCGCAGCAACAATGGCGAAAGCGGCTTGAGCAAAATCACTGACGTCGAGGCGCCGTTTGAAGCGCGGATGCCGGTGGGGGATCTGAACGTTGCGCTGCGCGTGACGCCGGTGCATGTGAGTTCCGGCAGCGTGAAGAGCGACTCTGCCACACGCTTTGGCGGTGGCACGGCCAACCCGGCGGGCTCCCAGAGCGACACGGGCGTTGGTCTGGCCGTTGCCGTGGAGAACCCGGATGAAGGCCTCAAGGCCGACATCGGTGTGAGCCCGCTGGGCTTTCTGTACGACACCATCGTCGGTGGCGCCAGCGTCTCGCGGCCGTTCTCCCAGGGCTCCAACTTCCGTTACGGGGTCAACGTTTCGCGGCGCCCGGTCACCGACAGTGTGACCTCCTTTGCCGGTTCCGAAGACAAGCGTACCGGCGAGAAATGGGGCGGCGTGACCGCCAACGGCGGGCGTGGCGACCTGAGCTACGACAACCAGAAGCTCGGTGTGTATGGCTACGCCTCGTTGCACGAGCTGTTGGGCAACAACGTCGAAGACAACACCCGGCTGGAACTGGGCAGCGGCATCTACTGGTACCTGCGCAACACCCCGACCGACACCCTGACCCTCGGCATCAGCGGTTCGGTCATGGGCTTCAAGGAAAACCAGGGTTACTACACCTACGGCCAGGGCGGTTACTTCAGCCCGCAGCGCTTCTTCTCCCTGGGTGTGCCGGTGCGCTGGGCGCAGAGTTTTGATCGGTTCAGCTACCAGATAAAAAGTTCGGTGGGCATCCAGCATATCGAGCAAGATGCGGTCGATTATTTCCCGGGGCATGACCAGCTCCAGAGTGACCGGGGCGATCCGAAATACGCCAAGGACAGCAAGACCGGCATCGGCTACAGCTTCAATGCCGCCGCCGAGTACCGCCTCAGCTCGCGCTTTTACCTGGGTGGCGAAGTCGGTCTCGACAACGCCCAGGACTATCGCCAGTACGTCGGTAACGCCTACCTGCGCTACTTGTTTGAAGACCTGAGCGGGCCTATGCCCTTGCCGGTCAGTCCGTACCGTTCCCCTTATTCGAATTGATTTGATAGGAGTCATCCATGCCTGTTTCCGCTTCTGCTATTGCCGGCCTGACCCTGCTGGTATTGGGCGAAAGTCACATGAGCTTTCCTGATTCACTGCTCAACCCGCTGCAGGACAACCTCACCGCCCAGGGCGCCAAGGTTCACTCCATCGGCGCGTGCGGCGCCGGTGCAGCCGACTGGATCGTGCCGAAGAAAGTCGAGTGCGGTGCCGAGCGCCTGCCGGTTGGCAAGGCCGAGATTTTCGGCAAGAACGCCATGAGCACCACCCCGATCAAAGACCTGATCGCCAAGGACAAGCCGGACCTGGTGGTGATCATCATCGCCGACACCATGGCCTCGTACCCGGAGCCGCAGTTCCCGAAAGTCTGGGCCTGGAAAAGCGTGACTTCCCTGACCAAGGCCATCACCGAAACCGGCACCAAGTGCGTGTGGGTCGGGCCGGCGTGGGGCAAGGTCGGTTCGCAGTACAAGAAGGATGATGCGCGCACCAAGGTGATGTCGCAGTTCCTCGCCACCAACGTGGCGCCGTGCACCTACGTCGACTCGCTGACCTTCTCCAAGCCGGGCCAGTGGATCACCACCGACGGCCAGCATTTCACCATCGACGGCTACCAGAAGTGGGCCAAGGCGATCGGCGACTCCCTGGCGAAGTTGCCACCGGCCGCCGTGGGCAAAGGAGCGCAATAATGAAACGGATCACCCTGGGCCTGGCGACCTTGCTCGCCAGCGTCAGCGCCTACAGCGCCGACATCCCGCTTTACCCCACCGGCCCGGAGAAGGATTCGGCCTTCCTGCGCCTGGCCAACGGCACCGACGGCGAGCTGAAATTGCTGCCCCAGGGTTCCAAGGCCAGCCTGGTGTTGGGTGGCGACAAACTGGTGTCTGACTACCTGCCGGTGTCGGGCGGCCAGACCCCGATCAAGGGTGTGTTGAGCCAGGGCGGCAAGGATTCCGAGCTGGCCGTGACCGTCGCGCCGGGCGAGTTCGCCACCGTAGTGGCCGTGCCGGACGCCAAGGGCGGCACGCGCCAGTTGGTGATACACGAACAGCCGGATGACTTCAACGCACTGAAGGCCTCGCTGGCCTTTATCAACGCCGACGCCGCCTGCGCCGACGCGAGCCTGGAAGCCGTGGCGCAAAAAGCCGAGCTGTTCAAGAAGGTCGCCGAAGGCTCGATTTCGCGCCGCATGATCAACCCGGTGGAACTGTCGGTGCAGCTCAAGTGCGCCAACGCGCCGGTGGGCCAGCCGCTGACCTTCACCCTCAAGGCCGGCGAACGCTACAGCGTGCTCGCACTGCCATCGGCCGCCGGTTCGAGGTTGCTGTTTACCTCCGACACGCTCGCTAACTGATCGGGCCCGACACCACCATGGTCTTTGCCTCACTGGAATTCCTCACGCTGTTCCTGCCGGCCTTCCTGTTGATTTATGCGCTGGCCCGTCTGGGCTGGCGCAACGTCATCCTGTTGATCGGCAGCTGGCTGTTCTACGGCTGGTTGAGCCCGCTGTTCCTGTTCCTGCACATGGTGTTGACCGTGGTGGCGTGGGTCGGCGGTTTGCTGGTGGACCGTTCCCGTGAAGACGGCAAGGGCCGGGTGCGGCTGTTGATCGCATTGATCGTGTTCAACACCGCGGTGCTGTGTTGGTACAAGTACGCCAACATCGTCGCGGGCACCGTGAGTGAGGTAATCACCTGGTACGGCGCGATGCCGCTGGATTGGCAGCGCGTGGCGTTGCCGGCCGGGTTGTCGTTCATTGTGCTGCAGGCGATTTCGTACCTGGTGGATGTGCATCGGCACACCGTGCCGGTGGAGCGCAGCTTCATCAATTACGCGACCTATATCTCGATGTTCGGCCACTCGATTGCGGGCCCGATCATTCGTTATGACTGGGTGCGGCGCGAGCTGAACCAGCGTTATTTCAACTGGCCGAATTTCAGCCTTGGCGCCCGGCGTTTCATGATCGGCATGGGCATGAAAGTGCTGGTGGCCGATACCTTGTCGCCGCTGGTGGACATCGCCTTCCACCTGGAAAACCCGAGCCTGGTGGATGCCTGGATCGGCTGCCTGGCGTACTCGTTGCAACTGTTTTTCGACTTCGCCGGCTACAGTGCCATGGCCATCGGCCTGGGCCTGATGCTGGGCTTCCACTTCCCGGAAAACTTCAACCGGCCGTACCTCGCCAGCAGCATCCAGGACTTCTGGCGGCGCTGGCATTTGTCGTTGTCCAGCTGGCTGCGGGACTACCTGTACATCGCCCTCGGCGGTAATCGCGATGGCGTGTGGCGCACCTACCGCAACCTGTTCCTGACCATGGCGATTGCCGGGTTGTGGCATGGCGGCGACAGTTGGAACTACCTGTTGTGGGGTTCGGCCCACGGTATCGCGTTGTGCATTGACCGGGCGTGGTCGCGCTCGAGCCTGCCGAGCATTCCGCCGGTGCTGTCGCACATCTTGACGCTGCTGTTTGTGTGCCTGGCCTGGACGCTGTTCCGCGCACCGGACTTCCATTCGGCACTGACCATGTACGCCGGCCAATTCGGCATGCATGGCATGGCCTTGGGTGATGCGTTGGCCGTGGCCATGCGCCCGGCTCATGGCATGGCCGCGTTGCTCGGTTTGGTGTGCATCATCGCGCCGATCTGGCAGACCCGCTGCGAGCAGCGTTTTGGTACGAAGCCCTGGTTTGTGGTGGCCGCATCCCTGTGGCCGGTGGCCGGGTTTGTGTTGTCGTTCGCGCTGATTGCCAGCCGCGATGCCGTGCCGTTTCTGTACTTTCAGTTCTAAGGAAGCCTGACGATGCCCGCCCCTACCGCGCCGACCCCACCGAGTGAATTGGCCGTCCGCACCAGCCCCCTGGCGGGCTGGGTGTTGGTGCCTTTCCTGGCGGCGGGGCTGTTGTCTTGCGTTTGGCTGATGGTCAAGGGGCCGGTGAGTTTCCTGCCGCCCAAGGTCGACAGCGACATGCTGCTGCACGGTGAAGTGACCCATCGGTTTGCCAAGGAGCTGTCCAAGGCACCGATGGCCATCGAAGCGGCAAACCTGGAGCGCGGCGCCAGTTGGCTGGCGTTCGGCGACACTGGGCCGCGGGTGCGCCAGGGGTGCCCGGGCTGGCTGTTTATCAGCGATGAACTGAAGCTCAACCGCCACGCCGAAGACAATGCGCGCACCAAGGCCGACGCGGTGATCGACCTGAAAAAGCAACTAGGCCAGCGCGGTATTGATCTGCAAGTGATGGTGGTGCCGGATAAAACCCGCATCGCCGCTGCCCAGCGTTGCGGCTTGTATCGTCCGGCCGTGCTGGATGGCCGGATCCAGCAATGGAGCACGCTGTTGCAAGCGGCGGGCGTTGAAGTGCTGGATTTGACCGACACCCTGAAACCCCTCGGCCCGGACGCCTACCTGCGTACCGACACGCACTGGAGCGAAATCGGCTCGAATGCCGGCGCCCGCGCCGTGGCCCTGCGCATCCAGCAGCGCGGTATCCAGGCCACGCCGGAGCAAGCCTTCGACATTACCCAGGCACCGCTCGCACCGCGACCGGGTGACCTGGTGCGCCTGGCCGGTCTCGATTGGTTGCCGCCGAAGTTACAGCCGGTGGGCGAGCAGGTTGCGGCCAGCACCGCGCATGAGAATGGCCCGGCGGCGTCGAGTAACCCTGACGATTTGTTTGGTGACGCCGGCCTGCCGAACGTGGCGCTGATCGGTACCTCGTTTTCGCGAAATTCGAATTTCGTGGGTTTCCTGCAAAAAGCCCTGAACGCTCCGGTGGGTAACTTCAGCAAGGACGGCGGCGAATTTTCAGGCGCCGCCAAGGCTTATTTCGACAGCCCGGCGTTCAAGCAGACGCCGCCCAAGCTGCTGATCTGGGAGATCCCGGAGCGGGATTTGCAAACACCTTACGACCCGATAAAGATTAGTCAGTAAATTGACCATTTACCGCTCGTCTTAAAGATTTCTTCAGAAACACCAAAATAATGACACTTTCATTCCTTTGTCACAGAATGCGTACACAAAGGCGCCCACAAAAAGACCTGCGGTAAGCATCAGTACAGCTGACCTTTCACGTCTTTAAGATGCGTCGTGAGGGAGTGTTGGCGATGAGCCGTACCGATGATCTTTTTTCGTTGTTCGATAAGACGACTGCCAGTGATGTTCAAGGGATGGATTCGATGCTGCAGTTCTTCGAAGACATGCCGGTCGACGACAGTGCCAGCCTCAATATGGGCAGTGGCGCGTCGTTCTCCCGACATTCCCCTTGTGCCAACGAGCAGTCCCGCGAAGCCGCGAACATCCGGGCGAAGGTGGTAGCGCTGGTTTCGGTCAATGGCGGCGTCGGCCGCAGCACCCTGGCCACCGCGCTGAGCAGCGGTTTGCAGCGCCTGGGGCAGCCAGTGGTGGCGCTGGACCTGGACCCGCAAAACGCGCTCTATCACCACTTCGGCCTGGGCCACACCTTGCCCGGCATCGGGCGCACCAGCCTGCACAACGAGCGCTGGAGCCAGATCCTTCATTCAGGCTTTGCCGGTTGCCAGGTGATCACGTTTGGCGAAACCGATATCCGTCAGCAGGAAGACCTCCAGCGCTGGCTGAAACAGGAGCCGCATTGGCTGGCGCAACATTTGTCGGCCCTGGGCTTGGGTGAGCAGGACACGGTGATCATCGACACCCCGGCGGGTAATAACGTCTACCTGCATCAGGCACTGAACGTGGCCGATGTGGTGCTGGTCATCGCCCAGGCGGATGCGGCTTCCCTTGGCACCCTGGAGCAGATGGAGCAGTTGCTGGCGCCACACCTTGATGATCGGCCGGCGCTGCGTTGCCACTTCGTGATCAACCAACTCGACGAGACCTCGGGCTTCAGCCTGGACATGGTCGAGGTGTTCAGGAAGCGCCTGGGTGACAGCCTGTTGGAGGTGGTGCATCGGGATCCGGCGATCAGCGAGGCCCTGGCTTTTGGCAGCGATCCGCTGGATAACCAAGCCGCAAGCATGGCCTGTGACGATATAAACGCGCTTTGCCGCCTGCTGGTTGCCCACTGAAAAGCCCGGGTTATGCCGCTAACCTCAGATGCTTATGCACAATCGGTTGGTTCGACCTGTCATCAAACCGCAATTTTGCGGAGCGGTTCTCATCACGCTGCAACTGCCTGTTTTGCGTGCGTTTTATTTTGTGAACAAAAAATGACCAGTCAGCATTTTGCCCCGCGAAGCTTGCCGGCAGGGCCTCTGCCAGAATTCCATCAACAGAGTTATCCACAGGGCACGCTGCGACAAAATGCCCTTTAATTGCGCTCGGCGAGCAGCATCAGGTTGCGCGGGGTGAGCGGTGTTTCGCAGAAGCTGCCGACTTGAACCCTGTAACCGTTTTCTTCGAGAAACAATGCCCGGTCCAGTACCAGCCACATTTCCAGCGGGCGCCGAAACAGACCACGCACTAATTCCAGGTTTCGCACCTGTGCCAAGCGCTGCCAGCCTTGGGCCTCCAGTGCCGACCAATGCTGTTCCCCTGTGGATAATCCCTTGAGGGCCGCCAGTTCGCGGCAGTAGTCGGCGAACGGCTTGGCCAGCCAACTCGCGGGCAGGGACGGAGTGGGCAGGTAAGCATCGCTCCCGCGCAGTTGCCGCTGCAGAACATCAAAACCCAGGCGCCTGGCCATCGACGTATCGCGCTGCTGACGCACCCGCGCGCCTGCGGTAACGGTTTCGCTCAGCGGCAGGCCGAGGTCTTCCACCGATAAATGCAGTGACGACGCCTGGGCGGCAATCGACAGCGGCGGGTACTGCTCGGCGCGGATGCGGTTGTAGCAGCAGGGCGCCACGGCCAACTGCTGGCAGCCGGCGGCGCTGGCCAGCTGGAGCAGGCGCACATGCAGGTCGCCGCAGGCGTGCAGTGCCACCGGGGTTTGGTCGCGGCTGATCTGTACGTCGGCCATCACGTCTTGCAGGCGATGGGTGATGGGCAATTGATGGTGTTCGCTGAGGGCTTGCCCTGAGGCGATGAGGGCCGGGTCGTATTCCAGGCAGGTCAGTTGCTGCCCGGGTTGCAACAGGCGGCGGCCGAGGTGGCCCTTGCCGGCACACCAGTCGAGCCAGTGTTCGGGGGGGTGGCGAAATTGCAGTGCGGCGCCGAAGGCTTCGATCTGCTGCCATTTGCGGCCGGGTACATCGACGTTCAGGCGATGGCGGGCGGCGGGTAGCGGGCGGGATGGTAAGTTATCCACAGCGCTGAGATTCAGCGACTGCATGGCCAGCTCAGGGAAAGGCGCAGGCGCCGGCAAGTGGTGAGGCTGGTTATGGCTGCTTTCCGCTTCGGCCAGCGAGCGCTGGCGCAGACAATGGGCCAGTTCGGGATGCTGGGTTTCCCACGGCAATTGCAGATGGGTAAAGGGCCTTGGTCGCCACAACCCTTGATGTTCGGTGAGGAACGTATCCAGCGCCTGGAAGCGGGCGAGCAGGTGCTCACCTGTCAACAAGGCGTCAGCGGCCCTGGCAGGCATCGACCCGCAACCAGCGCTCCAGCAGCTTGAAGAAGCGCACCAGGACGTAGGACATCAGCAGGTAGAACAAGCCGGCAGCGAAGAAGATCTCCACCGGCAGGTAGGTGCGGGCAATGATCGTGCGGGCCATGCCGGTCAGTTCCAGCAGGGTCACGGTACTGGCCAGGGCGCTGGCCTTGAGCATCAGGATCACTTCGTTGCTGTAGGCCGGCAGGCCGATGCGCGCGGCACGCGGCAGGATGATGTAGAACAGCGCCTTGGGCCTGGACATGCCCAGCGCCCGCGCGGCTTCGATTTCACCCGGCGGGATGGCCTGGATCGCGCCACGCAGGATCTCGGCGATATAGGCGGCGGTGTGCAGGGTCATGGTGGCGGTGGCGCACCAGAACGGGTCCCGCAGGTACGGCCACATGAAGCTTTCACGCACGGCGTCGAACTGTGCCAGGCCGTAGTACACCAGGAACAGCTGCACCAGCAGCGGCGTGCCGCGGAAGAAGAAAATGTAGCAGTAGGGCAGGGTGCGCACGTACCACAGGCGTGACGAGCGGGCGATGCCCAGCGGGATTGCCAGCAGCAGGCCGGCGATCACGGCGATGGCCACCAGCTCCAGGGTCAGGGTTGCGCCCTGGGCCAGTTTCGGCAGCCATTTGATGATCACGGCCCAGTTCAGGCCCAGGTCGAAATGCGACAGCCAGCTGTAGTCGCCACTCATTGCGTGCTCCTCGCAAAGCCGCGCGCGGCACGTTTTTCCAGGAAGTGCATGCCGGTCATCGCCAGGACAGTGAGGCCCAGGTACATGAAGGCCGCGACCATAAAGAAGGTGAAGGGCTGCTTGGTGACGGTCACGCCGATCTGCGCGTGGCGCATGATTTCTTCCAGGCCGATCACCGAGACCAGCGCGGTGTCCTTCATCAGAATCATGAACAGGTTGCCCAGGCCCGGCAGCGCGATGCGCCACATCTGCGGCATGATCAAGCGGGTGAAGATCCGGACCTTCGACAAGCCCAGTGCGACACCGGCTTCACGGTGGCCCTTGGGAATGGCCAGGATCGCGCCGCGGAAGACTTCCGTGGCGTAGGCGCCAAAGCACAGGCCCAGGGCGATCACCCCAGCGGCGAAAGCGCTGAGGGAAAGGTCGGGGTTGCCGAAAAACTCCCCGAGGGAGCGCATCAGGTTGACCGTGCCGAAGTAGATCAGCAGGACCCACAGCAGTTCCGGGATGCCGCGAACCAGGGTGGAGTAGCTGCCGCCAAGCCATTGCAGCGGCTTGTACGGGGAAGTCTTGGCCAGGGCGCCGGCCAGCCCGAGCACCAGCCCGAGGCACAGGGCGGTGAGCGCCAGCTTGACGGTCATCAGCGCGCCGGCGGCGAGCGCCGGGCCGAATCCGTAGAGGTCGAAATTCATGGTTTAGTCGTTTCGCAAGGCAAAGCTCAGGACCGGCGCACTCAAGCGAGCACGCCGGGCAGGCCATTCAGGATCACTCGATACTGAAAGGGAAGTACTTGTCGTTGATCTTCTTGTAGGTGCCGTCGGCCTTGATTTCAGCCAGGGCTTTGTTCAAGCGCTCGCGCAGCGGGTCGCCTTTGCGTACGGCGATACCGATCTTGTCGCTCTCGACCACCGGGTCGCCCTTGAATTCGTAGGCGGAGCCGTCTTTGCTTTTCAGCCACTCGTACTGCACGTACTTGTCGGCGAGCATCCCGTCCAGGCGGCCGGAAGTCAGGTCGAGGTAGGCGTTTTCCTGGGTGTCGTAGAGCTTGGCGGTGGTGTCCGGCAGCTTGTCTTCCAGGTAGGTACCGGCCAGCGTTGCGCGCTGTGCACCGATGATCTTGCCCTTCAGGTAGTCCGCGTCGGTCTTGAAGTCTTTGTTGGCTTTGGGCGCGATGAACTGCAGCTTGTTGGAGTAGTACGGGTCGGTGAAGTCGACTGCCTGCTTGCGTTCATCGGTGATGGACAGCGAGGAGACCAGGAAGTCGAACTTCTTGGCATTCAGGGCCGGGATGATGCCGTCCCAG
>Ga0153921_1000142_pt1 | contig 54311 bp, 57 predicted proteins | sample TSNJ005MetaG_FD_104691 | JGI IMG/M metagenome (GOLD analysis project Ga0153921, IMG submission 104691) | Attine ant fungus gardens microbial communities from New Jersey, USA - TSNJ005 MetaG | ecosystem: Host-associated > Fungi > Mycelium > Unclassified | place: USA: New Jersey, Brendon T. Byrne... | reverse complement strand
TTCAACTAAATAATGTCTAGTGATGATGGCAAAGAGGTCACACCCGTTCCCATACCGAACACGGAAGTTAAGCTCTTTAGCGCCGATGGTAGTTGGGGGCTTCCCCCTGTGAGAGTAGGACGTTGCTAGGCACAAGAAAAAGACTGAAGAGATTTCTTCAGTCTTTTTTATTTTCGATTCGCATAGTAATATATTCAGTGTTCAGAGAATAGTAGTTAAATTCGGGGGGCTACACTGAAATTGTTGAAATTTGAAGCATATATTAATATGCAGTAGATAATTGGAAACGCATTTGATAGGATAGCCGTTTCTAATTTCAGTCTACCAAAGACGTTCCGTAAAGAAGCTTGCCTTTGTTACGATAATAAAAGGATTCTTTGTCAAAACTCTTCTAGGCTATTCTATTTTATAGGATAGCTTTTTTATCCCGCCCAATTCCCGTATAATTAAAGAATAATAAACGAAAAAAGGGTGTCTTGTTTTGCAAAAGAAAAAGCCAATTGTAGAAGGGTTAGAGCGTTTTCGACAACAACAAAATATATCCTTTCATGTGCCAGGACATAAGCATGGAGAATTATCAAATTTACCACAAGCTTTTAAAGATGTGATGCGCTATGATGTGACTGAATTAACCGGACTTGATGACTTGCATTATCCGGAAGAAATGATTTTAGAGGCAGAAAGTTTACTGGCGGATACATACGGTGTGATGAAAAGCTTTTTTTTAGTAGGTGGCTCTACGGTAGGAAATTTGGCAATGATTTATGCTACATGTAATCGCGGCGATACAATTATCGTACAACGCAATGCGCACAAATCTATTTTTCACGCAATTGAACTAGTTGGAGCGAAAGCGGTATATGTATCTCCCCAGTGGGATGAACGAACATTAACAGCAACACATGTCTCCTATGACGATTTAACACAGGCGGTAGATTGTTATCCAGAGGCTAAGGCTGTTGTTTTAACGTATCCGACATATTACGGTATGTCATCGAAAGATATAGCACGGCAAGTAGCGTATTGTCATGAAAAGAACATACCTATTTTGGTAGATGAGGCTCATGGTGCACATTTTAGCGCCTGCTCATTATTTCAGCCGTCTGCATTGACATTTGGTGCAGATGTGGTTGTACAGTCCGCACACAAAACATTGCCTGCTATGACCATGGCTTCATTTATGCATGTAAACTCAAAATTAGTGAACGTTGAGCGTATCCATCATTATTTGCGCATGTTGCAATCCAGCAGTCCTTCATATATATTGTTAGCTTCTTTAGATGATGCACGCTATTATATACAGACATATATGGAGAGTGATGGTGCATATATAATAGAGAAAAAAAATCAATGGGCTGAAGCATTGCGTGCGATTGGCTCACTGGAAGTTATTGAAGTAGATGATCCAATCAAGTTATTGCTACGAGTAGACGGTTACAGTGGTTATCAATTACAAGAGGCATTAGAAGCTAAGCGTGTTTATGTAGAGCTTGCAGATGCACATCAAGTTTTACTTGTGTTGCCACTTTTAAAGCAAGGCTATAGTTACCCGTTTGCAGATATACGCGTTCGTATTAAAGAAGCTGTTACAGCATTATTAAATACCGAAAAAGCAGCAATAGAAGCTGTTTCGCAAAACGCATACAATTTTGTAGCCATTACAGAACCAATGTATTCGTTTGATGAAATAGCAACTATGGAGAAGGAATGGCTACCCTATATGCGAACAATGGGACGTACGGCTGCAAGTATGATTATTCCTTACCCACCTGGTATACCATTGCTTGTTCCAGGTGAAAAAATTACAGTGGCTAAACTTAGTCAACTAGAGGAATTACTGGCAACTGGTGCAACGTTCCAAGGAAATCACCGGTTAGAAGAAAAAATGATTGAGGTCATTAAATAGTTGGAGGCAATAACAGCATGAATTGCAATTTATTTATTACATTCGAAGGTCCAGAAGGTGCCGGTAAAACAACGGTTATTAAAGAAATCGCTGAACGATTAGCACAACAAAATATAGATGTATTAGCTACGAGAGAACCTGGCGGCATTGAAATTGCGGAAAAAATTCGCACAATCATTTTAAATCCGGCACACACAGCTATGGATGAACGTACGGAAGCATTATTATATGCAGCAGCAAGAAGTCAGCATTACTTTGAAAAAGTGCGACCTGCTTTAGATGCAGGGAAAATGGTCATTTGTGATCGATTTATCGATTCATCATTAGCTTACCAAGGCCATGCGCGTGGCATTGGGGTAGACGAGGTACTTTCCATAAATGAATTTGCCATAGGAAAAAAACTACCTGACCTAACAATCTTATTTGATATTTCACCAGAGGTTGGATTAGCACGTATTCACGCCCATGGGGACCGAGAAGTGAACCGTCTCGATGTAGAAAGTTTAGCATTTCATCAAAAGGTACGTGAAGGATATTTACAATTAGTAACACGATATCCAGAGCGTATAAATGTCATCAATGCAGACCAAAGTATTGAGCGTGTAGTTGAAGATGTATGGGCAGTATTATGTGAAGCAATACAGTAAAAACATGAAGTTGGCTACCATATTGTGATATAATGGTAACATCCAATGACAGATGAACTGTCTTGGAGAGAAAAAACTTTTCCTTATAGGTGCAAAGAAGAATAGTACTTGCCTAACGATCATCGGTTACGATAACCTAAGTTAGAAAGCAAGATGTTTAAAGCAGTGAATTTTACTGAGGCAATTCATACTTATTTGACATTTGAATGGATGGTTTGATTACTGTTTTCAATAAATTCTATCAAGGCCAATTATATAAAAGGGGTGAGTGCGAATGAAGTTAGTTGTAGCTGTGGTACAAGATCAGGATAGTAGCCGCTTATCAAATGCTTTAACGAAAAATCAGTTTCGCGCAACAAAATTAGCGAGTACAGGGGGTTTTTTACGCTCTGGTAATACGACGTTTCTAATTGGAACAGAAGACTCTCTTATACCCAAAGTTTTAGATATTATCCGTGATAATTGTCGTGCGCGTGAACAATTAGTTGCACCTGTTTCGCCATTAGGTGGTAATGCAGATTCCTATATACCATATCCTGTGGAGGTAGAGGTAGGAGGCGCTACTGTATTTGTTTTACCGATTGAACAATTTCACCATTTTTAATGGTCGTTAATAAATAATGGCATCATAGTAAAAATCGCTATGTTGTACAGGAAGATTTGCCAAGCAGGCAGTGCAAATTCGCAAAGAATGAATTTGAGTAAGAAAGCAATTGGGAGGCGAAAGCAGCTTGAAGATCAATCAAGATATACGGGTCGGGTTAAATACTAATCGTACTGAGCCTCTACAAAATAATAATCAAAACAACCGATTTGGTGATATGGTCGTAAAGCAAGGTTCTAAATTGCAAACCGAACAATTAACACGATTGTTGGGGGATATTTCTACTGCTGGTGACCGTGTTGCAAGATCCCGTAATTTGCGAGAGCTTGCGCGTTTTAAAATGCTTGTGAAGCGTTTTTTACAGGAAACTGTAGAACATGGCATGGAATTAAAACAATCACATACATGGAATCGCTTTGGCGAAGGAAGACGTTTAAAAATTATTGAAACAATTGATTCACGTCTTGTTGAGCTTGCGCAAGATATTTTAGATGAAGAAAAGGAAGCGATTGACCTTCTCGATAAAATTGGAGAGATAAAAGGTCTTTTAATTAATTTATATATGTAAAACCCGTGTCTTGTTCACTTGTAGGCGCGGGCTTTTTTCAAATTTGTTCAGTAGGGTTTTAACTATTAAAATGGGTGGAATGTATTTCTACTAAAAATAAAATTACAAGCACAAGTCCAGAAGGCTTTATTGATATAGGAAGGAATTTAATAAAAAATGGCGAAGAATGTTGAAGAGCTTTTCACACTACAGCCAGTCGTAATGAAGCAGCTTCAAACGATTTTTGACAAAAATAGATTAGCCCATGCATACATTTTTGATGGCGAAAAAGGAACAGGGAAAGTGGATATTATGCATTATTTTGTAAAATTAATGCTATGTGAGCAACCACACGAAAATGTTCCATGTGAAACATGTCGAAATTGCAGACGTGTTGATTCGGGAAATCATCCGAATATTCATCAAATTCATCCGGAGGGTCAATTTATAAAAATTGATCAAATACGGGAACTAATCGCTGAAATGAAAATGATGGGTGTTGAGCAAGGACGTAAAATTTATGTACTTCATCATGCAGACCGTCTTAATATAGCTTCTGCCAACATGTTATTAAAGTTTTTAGAGGAACCGGATGGGGAAGTGACAGCTATTTTGTTAACAGAGCAAATGCAATCGATATTGCCTACAATTCGTTCGCGCTGTCAGCATATTAAATTTCAAAAATTGCCTAGACAAGTATTGTTAAAGCATTTGCAAGAAAATGATATTCCTCATTCTATGGCTTCGACGGTTAGCATGATGACGAACGAGCTCGAAACAGCTATTTTTTTAGCAAAAGATGAGCAGTTTGCACAGGCTCGAAAAACAGTGTTAAAATTAGTAGAGGCAATACGCCAAAATGTACACGAAGCGATGATTGTTGTACATGAGGAATGGTTGCCTTTGTTTAAGGAAAAAAGCGAAATGGAGCAAGCATTGGATTTACTACTATTTGCTTACCGTGATATAGTGTCAATAAAAGCTAATCCCGAAGCAGCTTGTACTTATCCAGACATGTTACAGACTTTTAAAGAAGCTGCGTTACATTCGACTTTCGAACGCCTATCTAGTCAAATGGAGTCCATTTTACAGGCGCGCGCATCTTTACAACGTAACATGAATAGGACGTTAATGATGGAGCAGCTAATGCTAAATCTGCAGGAGGGATATACATTTGTATAATGTAGTAGGAATCCGCTTTAAAAAAGCGGGTAAAATATATTATTTTGATCCAGCATCATTTCTACTAGAGGACAGTCAATATGTCATTGTAGAGACAGCTCGCGGTATAGAATATGGTAAAGTAGTTGTCCCTCAAAAAGTAGTAGGAGAAAATGATGTCGTATTACCACTTAAACAAGTACTACGACCAGCGGATGAACGTGATCGTATTCAAGTTGAAGAAAATGCAGTGGAATCAAAGCGGGCATTTGAACTTGCAAGTGCAAAAATCATCGAACACAAACTAGAGATGAAACTTGTTGATGTTGAATATACATTTGATCGTAATAAAATTATCTTTTATTTTACAGCAGAAGGACGAGTTGATTTCAGGGATTTAGTAAAAGATTTAGCCTCTGTTTTTAGAACGCGAATCGAGCTACGCCAAATTGGTGTACGCGATGAAGCTAAATTATTAGGTGGAATCGGTCCATGTGGTCGTATGCTATGCTGTTCAACATTTTTAGGTGATTTCGATCCGGTGTCTATTAAAATGGCAAAAGATCAGAATTTATCTTTAAACCCTTCAAAAATTTCAGGGTTATGTGGTCGTTTAATGTGCTGCTTGAAGTATGAAAACGATGAATATGAAGAAGCAAAAGAAGGTATGCCAGATGTTGGTGAAATGACAATGACACCAGATGGTCGTGGTAAAGTTGTAGGTTTAAATGTGCTGGAAAGAATCATTCAAGTATATTTACAAGAGCAGGAACGCACGGTTGAGTATACTCTAGAAGAACTGCTAGCATGCGAAAAAAATCTTATATAAGATAGAGAATTTAACGAGGTGGCTTGGGTGAAGGACCGTAATTTCTTAGATACCGTTATGGAGTTCGAACAACAGCTCGAAGCAATGCAGGAGCAATTTGGTGCATTGAAGCAATTTGTAGCGTTAATGATGGAAGAACATAAGGCACTCGAAACAGAAAATCATCACCTTCGTACACGTCTAGAAGAACTACTTTCTAAAGAGAACACCGTACAGGCTGCAGACGAGAAGAAAGAGATTCCAGTAGATATTGGCGAGGGATATGATAACTTAGCGCGTCTATACCAAGAGGGCTTCCACGTTTGTCATGTTCACTTTGGGAGCTCACGTAAAGGTGAAGACTGTCTGTTCTGTCTATCATTTTTAAATAAGCAAAATGTGTAATAGAAGACTGATTCCCGCTTCGGTGGTGTCAGTCTTTTGTTTTGTATAGTAGGAGGAAGGTTCATGGAAAATCGGTTAAAGGATGATGAAAGGCTAGATTATTTGTTAGCAGAGGATTTACGAATTATCCAAAGCCCATCTGTCTTTTCTTTTTCATTGGATGCAGTGTTACTTTCAAAATTTGTAAATGTTCCATATTATAAAGGGAAAATTGTTGATTTATGTTCGGGTAACGGTGTCATTCCATTATTTTTAAGTGCCAGAACGAAAGGGCATATTACAGGTGTAGAATTACAACCACGATTATTTGATATGGCACAGCGCAGTATTCGTTATAATAACCTAGAAGAACAAATTGCAATGGTGCTTGGGGATGTAAAAGAAATCCCTACACAATTAGGGATTGAAAAATATGATGTGGTAACTTGTAATCCACCCTATTTTTTAGCACATGAAGCAAGTGATAAAAACTTAAGTGAACATCATGCCATTGCACGTCATGAACTACATTTAACACTTGATGAGGCAGTACAATCTGCAAGTAAATTATTAAAGCAAGGTGGTAAAGCAGCATTTGTTCATCGTCCTGGTCGCTTATTAGATATTGTTACAGCGATGAGAGCAAATCGACTAGAACCAAAGCGGATGCAACTGATTTATCCGAAAGAAGGGAAGGAAGCCAATACTTTATTAATAGAAGGAATAAAGGATGGTAAACCGGATTTGAAAATATTACCCCCACTTTATGTTTATGATGCAAACAATGAATATACAGCAGAAGTGAGAGAAATGCTTTATGGAAAAAACCAATAGCCATTTCTTTTATGTATTAGAATGTGCGGACAAGTCGTACTACGCAGGTTATACAAATAATGTAGAAAAGCGAGTGGCTGCACATAATGCAGGTAAAGGGGCTAAATATACAAAGGCAAGAGGACCGGTGGAATGTATTTATGTCGAGGCTTTCGACACAAAACAAGAAGCGATGCGGGCAGAATATGCTTTTAAGCAGTTAACACGGACGCAAAAAACGAAATATATAGGGAGGGATAAATCGTGAAATCACAAAAAAGTACGATGCACGATCATCAAGGCTGCTTATATCTTGTAGCAACGCCAATTGGAAATTTAGAAGATATGAGCGTACGTGCACTACGTCTTTTAAAGGAAGCGGACGTAATCGCTGCTGAAGATACACGTAATACAAAGAAGCTTTGTAACTATTTTGAAATTGAAACACCTCTTGTGAGTTATCATGAACATAATATAGATGCTGGGGGAGAGAAGCTATTAGGCTTTTTACGCCAAGGGAAAACAGTCGCATTGGTAAGTGATGCTGGTCTACCTTGCATTTCAGATCCTGGAGCGGATATCGTTGTTAAAGCAATAGCTGAAGGAATTGCGGTCGTACCTGTACCAGGTGCCAATGCAGCCATTTCGGCTTTAATTGCTTCTGGTTTAACACCACAGCCATTTTTCTTTTATGGTTTTTTAAACCGTGGAAAAAAAGAGAGACGTCAACAATTAGAGCAATTGAAAAAGCGACAAGAAACGATTTTATTTTACGAAGCACCCCATCGCTTAAAGGAAACGTTAAAGGATATGGAAATGATTCTTGGCAATCGTCGTATTGTGCTAGCACGTGAACTGACAAAAAAATTCGAGGAGTTCCTTCGTGGTACAGTAACTGAAGCGGTGGCATGGTCACAAACTGAAGAAATCCGAGGGGAATTTTGCATCGTTTTAGAAGGTAATCAACATGCAGAAGAAGACTTGCAAGAAGAAGCCTATTGGATAGCAATGAGCGTAGTAGAACACGTCGATTATATTATTACTGAAACAGGCATGACATCGAAGGAAGCAATAAAAGAAGTAGCAAAACTACGTCAAGTAGCGAAGCGAGATATTTATAATGCCTACCATAGTGAGTAAGCGTCAATAACAAAAGGTTGTCTCCATGGAGGCAACTTTTTTTTGATGAATTTATAGAACTTCCTGTAACTCTCTTTTTTAAAATAAAATTGATAATAATGGTAAAAAAGAGTAATCTTAATAAAAGAAGTCTGACATGGACATTATAAGGGAAGAAAGTATATTATTTTTTCATTATAAAAAGAAATTTTTATCAAATAATAAAAACACCTAAACCGCTGTATCGATTTAGGTGCTATAAAGAAATTATTTTTTTAAGCTAGATTGGATTTCATTCATTAACATTTCTGCGCCTTCTGGGCTTAAAATTAATTTGCCTCCAACTAGACGGAAGTTATCATCAGAAACTTCACCAGTTACAGCACAAGTCATATTTGGCATATATTTTTTTAAGATGATTTTATCATCGTCAACGTAGATTTCTAAAGCGTCTTTTTCAGCGATACCTAATGTACGGCGAAGTTCGATTGGAATTACCACACGACCTAATTCATCGACTTTACGAACGATACCTGTTGATTTCATAATTATTTTTCCTCCTATAAGTAAAAGTTATATTGGTGTTTCGTCAAATTTCGACATTATTTCCTTGTCTGATAGTTATCATACCAAGTAATGCCATAAACGTCAATTAATTAATACAGTAATAATCTCTGATATCTAAAAATTTTTGAGAAGAAAACTGTTATATTCATTTTTTTAAAAGGTTTTTATTATAGATTTTATTTTATAGTAAAAAAGCTTCTTATAAAATACATTAAATGGATTGGAATAATATTCGACATTTTTCGCGTTTAATAAACTTTCATTGAAACGAATTTCGTACTTCGTTAGAATAGATATTATACTGTGAAACATTGGAGGCAGTTCTCGTGAGCGAACAAAACAAAACATTCTATATAACAACCCCGATTTACTATCCAAGTGGAAAATTTCATATTGGTACTGCGTACACAACGGTGGCGTCTGATACGATAGCGCGCTATAAACGTTTACGTGGCTATGATGTACGTTTCTTAACAGGGATGGACGAGCATGGACAAAAGATTCAAGAAAAAGCTGCAGAAGCTGGCAAGCATCCTCAGGAATATGTAAATGAAATTGCAGATGCAGCGAAAAAGCTTTGGGCATTAATGGATATTTCTTATGATGATTTCATTCAAACGACAGAAGAACGTCATACGAAAACTGTCGAAAAGATTTTCCAAAAGTTTTTAGATAACGGTGATATTTATAAAGGCGAGTATGAAGGATGGTACTGTACACCATGTGAATCATTCTTTACAGAGACACAATTAGTAGACGGTAATTGTCCGGACTGTGGTCGCGCTGTTCATAAAGTGAAAGAGGAATCTTATTTCTTTAATATGAAGAAATACGCAGATCGCTTATTAGCTTATTATGAAGAAAACCCAGAGTTCATTGAACCAGAATCTCGCAAAAACGAAATGATTAATAACTTCATTAAACCAGGACTTGAAGATTTGTCAGTATCACGTACTTCATTCGACTGGGGTATTAAAGTACCTGGAGACCCAAAACACGTCATTTACGTGTGGGTAGATGCATTAACAAATTATATTACTTCATTAGGATACTTATCAGATGATGATAAGTTATTTAACAGATATTGGCCTGCAGATGTGCACGTTGTTGGAAAAGATATTGTTCGTTTCCATACAATCTATTGGCCAATCTTCTTAATGGCTCTTGATTTACCATTACCTAAAAAAGTTTTCGCACATGGATTTATCATGATGAAGGACGGTAAAATGTCTAAATCAAAAGGAAATGTTGTTTATCCTGAAATGCTAATCGAGCGTTATGGATTAGATGCAACGCGTTACTTCCTATTAAGAGAGCTTCCATTTGGCTCTGACGGTGTATTTTCACCTGAGTCATTTGTTGAACGTACAAATTTCGACTTAGCGAATGATTTAGGCAATTTATTAAACCGTACAATTTCCATGATTAACAAATATTTTGACGGTCATATTCCTACAGAAAATCTTCAATCGACAGAATTTGATGAAGCATTAAAAGCGCATGCAGAATCGGTTCGTATTAAATATGAAGAAAGTATGGAAAAAATGCAATTTAGTGTCGTGTTAGCTGACCTTTGGACACTAGTATCACGCACAAATAAATACATTGATGAAACACAACCATGGGTTCTTGCAAAAGATGAAGCGGATAAGCCAAAATTAGGGGCTGTTATGCGAAATTTGGCAGAGAGCTTACATCATATTGCAGTCATGTTACAACCATTTATGACATCAACACCGACACGCATTATGCAGCAATTGGGTCTAGATGACAAATTATTAGCATGGGAAACAATTGAAACATTCGGTAATACTATTCCAGCAAACATTAAAGTGGTAGAAAAAGGGACACCAATTTTCCCACGTTTAGATAGCGAAATTGAAATTACTTACATCCGTGAAGAAATGCGTGGCTCAGTAAAAACTGCTCAAGAAGAACAACCAAGCGTAGAATCAAAAGCTACAGAAGTTCCAGAAATTCCTGAAATTTCCATTGATGATTTTATGAAAGTTGACTTACGTGTGGCAACGGTTACAGCGTGTGAACCGGTCCCTAAAGCAGATAAATTATTAAAGCTGCAAGTTGACCTTGGGTATGAGCAACGACAAGTGGTTTCGGGAATTGCCAAGTACTATTCTGCAGAGGAATTAGTCGGGCAAAAAGTAATTGTAGTTGCCAACCTAAAACCTGTTAAGTTACGTGGTGAATTATCACAAGGAATGATTTTAGCAGGTGAAAAAGATGGGATTTTAAAGCTAGCATCCGTTGATCCAAAACTTGAAAATGGTGCAAAAGTAAAATAAAAATGGAAAATGGCCTGTTGAGTAGAAAATATTCAGCAGGCCATTGTAAATTTTGGGCTAAAATGGAGGGTTTAATTATTCTAAGATAATTTAGGCTATGCGTATTTTGACGAATTTTAGGTAAATGGTAATAGTTATGGCGGATTTTTATAAGTGTAATGTCACAATACTAAATTGTTTGTAATAAATTTGTAACACTGATGAAAAATATGAAATAATAATTTTTAATAAAATCAAGATTAGGGGAATGACAATGTTTATCGATACACATGTACATTTGAATGCAGATCAGTATGAAGAAGACTTACAAGAAGTCATAGATCGTGCACTTGAAGCAAAGGTCGAAACGATGGTAGTTGTAGGTTTTGATCGTAAAACCATTGAAAAAACGATGGAATTAGTAGAACAATACGATTTTATTTACGGAGTGATTGGCTGGCATCCAGTAGACGCCATTGATTGCACTGAAGAGGATTTAAAATGGATTGAGGAATTGGCGGCACATCCCAAGGTCGTTGGAATTGGGGAAACAGGATTAGATTATTATTGGGATAAGTCACCAAAAGAAGTTCAACAAGCGCTTTTCCGCAAGCAAATTCATTTAGCGCAAAAAGTAAATTTGCCAATTATTATTCATAACAGAGAGGCAACTGCAGATGTTGTTAATATTTTGCGTGAAGAGAATGCTGCTTCTGTTGGAGGGGTCATGCATTGTTACAGTGGAAGTGTAGAGACTGCTCGACAATGTATTGCTATGAATTTTATGATCAGCCTTGGTGGACCAGTGACGTTTAAAAATGCCCGTATGCCGAAGGAAGTGGCTACGGAAATACCTTTAGAGCACTTAATGATCGAAACAGATGCACCTTATTTAGCGCCGCATCCTTATCGAGGTAAACGGAATGAACCAGCATTGGTGCCATTAGTTGCAGAAGAAATTGCACGTTTAAAAGAACTACCAATCGAGGAAGTGGCACATATAACGACTGCCAATGCAAAAAAATTTTTTAGGATTGACGTTTAACTAGCTAAAGTGCCTCCAATACAGTGTTTGCGGTTGGCTAAAATAGCATGGTCAAATTTTTTTGAAATACATTCGGGTTGACAGTGCTAAATCTAGTCCGTATAATCCAACTTTGTATTAAGGAGGCGTTTTTTCATGTCAAATAATTCCATGAAAAACTTGTTCTTAGGATCATTGAGGAGTAAGCAAACAGTGATAAGAATTGTTTCACTTGTCCTGTTTGTGTCAGTAATTTCATTCGTACTTTTCCAAGGTACTAAAAAATCCGTAACGCTAAGCGCTAACGGAGAAGCAATTGAAGTATCAACACATGCTAAAACTGTAGAAGAACTATTACAAAATCAAAATATAGACGTAGCAGCGCATGACAAAGTATCACCCTCTCTGAATGCCAAAATTGTTAATGGTTTAGCAATTACTTGGGAACAGGCAAAAGAAGTAACAATTTCAGTTGATGGAAATCAGTCAAAAGTTTGGACAACTGAAAAACTAGTGAAGGACATTTTGAAGGAAGCAAATATCGAAGTATCAGAACATGATTCATTAGTGCAAGGTTTGGATACAGAAGTAGGAGCAGATAACAAAATCGATATTCAAAGAGCGTTTCAGGTAACGCTTGTCGATGGTTTAGAGAACAGACAAGTTTGGTCCACTTCGACTACGGTCGCTAACTTTTTAAAACAACAAGGAATTCAACTTCATGAATTCGATCGTGTCGAGAATAACCTGGAGGACGTTATCACTCCAGAGAGTAAAATCGCAGTAGTTCGCGTAGAAAAGGTTATCGATGTAGTGGAAGACTCTTTAGATTTCACAATTGAAAAGAAGCAGGATGCTTCATTGCAAAAAGGGAAAGAAAAAATCGTAACGACGGGCGAGAAGGGCAAAGTTTCTCGAACGTATGAAGTCGTGAAAGAGAACGGCAAAATTGTGGCAAAAAATTTACAAACTGAAAAAGTCATAAATGAGCCAAAGAAACAAGTAGTTGCTGTTGGTACTAAAAAATTAGTAGCGAGTGCAACAACTGTATCTCGTGGTTCGGCGGAGCCTGCTAGTGGGAAAGAATTTTATGTAACTGCAACAGCGTATACACCTTATTGTAACGGTTGTTCAGGGAAATCAGCTACTGGCATTAACTTACGTTCGGATTCTGGCTTAAAGGTTATTGCAGTAGATCCATCTGTTATTAAACTTGGCTCAAAAGTATGGGTTGAAGGCTATGGAACAGCTATTGCTGGGGATACTGGCGGTTCAATTAAGGGTAATAAGATCGACATACTAGTACAATCAGACGCCCAAGCGCGTAAATGGGGACGTAAGAAAGTGCGCATTAAAGTATTAAATTAAAAAAATTGTAAAAAATAACAAAATGTTTTCACTAAGCATTGGCTTTCCTGTATTGACTGGCGGGAAAGCTTTTTTCATGTATATAACAGCTAAACCTTGTATTTCTGTACAATCGTTCAGGGCAGTTGTAAAATGGTCTGAAGATAAGGTAGAAAAGAGGAGCCTTTTTGCAAATACAAGAAGTGATTGTCGTAGAAGGAAAAGATGATACAACTGCGGTTAAGCGTGCTGTTCAGGCAGATACTATTGAAACAAATGGTTCGGCCATTTCAGAGGAAACGCTTAAGCGTATTCAGCATGCACAAGATAAACGAGGTGTCATTGTCTTTACAGATCCTGATTATCCAGGACGGCGCATACGAGCCATTATTGAACAACGTGTACAAGGTGTCAAACATGCTTTTTTACCAAAAGCAAAAACAATAGCGAAAAACGGTAAAGGTTTAGGCATTGAACATGCGGCAGATGAGGATATTCGTGAAGCATTACGTCTAGTTTATACACCAAATAGCACCGAACCCATTACGGATGATATTACGCTAGAAGATTTAATGACGGCTCGCTTAATCGGTCATCCATCGGCGAAAAAGCGTCGTGATCGACTAGGAGAAATTTTGAATATAGGTGCAACAAATGGTAAACAGCTTCATAAAAGATTAAAAATGTTTCAAATAACAGAACAGCAATTCGGAACAGCTGTCGCACAGGTAGATCAGGAGGAAAATAATGCATAAGGATATTGCAACACCGAATAGAACACAGGAAATTTTAAAGAAATATGGTTTTTCATTTAAAAAGAGCTTAGGTCAAAATTTTTTAATCGATCCTAACATTTTAAGAAACATTGTAAGTCATGCAAATTTAACAGAAAATAGCGGTGCAATTGAAGTTGGACCAGGTATTGGAGCTTTAACAGAGCATTTAGCACGCAGCGCCAAAAAGGTTGTATCGTTTGAAATCGATCAGCGTTTATTACCAGTACTAGCAGATACATTAAGTCCATATAATAACGTGTCTATTGTTCATTCCGATATTTTAAAGGCAGATGTGGCAAAGGTTATTGAGGAAGAAATGCCTGGTATTGAAGATATTATGGTCGTTGCTAATTTACCCTATTATGTTACGACACCTATTTTAATGAAATTGTTAAATGACCGTCTACCAATCCGTGGTTTTGTGGTCATGATGCAGAAAGAAGTTGCTGATCGTATTACGGCGAAACCAGGAACAAAAGAATATGGTTCACTATCGATTGCGATTCAATACTATGTGAAAGCTGAAATCGCGATGACTGTGCCGAAAACTGTATTTATGCCACAACCGAATGTAGATTCAGCAGTTATTCGCCTTATTAAGCATGATGAACCACCGGTAAAAGTCATTGACGAGGACTTCCTTTTCGTCGTGACACGCGCTTCATTTGTTCAGCGTCGTAAAACCATTTTAAATAATTTACAATCGGGTCTACCAAATGGCAAGGCACATAAAGATAAAATAATCGAAGCTTTAGAATCAGTAAATATTGAAACGACTCGTCGAGGTGAAACACTTTCTATTCAAGAGTTTGGAAAGTTAGCGGATGCTTTATATCCAACCTTTGCAAAGTAAAAAATGTTACTTTTTTCATCCCATTTTAAAAAAAACGTATATTTTTTTAAAAAATAAGTTGACAACATTTATAAAGGGCTGATAAAATATTATATTTTGTTGACATTTTTGGGCGTATCACTTATACTAATTAATAGTGAGGTGTAAGCGAAAATGCCAAAAACTTTAGCGGACATTAAAAAGTCGTTGGATTGTCATTTGGGTAAACGTTTGCAATTAAAAGCAAACGGTGGTCGCAAGAAAACGGTCGAGTGTGCAGGGATATTGCGTGAAACATATCGTGCAATTTTTGTAGTAGAACTTGATCAAGAAGACAATACGTGCAAGCGCGTATCGTATAGCTACACAGATATTTTAACTGAGGCAGTAGAGATTACATTTTTAGACGAAGCACAGGCTGCTGTCGCGAAATAGTTTCTAGTACTTATTTCTATATTTTGAAGCGCTCATGTATGTTAAAAACTACATGAGTGTTTTTCGTTTTATCGGACATACTAATGTCGTCAGTTGTTAAAGGAGGAGTTTATATGCCTAGAAAAGGTATCATGTCACCTCGTTTAAAAGAAGAGATCGCCAAAGAACTTGGATTTTATGATGTTGTGCAAAAAGAAGGTTGGGGCGGCATTAAAGCTCGAGATGCTGGTAATATGGTGAAACGTGCCATTGAAATGGCTGAAAGAGCTGCAAGCAGCGAGCAAGAGCGTAAGTAAAGAACTGCGCATAAAATAGATTGCTTACATTTTTTACTTCATTCAGTGAAGAAGTGATTCTCTGCTGAACACAACAAAACAACAACTGACGAAAGAGAACCGTTTTAAAACGGTTCTTTTTTCAGTTTGCTTTCTCATTATGGTAAAATAAAATGAATTATCTTGCGCGAAAAATGAATGGCTGTTTCTGCGTGTAGTTATGAGGGAGGAAGTAAGATGCTTTATGTAAAGGCGCCTGCAAAAATTAATTTAACATTAGATGTTCTTTATAAACGACCAGATAATTATCACGAAGTGGAGATGGTCATGACGACTGTCGATTTGGCAGATCGTATTAGCTTAGAATCTCGAGAAGATGGGGTAATTGAAATTATTTCAACAGATAATTTCGTACCGAATGATCACCGCAATTTTGCTTATCAAGCAGCGCGTCTTATAAAAGATACATACGGCATTGGACAAGGTGTATCCATTACAATTGAAAAAGAAATACCGATTGCAGCGGGTCTTGCTGGTGGTAGTAGTGATGCGGCGGCGACGCTAAAAGGGTTAAATGAGCTTTGGCAGTTAAATCTATCGATAGACGAGCTAGCTGAGCTTGGTGCTAAAATAGGTTCAGATGTGTCTTTTTGTGTATACGGAGGTACAGCATTAGCAACAGGGCGCGGGGAAAAGATTCAAGAATTACCGGCACCGCCAAGTTGTTGGGTTGTGTTAGCTAAGCCCAAAATCGGTGTATCAACAGCAGAAGTATATGGTGGCTTAAAAGTTGAAGGACTAGAGCATCCCAATACAAAGCAAATGATTCAAGCGATTGAAACGGATAACTATGAGCTACTATGTACCTCTTTAGGAAATGTTTTGGAAACTGTAACATTTAAGCTACACCCAGAGGTGATTATGCTCAAAGAACAGATGAAACGTTTTGGTGCAGATGCTACGTTAATGAGCGGAAGCGGTCCAACGGTCTTTGGTCTTGTGGATAGTGAGGCTCGTGTAAGTCGCATTTATAATGGTTTAAGAGGTTTTTGTGAAGAAGTTTATGCGGTACGCATATTAGGTGAGCGGAATACACTTGCTTAAAATCGCATAATTGTGTTAATTTTACCTATAAATATTCGTGTTTAGGAGAGGGTCGCATGAAATGGAAGCGTAGTGAACGACTAGTTGATATGACGTATTATTTACTAGAACATCCACATCAGCTGATCCCGCTAACTTATTTTTCAGAATTATATCAATCAGCAAAGTCCTCCATTAGTGAAGATTTAACGATTGTAAAAGAAACTTTCGAAGAAAAAGGAATCGGGTTATTGATAACAGTGCCAGGGGCTGCAGGTGGTGTGAAGTATATTCCTAAAATGTCCAAGGAAGAAGTTCGTTTAGTCATACAGGATTTAAAGGCAGAGTTGGAACATTCAGACCGTTTGTTACCTGGTGGCTATTTATTTATGACGGATTTATTGGGCAATCCAGACTTAATTAACCGAGTTGGGAAGGTTTTTGCATCAGCATTTGCTGACCAACAAATTGATGTCATTATGACAGTAGCAACGAAAGGTATCTCTATTGCGCACGCGATTGCAAGGCATTTGAATGTACCGGTCGTTGTTGTACGTAGAGATAGCAAAGTAACAGAAGGTTCTACAGTCAGCATAAACTACGTATCTGGTTCTTCTCGAAGAATTCAGACAATGGTATTATCTAAAAGAAGCATGAAAAGTGGACAACGTGTGTTGATTACCGATGACTTTATGAAAGTCGGCGGTACTATGAACGGCATGAAAAATCTATTAGAAGAGTTTGACTGTCAATTAGCAGGCATCGCTGTGCTTGTTGAAGCAGAACATGCAGACGAAACTTTAGTAGATGATTACTATTCACTTGTAAAGCTTCATGAGGTCAATGAAAAAGATCGTACAATCGCATTGAGTGAAGGCAACTATTTTACAAAAAGGGAGAAATGACAAATGAATGTAGTATCTACAACAAATGCACCAGCAGCAATTGGACCATACGCACAAGGAATAGTCGTAAATGGGATGTTTTATAGTTCAGGTCAAATTCCACTTACTGCAGCAGGTGAACTAGTAGAAGGTGATATTGTCGCTCAAACGCATCAAGTATTTGCTAATCTAAAAGCGGTATTAGAAGCTGCAGGCTCATCATTAGACAATGTAGTAAAAACAACAGTTTTTATGAAAGATATGAATGACTTCGTTGCAATGAATGAAGTCTATGCTAGTCACTTTGTAGAGCATAAGCCAGCTCGTTCAGCGGTAGAAGTAGCGCGTTTACCAAAAGATGTGAAAGTAGAAATCGAAGTAATCGCCATCGTAAAGTAAAAATAAGTAGCCCTTTAAAAGAGTAGCAGCTCTTTTGAAGGGCTTTTTTAATTTTGTATAATAAGCCACAATTTCTCTAATGGTTGTGCTCTCTAACAGAAATATAATGTACTAATACGTCACATAATGAATAAGATTTTAAGTTTTGACAAACAATTGTCATATTTGCCGTCAACTTGAGAAATTATTATAAAGAATTAATTATGAAGTATTCAAATTTTTTAGAAAATTTGGTAGACTATAAAAAGGAAAATATTCGGTAATAGAAAGATAATATTTTCAATTAGGCATCCAAGATGAGAGGTGGTGAGAAAATGGAAGTTACTGATGTAAGATTACGTCATGTACAAACGGATGGTCGCATGCGTGCGATTGCTTCCATTACACTCGACAATGAGTTTGTGGTACATGATATCCGCGTTATTGATGGGAATACAGGCTTATTTGTCGCTATGCCGAGTAAACGTACACCAGATGGCGAATTTAGAGATATTGCACATCCTATCAATTCAACAACTCGTAACAAAATTCAAGAGATTATTTTAAACGCGTACCATAACTCTAGCGATGCGCAAGAGTTAGACCAATCAGCAGAATTAGAAGGAATTGGCGTATAGTTTTATGAAAATAAATGGTCATTTAAAGGTTATTTACAAATTAGTATCCTTTTGGTGATGCAAGCAAAAAGAACTCCTCATTGACTGAGGAGTTCTTTTTTATTTTTCAAAAAAGAGAAAAAGAGCAGATTTCAGTACATAGTTCATAACATTCGAGCATATGGAGTATTCGAATTAGGAATTCACCGTTTAGTCAATGTTACATGCCTTGAAAATAGATGAATTTTGCTATATAGTCATAAGAGAAAATGAGCGTATTGGAGGACTTACTGATGAGCAATATTTTTGCTGTCATTTTGGCTGCAGGTCAAGGTACACGTATGAAGTCCAAATTATATAAAGTGCTCCATCCAGTATGTGGGAAGCCCATGGTACAGCATGTAGTGGATCACATTCAAACGTTAGATGTGAACCGCATCGTAACGGTTGTAGGACATGGTGCAGAAAAAGTAAAACAACAACTTGGAGATAAGAGCGAGTATGTTTTACAAGCTGAACAATTAGGTACAGCACATGCAGTACAACAAGCAGAGTCAATTTTAGGTAACGAGCAAGGCACAACACTCGTTGTGTGCGGTGATACACCACTTATTCGCCCTGAAACGATGAAAGCTTTATTTGAGCATCACCAAGCAAACAATGCAAAAGCAACAATTTTAACAGCTGTTGCCGAGAATCCAACTGGCTATGGTCGTATTTTACGTGGCGATAATGGGCAGGTAGAGCAAATTGTTGAACAAAAAGATGCGACTGTAGAACAGCAACGAGTGAAAGAAATCAATACGGGGACATATTGCTTCGATAACAAAGCGTTGTTTGAGACATTAAAGCTCGTGAAAAATGACAATGCACAGGGAGAGTATTATTTACCTGATGTCATTGAAATTTTGCAAAAGCAAGGCGAAATCGTTGAAGCATATGTAACAGATGATTTTGAAGAAACACTCGGTGTCAATGACCGTGTAGCATTGTCACAAGCGGAAGAGTTAATGCGTGCACGAATTAATGAGCGTCATATGCGTAATGGTGTGACAATCATTAACCCGACTGCTACGTATATTAGCGCCGATGCAGTTATTGGTCGCGATACAATTATTCAACCAGGCTCTATGATTGAAGGAGCTACTGTAATAGGTGAAGATTGTATGATTGGCCCAAATACACAAATTATCGATAGTCGCGTTGCCGACCGTACTTCGGTGCATTCATCAGTTGTACGAGAAAGCACGATAGCGGAAGATACAGCGATTGGACCTTTTGCACATATTCGTCCTCTTTCTGACATCGGAAGCCATGTTAAAATCGGTAACTTTGTAGAAGTAAAGAAAAGTAAGCTAGGCAATGATACAAAGGTATCTCATTTAAGCTATATTGGAGATGCTGAGATAGGGAATAACGTCAATGTTGGCTGTGGTTCTATTACAGTAAACTATGATGGGAAAAATAAATTCCAAACAATTATTGAAGACGATGTATTTGTAGGATGTAATACTAACTTAGTAGCGCCAGTGAAAGTTGGAAAAGGTTCATTTATTGCAGCAGGATCTACAATTACAAAAGAAGTTCCTGAGGACGCGCTAGCAATTGCTCGTGCAAGACAAGAAAACAAACCGAATTATGTAAGTAAACTAAATTCAAAATAATTATCAACTAAACAGGAGGCCATCATGCCGTATCAATATGCAAACTCACAATTAAAAATATTTTCACTCAATTCTAATAACCCACTTGCTCAAGAAATTGCGCAAGAAATGGGAGTTGAATTAGGGAAATCTTCAGTTAAGCACTTTAGCGATGGAGAGATTCAAATTAGCATTGAAGAAAGTATTCGTGGTTGTGACGTGTTTATCGTGCAGTCAACTTCTGCACCTGTAAACGAACATTTAATGGAGCTTTTAATTATGGTAGATGCTGTAAAACGCGCATCTGCTCGTACAGTTAACGTTGTAATGCCTTATTATGGTTATGCTCGTCAAGACCGTAAAGCAAAAGCGCGTGAGCCAATTACAGCTAAATTAGTGGCAAACCTACTTGAAACGGCTGGTGCAACACGTGTGATCGTTTTAGACTTACACGCACCTCAAATCCAAGGTTTCTTCGATATTTTAATCGACCACTTAATGGCGGTACCTTTACTTTCAGATTACTTCAAATCTAAAGGTATCCCTTCAGAGGAAATCGTAATTGTTTCACCTGACCACGGTGGTGTAACACGTGCGCGTAAAATGGCAGAACGTCTAAAAGCACCGATTGCAATTATTGACAAACGTCGTCCAAAACCAAATGTTGCAGAAGTGATGAACATCGTTGGTAATGTTGACGGTAAAGTGGCAATCTTGATTGATGATATTATCGATACTGCAGGTACAATTACTATCGGCGCGGACGCATTACGTGCGGCTGGTGCAAAAGAAGTATACGCTTGCTGTTCTCACCCAGTACTTTCTGGTCCAGCAATCGAGCGTATTGAAAACTCTGCGATTAAAGAATTAGTCGTGACAAATACAATTCAACTTTCTGAAGAGAAAAAATCACCAAAAATTACTGAGCTTTCTGTAGCGAAATTGATGGCAGATGCAATTTCTCGCGTATATGAAAACAAATCAGTAAGTACTTTATTTGATTAATTCGATTTAGATTTAGATAATATTTTATAAAAAGTATTGTGAAGGAAAAGCACGAACGTTTCATCGAATGAGAGGCGACGCGTGGCATTCCTGTGAATACAGATTATGAAATAGAATAAGCATATTTGCCATTAGCAAAATATGTGACAAAAAAAGGACAAATCTACATTTAACAGTAGATTTGTCCTTTTTGCATAGCTGTGAAGTGTGAATATTAGATATTGAGGGTATAATAGTAGTGTTACTGCATAATATTTACGTTTAGTTTACTAACAAGCAGTAAAAATTATAAAAACTTTTCACAGATTTCATAGACTGTTGACAGGGACAAGCAATGTTTTTGTTAGAGTTAGTGCTATCGGTGGAAGGTATAAATTAATTTCTTGGAAGGGGAAGTATAGATATGAGTACAGTGTTAAGTGTAAATAAACGCGAAACTGGGCATCGTTCGACATTAACCCAACTTAGAAAAGGGGGAGCCATTCCTGCTGTTATTTATGGCTACAAACTAGATTCAACCCCAGTTTCTATTTCAGCGAAAGAATTTAGACAGTTCGTTCAAAAAAATGGACGTAATGGTGTCATTCCGGTGGAGTTAGATGGTGAAAGGGTAAATGTCGTTGTTTCAGAAGTACAAAAGTGTGCGCTGAAAGATGAAGTGAATCATGTGGATTTATTAGCAATTAATATGTCTGAAACATTAGAAGTAGACGCAGCAATAACACTTACTGGCGAATCGGTAGGTGTAAGTGAAGGCGGCATTTTAATGCAGCCGAATCTAGAAGTTAAAATAAAAGTAAAACCTACGGATATTCCAGATTCAATAGAAATTGATATTACAAAACTAGCAATTGGCGAATCGATTATGGTAGCGGATATACGCGATCAAGTAGATTTTGAAATTGTTAATGAAGATGATCATATTATCGCAACAATTTTGGCGCCAATCGCCTCGGTGGAAGAAGATCAAGAAGCGGAAGAAAGCGTTGAATCATAAGATTAAATAGATGCTGAAAGGGAAGGCTATCGAGGAAGTCGTAAAAGACGGACTTGGTAGCCTTTTTTGCGCTGAAATTTTGCGATTATACAAATAGCGGAGATTTTTTTATGTGAATATTTGTTCTTAAGTGGATTGAACGAAATGTTTTCTTATAGCGCAGTATGGTAAAATAATGACTATTAGATTGAAAGAAGTGAGGTACTTATGAAAATTATCGTTGGTTTAGGAAATCCGGGTAAACCTTATGAGCACACAAGACATAATATTGGGTTTGATGTAATTGATGCATTAGCTAACAAGTGGGATGCTCCATTAACAACATCAAAATTCAATGGCATGTATGCGACTGTACATCGTCCAGAAGGAAAGGTTCTACTTGTTAAGCCATTAACATATATGAATTTATCAGGTGAATGTGTTAGACCCCTTATGGACTATTTTGATATTGATGTAAAAGATTTAATCGTGATTTACGATGATTTAGATTTAGAAACAGGCAAATTACGCTTGCGTCAAAAAGGCAGTGCCGGTGGTCATAATGGCATTAAATCTTTGATTCAGCATTTAGGAACACAAGAATTTAATCGAATTCGTATTGGCGTAAGTCGACCACCTGCTGGCATGAAGGTAGCCGATTATGTGCTATCAAAATTTTCTAAAGAAGAAGATGCAGTTATGGCGGACGCTATAAATAAAAGTGTAAATGCAATAGAAGCGTCTCTTTCCAAACCATTTCTTGACGTGATGAACCATTTTAATGGTGCATAATCTTTTTCCAAAATGTCTATACTTTAAGTAGAAAGTTGCTTAAAGGAGGATGATTTGGAGATGTCAATTCGCTATCGATGTAGGCATTGTGAAGTAGAAATAGGAACACTACCATTTGATGCAGATGATACAATTCGAAAGTTGCATACTTTTGAATTAGGTGAGGCAGATGATTATGTTGAAAAGGATCAACATGGGCAAACGACTGTACACTGCATTTGTGAGCAATGTGAGGATTCGCTTAGACAATATCCAGATTATCACGCACTCAATAAATGGATACAATAATTGGAAGGATGCTTTGGCGCACATTGTGTGCGTCCAAAGCTTTTTCCGTTTGAATTTTTTAAAATAATAGGCTTGATTGCTCTCAGGTAAGTTTTATTTTTTAAACCGAGAGTAAAATGGCTAGGACAATTACACAAAGGTGAACTTGATAATTAGACAATTGGAATGTGAAATATTGTACTAGATTGATAGTATGAGGCACATTGAATAATTACAATTTTCGCGCTGAAAGGAGCTTTTGACTGTGGAAGTTTTACGACAGCTTGTGTCGCAGGACAAACATATCACATCATTTTTACAGGAGATTCAGAGCGGCAATACAGCATCTCAGCTTATTACAGGTTTAACAGGGAGCGCACGGCCAATTCTGGTTGATGCGTTATTTGAACATGTGCAAAAACCTATTTATATTGTGTCACCCAATTTATTACAGGCACAAAAAATGGCGGATGAGCTTGTTGGGTTGTTAGGAGAGGAATACGTCCACTATTACCCAGCCGATGAGTTTATTGCGGCTGACTTATCAGTAGCCTCTCCAGAGCTTCGAGCAGAGCGAATCGCAACGCTGGATTGTCTAGCGAGAGGTGAAAAAGCCGTTTATATCATTCCTGTTGCTGGCTTACGAAAAATGATGGCCCCGAAAGAGCATTGGGTACATTATTTTTTACAAACGGCAGTTGGTGAAGAAGTACAAATAGAAGAATGGTTACAAACGCTTGTAACGATGGGGTATGTCCGTAACTCGATGGTAACGACGCCTGGTGAATTTGCGTTGCGTGGCGGCATTTTAGATATTTACCCTCCGTATTTAGAGGCGCCTATTCGAATTGAGTTGTTTGATACAGAAGTGGACTCGATTCGTACATTTTCTGCGGATGATCAGCGTTCAATAGATAAATTGCAAAAGGTTCGTATTTTACCTGCTTCAGAAGTCATTTTGACGAAAGAAGAACGACTGGCATTAGCAAGTCGCTTAGAAGCGGCGCTAGCAACGAGCTTGAAAAAGGTTAAGAAGCAAGAAACAAAAGAGCTTCTCTATCAACATATTCAGTACGATATTGAATTGTTGCAACAAGGAAACGTACCTGACTTTGTAAACAAATATGGCTCGTTGTTATACGATAAAACAGCTTATTTAGGCGACTATTTTGCACAGGATGGCATCGTATTATTCGATGAGCTCGGCCGTATTCAAGAAGTGATGGATGCGTGGGAACGTGAAGAAGAAGAGTGGTTTTTATCACTGATTGAAGAAGGGAAAATGGTCCATGATGTGAAGCCAGCCTTTACTTTAAAAGAAATTTTGGCGATGCTTTCACAGCAGAAGCTATATTTCTCACTATTTTCACGTACGTTTGCAGGTATTACTTTTAATAAGACGACCAACTTTTCATGTAAGCCGATGCAGCAATTCCATGGACAAATGGCGCTATTACAAAGTGAAGTGGAACGATGGCAGCTTGGTAAATTTACGGTGCTCATTGTAGCCAGGGATCAACATCGTGTGATGCGCGTACAGCAAATGCTTGAGGAATACGATATTCATGCAACTATTGGAGAGCCGACTGAATCAGGTCTTTATATTGTAGAGGGTGGCTTATCGAGCGGGTTTGAATTACCTTTGCAACGTTTGGCAGTTGTAACAGAGGATGAATTATTTAAACAGCAAGCAAAGAAAAAATCGCGTCCTCAAAAAATGACGAATGCTGAGCGAATTAAAAGCTATACAGAAATTAAACCGGGCGACTATGTCGTGCATGTGCACCACGGGATTGGGAAATACATCGGTGTAGAAACATTGGTGGTCAATGGCACGCATAAGGATTACTTACATATACGCTATCGTGCAGACGATAAGTTATATGTACCCGTAGAGCAAATTGATTTAATTCAAAAATATGTGGCATCTGAAGAGCGCGAACCGAAGCTACATAAATTAGGCGGCACAGAGTGGAAAAAGGCAAAAGCGAAAGTATCCTCTGCAGTTCAAGATATTGCCGATGATTTAATCAAGCTCTATGCTAAGCGTGAAGCAGAAAAGGGGCATGCTTTTGCGCCGGATAATGACGACCAACGTAATTTTGAAGCGTCGTTTCCATACGAAGAAACAGAAGATCAGCTACGCTCGATAGTGGAAGTAAAACGTGATATGGAGCGTGAACGACCGATGGATCGCCTTGTATGTGGTGACGTAGGCTATGGTAAAACAGAGGTAGCTATTCGTGCGGCATTTAAAGCGATTCAAGATGGCAAGCAAGTTGCCTTTTTAGTACCGACGACAATTTTAGCACAGCAACACTATGAAACAATTCAAGAGCGTTTTCAAGACTTTGCTATAAACGTAGGCTTATTATCTCGTTTCCGTACGAAAAAAGAACAAGCTGCTACATTAAAGGGTTTAAAAGAGGGGCGAGTTGATATTGTTATAGGAACTCATCGAATCCTATCTAAAGATTTAACGTTCCAAGATCTGGGCCTGCTCATTGTCGATGAAGAACAGCGCTTTGGCGTGACACATAAGGAAAAAATTAAACAACTGAAAACGAATGTCGACGTGTTAACTTTAACCGCAACGCCGATTCCAAGAACGTTGCATATGTCTATGGTAGGTGTGCGTGATTTATCGGTAATTGAAACGCCGCCAGCAAACCGTTTTCCAGTTCAAACGTATGTGATGGAACATAGTGGTGCGCTAGTACGCGAAGCAATTGAGCGAGAAATGGCACGTGGTGGCCAAGTATTTTACTTATATAATCGTGTAGAAGATATGGCGCGTAAGGTGGAAGAAATTCAAATGCTTGTTCCTGAAGCACGTATTGGACATGCGCATGGGAAAATGACAGAATCACAATTAGAATCTGTTATCTTAGCATTTATAGATGGGGATTACGATGTCCTTGTAACGACTACAATTATCGAGACAGGTGTAGATATTCCTAATGTTAACACGCTCATTGTTCATGATGCGGATCGAATGGGTTTAGCGCAGCTCTATCAATTGCGCGGTCGTGTCGGTCGATCAAATCGTGTTGCTTACGCTTACTTTATGTATCAGCGTGATAAAGTACTTACAGATGTAGCGGAGCAACGACTACAAGCGATTAAAGAGTTCACGGAGCTTGGATCAGGGTTTAAAATAGCTATGCGTGATTTATCGATTCGCGGAGCAGGGAATTTATTAGGTGCACAACAACATGGCTTTATCGATTCTGTTGGCTTTGACTTATACTCGCAAATGTTGGAAGAGGCCATTGCGGAACGACAAACTGGCGTGAAAAAAGAAGAGAAGCCGGAAATAGAAATTTTACTGAATGTCGATGCCTATATTCCTGATGCGTATATCCCAGACGGATACCAAAAAATTCAAATGTATAAGCGCATAAAAGCGATGGACCAAGTCGATGAATACGGAGAAATTATGGAAGAGCTACAAGATCGTTTCGGCGATTTACCGATTGAAACAGAACGTTTACTGCGTATTGCACGGATGAAGATTTGGGGCTTAGAAATGGGCGTTACTTCTATTAAAGAAAAACAAAAGCTTATTTCCATCTTACTATCTGAAGAAGGAACGGCGAAAGTCGATGGCGGTAAAATTGTATCAGAGACGATGAAGTTTGAGCGAGCTGTTGGCTTCGGCATGGATAGTATGCAATTGATATTGACAATAGATGAGCGAAAATGCAATAAATACCATCATTTTGATATTTTAGAAGAAATAATGCAGATTATTGCAAATTCGAAAAAAAATATGTGAAAAAAGGCTGAACTTGTTGACAAATTACCAAGTTCAGCCTTATTGTATGAAAAGACAAATTTTTATTAAAAAAAATTAATGTTGGATTCATAATCCTTTTCGTTCATTTTTTGCATAGATTGTCTCAAGAAAAACCATACTATTGTTGTAGAAAAATTTTAATGAATACGAAAGCGAGGCAGTTTAGCATGAAAGCAACAGGAATTGTTCGTCGTATAGATGATTTAGGACGTGTGGTAATACCGAAGGAAATTCGTAGAACGCTACGTATTCGTGAAGGTGACCCGTTAGAAATTTATACGGACCGTGAAGGTGAAATCATTTTGAAAAAGTATTCTCCAATTAATGATTTAGGAGAATTCGCACGTGAATACGTGGAAACATTGTACGAAACGCTAGGCACACCAGCGTTTGTAACAGACCGAGACGAAGTGATCGCTGTTGCAGGGATTGGGAAAAAAGAGTACATTAATCGCCGTATTACATCTTTTGCGGAAGGTTTTATGGACGAGCGTTCAACAAAGATTGAGAAAATGGAAACAACAATTGAAATTGTTCCTGGACAATATGAGCAAGTGAAATCGTATTGTGCAACACCAATCATGGTGAATGGTGATCCAATTGGTTGTATCATTGTTTTATCGAAAGTACATTTTGTTGGTGAAGTAGAAGTCAAAGTAGTAGAAACAGCTGCTAATTTCTTGGCAAAACAAATGAATAATTAATGCACATCGAAAGTTATTGTCATGACTCTTATTTAGGGTAAACAATAACTTTTTTTGTATACATAATGCTGTACACATAGCAAAGACAGTGTTAACGTGAGCGTCGCACTTTTCAGGTATGCTATACTATTGGCATTGTTAAATGAAGGAAAGAGGACAATGTATGTCGGAACGATTTGGTATGAAAAGTTACATGAAGGGCGCGGCATTACTTACTATTGCAGCCCTTATTGTGAAGATTTTAAGCGCAATTTATCGTGTACCTTTTCAAAATCTTGTTGGTGATGAAGGATTTTATATTTATCAACAGGTATATCCAGTGATATCTATTTTTGTTGTATGGACATCGAGTGGTTTTGCTGTAGCTATATCAAAAATGCTAGCAGATAATGATTGTGTAGTAGATGTGGAAGAACGGACACAGAACAGAAGAAGCATTATGCGGATTATTTTCCGTTATTTAACGATGCTCTCCATCGTATTTTTTGTTGCATTATTTGCGGGGGCAGATGTACTTGCGAACATGATGGGTGATGCGAATCTTGCTCCTTTACTACGGACAGGATCTTTTATTGTATTGGTTATGCCAGCGCTTGCCATTTTTAAAGGTGGCTTTCAATCGAGAGGGATTATGGAGCCTATTGCATATGCCCAAGTGCTAGAGCAAACGGTAAGGGTGTCTGTCATTTTGGCTGGTACATTTATTATAATGACGACGACAAAATCGCTTTACGGAGCGGGTCAAATGGCAATTATCGGGACGGTAATTGGAGAAGTTGCTGGTTTAGTATTAATAGCATCTCTCTTTAGAAAACGTTTCGGTTCATTTATAGGTAAACCACAACAGCGACTAGCAAGCTTCCCTGTGTTAAAAGAGGTGACATTGCTCAGTTTAAGTGTCAGTATGAGCAGTTTGTTATTGCTTGGCTATCAACTTGTCGATTCTTTTACAATTTATTCAATCCTAATCGATAGTGGAATAGATCAAACTTTAGCTAAGGAAACAAAAGGTATTTATGATCGAGGACAACCATTAGTACAGCTAGGAGTTGTCATTGCATCCTCATTATCACTTGCCATAGTGCCCCTTGTTGCGCATATGTCTAACAAGCAAAACGGACGCAGTGCATTGCCGTTTATACAGCTTACATATAGAGCTTCTGTATTATTTGGCTGGGCGGCTTCGCTTGGGTTAATCCTCGTTATGCCTTATATAAATGCTATGCTATTTAAAACAGATGCACTATCGGAAGTGCTTATGTTATATGTATTACAAATTGTACCGTTGTCGATTATTTTGACATTTACAGCCATTTTACAAGGGTTTGGGAAATTAAAATTGCCAGCGCTATTTTTATCTGTAGGATTTTTATTAAAAGTAGTATTAAATGTGTGGTCAATTGGGCCGTTGGGGGTGCTAGGTGCTGCTATCGCGAATAATGTTGGACTTTTGTGTACAGCCATAGCCCTCGTTTTATATTTGAAAAAATTAACGGGCATTCAATTGGCCCCTGCTAGCTTTTATCGAAAACTTAGCATCGCATCATTATGTATGGCTGTAGTCGTCTTACTTTGGCTACAATTTACCCCATCTTTATTAAATGGGTTCTTATCTGAACGTTTGGTTGCGGTAGTTGCTGGCTTTAGTGCGGTTTGTGTTGGCGCATTTGTGATGATTACGAGCATTGCGAAGTTACGAGTACTGGCAGAAAAAGAATGGTATCTACTACCTTTTGGTCGTAGAATGGCGGTTTATCAACTATGGTTAAATAGAAAGAAGTAGGTGGAGTTAGTGAATACATTAACAATAATTGGCCTGGGCGCTGGTGATTTTGATCAGTTACAAATGGGCGTTTATAAAAAATTAAAAGCAGCGAAAAAATTATTTGTTCGGACGGTAGATCATCCTGTATTAGAGGAGCTAGCTAACGAAGGTTTACAGTTTGAAAGCTTTGATGCTGTATATGAAAAACATGGTACATTCCAGCCGGTGTATGAAGAAATTGCGCAACGTTTAATCGAAGCGACTGGCTCGGAAGATGTGATGTATGCTGTACCTGGTCATCCGCTTGTTGCAGAGCAAACGGTTCAACTTTTAATCCAAGCTGCGGAAGCAGATAAGGTACATTTAGTTATTGAAGGAGGACAAAGCTTTTTAGATCCTATTTTTGGGGCATTAAAAATAGACCCAATTGAAGGGTTTCAATTACTAGATGGCACTAGTTTTTCAATGCATGATATTAATATGCGTCAGCACATTTTAATCGCACAAGTATATGATACATTTAGTGCATCGGAAGTGAAGCTGACATTAATGGAGAAATATGATGATGAGTATCCAGTAACAGTCGTTACAGCGGCAGGTTCCTCGCAAGAAAAGCTCGTAACCGTACCTTTGTATGAGCTCGATCAAAGTGTTGAAGTAAATAATTTAACAACGGTCTATGTGCCTCCAGTAAAATCGCAAGAAGAAGCGTTACGTGATTGGGCAACTTTCCGCCAAATTATTGCTACGCTGCGTGGACCAAATGGTTGCCCGTGGGATCAAAAACAAACACATGAATCGCTAAAAAAATATTTGCTAGAAGAAGCACATGAATATTTGGCCGCTGTCGATGCAGAAGATGATTTTGCTATGATTGAGGAGCTTGGCGATGTATTACTACAAGTATTTCTAAATGCACAAATCGGAGAAGATCAAGGTTACTTCACGTTAGAGGATGTTTTGGCTTCCATTAGTGAAAAAATGATTCGTCGTCATCCCCATGTGTTTGGCGATGTCTCAGTGGAAGATGCTGACGGTGTAATCGCTAATTGGGAAGCGATAAAGGCTGAAGAAAAAGGTCAGAGCGACAAGCCTTTGTTGGAAGCGGAATATCGCGCGTCATCTGCACTACAAACAGCGTTTAACTATCAAAACAGGGCTGCAAAAGTTGGTTTTGAATGGCCAGATGTGGATGGTGCATGGGATAAGTTTGCAGAGGAGTGGCAGGAATTCCGTCATGAAGTGGCGAAAGGTTCTAACGTGACACGACTCGATGAATTTGGCGATGTATTGTTTACGCTCATTAATTTAGCACGCTTTTACAAAATATCACCTGAGGAGGCCATGTTGCATGCAAATGAGAAATTTGCAAGACGATTTGGCTATGTTGAAGCAAAAGTGAAAGCTAGCGGTAAGCCATTTTCAAATTATACACTAGAACAATTAGATGCTTTTTGGGATGAAGCAAAGAAGCTTGAAAAGGAGTAAAAAAATGCGATTAGATAAATATTTAAAAGTTTCACGTTTAATTAAACGACGTACATTAGCAAAAGAAGTAGCTGACCAAGGTCGAATTACCATTAATGATAAAGTAGCAAAGGCTAGTAGTAGTGTGAAGGCAGGAGACGTACTAGCTATTCGCTTCGGCCAAAAAATTGTCACAGCACGTGTGGAAGAATTACGTGACACTGTGAAAAAAGAAGATGCAGCAAAGATGTTTACAATATTAAAAGAAGAGCGTCTTGAAAAGGTTGAACCTGAATTTATCGATGACGAAGATTAATTTTATGGCTCTTTCAATAACGATGTGCATTTTTTTCTTAATAAAAGTATGGTAACTTTCATAAAGTTTGTCATGCTTCGAAGGTTGTCCGCATAAAGTGAACAGAAGCTAGGACGACTAAAGGAGGAAAAAAATGACGCTACATCAAGAAAGTAATCGTTACACAATTCCATCTGGAGAGCATATTTTAACGATTCGTAATCGTAAAAGAATGGACATGACTTCTGTAAAATCAATTGAACGCTTTGATCAGGAAGAGTTTTTTATTAAGACGTCCCAAGGGCATTTATTGATTCGTGGAGAGGAACTGCATATCGTTCACTTAGATGTTGACAAAGGGTTATTGACGCTCGAAGGAACTGTAAAAACTTTACAGTATGACGAGGAGGAAAGTGGCTTCTCGAAAGGTTTCCTTCATAAATTGTTTGGATGATTGTCAGCCAGCAATTCGTTCAGCTATTAGTCATGGTTGTGAGCGGTATCGCAGTTGGATTTATTATTGATAGTGTAAGGCTCATTGTTTTTTCAACTCCAAAAAGGTCAAGCCTCCGAAAGTGGATGATGGTGTTAGAACTTTTGACATGGATACTACTTGGAGGATTAACGTATTATTTATTGTTTTGGTTAAAAGATGGCGCTTGGCGGGCATATGACCCGCTAGCGCAGATTGCTGGTATATTTTTATATCAGACCTTTTTTCAAACCTTTTTACGTTTCGTTGCGCGTATAATAGTGAATATAACATGGAGACCATTTTGGTTTATCGTTCGATTAATAATCGCCATTATTCGACAAATATTACAACTATTTATTAATATTGGGGCATTTGTCTTAAGACCTTTTGTCAAAATTTATTCGTATTTGTCCTACACTTTATTTAAAAAAATTCGATATATCAAGTATAATAAAAGACAACAATAACTTCGGAGGTGCGGGCATGACTAGACGTCATTCATCAAATGATGAACAACAAAACTACACCAAGCTTGATAATGACTATGTCCGTAGCACGGATAAAGCTATAAATCGTAAAGTGCAATCGCGTAAACGAAAATTGCGCCGTATTGTCTTTTTTGCGGTTGTGCCAGTAGTCATTATCGCCTTTCTCATAAATATACTTGTCCATCAGTCTGAGACGCTTGCTGAAAAAGAAAAGCAAAAACAAGAGGTAACTCAGCATTTGGTGAAGGTAAAAGAAGAGCAGGACTCACTCAATCTTAAAATTAAACAATTAGAAGATGATGAGTATATTGCAAAACTGTTACGCAAAGAGTACTTCTTATCTGAGGAAGGTGAAATAATTTTCATCATTCCTGACAAGGAAGATAAAAAAGACAACTGATAAGCTATGTATTGTTGACACACTTTTTTAGTTATATATAATAAAAAGAGAAACTTATTGCAGTAAAAAGTTTGATTAAATTGATTACATGGCTCAAAAGAGTCGCTTAATTTTTAAGGAGGAGCATTTTTTTTATGTCAATTGAAGTAGGCAGCAAGGTACAAGGGAAAGTAACAGGAATCACAAATTTTGGAGCATTCGTTGAGCTGCCAGACGGCAAAACGGGCTTAGTACACATCAGTGAAGTTGCTGACAATTATGTAAAAGATATCAATGAGCATCTAAAAGTTGGAGATGAAGTTGAAGTAAAAGTGATGAATGTTGAAGCGGACGGAAAGATTGGTCTTTCAATCCGTAAAGCAAAGCCTCAAGCTGAGAGACCAGAGCGTCCTCAACGTCCGCGTCGTGACAATCGTTCTAATGATCGTAACGAACGCCATCAGCCGAAGGAAAACTTTGAGCAAAAAATGGCACGTTTCTTAAAAGATAGTGATGAACGTCTAACAACATTAAAACGTGCTACAGAGTCAAAACGTGGTGGTCGCGGGGCTAGAAGAGGGTAGTTTGCTGACTGTTTTAATCGTAGAAAAAGTGTATTAAATAGAGTGGGGATTAGCTTTTGTTTTATAACAAAGGCTAATCTTTTTGTTTTTTTTCTACAAAATAGCGCTCATTGCTAAAGCCAATTTAAAATTAGCATCAAAAAAACGTAATTTCTGTGTTTGAAATTACGTTAGACTGTAGCGAAGAATTCAATATGAGCGCTTCAATAAACGAACGGTGTTTATTGGATAATCGCGTCACGCTCCTCGCGTTAGAGAAGCAAAGAACAGCGCGAGCAGAAAGCTAGTTGGAGCCTAAGGGAGCCATTGGAACGGACTTCGCTTTGCAGCTAAGACTTACCTATAATGTTGAGGTTGGCCCTTTTTTCTTCTTAGGAGCTGGTGCAGGTTGCTCCGGTGGTGCTTCACGTATCTTCTCTACAGGATTAGTCACCATTTTTACAAGTAAGTACACACCGTATACGCTTAGTATTAGACCAATGAGAAGTAAAATAAATTGTATAGCTAATGGTAAGTTAATAAGTATGGATATGAGAATGATCATGGAGCCACTCCCACAAGTTAAAGCCGCTTTAGTTAATAAACCCAAAGAAGTAAACCTCCTAATAACGTGTGCATTTTAAAATAAGTATGCCACAATTTTAGAGCATGGTCATAGTAAAAGAACTAACACATTTTATACGATGCCATAAAACAACAAAAAACGTCTCAGAAACATTTCTGAGACGTTTTTACATGTATGACCCCTACGGGATTCGAACCCGTGTTACCGCCGTGAAAGGGCGGTGTCTTAACCGCTTGACCAAGGGGCCAATTATGGTGGCGGCCGAGGGGATCGAACCCCCGACCTTACGGGTATGAACCGTACGCTCTAGCCAGCTGAGCTAGGCCGCCAAATATCATTGGAGCGGAAGACGAGGTTCGAACTCGCGACCCCCACCTTGGCAAGGTGGTGTTCTACCACTGAACTACTTCCGCATGTCTTTTTAAAGGACAAGTTAAATAATACAATCCATTGTGCTAAGTGTCAACAACTTTATGAAAAAAGTTTAATAAAAATCTAAAAAAAATGAAAAAACATATTTTCGCTTTATATATAAGGGCATGCATCGTATTCATCTTAACACGAAAATAGACGTAAGCTCCATAAAGTACAGTGAATAGTGGAATATTGCGAAAATTAATCGCGCTATAGATGAACACTGTCCCGATTTTTTAGTAGTTATTGACATTTAACGTATTTATGCATATGTATTCGTCGAAATGTTTATATTTTCTTTTGCCATCGTCAGACAATCTTTCCGCACATAATTCCTTATAATAACGAAAAAGTGTAGAAAGGGGTTATGGAATGACTAGTGTTGAATGGTATGAAACAGCAAATGTAGACGACCAAAAATCGGGGGCGAGAAAAAGGCAATTGCTTATAGGTTCCCTATTTTTTTTAACAGCCTTTTTTTTAGCTCAATCTGTTGTCTTTGAAGCAGCCGTACCTTTCTCTGTCCCTTTTTGGGCAATTATTCGCAGTAAATATAAAGAAAATGCGAAATTCGTATTATTAGGTAGCCTAATAGGGTGCTATTTCCTAGGTTTTGGACAAGTCCTCATTTTAGCATTACAAATAGGCATGTATGAATGTATCATGCGCTTCCGATATTGGCGATTACCTCATAGCATTGCCGTTTCTCTTGCTGTCCTAAGTGTACAGTTAGTTTGGCAGGGCATCATGTATCAAGGTCTTCCGCCAGTGCTTGTCCAATTTTATGTTGGCTGCGAGGTAGCGTTAGCGCTCATTATGACATTATTTATGCAAGTGCTTTTCGTCAACTCGTATGAGTGGTTTACAAGCCATTGGACATATGAAAGGCTTGGCTCAGCGTTAGTAGTGTTTGCAGCCATGCTAACAGGAATGCAAGCGGTAGTCATCAGCTATTTTTCATTACCGATATTCTTATTGCAGCTATTTATTTGTTTTGGTGCCTTGGTCGGCAGTGTACCATTAGCGACAGTAATCGGAGCTGTGCTTGGCGCGCTTATTGGTGTGGCCAAGCTATCTTTTACTGGGATGCTCTCGGTGGCTACCTTAACAGGGCTTTGTGCAGGAATGGGCGCACGCGCAGGAAGATTAGGTGTAGCAATAGGTAGTATTTTACCTAGTGTGTTTTTTTTATTTTACGATGCCACATTACCGTTAGATAGCGTGTATTTCACTTCCATTGCAATAGGCAGTCTTATTTTCTTAGTTATACCGAAAAGCTATTCCGATAAAGTGCGAAACAAACTTTTTCCACAGCGGGAAGAAGTGCTGTTAGCAAGGCAGCATTGGTTAACAGAGCACGTTACATTTAAATTAGAGCACTTTCAACACTTTGTTCATTTCATGAAAGAACTTGTATTTGAGCGTTTTATGACGGCTCCCGTAGCGTCCAAAGAGGAAGTAACCCCGATGAATACATGTTTAAGCTGTTTTCGCCACGATCGGTGCTGGGGAGCACAAAACAATGGCATGGACAAGCTGATGACAGATTGGTTTCATATGAAAGGTGTAGGGAAGGAATCAGCTATTCACCGAGTGGAAGAACAAATACGCTATAAATGCGTTAAATCGACGAAAATCTTCGAGGAATTGGATACGGAGCTTTATCGGGAGAAAATTAATGGACAGTATTTCCACGGCAAAAAAATGATCGCACTACAGCTACGTGATATGAGTAATCACCTTAATCAGTTAATTGCGGAAATGAAAGAAGAAACGATTTCATTCGTCAGTGTGGAGAAGGATATTGTTCAACGGTTGAAGGATGCCCATATTGAATGTTTTCAGCTTGATGTGTTGAGCAATAAGGCAGGAGCAAGAAAAATTGTCTGTGCCCTCGCACCCGCTCGTGTCGATTGGGAAAAGGATACGACAGTAGCTGAGCGTATGATTTTGCCAATTTTATACGATACTTTCGATGAACCATTTGAAATTGAAAAAGTAGTGGCGTGCGATGTACCATTTCGTCACATTCAAGTAAGCTTTAGATCAGCTATTAGCTTTGAAGTAGAGTATGATATATATAGCATGTCAAAAGATGCGACATTATATTCTGGAGACTCTCATGCGCTATTCCAATTGCATCCCGGGCTATTTGCGGTTTTATTGTCTGATGGTATGGGACAAAGTAAAGAAGCACAGCATGAAAGTAGAAAATTAATTCATTTAATGCGCGAATGCTTGAATTTTAATATGAATCCCGAGACAGCTATGCATACTTTGCATTATGTCATGTCTCTTAAACAACAAGACGATATGTATGCAACGCTTGATTTTGCTCTCGTCGATTTACAACATGGGGATTTATGGTCGTGGAAAGCGGGGGGCATGTCCACCTATATTTTACGAGGTAAAGAAGTGTTGAAAGTTGAAAGCAATGCAGCGCCAGTTGGCTTTTTGTCGATTTCTGCAGTGGAGGCTGAAAAAAGAAAGTTAAAAGCAGGCGATGTTATTCTAATGCATTCTGATGGTCTGTTTTCGAGTGTTGCAGATTGGGATGAGCAGGAGGAAGCATTTTTAACGTTTGCCCAACAAGTAGCCAGTACAAATCAAACAATACAAGATAAATTAACGACTATTATGCAGTCCTTCCAAACGTATTACGAAATTGAGGACGACTGTACCGTGTTGATGTTAGAAGTTACCCACGTCGTACCAACTTGGGCCGTTTTTAAACCGGTTCAATATTCCATGAGTAAATCTTCGTAACAGAAAACGAAAAGGGGAGGAGAAGCGTTTGTCATTTGAATTAAAAGTTAAACAATTTATTGATGAAGAGCAATTACTACAGCAAGACGATCATCTTCTCATCGCCGTTTCGGGTGGTGTAGATTCAATGGCACTACTGCATTACTTTGTGAAATCAAAAGAGCAGTGGGGCATTGAAATTGAAGCAGTGCATGTCGATCATATGTTAAGAGGTGAGGCATCGGCTGAGGATAGAGCTTTTGTGCAAAGGTATTGTGATCAATATGGCATTATTTTGCATGCAACGGCGATTTCCATTCCTGAAATTATAGCCGAGGAAAATGGTAACTCGCAGTTAATTTGTCGCAGAGAGCGCTATCGTTATTTTGGAGAAGTCATACATAAAACGATGGCTACCAAGCTTGTAACTGCACATCATGCGGACGACCAACTGGAGTCAGTATTAATGGCCCTGACGAAAAATGCCACGATGAATAGCATGCAAGGCATTCGTCCGCAGCGTTTTTTTGAAGGAAAATCATTAATTCGTCCGTTTTTAACGGTTACAAAGTCCGAAATAAGGGAATATTTACAGGAGCAGGGCTTGAATTACCGTGAAGATGCGAGTAATACGAAAGATTCCTACGCAAGAAATCGCTTTAGACACCACGTAGTACCACTGCTGGAAGCGGAAAATCCACGTGTAGCAGAGCAGACGAGTCGTTTTACAAAGCATTTGCAAGAGGATGATGCTTTTTTAATGACGCTTGCGCAAGACATATTTTCAAAAACAGTCAAAATATGCAATGGAAATATGTGTAGTATGGAGGTAGAAGCATTTGAAATGGTAGCACCTGCTTTACAAAGGAGGCTCATTTTAATACTATTAAACTATCTTTACAAAGATTCAAATACGCTACAAAGTTATGCAATCTTAACTTCGCTTTTAAAGCTTTGTGAAACAACATCTGGGTATGCTGAAATTCACTTGCCAGAAGGTTTTATAGCAGTTCGCCGTTATGGCAAATTAACGATTCAGAAAAGCGAGTCATTAGAAAGTGAAATATATCCTGAAACTGGATTTACTTTAGCTGCTAATGAGAAGACAACATTGACAAATGGTGTAAGTCTAGCTGTCGTTAGTCTGTCGGAATTAGCATCACAATTGCTTACGGATACTGCACAACTTTTTTACTTTAACGCTAACAAACTTACACTTCCACTCTATATTAGGGCACGTAAGGAAGGAGACCGAATGCTGTTAAAAGGAATGGATAAGCCAAAGCGTTTATCGCGCCTTTTTATAGATGAAAAGATTCCTTTAAATGAGCGAAATAGCTGGCCGTTACTGATTTCTCAATCTGACGAGGTCGTAGCGGTAATTGGTGTGCGTATGGGGATTTACTTTTCAACAACCCCGCAACCAAGCGATGATACAGTGCTCATCGTAGACTAATGGTCTTTGTAAAATATTTCACCTACATACAGGTTGAAAATTTTTTGAAACAACACGAGGAGGAATCGATATGTTACAAAATGACATCGAAAAAATTATGATTACAGAAGAACAACTGCAAGAAAGAATCGCTGAACTAGGTGCTCAGTTAACAGCGGAATATCAAGATTCATTCCCATTAGCTGTCGGTGTACTTAAAGGTGCGATGCCTTTCATGACAGACTTGATGAAACGTTTCGATTCTTTTATCGAGCTAGATTTTATGGATGTATCTAGTTATGGTAATGCCACTGTTTCATCTGGTGAAGTAAAGATTTTAAAGGATTTAAATACAAGTGTTGAAGGACGTGACGTTTTAATTATCGAAGATATTATCGATAGTGGATTAACGCTTAGCTACCTAGTAGATCTATTTAAATACCGTAAAGCGAAATCAATCAAAATTGTGACGCTTTTAGACAAACCTTCAGGCCGTAAAGTAAATCTTGCAGCTGATTACGTTGGCTTCAAAGTTCCAGATGGCTTTGTTGTTGGTTATGGTTTAGACTATGCTGAGAGATACCGCAACCTACCATATATCGGTATTTTAAAACCAGAAGTTTATTCGTTTTAATGCATAAATAACCAGCTGCATCAATGACTGGTTATTAGGTAAAGCCTCCAGCGGGTGACAACGGCTATGACAGCATTGCAAGCTGAGCCAAAAAGTAATCACCGGGTGCAAGTACGCTGGGATTGTAATTAGTAGGAATAAATATGTTTAGATTTCGACAAAATTCAAACGAAACTTTTTTTAAGTAAGGCTTTTCGTTGTATGATGAAATCAGGATATGTTAAGATTTTACTTATAATTTTTCTGTTTGTAATGAGGAGGCTGGAGATGAATCGAATATTTCGATATACCATATTCTATTTACTGATTTTCCTAGTGATCATTGGTATATTTGGTACTTTCAATGGTGGGAAATCACCGACGAGAGAAATTACTTACTCAGAGTTTTTAGAAGCTCTAGATAAGAATGAAATTACAGAAGCAAAAATTCAACCTGATAAATCAGTATATATCGCTGAAGGTAAGATGAAAGGTTATGAAAAAGGCGAAAGTTTCACAGTAAACCTTCCGCGTGATAACCAATTATTAATGGACCGAATCGATGAAGCTGCTAAGGATAAGAATAGCAAAATAGATTTCTTAAAAGCGCCAGAAACGAGTGGATGGGTACAGTTCTTTACAGGTATTATTCCATTCATCATTATCATCTTCTTATTCTTCTTCCTAATGAGTCAATCTCAAGGTGGCGGCAATAAAGTAATGAGCTTTGGTAAAAGTAAAGCGAAGCTATACGATGACCAAAAGAAAAAAGTTCGTTTTACTGATGTAGCGGGTGCAGATGAAGAGAAAGCGGAACTTGTAGAAGTCGTGGATTTCTTAAAAGATCACCGTAAATTCACTGAAATTGGTGCTCGTATTCCAAAAGGTATCTTACTTGTAGGTCCTCCAGGTACAGGTAAAACATTACTTGCACGTGCGGTAGCAGGTGAAGCTGGCGTACCATTCTTCTCGATTTCAGGTTCTGACTTCGTAGAAATGTTTGTCGGTGTAGGTGCTTCACGTGTGCGTGACTTATTCGAAAATGCGAAGAAAAATGCTCCATGTATCATTTTCATTGATGAAATTGATGCAGTTGGTCGTCAACGTGGCGCTGGTCTTGGCGGTGGTCATGATGAACGTGAGCAAACATTGAACCAATTACTAGTTGAAATGGATGGCTTCGGCGCAAACGAAGGTATTATTATTATCGCTGCAACAAACCGTCCAGATATTTTAGATAAAGCTTTATTACGTCCAGGTCGTTTTGACCGTCAAATTACAGTAGGACATCCTGATGTAAAGGGTCGTGAAGCCATTCTAAAAGTGCATGCACGCAATAAGCCGCTATCGGATTCAGTCGATTTAGCAGCTGTAGCACAACGTACACCGGGCTTCTCGGGTGCCGATTTAGAAAACTTATTAAACGAAGCTGCTCTAGTAGCTGCTCGTAAAAGTAAACGCTCGATTAATATGGCAGATATCGATGAGGCATCTGACCGTGTCATTGCAGGTCCTGCGAAAGCGAGCCGCGTTTACTCAGCAAAAGAGAAAAAACTTGTATCCTTCCATGAAGCTGGTCACGTTGTTGTTGGTCTAGAGCTTGATGAAGCGGATACTGTTCATAAAGTAACGATTGTACCTCGTGGTCAAGCGGGTGGTTATGCGATTATGTTACCGAAGGAAGAACGTTTCTTCACGACGAAACAAGAGCTTTTAGACCGAATTGCGGGTCTTCTTGGTGGCCGTGTGGCAGAAGAGATCGTGCTAGGCGAAGTATCTACTGGGGCTCATAATGACTTCCAGAAAGTAACAAGCATTGCACGCGCAATGGTTACAGAATATGGTATGAGTGAAAATCTTGGTGCGATGCAGTTTGGGTCAAGTCAGGGTGGAAATGTATTCCTTGGTCGTGACTTTAATTCAGATCAAAACTACTCTGATTCAATTGCTTATGAAATCGATAAAGAAATGCAAAAAATTATCGATACGCAATACGAACGTACTAAACGTATTCTGACAGAAAAACGTCATTTACTTGATTTAATTGCGAATACATTAATGCAAAAAGAAACATTAAATGCGCAAGAGATCGAGCATTTACGCGATCATGGTGTATTACCAGAACCTGAAGCGGTAGAAAACGTTGAAGAGGATGCGCCAAAAGCTGAAGCACAACCATCATTAGAAAAAGTTGGGCAACCAGTTCTTGAAAAAGAATTGCTAAGCGATGAGCCGAATCCGACAACAGCGGATTTACCAAAAGAAGGTTTAGAGCAAAATGATGAGCCGAAAGGTATTGACGAAAAACGTCAGTAATCACATCAAAGACTGTTTATGATTTTTCATAAACAGTCTTTTTCTTTGCCTTTATTTAGTGTGAAGCATTAGGATATAAATAGAATATTATGCATCTGCATAATGGATAGGAGTGTTGAACATGGGAAAAGTAACATTAAACAATGGTCTAGAGATGCCTTTAGTAGGCTATGGTGTATTCCGTGTGCCGGATGGAGATGATTTAGCGGAAGCTGTTAAAACGGCTATTGCCAAAGGTTATCGTAGCATAGATACTGCACAAGTATATCGTAATGAAGAAAGTGTTGGACGAGGAATTCGCACAGCCATTGCAGAAGGACTAGTATCACGTGATGAGCTTTTTGTAACTTCTAAAGTTTGGAATGACGGACTTTCTTATGAAGAAACACTTGCCGCATACGATAGCAGTTTAGAGAAATTAGGTTTAGATTATTTAGATTTATATTTAATTCATTGGCCAGGTTTAGATACGAACTATATCGAGGCCTATAAAGCACTGGAGAAAATTTATCAGGACGGGCGAGTTCGTTCAATTGGTGTAAGCAATTTCCATGTTCATCATTTAGAACATTTGCTAAAAGAAACAACGGTTATTCCGGTAATTAATCAAATTGAATTTCATCCCCATTTGACGCAAGAAGAAGTACGCGCATACTGTAAAGAACACGGTATTCAAGTGGAAGCATGGTCGCCTTTAATGAACGGATCATTGCTAGAGGAAGAATTGATTCAACAATTAGCAACTAAATACAGTAAAACACCAGCACAAATTGTTTTACGTTATGATGTGCAGCATGGTGTTGTAACGATTCCAAAAACGATGACACCAGCACGTATGACAGAGAACTTACATGTTTTTGATTTTGCTTTAACGGATGAGGAAATGGCACAGTTAGATGCTATGAACGACGGTCTGCGTTGTGGTCCAGATCCTGAAAAATTTAATTTTAAATAATGTTTAAGGAGCTACCTTCTCAAATGTAGGTAGCTCCTTCTTTTGTGAGTAGGAATGCTATTTCATTGCCTTGAAAGTGTGGTATCATTTTCTAAAGTGTTCAAACTTTATTTGGTGTTCATTGCAGCGCCTTCTTAAAATAAAGGTAGCGTCTCTAATGCACGCATAGGGGCGAATTTGATATGGAGGCATCAACCATGATTTTAGTATTGGATGCAGGAAATTCAAATATCGTATTGGGAGTTTATGATCGCAATGACCAGCTAGCTTTCCATTGGCGAATGGTAACAGATCTTCACAAAACAGAAGATGAATATGCAATGCAAGTATTGGCTTTTTTTAATCATGCAGGCATTTCATTTGAACAAATTACGGGCATTATTATATCCTCGGTTGTACCGCCCATTATGTTTTCATTAGAATCGATGTGTCAAAAGTATTTTCGCAAAAAACCACTGGTGGTTGGACCAGGAGTGAAAACGGGTTTGAATATTAAATATGAAAATCCGCGCGAGGTTGGTTCGGATCGCATTGTCAACGCAATAGCCGCACTGGATGCTTATAAAGCACCGCTAATTATTGTGGATTTCGGTACGGCGACAACATATTGTTATTTAAATGAAAAAGGCGATTACATGGGTGGCGCTATTGCACCGGGTATTTCGATTTCAACAGAGGCACTTTATACACAGGCAGCTCGTTTGCCACGTATTGAAATATTGCGTTCTACACATATTGTTGGGAAAACCACCGTTTCTGCAATGCAGGCGGGCATTTTTTATGGTTTTGTTGGACAAGTGGAGGGCATTGTTAATCGCATGAAAGCACAAAGTAAAGAAGAGCCGCTAGTTATTGCAACCGGTGGATTAGCAAATTTAATTGCTGGGGAGACGCAAGCGATTGATGTCGTCGATCCATTTTTAACATTAAAAGGTTTGTATAAATTATATAAACGTAACCAATAGGAAAAGAGGGACTTTTCATTTATGAAAGATTATTTAGTTCGAGGTTTAGGATTCAATGGGCAGGTACGTGTTTTTGCAGCTTGCACAACAGCGACAGTAGGAGAAGCACAACGTCGTCATAATACATGGCCAGTTGTATCAGCAGCACTTGGTCGTTCAATGACGGCTGGTGTGATGATGGGCGCTATGCTTAAAGGTGAAGAGAAAATTACGATTAAAGTAGAGGGCAATGGTCCAATTGGTCCTATGGTTATTGATAGTAACGCCCGTGGTGAAGTGCGTGGTTTTGTAACAAACCCTCACGTGCATTTTGATTTAAATGAACAAGGTAAATTAGATGTGCGAGCTGGTGTTGGGACAGAAGGTGCATTAACGATTGTTAAAGACCTTGGCTTACGCGATATGTTCTCTGGACAAACGCCAATTGTATCTGGTGAAATTGCAGAAGATTTTACTTATTATTTTGCTACATCTGAACAGGTACCTTCATCTGTTGGGCTTGGCGTATTAGTAAATCCGGATAATTCAATTCTTGCAGCGGGTGGCTTTATTCTTCAACTTATGCCGGGCTGTGAAGAAGAAACGATTGATGCAATCGAACAGCATTTAGCAACAATAGAGCCTGTTTCAAAAATGATTGAAAAAGGCTATACACCAGAACAAATTTTAGAAGCTGTATTAGGTGAAGGAAAAGTCCAAATTTTAGATTCAATGCCGGTTGAATTTAAATGTCAATGTTCAAAAGAGCGATTTGGTGCAGCGATTTTAGGTTTGGGTTCACAGGAAATTCAAGAAATGATTGATGAAGATGGCGAGGCTGAAGCGCAATGTCACTTCTGTTTAGAAACATACCATTTCTCAAATGAAGAACTAGAAGGGTTTATTGATGAGCTCAAAGCGTAATCGAAGACCGCAGACATCTGCAACACCCAACCAAACGCCATTATTGCAACGCCGTTTAAAAACAAAACCGGCTTTAATTGTTTTTTCCGTATTATTACTAGGAAATCTTTTATGGTTCATTGCATGGTTAATGCCAAATAACGGTCAGGAAATTGGTAGCGACGAACAAGTCGCTGCCATTGGTGGTGATGTCATCACACGCCAGGAGTGGATGATTGCTATGGAAGAACGCTATGGTAAAGAAACACTTCAAAATTTAGTGAATGAAGCTGTTATGGAAAAGGCAGCTAAAAAATATAAAATCAAGGTGACTGATAAAGAAATTGATCTAGAGCTTGCGTTAATGCGCTCGGCTCAAGATAAATTTGATACAGCATTGCAAAATCTTTCAGCAGATCAGCTAAAGCAGAAAATCCGCTCAGGCCTTATTTTAGATAAAGTACTAACAAAAGATGTAGTTATTAAAGAAGATAGTATTCAAAAATACTATGAAGAAAATAAGGCGTTATACAATACAGAAACGAGCTATCGTACAAATTTCATTGAAGTGGATTCTAAAAAGGCTGCTGAAGAAGCGTTAAGTGAACTTAAAAATGGCTCTGATTTCTCTGTACTGGCACGCGAAATTTCCATTGATAGTGCATCGGCTAGTTTAGGTGGAGATATTGGTTTCCTAACTGAAAAGCAGGGCAATATAGATCCAGCCATTTTAAAGGCAGCTCAAGCTTTGTCAGCGAATGAAGTTAGTAAAGTATTTAAGTTGGATAACGGACATTACGGAATTGTGCAAGTTCAAGAGGTAATAGAAGGTCAATCCTTTACATATGACGATGTGAAAGAACATATTGAACGAGAGCTTGCGTTGGAACAATTGCAACAATCGATAACACCAGAAGCATTTTGGTCGGAGTTTAAGGCAACTTGGTATTATGGTGAGGAAAAGAAATGATAAAAAGAAGCCAGAAAGTAGCATACTTTCTGGCTTCTAATAAATATTCTGAAAATATAAGTTTATTGATTGACAATACAACTAAAAAATTGGTAAAATACAAAATAAGTAAAACCTATAAAAATAGTAGGGATTAGGAGTGGATGAATAGATGAGTAGATTAGCGAACTCGGTAGCTGAATTAGTTGGTAAAACACCAATTGTAAAATTAAATCATGCAACAGGTGAGAACGAAGGTACTGTTTATGTTAAATTAGAGTATTTTAACCCGGGCAGCTCTGTAAAAGACCGTCTAGCATTAGCGATGATTGAAGCAGCTGAACAAGATGGTACGCTAAAACCAGGTGGCACTATTATTGAACCTACTTCAGGTAATACAGGGATTGGATTAGCAATGATCGCAGCAGCTAAAGGTTATAAAGCAATCTTAGTGATGCCAGAAACAATGAGTTTAGAGCGCCGTAACCTATTGCGTGCATACGGTGCTGACTTAGTGTTAACACCTGGACCAGCAGGAATGAAAGGTGCTATTGCAAAGGCAGAAGAATTAGCTGCAGAGCATGGCTACTTTTTACCACAACAATTCACGAACCCGGCGAATGCAGTTGTGCACCGTTTAACAACAGGACCAGAAATCGTGGAAGCGTTTGATGGCTTAACTTTAGATGCATTTATTGCAGGTGTTGGTACAGGTGGTACGATTACAGGTGCTGGTGCCGTGTTAAAAGAGAAGTACCCAGAAATCGAAATTATTGCTGTTGAGCCAAAGGATTCTCCAGTACTTTCAGGTGGGCAACCAGGCCCACATAAAATCCAAGGTATTGGTGCTGGCTTTGTACCTGCCGTACTAGATACAGATGTTTATTCATCCGTATTCCTTGTAGAAAATGAGGTTGCCTTTGATGTAGCGCGTAAAGTAGCGCGTGAAGAGGGTATCCTATGTGGTATTTCTTCAGGTGCAGCGATTTATGCAGCAATTGAAACAGCAAAACGTTTAGGTAAAGGTTCAAATGTTCTTGCTATCGTACCTTCAAATGGTGAACGTTACTTATCTACACCTTTATATCAATTTGAAGACTAATTTAAATACAAAATGACAGGCTCTCCTATTGTGAGAGCCTTTTTTTGCGTATTTGCGTATGCTTGCCATTTGTTGTAGCACGTGGGGTGTAAATCGTTCTTTTTTTATTAGCAAAAACATTCGCATCTTTTCATTTTTCTAGTTAAGATGGAATCACATCATATGATTCAAAGGGGAATAGCAACGTGAATACATTATTGACTACATCAATGAAGATGGACGCAGATGCGTTTTATTATAGCTATAAAAAACAAACACAACATGAACAAGCCCACGTTTTTTTAGAAAGTGGACGTGGCGGGCATTATTCAATCGCTGCTTGGCAACCGCTCGCAACAGCCCAATCGATTGAAGGCGGTTTGCTTATTCATTGGAGAGATGGACATAGCGAAATGTTATACGGTGAGCCACTTGATTTATTAGAACAATTAATCGCTACGTATCAATTGGCGTACGACTCTGAGCTACCGGTTTTCCAAGGAGGGGCAATTGGCTTTGTATCATACGATTACGCTCGGAAAATTGAAAAATTGCCTATAGTGGCAACAGATGATTTATCAGTACCCGATATATATTTTTATTTATTTGACTGTTGGGCAGTGCACGATGTTGCGACAAATGCAGTGACGCTTATGAAGTTAGGGGACTGTGATGTCAATTTAGAAGAGCGTGCGCAAGCGTGGCAAGAAGCGGCTCAAGAAGGATTACAGTTACGGAAATTTGAAAAGACAAGTGCTGTAGAAGTAGTAAATGATGAAAGCGAGTTACTTGTGTCATTCGCTGGCACTGATTTTGAAGCCGCGGTGAGAAAAATTCAAACATATATCGCACAAGGAGACGTGTTTCAGGTCAATTTATCAGTGCGCCAATCGAAAAAATTAACCGCTACGGCAATGGATGTTTATGAGGCATTACGTACCTTTAACCCTTCGCCATACATGGCGTATATTGAAGCACCTGAATTTGCCGTTGTGTCTGGATCGCCGGAGTTGTTGGTGAAGCGTCATGGCAATGAGTTATCAACTCGACCAATAGCAGGTACGCGTCCGAGAGGAAAATCGGAAGAAGAAGACATTGCTTTGGCACAGGAATTAATTGATAACGAAAAAGAGCGTGCTGAACACGTGATGCTAGTAGATTTAGAGCGCAATGATTTAGGGCGAGTTTCAGCATATGGTACGGTTGAAGTGGATGAGTTTATGGTTATTGAGCGTTATTCACATGTCATGCATATTGTGTCCAATGTTCGCGGGGTAATAGCCGACGGAAAAACGAATGCGGATGTCGTGCGAGGAATGTTCCCGGGCGGTACGATTACAGGAGCACCGAAGATTCGAACGATGGAAATTATTGAAGAGCTAGAACCGGTGCGCCGAGGACTATACACGGGCTCAATTGGGTGGTTAGGCTATACGGGAGATATGGAATTCAATATTGTGATTCGAACGGCATTTGTTAAAGATGGCATGGCTCATATACAAGCGGGTGCAGGTATTGTCATAGATTCTGTACCGGAAAGAGAATACCAAGAGTCTCTAAATAAAGCAAAAGCAATGTGGCAAGCGAAAGCTATGGCGGAGGAGCGAGCAAAATGATTTTAATGATTGATAACTATGATTCTTTTACATATAATCTTGTGCAGTATTTTGGTGAGTTTGGACATGAATTAATTGTGAAAAGAAATGATTCGTTAACGATTGCAGATATTGAAAAACTTGCGCCGGATATGATTGTTATTTCTCCAGGACCATGTAGTCCGAACGAAGCGGGTGAAAGTTTAAATATTATTCGATATTTCGCGGGAAATATTCCTATTTTAGGTGTCTGTCTAGGACATCAAGCAATTGCCCAAGTATTTGGCGGACATGTTATTCGTGCTGAGCGTTTAATGCATGGTAAAACGTCGCCTGTGTTGCATGCGGAAATCGGACTACATGCAGGTATGCCAAATCCGTTTCAAGCAACACGTTATCATTCTCTTATCGTGGAGAATGAATCATTACCAGAATGCTTTGAAGTCACAGCGTGGACTGCAGAAGGTGAAATAATGGGCATTCGTCATAAAGACTATCCTATCGAAGGTGTGCAATACCATCCAGAGTCCATTATGACAGAACAAGGCAAAAAGCTTCTGCGTCATTTTATCGAATTGTACGTAGAAGGAGCGAAGAAACATGCAGTGCTGGATTAACGGTAACTACGTAGCGGCAGAGGATTTACGAATTTCACCTTATGATCACGGCTTTTTATATGGGTTAGGTTTTTTTGAAACGTTTCGTACCTACAATGGAAAAGTTCTGTTTTGGGATGCACATATGGAAAGATTACAAGCAGCTCTTGCGCAATTCCGTATTCACATGCCATATACAAAACAAGACTTGCTTGTAGTTTGTGAACAATTGAATGCAGCAGCAGGTGGAGTAGACGGTTATTTTCGTGTCAATGTATCCGCTGGTGAGCATGGTATCGGTTTGCAACCAAAGGAGTATACACAACCAAATGTCATTGTTTTTCGTAAGGAATTACCTGACACACCTCGTGGACAAGAAAAAACAGCACAATGGTTAGAGACAAAGCGCAATACCCCTGAAGGAGCATCTCGCGTAAAGTCGCATCATTATGGCAATAACGTTTTAGGACGATTTGAAATGCCGTCATTAGCTGTGCAGGAAGGTTTCTTTTTAACAGCGCATGGTTATGTGGCTGAAGGTGTGACATCAAATATTTTCTGGGCGAAAAATGATATACTATATACGCCTTCTTTAGAAACAGGTATTTTACCTGGCATAACGCGTGCATGGGTTATTGAGCAAGCCGAATTACTAGGGATTGAAGTACACGAAGGTCTTTTTACTAAAAAGGATTTAGAGCAAGGATGCGAATGTTTTATTACAAACTCTGTGCAAGAGCTTGTTCCAATTTGTAGATTAGAAGATATGCAGTTGTTAGGCAATAAGGGACCTATTTATTTGCGTTTACATGAAGCGTTTGTCAAAGAAGTGGAGCAAGAATAGAAGGAGCGTCAACATGCTAGAACACTATACAACACCGTTAACGATTAACGGGATTACATTAGATTATAAGAGCGAAACATTCGTCATGGGTATTTTAAATGTTACGCCAGATTCTTTTTCTGACGGTGGAAAATATAATAACGTTGAGGCCGCTGTAGAACAAGCGAAAAAGATGGTAGCTGACGGTGCAAAAATTATTGATGTGGGTGGCGAATCGACACGACCAGGATATGAGCGTATTTCCGATGAAGATGAAATTGCACGCATTGTACCGGTTATTCATGCACTCGTAGCAGAAGTACCTGCTATTATCTCGGTTGATACGTATAAAGCGAAAGTAGCGCGTGCGGCGATTGAAGCGGGTGCGCATATTATTAATGATATTTGGGGTGCCAAAGCAGAACCTGCGATTGCAGAAGTTGCCGCGGAACTAAATGTCCCAATTATTTTAATGCATAATCGTGAAAACATGGATTATGGAAGTGATTTTTGGGCAACAGCAAAAGCAGACCTAGAAGAAAGTATTGCCGTTGCTAAAAAAGCTGGTGTGCCAGATGCACATATAATATTAGACCCGGGTATTGGGTTTGCTAAAACGACGACGCATAACATTGTTATGATGCAGCATCTAACTCATTTAGTGGATATGGGCTACCCAGTGTTATTAGCGACGTCACGTAAATCAATGATTGGCAATGTATTGCAACTACCTGTTGAAGAACGGATAGAAGGTACAAGCGCAACGGTTGTTTATGGGATTGAAAAAGGTTGTCATATAATCCGTGTGCATGATGTAAAGGAAATGGCGCGTGCTTCGCATATGGCAGATGTATTAGTTGGCAAACGTATTTACAAGGAGGAAGCATGATGGACTATATTCATTTGAAGGACATGCAGTTTTACGGCTACCACGGCGTTTTAGCAGCAGAAACAACACTTGGTCAACGCTTCCGTGCCAATGTTTCGCTTGCAGTTGATATGACCGAGGCCGGGGCAACGGATGATTTAACGTACACAGTGAATTATGCGGAAGTATATGCACTTTGTCGTGATATTGTTGAGGGTGAGCCATTAAAGTTAATTGAAGCACTCGTATCGAAAATCGCAAACAGCATAATGGCAGCATATCCTGACAAAGTGAAAGGTGTGCGAGTGGAGCTTATCAAACCAGATCCTCCGATACATGGTTATTATAAAGAGGTCTCAGTTGAGGTCACTAGAGGTGACTTCTGATGAATGATGTATATTTATCTATTGGCACAAATATTGGTGAACGCTACGAAAACCTTCAGCGCGCTATTGAGCTTTTGATGGAAAAAGAAGCGGTAGAAGTTGTCCGGATTTCTTCTGTCTATGAAACAGCAGCTGTAGGCTTCACTGACCAAGCAGATTTTTTAAATATTGCGGTTTACGTTAGAACGAGTAGTTCTTCTTCTGAAATGCTAAAGATTTGTCAGTCGGTAGAGAATGAACTTGGTCGTGTTCGGGAATTTAGATGGGGTCCTCGAATCATTGACCTTGACATTCTACTCTACAATCACGAAAATATTGAAACAGAGAGTTTGCTTGTACCACATCCAAGAATGTATGAACGAGCTTTCGTATTAGTACCACTAATTGAAATTACGCCTACACCAAATGGTGAGCAATTACAACGAGCGCATGAAACACTGCAACAGATGAATGGCCAAGAAGAGGGCGTAACCTTATGGAAGGAATCAGTGGATACAAGATTTATGCCGTCTATGAAGTAACGTGCATAATTGGTATTTATAATGAGCTTAATAATAACTGCCACAGCATGAACAATAGATCTTTAGCAATGACGGGTGAAAGCCCATAGAAGGAGGAAATGGACGTTGAGTCAGACAACTGAAAAGCCGTTTCAAATTGGCGATATTGTGATGGACAACCGTGTCGTCTTAGCACCGATGGCTGGCATCTGTAATTCTGCATTTCGCTTAACGGTAAAAGAATTCGGAGCAGGGCTTGTATATGCCGAAATGATTAGTGATAAAGGGATCGTTAATAAAAACGAAAAAACGTTAGGTATGCTTTATATCGATGAACGTGAAAATCCTCTTTCATTACAAATTTTTGGCGGAGATAAAACGACATTAGTAGAAGCGGCGAAGTATGTAGATGAAAACACAACTGCTGATATTATTGATATAAATATGGGTTGTCCTGTGAATAAAATTATTAAGTGTGAAGCAGGTGCTCGTTTACTGTTAGATCCAAGTAAAGTATATGAGATGGTGGCAGCTGTAGTAGATGCTGTGAAAAAGCCTGTCAGTGTAAAAATGCGTATTGGCTGGGACGATGAACATGTCTTTGCTGTCGAAAATGCGCAGGCTGTTGAACGTGCGGGCGCTTCTGCGGTGGCTGTCCATGGTCGTACACGTGTGCAAATGTACGAAGGAAAAGCAAATTGGGATATTATCCGTCAAGTAAAGGAAAATGTAAATATTCCAGTGCTCGGCAATGGTGATGTTGAAACACCGCAAGATGCAAAACGCATGCTTGATACAACAGGTGTAGATGCCGTTATGATAGGACGCGCAGCATTAGGTAATCCGTGGATGATTTATCGTACTGTTCAGTACTTGGAAACGGGTGAATTAAAAGATGAGCCTGGCGTTCGCGAAAAAATGGATGTATGTTTACTGCATTTTGAACGCCTAATGCAATTAAAAGGCGAAAGTGTGGCAGTGCGCGAAATGCGTAAACATGCTTCTTGGTATTTAAAAGGTATTCGTGGTAACGGTAAAGCTCGTAGTGCTATTAACCAAACAGAAACTGCTGTAGAGCTACGCGCTATACTAAATGGTATTGTAGAAGACTATGAAGAAATTGCTTCAGGAATTATTGTGCCGGAACAAAAGCAACTCATTATATAATGTGAAAAGAGGCGTCTCGATTAAAATTGGGGAGCCTCTTTTTTTATGGTTGCCTCGGAAGGTGGAAATGAACGATAGAGTGGATATGAGCATAATTTTATTGTATTTGACTTTAATTTTTAGAATTATTAATCATTTTAAGTCTTTTGGAAATTAAAACGAAACAGATGAATACGGCTTTAAAATTGTGTACAATAGAAATATTATGGACGTAAACGCGGACAATTTAATAAGGAGTGAAACAAGTGTCAAACATAGAAGAGTTAAATGATCAGCTTTTGGTGAGACGTCAAAAAATGACTGCGATTCAAGAGAACGGTCAAGATCCATTCGGTAGTCGATTTGAGCGTACGCATTTATCTACAGAAGTGCGTGAACAATTTGCAGATCAAACAAAAGAACAGTTAGAAGAAAACCTACAAGAAGTGATTATCGCTGGTCGTATTATGACAAAGCGCGGTAAAGGGAAAGCTGGCTTTGCACATATTCAAGATTTAGGTGGACAAATTCAAATATACGTTCGTCAAGACCATGTTGGTGAAGAAGCGTATGAGTTATTTAAACAAGCTGACCTTGGTGATATCGTAGGTGTACGTGGTAACGTATTCCGTACGCAAGTGGGAGAGCTTTCAGTGAAGGCTGAAGGATTTACATTCCTAACAAAAGCACTACGTCCTATGCCTGAGAAATTCCACGGCTTACAAGATGTCGAGCAACGTTACCGTCAACGTTATTTAGATTTAATGACGAACGAAGATAGCAAAAAAACATTTATTACACGTTCTAAAATTATTCGTGCTATTCGCAACTATTTAGATAACGCAGGTTTTTTAGAAGTGGAAACACCAATGTTGCATACGATTGCTGGTGGTGCAGCGGCTCGTCCGTTCATTACGCACCATAATGCGCTTGATATGGAACTATATATGCGTATCGCGATTGAGTTACACTTAAAACGTTTAATCGTTGGTGGACTAGAAAAAGTTTATGAAATCGGTCGTGTATTCCGTAACGAAGGTATTTCAACTCGCCACAATCCGGAGTTCACAATGATTGAGCTATATGAAGCGTTTGCGGATTACAAAGATATTATGTCGTTAACAGAGAATTTAATTGCCCATGTAGCACAAGAAGTACTTGGCACAACATCTGTTCAATATGGTGAAGATGAAATTAACCTAGCTGTAGGTTGGAGACGAGTTCACATGGTAGATGCTGTTAAAGAAGCTACTGGGGTAGACTTCTGGCAGCCGATGACAAAAGAACAAGCGCAAGCACTTGCTAAAGAGCACGGTGTTGAAGTGAAGCCGACACATGAAGTCGGTCATATTATCAATGAATTCTTCGAACAAAAGATTGAAGAAACTCTTGTGCAACCAACATTTGTATACGGACATCCAGTTGAAATCTCTCCTTTAGCGAAGAAAAATCCGGAGGACGAGCGTTTCACAGATCGTTTTGAGCTGTTTATTGTACGTCGTGAACATGCGAATGCCTTTACAGAACTAAATGACCCAATCGACCAACGCGAACGCTTTGAGGCGCAATTAGTTGAAAAAGAGGCTGGTAATGATGAGGCCCACGAAATGGATAATGACTTTATTGAAGCTTTAGAGTACGGTATGCCGCCAACTGGTGGTTTAGGTATAGGGATTGACCGTTTAATCATGCTTCTTACAAACTCTCCATCAATTCGTGACGTATTATTATTCCCAACAATGCGCCACACTTCAAAATAATATGTAATTAAGGAGACTCTTTATAAAAGGGTCTCTTTATTTTATTGTGAAATGACAAAAACAGAGGTATAGTAATACTAATCTTTATCGCAATACAATAATATTGAAACTAGAATATGCTATATATAGCTTACTAATGGTGTTTTTCTATAAAATGATATTTTTATAGAAAAAAACACTTGCGTAGATTATAGAATCGTGATAAATTATTACTTGTCGTTAAGACGACGCATCAAAAGCATTACAAACTATTAATAACATCACAAAAAATGTTGACAGCAACATTGCAAAGTGGTAAGATATAAAAGTTGTCACTTCTTAAAAGAAAAAACTTCTGAAAAAAGTTGTTGACAAAGAAAATAGAAAATGTTATTATATAAAAGTTGCTGAAAACAACCGGCAACAAAATGAACCTTGAAAACTGAACAAGCAAAACGTAATCAATATAGTTTCTGAGCTAACTTATGTTAGTGAATGAAACAAAAATTTTGGACATCAAAATTGATGCCAGCAAAACAATTTGAGCTAATCAAATTTCTTTTATGGAGAGTTTGATCCTGGCTCAGGACGAACGCTGGCGGCGTGCCTA
>Ga0153921_1000140_pt1 | contig 54640 bp, 50 predicted proteins | sample TSNJ005MetaG_FD_104691 | JGI IMG/M metagenome (GOLD analysis project Ga0153921, IMG submission 104691) | Attine ant fungus gardens microbial communities from New Jersey, USA - TSNJ005 MetaG | ecosystem: Host-associated > Fungi > Mycelium > Unclassified | place: USA: New Jersey, Brendon T. Byrne... | reverse complement strand
TGCATCGGATTCTCCATGGGCGCAAGCATTCTCACCGCGCGGAACCTTAGCAAGGTGGTTCCCAGCGCGGAAGGTGAACTGACTATCCTGCACGAACTGAGCCTGGAACTGAACAAGGGCGATAGCCTGGCTATCGTCGGTGCTTCCGGCTCCGGTAAATCCACCCTCCTGGGCCTGCTGGCCGGCCTCGACCTGCCCAGCAGCGGTGAAGTCACGCTCGCCGGGCAAGCCCTCAGCACCCTCGACGAAGACCAGCGTGCGCGCATCCGCGCCGAGCACGTGGGCTTCGTGTTCCAATCCTTCCAGTTGCTCGACAGCCTCAACGCCCTGGAAAACGTCATGCTGCCGCTGGAGCTGGACGGCCGCAAAGACGCCCGCGAGCGCGCCACCCATTTGCTGGAGCGAGTCGGCCTGGGCCAACGCCTGACCCACTCGCCGCGCCAGTTGTCCGGCGGTGAACAGCAACGCGTGGCGATCGCCCGCGCGTTCGCTGCCGAACCGGACGTGCTGTTTGCCGATGAACCCACCGGGAACCTCGACAGCCACACCGGCGAGCGCATCAGCGACCTGCTGTTCGAGCTCAACAAAGAAAGCGGCACGACCCTGGTGCTGGTCACCCACGACGAGCGCCTGGCCACCGTTGCCGACGCCTGATCCGCCTTGAAGCCGGCCTGATGGTCGCGCCCCTGGAGCCTTGATGGCACGTTTGCCGCTGTTGCGCCTGTTCAGCCTTGCCATGCGCCAATTGCTGCGCGATGCCCGCGCCGGCGAATTGCGCGTGTTGTTCTTCGCCCTGCTGGTGGCGGTAGCGGCCAGCACTGCCATTGGCTACTTCGGTGCCCGCCTCAATGGCGCCATGATGCTCCGCGCCACCGAGTTCCTCGGCGCCGACCTCGTGCTTGAAGGCAGCTCGCCGGCGCGGCCCGAACAAATCCGGTCGGGGACCGAGCTGGGCCTGGATCACGCCCGGGTGGTCGAATTCTCCAGCGTGATTGCCACCGACAACGGCATCCAGCTCTCCAGCATCAAGGCGGTCAACGAGCAGTACCCGCTGCGCGGTGAGCTGAAAAGCGCGGCTGCGCCGTTTGGCGATGAAACCCCGGGAGGTGGCCCGAAGCCCGGTGAAGCCTGGGTGGAGGCGCGGCTGCTGACTGCACTCGACCTCAAGGTCGGCGACAGTATCGATGTCGGCATGAAGACCCTGCGCCTGGCCCGCATCCTCACCTACGAACCCGACCGCGCCGGTAACTTCTACAGCCTCACGCCCCGGGTGATGATCAACCTGGCGGACCTGGATGCCACCGGTGTGGTCCAGCCCGGCAGCCGCGTCAGCTACCGCGAACTGTGGCGCGGGCCACAGGGCAGCACAGCGCTGCAAACCTATCGCGACCTGGTCAAGCCCGGCCTCGCCGCCAACCAGCGCCTGCAGGACTCGCGAGACGGCAACCAGCAGATTGGCGGCGCCCTGGGCAAGGCCGAGCGCTACCTGAACATGGCAAGCCTGGTGGCAGTGCTGCTGGCCGGCGTCGCCGTGGCCTTGTCGGCCAACCGTTTCGCCACCCGCCGCTTCGACGCCAGTGCATTGTTACGCTGCCTGGGGTTATCGCGCCGTGAAGCGATGTTGCTGTTCAGCCTGCAATTGAGCGTACTGGGCCTGCTGGCGAGCCTGACCGGCGCCCTGCTCGGCTGGCTCGCGCAGTTTGGCCTGTTCTACTTCCTGCACGATCTGCTGCCGGCGGACGTACCGCCTGGCGGCCTGCTGCCGGCCATCGCCGGGATCGGCACCGGGCTGGTCGCCCTCGCCGGCTTCGCCCTGCCGCCACTGGCGGCATTGGGTCGGGTGCCGCCGCTGCGGGTACTGCGTCGCGACCTGCTGCCGATTCCTTCCAGCACCTGGATGGTCTACGGCGCAGCCCTGTTCGCCCTGGGCCTGATCATGTGGCGCCTGAGCCTCGACCTGGTGCTGACCTTCGCCCTGCTCGGCGGTGGCGTGGTGGCAGCGCTGGTACTCGGTGGCCTGCTCCTGTTGCTGTTGCAGAGCCTGCGACGCCTGCTGGCCCGCGCCTCCCTGCCTTGGCGCCTGGGCCTGGGACAATTGCTGCGTCACCCGCTGGCGGCGGCTGGCCAGTCCCTGGCCTTTGGCCTGATCCTGCTGTCGATGGGCTTGATTGCCCTGCTGCGCGGCGAGTTGCTCGACACCTGGCAAAACCAGTTGCCCAAGGATGCGCCCAACTATTTCGCCCTCAACATCCTTCCGGCCGACAAAGACGCGTTCGGCGCTCGCCTGCTGGAGCTGCAGGCGCAGTCAGCACCGCTGTACCCCGTGGTGCCGGGCCGGCTGATCAGCATCAACGGCGAACCGGTGCAGGAGATTGTCAGCAAGGACTCCAGCGGCGACCGGGCGGTGCAACGTGACTTGAGCCTCACCTGGGCCGCCGACCTGCCACCGGGCAACGCACTGACAGCGGGCACCTGGTGGTCGCAGCAACCCACAGACGAGATCCCCGGGGTCTCGGTAGAAGCCAAGGTCGCAGAAAGCCTCAAGCTCAAACTCAACGACCACCTGGTGTTTACCGTGGGCGGGGAAAACCGTGAAGCGCGGGTCACCAGCCTGCGCACCATCAACTGGGACAACTTCCAGCCGAACTTCTTCATGATTTTCCAGCCAGGCACGCTGAAGGATCTGCCCGCGACCTACCTGACCAGCTTTTACCTGGCGCCTGGGCACGACCAGCAGATTGTCGATCTGTCACGTGCCTTCCCGGCCGTCACCATCCTGCAGGTCGAGGCACTGCTGGAGCAGTTGCGCAGCATCCTGGCGCAGGTGACCCTGGCGGTGGAGTACGTGCTGCTGTTTGTGCTGGCGGCCGGAATGGCGGTGTTGTTCTCCGGCCTGCAGGCCACCCTTGATGAGCGGATCCGCCAAGGTGCCCTGCTGCGCGCCCTGGGCGCCGAGCGCAAGCTGCTGGTCAAGGCCAGGCGCATCGAGTTCGGCTTGCTGGGTGCCGTCAGCGGGTTGCTGGCGGCGCTGGGAACCGAGCTTGTGACCTGGGTGCTGTACCGCTATGCCTTTGACCTGGCCTGGCACCCGCATCCGTGGTTGTTGGTGCTGCCGGTGATCGGTGCGGTGTTGATCGGCGGGGCCGGGGTCTTCGGTACGCGCCGCGCACTGAATGCCAGCCCTCTGACCGTATTGCGCGAAGGCTGAAAACACAATGGCCCGCGTCCTTCAAGGGACGCGGGCCAACGCCGCTCACTTCACATACTCGATCGCGGTGATCCACCAGCACACTTCGCCGCCGGGCGTCTGCACAATGGCCTCATCATCGACTTCCTTGCGCAACAACGCGCGGGCCATCGGTGAGTCGATGGAGATATAGTCCATCCGGTCATAAATCTCGTCATAGCCGACAATCCGAAAACGCTTGGTCTCGCCCTGCTCGTTTTCGATATCGACCCAGGCGCCGAAAAACACCTTCCCTTCCTGCTCGGGCATGTACTCCACCACGCGCATGTCTTCCAGGCGCTTGCGCAGGTACCGGACCCGGCGATCGATCTCGCGCAGCAATTTCTTGTTGTACTGGTAGTCGGCGTTTTCGCTGCGGTCGCCCAGCGAGGCAGCCCATGTCACTTTGCGCGTGGTGTCCGGGCGCTTTTCGCGCCACAGGTAGTCCAGCTCTTTCTTCAGCGCTTCATGACCTTCTTTGGTAATCAGCTTGGTACTCAAACGCATGCATCCCCAGGCAATGTCCATAGGTGCCGATCGGCCAGGCAATCATGCCTTGGCGTCGGCTGGCTGGCGTTGATGATAAATGAACCCGGGAAAGTAGCCAGGCCGGTCTAGCCATCCAGGACCTGGTCCAGGTCCAGCAGCATCGCGCGCAAGCTTTGGCGCAGGTTCGACACCTGCGACGTCATGACCTTCAGCGCTTCTGTTCTCTGGCTGACCGCCAGCGACTGGTCATGCAACTGGGCAATGCGCTGCTCCAGCTCTCGAGACCTCTCATCGGACTGGCTTTGTTCCTGCTGCAATCGAGCCTGCCATTGATCAAGCGCCGCCTGCTGTTCGATGACGGCGAGCTTTTGTTGGGTCAACTCCTGTGCGACACGCGCCAGGTTGGTCAGTGTACTGTCCACCTCGAACATCGCGTTCTGGTCCATGGCCGCGGGCAATCCAGGTTGCCCCCGCGGCTCCAGCGCGGGGGGCATCACAGGTGCAGCCTGCACGCGGTTTACCGGCATTTCGATCGCCACCGGGCGCGCCTCTTCGACAGGCTGTTCGTGCTCAGGTACACGGGCAGGGTCGGCCGCGATCGCTGCCCTGGGGGACGAGCTTAATTTCGATGAAAAGCGAATGGACGGCACGATCAATGACGCGCTTTCGATTGCCGGCAACGCAGGCGCGGAAATGCCCAGGGTAATCACCTTCATCACCAGCGCTTTCTTGATGATCACCGAGTGGTGATCCTCGGGCCTGGCAGGCGGCAGCTTGCAGCCTTTCAAATCGACAAAATGATAGGGCAACTGGGTTTCCGTGACGCCAGCGGCTTTTGCACCCGACGCCGCCAACGTCAGAATTTGCTTGAACACATGCATGGCAACTTGCAAGTCGTCCCTGGACTCGACACCACCGAGAAAATACCGTTCGGCTTTTTTACGCAATGCCGCGATGTAAACCCTGGAACTCCCCGGTTCAACTTCTTCATCGAGGCTGTAGACGAGGAAGTTGGAGGCAATCTGACCAACAGCAAACCCACAGAGCAGTGCGCCGTTGACCGGTGCATCCTGACCATCGCGTTCAAGAACTAGGGTACGTAGCAGCATCATGATTATCAGGCCTCGTTACACAGCGCAGAACGTCTATACAAACATCAAATAAACATTCGAAATTTAAAAGTCAACACACACTCCAATTGTTTCAGCGATGTACCGGGCACACACGTAGGACTTCTCTTATTAATGCTGATCGTCGTTCCCAAAAGCGATGATTATCCGTACCCTTTTTAAAATCTCTCCCTTAACGTCATACCAAACTTATTCGGTAAACACATGATCGAAATAAGCAACGTGACAAAATACCTGGACAAGAAAAACATTATCAGTGATCTCTCATTCAGCGCCAATCAACACGAATGCCTGGGGCTTTTTGGAGAAGACCCTGCTGTTAAAACGCTACTGTTGAATATACTTTCCGGTACAACTTCGCCTTCCAGTGGCCACGTCACTGTCCAGGGTATCAACCCGCAAGTTCTCAAGATAAAGAAAGCGATCGGCTATCAACTGGACCGGGATCTCGGTCATCCAACGATGTCGGCAAACGCGTTCCTGCATTTCATTGCCAGCATTCGTGGGTTCCACGGCGCAGAAAAACGCGCGCGCGTGGAACACGCCGCCATGCGACTGGAGTTATGGCCCATTCTCAACGCGCCCCTCGACACACTCTGCACTGGATGGAAACGTAAAGTCGCGATTGCCCAAGCCATCCTGCATGGTCCGGCCTTGTTGTTACTGGATGAGCCGACCGAAGGACTGGCACCCGATCAAAGACACACCTTCAGGGCGCTTATCAGGTCGTTGACGCAGGAGATGACGGTGATCATCGCGTCCCGGCACTGCGATCAATTGTCCGAACTCTGCACACGGGCGCTGGTGCTTGCGGGCGGGCGTCTGGTGGCCGATACGCCACTGCCTGATCTGCAACGCGATTCCCGTCATTTCCAGGCAGTTACCCTGACCGCGCAAACGCCTCTGGACCTGCTGGCGCTCGCCGTCCTGCCAGGCGTGGCGGGCATCGAAGAGCATCGCCATGCTCCCGGCACCGTGACCGTACTGGCCATGCCGGGCCATAACATCTCCTCACACATTCACACACTCATCGCCAGTCGTCGGTGGCAAATCAGCTCGCTGCACCAGGAGTCAGGCCGCCTGAACGATGTGGTCCACCACCTGAGCCGAGAGGCCACTCTTTGAAATTGCTGCCCGTCATTTTCAAGCGCCAACTCGCCAGTTATGCCTGCACACCCGGCACCTACCTGAGCGTGGCGATTTTTTTAGTACTGTCCGTGGCCTTGGGTTTTCACCTCAGCCCATGGCTGGAGCAAGACAGCAGCACCTTGCAGGTTTTTTTCCAACTGCATCCCTGGCTTTACTTACTCTTGATCCCCGCCCTGGCGGCGCAACTCTGGTCGGATGAGGCGAATGCCGGTTTTCTCGAACTGATGAAAACATTGCCCGTCACCCCCTTTGAGTGGGTGATCGGCAAGTTCCTGGCTGCCTGGGTTGTAGTCGGCGTGGCTCTGCTGTTGACGTTTCCCCTGGTCATCATCGCCAATTATCTGGGCAGGGCGGACAACGCCGTTATAGCCTCGCAATTTTTAGCGAGTTGGCTGCTGGCGGGCAGTTATCTATCTGCCGGTTGTTTCATCTTCACTTGCGTCCGTCAGCGTACCGTCGTCGTCATACTGACGATGGGCTTACTGCTCACCGTCAGTGGACTTTCATCTTTACTCGATGCTCTGGAACATCAAGCGCCCATTTGGGTTATCGACAGTTTGAGTTCCCTCAATCCGCTTTCAAGATTCAGCAGCCTGGACGATGGAAAATTTGCACTTCGCGACATTCTTTACTTCATTAGCATGATCCTGGCCTTCCTCACTGCGGCGACCATCACCCTTAATTACAAGCATCGCTGAGAAGGAAAGCCCCATGCGATCCACTCTGCGTACCGGCATGACACTTATTGTCTTGCTTTTACTATTCCTCGCGTTCAACCTGGTCTGGATAGTTAAACTTCCCGACATTCGCTGGGACTATTCCCGTTCCCAGATCCACACTTTATCCCCCACCGTACGGCACTTCCTGAATGCCCTGGAAAGCCCGGTAGACTTGTATTACTTCAACGCCAACAACGCCCCAGCAAGAAGTCCCGCGATGAAACGCTATGGCAAGCGTATCGAGGACCGGCTCAAGGAATATGAAAAAGCCGCCCGAGGCATGCTCAACCTGCACCTTATCGAACCTGCACGTTTTTCAGAGGATGCCTACAAAGCGGAGCTATTTGGCCTCGACGATGAGGCCGGTTTTCTGGGCCTTATCGGTACCCGTGCCGGTCACGGTGCGCAACGCATCGAATCATTCAGCCTTGATCGTGAGCCCTTGCTCGATTACGAAATCAGCCACTTGATCTATAAGTTGCAACACCCTGAGCGCCCCATTGTCGGTCTGATCTCAGGGCAAGCGATGGAGGAATCCGCAGGGCGGCTGCTCAAGACCGTGCAGCAGCACTTTAACCTCGCGCTGCTGGAGTCGACGACCGTGCGCATCCCGGAATATGTCCAGGCACTGATGGTGGTGCAGCCCGCCGCGTTGTCCGAGCAGACTCTGTATGGCATTGAACAATTTGTATTGAAGGGCGGCAGGTTGATGATGTTTATCGACCCCCTGGGCGAGCAACGCTCAGGCCGTGCGCCAGCCAATACTCGATTGCACGAACTGCTGGCCGCCTGGGGTATCCAGATGCCAGCGGATAAGCTGCTGGTCGACGGCCTCTATTCGTCTTGGACTGAGCCGGGCCCCGGAAGAAACGCGGAGCGGTACCCGGCCCGGTTAAACCTGCCACGGCAGGCGATGAACACGCAGGATGTGAGCACCTGGAAATTGAACACCGTGATCGTATCCAGCAGCGGCGCTGTCTCTCGCCTGGCTAAAAGTCGCACGACAGTTACCCCCCTGCTGTACAGCTCCGAGCATGCCGAGTTGATGGATACCGAGCGTTTCGTGGACGTCACCGCGCGCGACGCGTTGGCTGACGTGCTGCCCAAGCAAGGCAAACGCCATGTAATTGCGGCCCGTATCGAGGGGCCGGCTTATTCCGCATTTCCGGAAGGCATCAAGGGTCAACCGCCGGGCGTGCAAAAAGCGACACAGATCCATGTCGTGGTGGTCGCCGACACCGACATGCTCACCGATCAGCTCAGCCCCGCGATGCCTGACAGCAACGCACTGTTTATCTTGAATACACTGGATAACCTGTCCGCCCTTGAAGCACTGGCCAACGTTCGGCCACGTACGCCAGCGAGCAACTCACCGACCCTGCTGGAGGCCATGCGCAACGCCGCCGAACAGGTCTATCGCGGCAAGGCCTATGAGGTGGAACGACGCCTGCAGCGAACGGAACAGGAATGGCGGCAGTTGACGCCACAAGTGATCAACCTGGGCACCCAGGCAGTGGACACCAGGACGCAATTGCAGGCCCTCAATAAGGAGCGCCTGCGTTTGCCCATGGAGTTGCACGCCTTGAAGGCCGAGGCATACGCGCAGATCAATCGCCTGGAGCTGGCGATAAAACTGGGCGTGACCTTCGCGATCCCGCTGATGTTGTGCCTGGTTGCCTGGCTGGTGTTTCTCGGCCATCGTCGACGACGCTTGAACGGCGAGGCCGCACGTCGCTGAACCTCAACGCCTGGCGATCAGCCCTTGCCGGGCAATGCGGGTCAGATGGCCGATCACTTCAGCTGCATTGACGGCGCTCGGAGCCTGGATGACCGCGAGGTCAAAGCTGTTGTTGGCAAAACGGGCGAGAGAGTCGCCGTCTTCCACAAACTGGATCAGGAACGCCGATGGCCGCCCGGTACGACGCGGCCAGCCATCCAGGTAACGCAACAGCGTCGGCTGGTGCTTGCCGCCCAGGAGAATTTTCGGATTGCGTTGAGTCAGGTCCGCGGTGATCGGGGCCAGGCGTATCAGGGGGCGTAGTGCATTCATCGTGTCGTGTCTCTGCCTCAAAAGTCTGCGGGCAGGTGAGAGGCAACACCGAACCAGCGCTTTAGCGGAATTTCAAAGCTGTCTCGGCATGGGAGAACAAGCTTCTGTCGGGCTGCATAGAGTCCCGGTGGCGCCCCGCAATTAGCTGTTTAAATCGGCGCATGAGCGGCATCCTAGAGAAGCCGCAGGGGCGGTGTCAAGAATGGCGGGCAACGAAAAGGCCCGCACATGGGCGGGCCTTGTCGGTTTTCCAGACGTCGATCAGCGAGCGATGGCGCGGTCTGCAGACAATTTGCCGGCACCCTCCAGCAGCACTGCCAGTGCGCCACCGAGCAGCGCCAATGCGAACTCATACCCGTTATTGGCCATGAACAGACCGTTATGGATATGCACCGAGAAGATCGCCACCAGCGACAGGATGGTCAAGCCCAGTGCCGCCGGGCGAGCGAGCAAACCGATGATCAGTGCCAGGCCGGCGAAGAACTCGGTCCCGCCCGACAACAGTGCCATCAGCGTACCCGGTGCGAGGCCGATGCTTTCCATCCACTGCGCCGTGCCGGCCAGGCCGTAGCCACCGAACCAGCCAAAGAGTTTTTGCGAGCCGTGGGCCGCGAAGATAATGCCGACAACAATGCGCAGGACAGTCAGGCCATAACCGGCACGGGTGGTCAGGAGGCTTTTGATCAGTGGGCTCATGCTTGTAATCCTTTTCGAAACAGGGGTTGGTTGGCCGCCATATTAATCAGTTTAAGCAATGTTAAAAGCGCAAAAACTGCCCTATCAATATCGAATTAATCGATTACTTCCGTGAGGCAATTTTCGGCGCTGGCGGCTCCAGGGACTCCCGCTCCCGATCGAACGCCAAGTAGTACTTGTTAACGCTATTAACATAGCTGACGCCGCTCATGCCCACCTGCTCCATGGCAATGCGTTCAACCTGGAAGAACCACTGGTTGGGGTTGAGGCCCCGGCGCTTGGCCTCGGTGCGCATGCCCTGCACGCGCTCCGGGCCCATGTTGTAGGCCGCCAGTACAAAGGCCATGCGCTCGCGCTCATTGAGCTTGGGGCTGGCGAAAAACTTGCGGCGGATCATCGCCAGATAGCGCGCACCGGCCTGCACATTGCTGTCGAGGTTCTCGATATTGTTGACCCCCACCCGCTGCGCCGCCGACGGCGTGATCTGCATCAGGCCGGTGGGCCCGCCGCTGTTGCGCGCGCCGGGGTCGAGTGCCGACTCCTTGAAGGCCAATGCCGCAAGGTTCAACCAGTCCATGCCCTGCTCGCGCGCATGTTTTTGCAGGACCGGGCGCAGCTTCTCCAGGCGCTGGCGGTCGACCCGGGCCAGCGGATTGCGCACTTGGTACAGGCGCCGATAGATACGCTGGAACGCGACATCCTGGTCGGAGGGCGTGCGATAGGTCTTGAGAAATCGATCGATGCTGGCCCGCAGCATCGACGCGTCCTGGCGCACGAACCAGTACTCGTCACCCGGTTCGCTGATCGCCACCTGCTTATCGAAGCGCAATTTGGGCAGGATCTTCGACCAGCGCTCGGCAATCGGCTTCTCGACAATGGTCAGGTGAAAAATCCCCGCCTGGACCATCTCCAGCACGTCCTCTACCGCGAGCGTCGGGTCGACCCATTCCACCTTGATCGACGGCTGCTTGTGCAGCGCCAGCTTCTGATTGACCTGACTGATGGCATCCGCCGCCGCGCTGCCAGTGGTCAGCGCCACGGTCCGGCCAGACAGTTGCTCCAACTTGGTAAACCGCCGCTCGCCCTTGACCCCCACCAGCCACAACGGCACACCGCTGGCGATCGGGTCACTGGTGCTGATCTTGTGTGCGGCCTTCACATCCAGCAGTTCACCAGGGGCCACCAGATCGCCTTCGCCACGGGCCAGCGCGCCAAGGAGTTGGTCCTTGGCCTTGGGAATGATCTTGAGGTTGATTTCCTGGCCATCACGGGCGTGGCCATTGAGGTACTGCTCGAAGGCGCGCAGGCGGTGATATTCCACTCCGATAGCCTGGCCCTGTACTTCACCAGAGCTGTTGCGGCTTTGGTTGACCAATACGCGCAAGGTGCGGCTGGAGCGGATCTCCGCCAGGTCGCGCACCTTGCTGGGCTTGGTCACTTCCAGCGGCCCGTCCAGACGCGCAACCGCCACCATGGGCAGCAATAACGTCAGGCACAACATAAGCAACGCCGAGGGTCGGATCATCCGCTCTCCGGAAAGAATACTGGCCAACGCTCTCGCGAAAAACGAGGCGGTGGGCGTCAGAAACAGAGCGCTTTATGCGCTGGCAAGGTACGCAACGGCGACACTGGGTCAGGCGGTCGGCCTACCACAATGTCACTTGCGACGTTCAAAGACAGCTATAACTCGTTGTAGTTCTTCGATTTTCTTATAAATCTACAGCTCTGATATGCTTTCCGGCCGCAGGCGGAGATAGCACCATGCAACTCATTGATATCGGCGTCAACCTGACCAACCCCAGTTTCGACGAGAAGCACCTGGCCGTTCTCGAGCGAGCCTATGCCGCTGGCGTACAGCAATTGGTACTCACCGGCACCAGCGTCGACGGCAGTGAGCTGGCCCTGGAACTGTGTTTGAAACTCGATGAAAGCGGCCAGCGCCTGTTCAGTACGGCCGGCATCCACCCGCATTCCGCCAGTGACTGGAACGGCGACAGCGCCCAGCGTTTGCGCGGCCTGCTCAGTGAAAGCCGCGTGCGTGCCGTGGGCGAATGCGGGCTGGACTTCAATCGCGACTTTTCCCCACGCCCGCAGCAGGAGAAAGTCCTGGAAGAGCACTTGGCCCTGGCCGTCGAGTTGAAACTCCCGGTATTTCTGCATGAACGCGACGCCAACCAGCGCCTGCTGGAAATCCTCAAGGACTACCGCGACCACCTCACCGCCGCCGTGGTGCACTGCTTTACCGGCGAACAGTCGGCATTGTTCAGCTACCTCGACCTCGACTTGCACATCGGCATCACCGGTTGGATCTGCGACGAACGCCGTGGGACACACTTGCACCCGCTTGTGAGGGAAATTCCCCGTGGCCGTCTGATGCTGGAAAGCGACGCCCCCTACCTGCTGCCGCGCACCATGCGGCCCAAACCAAAAAACGGCCGCAACGAACCGGCCTACTTGCCGGAAGTACTGCGCGAAGTCGCGCTGCACCGCAACGAAAGCGTGGAAGACCTGGCCGCGCACAGCACCGCCAGCGCGCGCGCGTTTTTTGGCTTGCCTGCCGTGGATTGATGCGGCGCATTGACCCATGTCAAAACCGGCTTCCTGAGTAGCGGCACAATAATGGCACCTTGCCAATGCTGTTTCCGCTATCAGAGAAAACCTTCCATGGGTGCCTGGCTTAGCAATATCTCGCTGAAGTACAAATTCTGGGCCGTCAACGCGGTCGCGTTCATCACCACCCTGCTGCTGGTGCTGTACGCCGTGCAGCTTGAACAACAGGCGCGCAGCGATGCGTCCCAGGCCTCGGCGCAGGCCCAGGCGCGATTGCTCAGTGCCTGGCCGGCGGAAAAGGCCCTGCCCACAGATGAGCACTGGCTGACATATGCACAAGGCCAGATCCCACAACGAGCTGACCAGGATCTTTCAGCCCTGAGCGGCGCCAACGGCTGGGTCGACCTCAACCGTATGCCGCTGTTTGGCGAGAACCCGCTGATGGGCGCCGATGTGATCGCGCGCCCCGACGGCCAACAGGTCGCCGTGCTGGCCTATGCCCCCAGCCTGAGCCAGGTGTTCGGCGAACGCTTCGCCAACTATGCGGTGGCGGTATTGATCCTGATGCTGGCGATGCTCGGCGCTTCGCAGCTATTGATCCGCTTCCTGCTCAGCCAGCTCAATACCCTCAAGGACGTGATGCTGCACGTGGAGAAAACCGGCGACCTGTCGGCCCGTGTGCCCTTGGCCTGCAAGGACGAGGTCGGCCAGATGGCCAGCGCCTTCAACGCCATGCAAGCCGGCTACCAGCGGGTGGTCAATACGGTGGCACGCACCGCCCGGCAACTCGACGAGGGTGCCGCGCGGCTGGCCAGCAGCATGAACGAAGTGCAGCACGGCATGCTCGGCCAGCAAAGCGAGACCGACCAGGCCGCCACTGCTATCAACGAGATGACCGCCACCGTCTACCACATTGCTCAACATGCCGGTGCCACGCGCGACCTGTCCCAGACCGCCGACACCCTCGCCGGCAGCGGCCAGGAAGTGGTCACCCGCGTGCAGCGCTCAATCGCCGGGCTGTCCACCGGCGTGCAACAGACCGCCGAAATGATCCAGAAACTGGCAGAGGACAGCCAGAAAATCAACGGTGTGGTCAGCGTGATCCACAGCATCGCCGAACAGACCAACCTGCTCGCGCTCAACGCCGCCATCGAAGCGGCCCGCGCCGGCGAAATGGGCCGGGGGTTCGCCGTGGTTGCCGACGAAGTGCGCAACCTGGCCAAGCGCGTGCAGAGCTCCACCGACGAAATCACCCGCATGGTCTCGGCGCTGCAAGCCGGCACGCGCGACGCAGTGGACTTCATGCAGGAAAGCTCGTTCAAGGCTGACGACTGCGTGCAACAAGCCCAGGAGGCCGGCGCCGCACTCGCCGAAATCACCGGTGCCGTGGCGCAAATGCGCGAAAGCAACACCCAGATCGCCGTCGCCGCCGAACAGCAAAGCCACGTCGCCGAAGAGATGAACCGCGCAGTGGTAAGCATCCGTGATGTGACCGAGAACACCGTGCAACAGACCGTGGACTCCGCGACGACCAGCAATGAACTGGCGACGCTGGCTGGAGAACTGAGTAAGGCGATCGGGCAATTGAAACTGTAGGACTGTTCAACCTGTAGTCCCCACCCTACAACAAGGCCTCGGTGAACCTGAGGTTTTGCACGATGCAAAGGTATTGCAGCGGTCCTACGACCGCATACCTATTCTTACGTATCCGATGCACAGGGACGACCCTGACTGCGCTATTTTGACATGACGGTAACCTGTCAAAAATGGTCCTCTATGACCCCCATAGCCAGCCCCAATTCGCCCCCTTACCCAACCCCACCTAGACTCTCTGCATGTTGTTTCAACGGACAGAGGATTCACCACCATGGGCAAACGTCATCCCAATCTCCCCGCCTGGCAATGGCGTAACTACCCGCAGAACCATCAACACCCGACCAACCTGGCGTTGCACCTGATTGCGGTGCCGCTGTTCATCATCGGGTTTCTGTTGATTGTGTCAGGGGTGTTCAGCCTGAGCCTGGCCAGTTTCGCCATTGGCGTTGTCGGCATTCTCGCCGGCCTGGCGCTGCAGCGTCATGGGCATAGCCTGGAAGCCCAGGCCAGTGAGCCATTCAGTGATCGTAAAGACGCAGTGCAACGCCTGGTGGTCGAGCAGTTCGTGACCTTCCCGCGCTTTGTGCTGAGCGGCGGCTGGTGGCGTGCCTGGCGCCAGCGCCACCGGCATTGAGGTCAGGCGAAGACCACCACGGTCTGGCGGCTGAGGGCGATCAGCTCGCCGGTCGGGCTCCACAGTGCAGCAGCGGCATGGCCATAGCCGTCACGGGCGTGTTCGATGTTGACGTGGTATTGGCACCAGTCCAGGGTCGTCAGGTCCTGCAGCGGCTGGATAAATTCGATGGTCCACGTCAGGGTGCTGCCTGGCGCTGGCTTCTTGAGGTGCGGCAGCAAGGCCGGCGGCCAGGCATCGACCAGGGCGAGAATATGCGCCTCGGTCAGCGGTTCTTCTTTGACATCCCCACGCAATCGTACCCAACCGCCCATGTCGCGGGACTTATTACCGGTGAACGGCAAGCCGCCGACACTCCAGCGCATCGCCAGGTGGCGCATGAATTCAGGGGTGACCCCCTTGATATAGGGCAACTCCTGGCACTCATCCCAGTGTTTGAACACCGGCGGTGGCTCGCTCGCCACATCGATTTCCGACGCGCGAGACCCGCCGAAACTGGCCTGGACCAATGTCGCCACTTCACCGTTCTGCACCACACGGCCAAGCAATTGGCTGACCGCCTTGCCTTCGCGCAAGACTTCGACTTCATAACTGGCCGCTACGTCAGGCGCTACCGGGCCGACGAAAGTGATTGCCAGCGAGCGTAATGGGCGATCCGCCGGCACCTTGGCGCGCAACGCTTCGTACTGCAAGGCGGCGACCAGGCCGCCAAACGTGGCGCGGCCCTGGGCCCACTCGGCGGGAATGGTGACGTCCAGCGGGTGGTTTCGGGCGGCGTCGAGCAAATCACTAAAGCGCATGGCGACCTCACATCAAAAGAAACAGATGAAGGATCTTAACCATCGAGCCAGCAACGTACAGCGCTTATTCCGGCCAAAACCCGGACCGTTTTAGAAACAATCGGCGCTGAGCTTGTCCAGCACGCGGTCCGCCTGCCCTTGCGCCTTGGCCATGGTGCGATGCCACACGGCAACACACGGCTGCAAATCCGCCTGGTGTTCGGCCTGGGCCAGCCACTGCCAGCAGTCATGCCAGTCGCCCAGGGCACCTTGGGCCTTTTTCAGGCGCGACATGGCGTTGGCGGGCAGCTTGTCCAACTCGGGATAGGCCTCGGCGGCGTAACGCACGCGCTTGATCAACAAGCGCAGGCGGTGGCGATCGTGCTCAGGATCCTTCAGGGCTTGATCAAGTTGGTGCCATTGCTTGGCAAGTCGCTTCTGGATACGCGGACGCAGGCCCTTGAGCAATTTCTGATGTTCGCTGGCGCGGATAAACCGTGGGAATGCATCGAGAATCAGCAGCAAATGCGCAAGTTCTGCGCCTTGCGCCACGTGGCGATATGCATCGGGTTGCAGGCGCATGCGCCGATCAGCGGCCTCGTGGTGGCCATGTGCGTGCAAATACGCCGCCAGCACCTCACGGTCACGCAGCGGCGTAGTCAATTGGCCGACCGCGCGGGCGGCCGCCTCAACCTGTTCCACCCCGGGCAGCCCGCGCAAGGGGCGCAACAGGCTGCGCAGGCGGCGCACAGTAGTGCGCAGGTCGTGCAGGGCTTCATCGTCGGTGACGGCAGCGAGGCGAGCCTGGCAGCTCAGTAACCCTACTTCCAGGCCAATGACCTGAGCGACTAACTGATCGACCAAAGCTGACATCCCTTCCCCCTTGACGATGAAAATCCCGGCTGGCTCACGCCAGCGTAGACGGCTTAGCGGCCGGCGCGCGACTCACGAATATAGAACCGCGCTTTCTCGGCCTTGTTGGAGCAGCCTTCAAACGCTTCGAATTGCTGTTGGGTCTTGGCGCCGGTCAACAAAGACAGGGCCTTGGAGTAGCTCACGGTGCCGGCAAAACCTTCGGCCTTGGCCAAGTCCAGTTCGTGCCACGCTGCATCCAGTTGCGTGCCGCAGCTGTCGCGGTACGCGGTTTTCCCGGCACAACCGGCCAGGGCCAACACGATCACAGGCACACACATCCAGGCTTTCATTGATGACACCTCAAATAAAGAAAAACAGTCGTACGCTGTAGACGTTTCCTACAAGGAAAAGTGCCTTATCAGTCAACCTGAAATCGAACTCGCCTATTGCCAGAGCATACCCGAGCTGCATGGCCTTCCTGGAAAAATACTGCATGCCCGCACGAAGATTGAAGCCACCCCCTCAAAAGGTGCATTGTGGGTGCTTGCCTAGGGGAGGACATCGACCATGAAAAAGCGTGTTGCCTTGGTGCTGGGCTCCGGTGGGGCGCGGGGCTACGCCCATATCGGGGTGATCGAGGAAATCGAACGGCGCGGCTACGACATTGCCTGTATCGCCGGCTGCTCCATGGGCGCCGTGGTCGGCGGGATCTACGCCGCCGGCAAGCTGGATGAATATCGCAACTGGATTGAGAGCCTCGACTACCTCGATGTATTGCGCCTGGTGGACGTGAGCTTTCGCCTCGGCGCGATTCGCGGCGAGAAAGTCTTCGGGCAGATCCGCAAGATCGTCGGCGAGATCAATATCGAAGCGCTGCGCATCCCTTACACCGCCGTCGCCACTGACCTGACCAACCAGCAGGAGATCTGGTTCCAGGAGGGCTGCCTGCACCAGGCCATGCGTGCCTCGGCGGCGATTCCAAGCCTGTTCACCCCGGTGATGCAAGGCAACCGCATGCTGGTGGACGGCGGCCTGCTCAACCCGCTGCCTATCGTGCCGGTGGTGTCGAGCCATTGCGACTTGATCATTGCGGTCAACCTCAACGCCACCAATCAGAAGCACTACCAGTTGCCGGTGATCCAGCGTCCGCCGGCGTTCAAGAGCCGTTTCGACAGCCTGGTGAAGTCCCTCGGCTCGCACTTGCCGTTTCGCCGCAAACAGGCCGAGCAGTTGTTGAAGCTGGAGCAGGAAGCCCTGCAGGCCCAGGCGGCCGAGATCAACCCGTGGCTGGAGTCGGCCGAGCCGGAATCCCAGCAACCTGCCGCCGCGCCGGAAAAGGCCGGGGCACCGAAGTCGGCTACTGGCTCGTTCATCATCGACAACGTCGGCCCGGCGTCATTGCTGGACCTGATCAACCAAAGCTTCGAGGTGATGCAGACGTCGCTGGCGCAGTACAAGATCGCGGGCTACCCGCCGGATATCCTGATCAACGTGCCGAAGCGGGTGTGCCGGTTTTTCGAGTTCTACAAGGCGCCGGAGTTGATCGCGCTGGGGCGGGAAATTGCCAGTGACACGCTGGATCGGTATGAGAGTGAGCAGCGCTGACAGGTGGGTGGTTGCTGAGGGCCTCATCGCGGGCAAGCCCGGCTCCCACATTCGATCGAGTTCACCCTCTGGAATGCGGACGAATGCAGGCGCTGGCTTGTAAAAATGTCATCTACCCGTCACAAAAACCAGACAAGCCCAGGCCCCACATTCAATCGAGCTCGCCCTCTGGAATGCGGACGAATGCAGGCGCTGGCTTGCCTGCGATGACGCCCGTCCAGGCGCAGATAAACTCAAGCATTCAACAACCGGTAACCCACCCCCGCCTCGGTCACGATAAATCGCGGCTGGGTCGGGTCATCCGCCAGTTTCTGGCGCAGATGGCCCACCACGATGCGCAGGTAGTGGCTGTCATCGGTATGGGTCGGGCCCCAGATATCCTTGAGCAGTTGCTGCTGGGTAATCACCCGCCCCGGATGCCGCGCCAGTTGCGCGAGCACCGCGTATTCCTTGCGGGTCAGCGCCACTTCGACGCCGTCCAGCAGCACGCGGCGGTAGGCCAGGTCGACGGTCAAGGGGCCAAACCGCAACGCCGCTTCCTGGGCTTCCCCCGCCGGGGCCTGGCGCAGTAGCGCGCGCACGCGGGCGAGGAATTCCTGGATGCCGAAAGGTTTGGTCACGTAGTCATTGGCGCCACCGTCGAGGGCCTCGACCTTTTGCCCTTCGCTGGCCCGCACCGACAACACCAGCACCGGCACCATCGACCATTCGCGGAACTCGCGCAGCACCTGCTGGCCGTCCATGTCAGGCAGGCCGAGGTCGAGCACCAGCAAGTCCGGCTTGCTCAACGCCGCCTGGGCCAAGCCCTCGTTGCCGGTACCGGCCTCGATCACTTTGTAGCCTTGGGAGGCCAGGCTGATGCGCAAGAACTTGCGGATCTGCGGTTCGTCATCAATGACCAAAATCGTCGCGGTCTGGCTCATGGTGTCCAATCAAATTCCGTGGAGAAAAGAGGGTAGCTCACGGCTCGCCTTCCAGGCCAGGCTGGGTCGGCAGCGGCAGGAATAAAGTGATGCAGGTGCCGCGCCCGTCGATGCCATCGGCCACGCTGATATGCCCACCATGGGCACCAACCATGCCCTGGCAGATCGCCAGGCCCAGCCCCGTGCCCTGCCCGCCGCGATCGCCTCGGGCGGCGGTGTAGAACATATCGAAAATCTTCGCACGCTCCTCCTCGGGAATCCCCGGGCCCTCATCGGCCACCGCAAAAAACAGCTGGTTGTCAGAGACACCGGCGCTGAGCTGCAAACGGCCCTGGGGCGGCGAAAAGCGCGCGGCGTTTTCCAGCACATTGACCAGCGCCTGCTCGATCAACGCGGCATGCACATACAGCAACGGCAACTCCGCCGGCACCTGGGTGCTGACCTGCAGCGGCGCCAATACGGCACGCAAACGCCCGAGTGCGCTGCCGACGATGTCGCCTGGCGACACCCAATCGCGCGCCAGCTTCAGGGCGCCGTGGCCGAGGCGCGTCATGTCGAGCAGGTTCTGGATGTAACGGTCGAGGCGCTCGGCCTCATCGCGGGTACCTTCGAGCAATTCGCGGCGATCCTCCAGCGGGATCGCCTCACCGAGCGCCAGCAGGCTGTCGATACTGCCGCGCATGGACGTCAACGGCGTGCGCAAATCATGCGACACCGAGGCCAGCAACGCGCTGCGCAATTGCTCGGTTTCGCCGTGCAGGCGCGCCGATTCCAGCTCCTGCGCCAATTGCGCCCGCGCCAACGCCTGGGCCAGCGGCTGGCTCAGCGCAGTGAGCAAGCGGCGGCGTTGGCCACTCAATTCCCGGCCGGGCTTGGCACTCACCCCGAGCAAGCCCAAGGGCCCCTCCTCACTCGACAGCGGCCACCACCACCAACGACCAAACGGCAAGGTGCCGGTGCCCATGCCTGCTGGCTGGTCATGCTGCCAGGCCCAATCCGCGGCAGCGCGTTCGGCTTCGGTGAGGGTCAATGGGCCACCGGTCTCGACCTTCCAGCCGCCCTGGCCATCGCGATTGACCAGGCACAGGTCCAGGTCGCTCCAACCTTCCAGATGATGCGCCGCCGCACTGATCACCGCCTGCCGATCGGTGGCGGCCGTGAGTTTGCGCGACAGGTCGAGCAATTCACTGGTTTCTTCCTGGGTATCGCGCAACGCCTGTAACTGCCGGCGCTGGCGGGCAGCCAGGTTACCGGTGAGCGCGGCCATGAGCAGGAAGAACAGCAGGGTCAGCACGTCCTCTTCGCGCTGGATGGCGAAGGAAAAATTCGGTGGGATAAACAGAAAGTCGTACGTCAGGAACGACAGCGCGGCACACACCAGCGACGGCCCCAGACTGCTGCGCACCGCCACCAGCAACACGGCGGCGAGAAACACCAGGGAAATATTCGGCAGCGGCAACACACTGGACACCGCCCAGGCCACAGCCGCAGCCACCACGGTGGCGAGCACCGCCAAGGCGTAGTCGAACCACACCAAGCCGCGCACATCCGGCAGACGCGGCGGTGCGGGGATGTCGTCGCTGTCGAGCACGTTGATTTCCAGACCCCGCGCATTACGCAACAGCCGTGCGGCCAGGCCACCACCGAACACGCGGCGGCGCCAGCGCATCCGCGATTGCCCAACCAAGACCAGGCTGGCACGGCGTTCGGCGGCATGCTGGATCAAGGTCTTGGCCACCTCCCCCGCACGCAGCAGCACCACTTCCCCGCCCAGGCGCTCGGCCAGTTGCTGGGCGTTTTGCAGACGCAGGCGCGATTGCTCATCGCGCGCGCGGCCGTTATCGATATGCACCAGGCTCCACGGCAAATGCCGGCGCTGGGCCACGCGGCTGGCATGACGCACCAGGCGCTCGGCCTGCGCATCGCCATCCACGCCGACCAGCAAACGACCGCGCACCGCTGGCGCAGCCTGGCCCAGTTGGCGATAGCCCTGGGCCAAATCGTCATCGACGTGGGCGGCGGCGGTCTGCATCGCCAGCTCGCGCAACGCCATCAGGTTGGTCTGGGTAAAAAACGCATCGATGGCCGCGCGAGCCTGCTCCGGCACATAGACTTTGCCGTCGCGCAGGCGCTCCAGCAGTTCGCGCGATGGCAGGTCGATCAGCAGCAGTTCATCCGCCTCTTGCAGCACCCAGTCCGGCAGGGTTTCGCGCACCTGCACGCCAGTGATGCCACGCACCTGATCGTTCAGGCTTTCCAGGTGCTGGACGTTGACCGTGGTAAACACGTTGATGCCCGCGGCGAGTAGTTCCTGGATGTCTTGCCAGCGTTTTTCATGCCGGCTGCCGGGGGCATTGCTGTGGGCCAGTTCGTCGACCAGCACCAGCTTGGGCTTGGCGGCGAGCAGGCCATCGAGATCCATTTCCTCGAGCATCACGCCGCGGTATTCCGTGCGCAACAATGGCTGCTGTGGCAGGCCGCTGAGCAAGGCTTCAGTCTCGGCGCGCCCGTGGGTCTCGACCACGCCGGCGATCAGCCGCACCCCCTGGCGCAACTGCGTGTGCGCCGCCTGGAGCATGGCGTAGGTCTTGCCCACTCCCGGCGCGGCGCCGAGGAAGACTTTGAGCCGGCCACGGCCATCCCGGGGCAGATCGGCTAAGAGGGCGTCGGCGCGGCCGGAGTCGCTCATGCGCGAGGGTTCCTTCAGGTATTCATAGGGAGTCTGTCACGCCGTCATCGCGGGTAAGCCCGCTCCCACATTAGGCATGCATACCCCTGTGGGCGCGGGCTTGTCCGCGATGACGGCACCACCGCTTACAACTTTTCCAGGGCCATGTTCAGCGCCAGCACATTCACCACCGGCGGGCCTACCAGCGGGCTTTCGATGTGTTCATCGAGCAAGCGCTGCAAGGTCGACACCGGCACATTCCGCGCCGCCGCCACTCGCGCCAGTTGATAGGCAATTGCCGCAGGTGGCAAGTGTGGATCAAGACCGCTGCCAGAGGTAGTCAGCGAAGCCAGAGGCACCGGGCCCTGGGCTGGCACCAACTGTTTATTCGCGTCGTCGAACACACGGGTGGCCAATGCCGGATTGCTTGGGCCCAGGTTACTGGCGCTGCTGGAAACCGTGGCAAACGCGCCGGCCGATGGGCGTGGGTGGAACCAGTTGTCGCCGGTAAAATCCTGGGCGATCAGACTGGAACCACGCACTTTGCCGCTGTCGTCGCGCACCAGGCTGCCATTGGCCTGGTCCGGGAACGCCACTTGGGCGACGCCAGTCACTACCAGCGGGTAAGCGACGCCAGTGATCAGGGTCATGAGCACCAGCAGGCTCAGGGCCGGACGGATCATGTTAGACATTGCACATTCCTCACATTGAATCATCACGACCTGTAGGAGCCGGAGGACGCTTGGTCCCAGCCGGTGATGACGAAGGGTCAGTCGGACCGCATCGGACCCATCGCCGGCAAGCCGGCTCCTGCCAGGGTTGGGGTTACACCAGGTGCAGCGCAGTCAGCAGCATGTCGATCGCCTTGATACCCACGAACGGCACCAGGATCCCGCCCAGCCCATAGATCAACAGGTTGCGGCGCAGCAACGCCGCGGCACTCGCCGCCTGCACACGCACACCTCGCAGGGCCAGGGGAATCAGCACCACGATGATCAAGGCGTTGAACACAATCGCCGACAGAATCGCGCTCTGCGGGCTCTGCAGGTGCATCACGTTGAGCACGCCCAGTTGCGGGTAGATCGAGGCGAACAGCGCCGGCAGGATCGCGAAGTACTTGGCCACGTCGTTGGCGATAGAGAACGTGGTCAGCGCACCGCGCGTCACCAGCAACTCTTTGCCGATCTGCACCACGTCGAGCAGCTTGGTCGGGTCGCTGTCGAGGTCGACCATGTTGGCCGCCTCGCGTGCGGCCTGGGTGCCGTCGTTCATCGCCATGCCGACGTCAGCCTGGGCCAGCGCCGGGGCATCGTTGGCACCGTCGCCGCACATCGCGACCAGGCGACCGTCATTCTGTTCGTGGCGGATGCGCGCGAGTTTTTTCTCCGGAGTAGCCTCGGCCAGCACGTCATCCACGCCCGCTTCGGCGGCAATCGCGGCGGCGGTCAGCGGGTTGTCACCGGTGACCATCACGGTGCGGATGCCCAGCTTGCGCAGCTCGGCGAAACGCTCGCGAATGCCGGGCTTGACCACGTCCTTGAGGTGGATCGCGCCCAGCAGCTTGCCATCGGCACACACCAGCAACGGGGTGCCGCCGCTCTGGGCGATCTTGTCGATTTCCCGCGACAGCGCAGGGGCAAGGTCGCGACGTTGCTGGCCGATAAACGCCAGCAGAGAGTCCACTGCGCCTTTGCGGAACACGCGGCCCTGGTAGTCGACACCGGACAAGCGGGTTTCAGCACTGAACGGTACGGCGGTCAGCTCATCCAGCGACGGCTCGGCCTGGGGGTGCAAGGCACGCAGGTATTCGACGATGGATTTACCTTCTGCCGTGTCGTCCGCAAGTGACGCCAGCAGCGCGCCTTCGGCCAAGTCCCGTCCGCTGACGCCAGGCGCCGCGACCACCGCCGCACAGCGACGGTTACCAAAGGTGATGGTGCCGGTCTTGTCGAGCAGCAACACATGCACGTCGCCCGCCGCTTCCACGGCGCGGCCAGACTTGGCGATCACGTTGAGGCGCACCAGGCGGTCCATGCCGGCGATGCCGATGGCCGACAACAAGCCGCCGATGGTGGTAGGAATCAGCGTCACCAGCAGTGCGACCAAGAACACCAGCGGCAAGCTGCCATTGGCAAAGTGGGCGAACGGCTGCAGGGTCACCACCACCAACAGGAAGATCAAGGTCAGGCCGATCAGCAGGATATCCAGCGCGACTTCATTGGGGGTTTTCTGGCGTTTTGCGCCTTCCACCAACGCAATCATGCGGTCCAGGGTCGACTCGCCAGGGTTGACAGTGATGCGGATCAGCAGCCAGTCCGACACCAGACGCGTATTGCCGGTAACGGCCGAGCGGTCGCCGCCGGACTCGCGGATCACCGGTGCGGATTCGCCGGTGATCGCCGCCTCGTTGACCGCGGCGATGCCTTCGATGACCTCGCCGTCACCGGGGATCATCTCTCCGGCGGTGACGCGCACGACATCGCCTTTGCGCAGGCTGGCGGCCGGCACGACCTTGAAGCTGCCATCGGCCTCCTTGCGGCGTGCGCTGAGGCCTTCGCTGCCGGCCTTCAGGCTGTCAGCGCGGGCCTTGCCACGACCTTCGGCCAAGGCCTCGGCGAAGTTGGCGAACAGCACGGTGAACCACAGCCACACGGCAATCTGCACGGCGACGAAGGTCGGCACTGCCGTGTCTGGCACAAAGCACAACACGGTGGTGAGGATGGCGGTCAACTCGACCACCAGCATCACTGGCGAGCGTTGCAGCTGGCGCGGGTCCAGCTTGACGAAGGCCTGGACCAGCGCCGGGCGCCACAGGGCGGACATCGCGGTTTTTGGCGGTTCCTGGGTGTTCACCGGAGCCGCGTTTTTTGCAGGCATATTCATTTTCATATCCCCTTAGAAGCCCATGCTCAAGTGTTCAGCGATAGGGCCCAGTGCCAGCGTCGGCAGGAAGGTCAGGCCGCCCACCAGCAAAATGGTCACGGTCAACAGGGTCACGAACAGCGGGCCATGGGTCGGGAAGCTGTTCTGGCCGATCGGTGCGGTCTTCTTCATCGCCAGGCTGCCGGCCAGGGCCAGTACCGGGAGGATGTAGCCGAAGCGGCCGATCAACATGCCCAGGCCCAGCATCAAGTTATGGAACGCGGTGTTGGCGCTGAAGCCGCCAAAAGCCGAGCCGTTGTTGGCGCTGGCCGAGGTGTAGGCGTAGAGCAACTGACTGAAGCCGTGGGGCCCGGGGTTGCTGATGGCACCGGCCGGACCCGGCAGGCTGGCGGCGATAGCGCCCAGCACAAGCACGCCGACCGGCATCACCAGCAGGGTCACCACCAGCAATTGCACTTCCTTGGCCTGGAGTTTCTTGCCAAGGTATTCCGGAGTGCGGCCGATCATCAGGCCGGCAAGGAACACCGCGATCAAGACGTTGAGCAACATGCCGTACATGCCAGCACCGACGCCGCCGAAGATCACTTCGCCGACCATCATGTTGACCAGCGCCACCATCCCACTGAGGGGGTTGAGGCTGTCCTGCATGCCGTTGACCGAGCCGTTGGACGCCGCCGTCGTCGTCACCGACCACAGCACGGTACCGGTGGTGCCGAAGCGTGCCTCTTTACCTTCCAGTGGTGCGGTTTGCTCCACGGCCGGGTTGTTGAGGGTTGGGTTAGGCTGGTATTCGGCCCACAGCGAGGTCGCGCCGCCGATGATGAACAACGCCAGCATGCAGCCGAGAATCGCGCGGCTCTGACGCAGGTCCTTCACGTAATGGCCGAAGGTGAAGACCAGCGCCACCGGGATCAGGATGATCGACGCCAACTCGAACAGGTTGGCCCAGGCAGTCGGGTCTTCAAACGGGTGCGCCGAGTTGACGCCGAAGAAGCCGCCACCGTTGGTGCCCAATTGCTTGATCGCAATCTGGCTGGCGGCCGGCCCCAGGGGGATCACTTGATCCACGCCTTGCATGGTCACGGCATCCACATAATGCGCGAAGGTTTGCGGCACGCCCTGCCACACCAGGAACAACGCCAGCACCAGGCACAGCGGCAGCAGGCCGTAGAGGGTGGCCCGAGTCATATCGACCCAGAAGTTACCCAATGTCTTGGTGGATTTGCGACCGATCCCACGGCACAGAGCGACCAGGACTGCCAAACCGGTGGCCGCACTGACGAAGTTCTGCACGGTCAGGCCCACCATCTGGCTGAGGTAACTCAGGGACGCCTCACCGCTGTAGGACTGCCAGTTGGTGTTGGTCATGAAACTGACCGCGGTGTTGAAGGCCAGGGTCCATTCCTGACCCGGCAATTTCTGCGGGTTCAGCGGGAGATAGTCCTGGAACAACAGGATCGCGAACAACAGCAAGAAACCTGCGAGGTTGAACGCGAGCAAGGCCAGCGTGTATTTCTGCCAGCTTTGCTCCTGATGCTCGTCAACGCCCGACAGGCGATAACACGCGCGTTCGACGGGGCCGAACACCGGCGTGAGCCAGGTGCGCTGGCCTTCCATCACCTTGTAGTAGAACCGCCCCAGGAACGGTGCCGGCACCAGCACCACGGCAAAGAAGGCGATGATCAGCCAATAGTCATAACTGTGCATAGCCCTGCTCCTAGTTCCGATCCGCGCGTAACAGCGCAACCAGCAGATAAATGAACAGCGCCACGGCCAATAGCAGTGACACCCCGTCCAGAACGCTCATGGAAGTCTCTCCGTTTAGCGGCGAGTGCCGCGTGTGGGGCAATTGTCGGCAGGAGGGGCGTAAAGGAACGAGAGCGAGGGTGTGGCTGGGGCGTAAAGACGGCGTAAAGAGTGGGTTTATGCGGGGTTTACAGGGGGATTTGTGGGGAATTTGAGGGCCTCATCGCGGGCAAGCCCACTCCCACACTTGACCGTGCTTGATCTGGAAAGACTCGGTCCCCTGTGTTTAAGTAGAAAAAGACACGGTCCCCCGTGGGAGCGGGCTTGCCCGCGATGGCGGCAGCTCAAGCACCACCGCACTTATCTGGTGCGACACCGGCAAAATTCAAACGCCAAACCATCCCCCACGCGACAGTAACGTGGCTTTACGACAACGATCTTCAGGCTGGCATGGCCGCTGCAACACCTTGAATCATTCCAAACGGTTCAGGGAGAGCAACATCATGAACACACAACTCAAACCCACCTTGGGCACCCTGCACTTATGGGGCATCGCGGTCGGGCTGGTGATTTCCGGCGAGTACTTCGGCTGGAGCTATGGCTGGGGTGTTGCCGGGACCCTGGGCTTCCTGGTGACCTCACTGATGGTCGCGGCGATGTACACCTGCTTCATCTTCAGTTTCACCGAGCTGACTACCGCAATTCCCCACGCCGGTGGCCCATTTGCCTACAGCCGTCGTGCCTTTGGTGAGAAAGGCGGATTAATCGCCGGCCTCGCCACCTTGATCGAGTTTGTTTTTGCGCCACCCGCCATCGCCTTGGCCATCGGCGCCTACCTCAACGTACAGTTTCCCGCACTCGACCCGAAACACGCCGCCGTCGGCGCCTATATCGTGTTCATGGGCCTGAATATCCTCGGCGTGAAACTCGCCGCCACCTTCGAGCTGGTGGTGTGCGTACTCGCCGTCGCCGAACTGCTGGTGTTCATGGGGGTGGTCGCCCCCGCCTTCAGCTTCAGCAACTTCGCCCTGAACGGCTGGGCCGGTTCCGACACCTTCGGCGCCCCGGCGATTGCCGGGATGTTTGCGGCGATTCCGTTCGCCATCTGGTTCTTCCTCGCCATCGAAGGCGCGGCCATGGCAGCCGAGGAAGCGAAAGATCCGAAGCGCACCATTCCAAAAGCCTACATCAGCGGCATCCTCACCCTGGTGATCCTGGCCATGGGCGTGATGTTCTTTGCGGGCGGCGTGGGCGACTGGCGCACCCTGTCGAACATCAACGATCCGTTGCCGCAGGCGATGAAAACCGTGGTGGGCGATAGCTCCGGCTGGCTGCACATGTTGGTGTGGATCGGCCTGTTTGGTCTGGTCGCCAGTTTCCACGGGATCATCCTCGGCTACTCGCGCCAGTTCTTTGCCCTTGCCCGCGCCGGGTACCTACCGTCTTTCCTCGCCAAACTGTCGCGCTTTCAGACACCGCACCGGGCAATCATCGCCGGTGGCGTGGTGGGCATCGCCGCAATCTACAGCGACGGCCTGATCAACCTCGGTGGCATGACGCTGACCGCAGCGATGATCACCATGGCCGTGTTCGGCGCCATCGTGATGTACATCATGAGCATGCTCAGCCTGTTCAAATTGCGTAAGACCGAACCGTTGCTGGAACGCACCTTCCGCGCGCCGGGCTACCCGATCGTGCCGGGTATTGCATTGGTGCTGGCGGTGGTCTGCCTGGTGGCCATGGCCTGGTTCAACGCGCTGATCGGCCTGATTTTCCTGGGCTTCATGCTGGCGGGCTTCATCTACTTCCAACTGACCGCGCAGGACCGCGCGGATGCACCGGCGGATGCGATGTTGACCGGGCTCTGATCTACTGGAGGCAGAACGGGCCTACACTGAACTAGTAAGAAAGCCCGTCACTCAAAGCAGTTATTACCGTGGGAAAACTCTCCCACGGCAATCTGCCTCAAGGAGAGCCTTATGCCGTGGTATGCATGGTTGATTTTAGTGGTAGCGATCGGGTCGATCGTCGGTGGGTTGATGATGCTGCGTGACAGCGCCAACAAGGTGGAACTCACCGACGAACAACGCAAGCGCGTCGCCGAGCGCAACGCCCAGGCGGATGCCAAGGACGCGCAGGATCGCTGAACCTTGGGGTTACTCCCAAGACGCCTTGGCAATATGCAAACCGTGCTGCCCCTTGTAGGCAGCACGCTCCGGCTGGCTCCAGCCGTTCAGCAGCTCATCCTCCAGCTTATAGATCTCCACCCCCAGCGGACGGCACACCGTCAGCGGATCCTGTGCCTGCGGGCCCCACATCGGCAGCGATAAATCCCCGCCCGGGCACGTCGACAGCGCACACAGCAAATCAATCTCGGCAAAGAACTCCAGGTAGTCGCCCTTCTGCGCCGGGCACGCCTTCATGAAATACATGTCGTCATGATTCAGGCCCGTACACTGGAAAATATTCAGCACGTCATGCACATCGAACTCCGTAAGACCGTGGGGTAAAACCGCGCGAGTCAGGTTCGAATGGCAATGGTGGTGGAAGTCCTCACCAGTGAGCATGCGGTTGACGTAGGGATCGCATCGCGTACCAAGCAAATCGTGCAGGCGCCCGCCGTGTTCATCGATGCCGTAACTGGCGAGGCTGTCGTCTGTGATTGTCACCAAAGGTCTCAAAAATGGCAGGTTCGACCACAGGCGGTCATGGGTGCTGACATGGGCGCCCTGCAATTGACGAGTGCGCGCCGCCCATAGGCGCTCGCGAGGGTCGTTGGCGTTCCACACGTTGAAGTCGCCGACCTGCGGGCCGACCGGCGTAGTCACTCGAAACACATGCCCGGCCGGTACTTTCCACGCCCTGCCCGTTCGGATCGGCACCTCGAACTGCTCGACCAGCGTGCGCTGGCTCACCTTGTCGCGAATCCGCTCATAGAATGCAGTGTCGACCTGCAGTGCTGAACCTTTGCTGACCTGATAAGCGGCCGGATAGTCTTTGTACATGATGCGGATCCTCAATCAGGAGTGGTCGAACAGGGCCAGGGACAGACGCTCCGAATCATCCAGGTAAAGACTCATCGCCTCCCCTGCCGCCGGCTTGTCTCCTCGGGCCAATAAGGAGTAAATCTCACGATCGCGCTCCAGCCAGGGCGACTGGAAACGCTGCTCATCCGGCGCCGCGCAAAACACCAGGCGCAACTGGGCAATCACTTGGGCAAAAAACTCATCGAACAACGGGCTGCGCATCAACCCGACAATCTGCTGATGGAACACCAGGCTGTGGGTCGCCACCGCACGCCAATCCTCGCGTTCGCGGGCCAAGGTGGTGGCGTCGATCGCGTCCTGCATACGTACGGATTGATCCCGGGCAAGCGCACTGCTCTGGGCAATGGCCTGCAACTCCAAGGTGCGACGCACGACAAACAAATCACGCACCTCATCGCGTTCAAGCCGCCGGACCATCACGCCTTTGTTGCGCACGTAACGGGTGAGCCCTTCCTGGCCCAAGCGATGCAGCGCCTCACGAATAGTATTGCGCGATGCGTTGTAGTGCTTCACCAACTCCCCCTCGACCAGCGCAACACCCGGCAACAGCCGCCCACCGATAATGTCGGCGCGCAGTTCGAGGGCAATCTGGTCGGCTAAAGACAGGCTGAGTACCATCAACACCTCACGATTGTTGAACAATCTTTGCTGTAGACGTAATCACGTTTCATGCCAACCCTTCAAACGTGGGGGTAAGTGTGTAAAGCCGTGTGAGATGGTTAAATACCGACCTGACCACGAGGCAGTCCTATGCGCTATTCACCAGACCACAAAGCCCAGACCCGACAGCGCATCATCAAGGAAGCCTCGGTACGCTTTCGCCGCGACGGCATCGGCGCGACCGGACTGCAACCACTGATGAACGCGCTGAGCCTCACGCACGGCGGGTTTTACGCCCACTTCACGTCCAAGGACGAACTGGTGGAGAAGGCGCTGCAGGCCGCAGGCGCTCAGCTGGATGCCCATTGCGAGATGCTGTTCAGCCAGGAGCGCCCGCTGGAAGCCTTCATTGATAATTATCTGTCGCCGTGGCACCAGACCTCACCCGGAGAAGGATGCCCGCTGCCGACGATGTCGGCCGAACTCGGGCTGAGAGGCCAACCGAGTGCGACGACGGATGCGGTACTCGGAGCAAGGCTCAAGCAGATTGAAACGGCCCTGGGTGACGGGCGCGGCGATGCTGCTGGCCTGATGGTAATGTCGACACTGGTGGGAGCATTGGTGCTGGCCAGGAGTGTCGAAGATTCAGCGTTGGGCTTGCGGATTATGGAAGTCGTGCGAGAAAGCCTGAAGACGCTCCTCCTGGACGATAAAAAGGCCGGTCAATGACCGGCCTCTTTGTGGCTTAGTTGATTACCAACCTGTCGCGATTCTTCTCCATCAGCGCCTTGCCAATCCCCTTCACTTCCAGCAGCTCATCCACCGCCGTAAACGGGCCGTTGCTGTCACGGTAAGCGATGATCGCTTTCGCCTTTGCTGCACCGATGCCAAAGAGGTCGCGACGCAGGGTTTCAGCGTCGGCGGCGTTCAGATTGACCTTGGCAGATTGCTCGGCATTGACGACTTGAGCAGTGATGGGGGCTGGAGCTTCGGCCTTGATGGACGGGGCTGCAGTAGTGGTGACGGAAAGAGTGGTGAGGAAAGCGAAGATCAGGGAAGTAAGGTAGGTGTTTTGCATTTTGACGCTCCATGACATGCGTAAGAGAAAAAAGCAGCTTTTCCGAAGCTGCCTTTCTAACTTAGGCGATGTCTGGAAAGAGTCAAAAATGGGAAAGTTACAGAGTGTGAATAAGAACTTAGTTTGTATCAGACTTTTTCGATCCGGAGAATTTTGACATCGTCACTTCACCATCAGCACTGATACCCTCTCGAATCAAAACTTTCTTGACGGTCATGAAAAGTATCTTGATATCCAGCCAAACAGAATGGTTATCCACATACCAGACATCCAGTTTAAATTTCTCCTCCCAGCTTAAAGAGTTTCGTCCATTCACCTGCGCCCAGCCGGTAATACCCGGCCTGACGTCATGACGTCGCGCTTGCTCCGCACTATAAAGTGGTAAGTACTCGTTTAATAATGGACGTGGGCCCACCAGGCTCATGTCGCCTTTGAGAACGCTCCAAAGTTCCGGAAGTTCATCCAAGCTACTGGCCCGTAGAAAATGACCAAAGGGTGTCATACGCTCGGCGTCGGGCAACGGGTTACCCGCGGAGTCTGTGGCGTCACGCATGCTGCGAAACTTGACCAGTTCGAAGGGCTTCGCGTTCAAACCGGGACGCGACTGCCGAAACACAACAGGAGCACCAAGATGCTTACGGACTTTCCAAGACGTCCACGCGATGACCGGAGAAAGTAAAATCAACGCCAGTGCGGAAAGGAGAATATCCATCAATCGTTTCAACGACCGGCATCCTCGAACAATAACGCCATATAGTCTTGCGCCAACTTTGGATAGTTCCTGTTAGCCAGCAGCCACTCTCGGCCACGCGCGCCCATTTGCGCACGCTCCTCAGCGCTCTTGGACTTCATTTCCAATATTCCAGCTACCAGCGCCTCGACATCACCGGCAGGCACATAAACCCCACACTCGGCCTCGTTTATCATCGATGGATAACCGCTATAGGATGCAATGACTGGCTTACCAGCAAGCATGTAGTCGATCACTTTGTTGAGGGACTGCCCGTAGTGCCAGACCTTGGATGCATAGACCGAAAAGTACAGCAGATCAGACTTGGCAAGCGCTGACTGGACCCTGTCCCGCGAAATTTTAGGGGCGAAAGTGAGGTTAGCCAAGTGACCGTACGTCGTTTGGTAGTGCTCTTTCAACGCACCGTCGCCAATCATCAAAAACTCGATGTCGGTGTGATTACGCATCAACGCAGCGGCTTCAAAAAAAACCTCCAACGCATTGGTGATACCAATCGTACCGGCATGAACAACCCTAAACTTAGGCGTCGAAAAATACTGTTGCACGTACTCATCTGGCAGGTCTTTGGCTTCGCTCAGATGCTCGTCGCTGACGCCCATGGGGATGCAGAATACTGGACGACTCACGCCCGTCTCAGTACGCACATGCTCTGCAAGGTTAGGCATAGTGCCCACGATCAAATCCGACCTTTTGTAGGCGAGCTTCTCGAGAACAGATAACGCCTTCACGAACAGATTTCCGTTACTGAATCCACCCTCTTCCACAATTGTGAGTGGCCATATATCCCGTACCTCGAAAACCAGGCGGCATTTGTATTTACGTTTCAACAACAACCCATTGATGATGGTCAGCAACGAAAGGCTTGAAACAATAATTACGTCCGGGCGCGGCAAGGCTTTCTTATCCAGAAAAAACAGATTCCACTCAAAGTGAAACCAACTTAAAATTCGCGTGACGGACTTCGCAACGGAATACTTTAGTGTTTTCAGCCAGATAATCTTTACACCAGAGACCGTCTGCTCTGTGACTCGACGCTCCAAATCAGGTACATCAACCAGATTATTGGAGTCAGAGGTAATGACAACGGTCTCACAGCCGGCCTTGCTCATTTCCTCGATAAGAAACCAGCCGCGCCCACCAGGGCTGGACGCGGTCTTGGGTGAAAAATATTTCGTAATATACCAAATAGTCTTTTTCATCTGAAAGCAATCCAACCTCTTCAGATTTTATAAAGTTTTGGAATCGAATTAACCACTTTTATCACTCTATCAAAATCCATGCCCAGAGCATCCAAATACCATCGAATATTCTGGTACCGTGGCTGGTTTTCATTTTTTACCAGTTCCAGCGCTTTCTCGCGCGTCATCGCGCCTTCGCGAATCTGATTACTCCGGAAAGTGTCATGTTCAGAGAAACCAGCAACGGTGTAATAAATATAATTGTAAAACGCCGCTGTACCATCACCGATGCGCCAAGTGGTGCTGGTATCGACAGCTGTTTCCCAATCATATTGATTAATCAATGTGTCGTCGATGACCTGTTCATCCCAGCACCAGTAATCAAAGATGTGGTAATAGTCTTTTTTCTCGGTAAAACTGCGATAGTACTCGCCGGAGAGCGTATCCCAGAGTGACGAGTTGAAGTACCCAGGGCTCTTCAACATTGCTTTGAAACGTAGGCTTTGATACTCGAGCTGTTTCTGCCAGCCGTGCATGTAAACGCGTTTTTCTTCAAAGTCCGGTGCAATACCTAAAAAGCCGGCCTTAAAATGCGTTACTTCCAGCGGATTGACGCCCCACAGATTCAAACCGACACCTGTTTGTTGCTTCACCGTTTCGACGTGACGGAAAAAATGCTTGTCGCCCGCCGTCAAGATACTGATCATCCCGAGGTGTGGAGATTTAAGCCATGCTTCCAAATTTACGGCAATATTGCGGCGTTTTTTATCAATATCATCAGCAACAATAATGTTCTCGACGCCTAACTCCGCACACATTCTACTGATGTTGCGGCGCCCCAAGTCAGTGACCATGCCCCAATCGTAAGTGTACGTCACTGGATTCATCTCCAGCTCTTTGACAATGAGGTGCAGACCATAACAACTGTCTCGCCCACCCGAAAATGGAACGATACAGTCAAGCGCGCCATTACGACGATAAGGTTCAACCAGCTTGAAAAGCTCTTCTTTTGGCTTTGGAATATTACGTGGCTTGTAGGTATGGCAGTAGTTGCACACACCACTTGCATCGAAAGAGATAAACGGCATCGTTTCAGGAAGGATGCATTTAGTGCAACGACGAATGTCAGGCGTATAGTAAGTCAGTAATTTCTCTTCGGCCTGGTTGTATTTAAAAGGAGGAATGATGTTATGAGAACGCTTATTGTCATCAGCAATGGCAATATTTGTGCCCTGTGGTACATCAAGAATAACCGCCTCTTCCCTGACCTGAACAATGTCAGCACAGCCAATTTGAGACAACGGGTAACTTTCCGAAGAGAAACAAGTGCTGTTATTGGTTCGCCCCAAATATAAGCTACCGTTATTTGAAAAAATAATAGCCTTACTCAGACGCGGAATGATTATCGCACAAGCGACAACGCCTTTACACAACGCAAGGACATGACCGGCCAGTCCTTGTAAATCGTCGGCATTCTCTTGTAGATACTGTTCGGTAATAGCAGCAATCACTTCGCTGTCAATTTCAAGCTGTCGCTTGGGTTGTATCTCACTCCAGATTTCCGCATCATTGATGATGATGCCATTATGAAAAACACAGATACCCTCACGTACAACAGGCTGATTATCCGAAAGCCCATTGGTAATTAGCCGACTGTGGCCTACGACAAGCGTAGCGTTGGCGATAGGCGTACGCTTTAAAAGCTTTACCACGTCGTAGTCAGCCCGAACTACGCTGTAGCGCGCCGTGTCATAGGTCAGCAAACCGCTGGAGTCTTTGCCGCGCTGCATTGCATGTCTTGCCAAATATTCCAGGTCACTTTTGACGACAGCAGATGAAGAGATGAGACCGAATATACCGCACATAATAATAAATCCTGTGTAATCTGAAACCATCAAGGCCTAAACGGCCTTGTGATCGGAATCCTGTTTAACCAATGCCCATTCAGGAATAGACGCTCAAGCGCTTTCCCGTGATGCGAGCCACAAAACTCTGCAACCACTTCAGAACGCGATACCGCCCTTCCCAGTTCGGAAAATCAGTGTAATGATGAATGGGAGCACTCATGAAGCCATCGAACTCGGCACGCGAAATCCTCAACTTTTTACAAAAGTATGAGATGTCCAACTCCAACTGATCGGCGTCGTAAAGAGGTTCATTGAGCTTCTCGAGTGCCGCCTCCCTCGTCATCTGACCCGATACAATCAAACTCGCGTAGTGTGGCCGACGTTTGTCATACCCAAACTTGACCGGCAAGTAATAATTCTGGAACAACTTGGTAAACTGAGACTCACCATGCTTTCGCGCATAGGGTTTATAACCGACGGTCTTCTTCAACTCTTCCAGCGCCAGTTCCTTATCATAAGGCATGTAGTTCAGCGGCCTTACCGTCCGCATCTTTTTGAACAACGGATACCAAATATAATATTGAAAGAAGCTGATAGTTTTGTAGTTTTTAATCTTACTCGTGCCATATTTCTTGTGAATGGCTTTCAAGTTTATCGCGTCCATCGCCGTGCCGTGCCAAGAATCAGGAAACACGCCTTCAGTCGCGAGATTACCACCTGACAAAATGCAATCGATTCCATTTTTTATCGCAAAATGATAGAGACTGGAAAAGAAAATATGATCTTGTGGTACGTCCTGATTGGAAATGCCCGCACGAAGGTAGGATAAATGCAAGTCACGCATCTCTTCCCAATCTACCACGTGGGTATGCAAGTCATAACCGCAGTACTTGACGATAGCTTCAATATTAGCCACGGCCAATTCACTGTTCCATCCTGCGTCCACATGTACCACAAGCGGGCGCAAGCCCCACTCTTTAAGTTTAATAGCTAAATACGAACTATCGACGCCGCCACTGAGCCCCAAAATACAGTCGTATTCCTTACCCTCACCAGAGGCTTTAATCCGCTGGACTATCGCTTGCCACTTCTCCTTCCCTTCTACACCAGGAAACCAGCTTGTCTTGGCGACACGTTCGAATTTCAGACAATGATTGCACACGCCTTCAGCGTTAAACTCAATCTGCTCATCTGACGTATCCATTACACATTTAGTGCAGATCTTGTATTCAGCGCTTTTTTCAAACATAACTATTGTCCTGGTTTTTCCTGGCGCAGACCATGAGTCCGATAAGCAACCCGATACCCGATGACAGCAAGGCGGTAGTCGCAGCCTGTTCTATTATTAGAACAGAGTAAGAGAAGCCTATATAAATAAAAATTGGATTATTCTTTCTGACATAAGCAGAATCTAAAATAAAAAACACCGCAGAAACCAAGAAAATCGTCAACAGGTAGAGAACAACCCCACCAGAGCCAAGTGCATACATAAATGCATTCGTATTGGCATTCAGACCTTCAAAGCCTAGATAATCCTCCCCCACCACAAAGCTAATCGGCTTACTCTCATGTATCCCCGTCAACGCCGACCAATTCATCGACTCTGAACTCATAAATTCGAAAAATGAGGCGTTCACCCAGGAAGGAACTGTAAATGTTCTCCGCAAAAAATAATCTGCTACGTAAGAATAGCTTGTTGTGGCATATTCAAAAACAAACACTACAAATGCTAAAATTAGCAGTAGGTATATGTAGCCGAGGAAGAATTCAATCCTTCGACTCCGCGCTGCATAACCCAGCAGTGCAGCAACCGTGATAAATAGTATAGGTGCCTTGACGCCGAGAAGATAATAAAAAGCCAACCAACATAAAAATGGAACAACTATCAACCATGTCTTTCTCTTCCAGCATGCCCAAAAAGCGACTAATGGAGCAAAGCCATTAATAATCGCGGTGCTAAAGTAAGAGAAGAAAGACCCCGAGACAAATATTTCGCGGCCTTCCAATCGCCGATCATACGATGTAGACAAGTCAAAACCGGCAGAAGGCGTTGGATTCAGAAGTACCATAACGACCCCCACTACAATCAAAACACATAAGATCAGTATGACACTGCTTTGACTGATTAATCCCGGAAAGCGAAAAACAGGCAGTCTCAACAGGATCACTTTAACAAGCAATAAAGGAAAAAATAAAACCACAAAGTAGATCGCAAAACTTTCGACCCCAAGCTCACCCCTTATCGAATATAATAGCGAATAAGGAAGCAGTACAAAAAACCCGTAGAAAAAACAGAAAAAATCTGAAGGTTTATTTATTTTAACAGGCACCATCATTGCAACAAGCAAAAACCCTATTGCAAAACAAATTACAAAACTGACATCCAACGAAATGGGGACATAGCCTACATAAGCATTCGCCCCTTGTAGCTGCACAACATAAGAGAGCATTATAAAAAAAGCGACTGTCAGCAACAGCAGCGAACGTCGCAAGTTCTTTTTAACTCCCTGGCGGCTATTCATTATTACAGCCGAATGTCTGTCGGATAATTTATTAACACTGCACGATGTTTCCCATGAAAAACAAACATACTTCCCGCCGCGACGCCAGACACCTTACCTTCACGGATAGCGTATGACAAGTCATCCATTGAGCCAGCACCGCCGCAAATCACTACAGGAACATTAACATTGCCGGTGATATTGAGTATGGGTTTTAAATCATAGCCAATCATGGTCCCATCACGATCAACATTATTAATAAATATCTCACCGGCACCGGCGGCAACCAAATCACCTATGTGATCATCAAGGCTTCGCTTGACATCGACGGTCGCTGACTTCACGCACACCTTGTAGGCGCCAAACAAGTTCTTTCTTATATCAACCGCACCGACAATAGCTTGACTACCAAACACATCGGCAGCTTCACGTATAATATTACTGGACTCTGCAGCCGCTGTATTGATGACAACTTTCTCGATACCAAGCCGGATGAGCTGTCTGATCTGGGCAAGCGTTTTTACCCCACCGCCGTAGGCCATGGGCATAAATGCTTCACCGGCCATTTCTTCAATCAATTGATAGTTGATATCGCCGCCATTTTTTGAAACATCTATATCCAACACGACAATTTCATCTGCTTCCTTGTCGCTGAATATTCTCACCGCATTGACAGGATCACCAATATAAACAGCGTCCTTGAATTTTTTAGTTTTGACTAACCCGTTCCCCCGAATCAGCAGGCAAGGAATAATGCGCGCGCGATGCATTTAAAGACCTCGGGCAAAAGAGTTCAGCAATTGTTTACCGAAACGATGGCTTTTTTCTGGGTGGAATTGTACACCTGCAATATTACCCCTGCAGACCCCAGCAGCAAATTCAATGCCATATTTAGCGCGTAGCATAATATCCTCTGGATCGTGAGGCTCCATATAGTAGCTATGCACAAAATAAAAACGCGCGTCTTCCTCCATATTCTGAAGTAACGGATTCGTACTATTATCTGCCCATACCTCATTCCACCCCATGTGCGGTACACGCAGGCCGTCCATATCAGGAAACTTATTCACTTGCATATCCAGCCAACCCAAACCCGATTCCTCACCCTCGGCACTTTTGGCACCCAACATCTGCGCACCTACACAAATGCCCAGGAGGGGTGTCTTTTGGCGCAGTACCTTTTCCTCCAAAACGGGCACCAGGCCACTCTCGCGCAGATTTTTCATGCATGCATCGAAGGAGCCGTTCCCCGGCAGAATGATCTTGTGGGCCTGCTCGATCTCCTGCGCGCTTGAAGTCACCACGGAGCGGATCCCCAAACGCATCAACATGTTAGACACGGCGGCGATATTACCAATGTCATAGTCAACGATGGCGATCATTTTTTTGCCCCTAAGCTAAAGCGGTAGGACATGATTATATAGACGACGTAAAGCAAGGCATACCCAGCGCTATAAAATTTCAGCGCACTCTCGTAATGAGTGGGTGCTGTCAAACATAAAAACGTCATTGTTAATAGCGCTATCTGCCAACACAGATCCACGTGCTGCCTTCCCGCGATGTACACCATGTAGCTCAATGGGCTTGCAATGAAGGCCAACGCGAAATAGGGCAACATCCATATTGCAATAGTACCTGAAAAGCGCCACTGCTCTCCGAAAGCAATAACGAATAGCGTTTCACTCAGAAAGAACATCGCAACGACAAACACAATCGAACCACCTGATAACACCTTGAATGTCTGAAGGTAGATATCGCGACACTCGCCATACTCACGATAACGAGTGGCAGCATGGCGCTTGAAGACATCAAGTACGGACTTGCCCAGCAACCCCAAAGGTGCCCCGAGGATACGGATGGTCATTGCAAGCAGACCCGCCACTTCAGCACCGAAACGACTAGCGACAATGATGATCGGTAATTGCGCGGCGGCCGTGTTGATCGCATCGGCAGGTAGAGAAAGCAAGGGAAACCGACGCTGCCTGTACCAAAAGTGTTTAACCGATTGGAAGTTTCTATATTCAACCGGTAGCTTTCCGAGAGGCATCAGCGTAGTACATAAGGCACATGCAATTATACCTCCCACTAAATACCCAAGCGCTAACACAGATGCACTCGGTTGAAAAAACCCAATGATAATTTGTGAAACCGTTATGGCACCGGCATTGGCAATCCTGATGGTCGTGAGCTTTCTATAGGCCCCCTCTGCCGCCGCCCAGGATTGCCAGGCCTGAACAATGGCAATGGTCAACGCCGTGGGCAGAGCACAAAGCAATAGCGGGAGGGCTATTTTTTGCAGCATTGAAGGAAACACGACCGAAGCAATCAACAACAGAACCAAGAGGGATAATGACGCGATACCAGCAGCCAGCAGCGTTGATACAAACGCCAACCTTCGAGGATCACCATCAGCCTCAATAGCCAGCGAAGTTTCAAATCTTCCGGTGATGATGACACTAATGAAAACAACTACACCCAACCACGACGCATACACACCAAATTCACCAGGCGAGAATATCCTCGCGAGAACTAGCGCGCCGAGGATTGGAATGGCTTGAGCCACCGCCGACCCGGTCAGTACGGAGGCAATGCTCTTCCAGTAGTTGTTCCTGATATTCACCCTCATTATAAGAAATTCACCACGTCACTCTCACCTACCTGAATCATATGAAGACCAATAATTTTCATTGACGAATTATCTTCACGCCTCACACGCGTTGACCCACAGCCCTCAACCCGTGGCAACTTCGACAATTCTCTCTTGATCTTCCGCACTCAAATAGGGCCCCATCGGCAAACTTATGACTTGCTCTGCAAGCCGATCACCCACGGGTAAATGCACACTATGATCAGCTACCGCAGGCTGTTTGTTGAGCGGTATTGGATAGTGAATCGCAGTGGGAATTTCAGCCGCCTTGAGCTTCTCTTGCAAATGGTCACGCGCGTCAACGCACACTGTATATTGAGCCCAAGCGCTGCTATTGAAAGGCTCTATATAAGGTGTCATGAATGCACCACTGGCAGCGAATAGCTCGTCGTATCTCTTTGCAACGCGGTCACGCATCGCCAGCTCTTCTACAAAAATCTCGAGTTTCGGAAGTAAGATAGCCGCCTGCAACGTATCCAGCCGGCTGTTGACGCCCACACGAACATGATGGTAGCGCCGGTCTTGACCGTGCCTCGATATTTGCCTGATTATCAGCGCCAGGGTTTCATCATTGGTAAATATCGCTCCGCCATCCCCATAGCAGCCCAACGGCTTACTTGGAAAGAAACTGGTGCATGCAATGGTACTCAAGTTGCACGAACGCCGCCCCTTATAGACGGCACCAAAGCTCTGCGCAGCATCTTCGATTACCGGGATGCCATATTTTTCCGCGATACTATTAATCTCGTCAAAGTCGGCGCATTGACCATAAAGAGAAACAGGAATAATTGCCTTTGTACGAGGAGTGATTGCCGCTTCAAGTTGCTTGGGATCTAGATTGTAAGTCTTGGGATCAACGTCTATGTAGATCGGCTTGGCACCCAATAATGCTGTCGTCTCAGCCGTTGCAATATAGGTGAACCCGGGGATAATAACTTCGTCTCCTTGACCAACGCCCAAGGCCATCAGCGCAATCTGCAGGGCGTCTGTTCCATTGGCACAGGTAATGCAAAACCTTGCGCCTACAAACTCCGCGAGCTTGCCTTCAAGCTCAACGACCTCGGGCCCAAGTATATATTGCCCATGCGCGAGAACCCGTTGGATACCCGCATCGATCTTGTCTTTTATCCGCGCTTGCTGAGACTTCAAATCAATGAATTCAATCATTTAAATTCCCACGTGCCTTAATTGATTACCAGACAATACATAGCTCACATTCGTATGCTGACAGCGAGCCACGGCTTCGCCGCTCAACGGCAGATCGAGCCGCTCTCCATACTCACTCATCCAGCCAATTTGCTGCGCAGGAACACCAACCATCAGTGCATATGCCGGCACATCTTTATTGACGACAGCACCTGCGCCGACAAAGGCAAATTCACCAATCGTTACACCACAGACAATCGTGCAATTCGCGCCCAGCGTTGCGCCTTTTTTAACAAGCGTATTACGGTATTCATTTTTACGCTCAACAAACGAGCGCGGATTATAGACATTTGTGAACACCATGCTGGGACCGCAAAAAACACCGTCTTCCAATATCACGTTGTCATATACAGAAACATTATTTTGAATCTTGCACTTGTCGCCGATAATTACACTGTTACCCACAAATACATTTTGACCCAGCGATACGTTCTCGCCGATAACAGCCCCCGCACAGACATGCACAAAATGCCAAACGCGCGATCCACGACCAATTTTGGCACCATCATCTATGACAGCACTTGGGTGAGCGGTATATTCCATCGTCTTACTCAATAAATAGTCATCAATAACACGGAAAATTTAGGATAGCGCCTCAGTAACCCGTCTTCCACCGTCCGTTCTAAAGCGGTTATCTGACAGCGGGGCCTGCACGCCCCTGCAAACACATGCTGATTAGATAAATAAGATGCCTAAGGTACAGGATTCGCGGCCCCATGGAAAATGCGCGCTCCGCTCAAGAGCGCGCCGCTTCTTCAGGAAATCCAACGAGGCGTGCCCGATTTCGTACACGGGGGGGGCACTCACCGAGTTCGCGAGACGTCCAGCACGGCTCAGAAGCCGAGAGGCCCCGCGAACGCGTGCGGTGGGAATCAGCATTGCGCTCAACAAGGCAACGCCAACCTTTCAAGACTTCGCGAGGTACTCCGCGATTCTGAAGGATGCTGTCCCTCCACCGTACAGCTGATCGCTGTCGGTCACGACCCTGTTAAGGTGGCTGGAAACGGCGTGGACGATGGCTTCCTCATTTGCACTCACCAACACGTTGGCACCCAGGTCGACAAGCTCGACCCATTCTGTTTGCTCACGTACCGTGACACATGCTTTATTGAAGAAAAACGCTTCCTTCTGGACACCACCGCTATCTGTGAGTACCAGGCCCGCCCTTTGTAGAAGCCAGATCATTTCCAGGTAGCCAACTGGATCAATCAAATTCACTTCCAGCGTCAAACCAGCCTTTTGAATGGCAGCCCGTGTACGCGGATGCAACGGCATCACTACCGGCGCAATGGTTCGATGCACGGCATTCAACGCGGTGACAAGGGCAGTAAGTCTCTCAGGGTCATCGGTATTTTCTGCCCTGTGCAAGGTCGCAAGTACGAAGCCGCTACTGTGTGTGAAGTTTTTGGGCGAGCAGGCGCGTTGCGCAAAAAACAGCGCGCTGTCCTGCATAACGTCACCGACATTCAATACGTGGACGGGTTTGTTGGAGAACCCCTCCCGCGCCAGATTGTCGACAGCAGTTTGCGTCGGGCAAAATAATATATCGCTTACCTGATCGGTAACAATCCTGTTTATTTCTTCGGGCATGCGCATATTATAACTGCGCAATCCCGCCTCAATATGCGCAACGGGAACATGGAGCTTTGCAGCAACCAAGGCACCTGCCAACGTCGAATTGGTATCGCCATAAACCAAGACCCGATCAGGTTTTTCCTTAATCATGGCTTGCTCGATCTCGATCATCATTCGCCCGGTCATTTCACCATGCGAACCGCCATGGATATCCAATTGATAGTCAGGCCGCGGGATACCCAACTGCTCAAAAAAGATATCAGACATGTTCGAGTCGAAGTGCTGCCCCGTGTGTACGATAACCTCGTCCAACTCCGAGCGTTGCGCAATTGCCATTGAAACCACGCTGGCTTTGATAAACTGTGGGCGCGCACCAATAATAGTAAAAATTTTCAACTGTCACCCCACGCTAGAATTTTTCATAAAACTCGATCAACTTTTTACTTTCAACATCCCAATTATAACGTGTATAAACCGCCTGCTGGCCGTTCCGCCCCATCTGTTTGGCGCGTTCAGGGTTATTGATGAGATAATCAATTCCGTCAGCGACAGCCTGTGGATTCAACGGATCAACACACACGCCGCAGTCACTGCCTTCTATGAGATCCCGCCATAACGGAAAATTTGAGGCAATGACGGGAATGCCCGAGGACATGTATTCGAACATTTTATTAGGCTGCGCATCTATGTGGTTCGGAAGCGGATGAAACGTGACCAGCCCCGCGACTGAGCGCCCCAGCACCTCTCGCACTTCACTTCTGCCTAGCTGCCCGCAGGCGTTGACAGATGTCCAGCCAGCGAGTTTTTTTACTTCCGTTTCGACCGCACTCTCGGAAAATTCGCCGACCAGATTGAGGCGCACGGCACTTTTTATTAACGACAAGGACTTGATGACTTCGCTTATTCCGCGGATGGAAGCAATGCCGCCTACATAGCAGACTTCATGCTGTTTGTTTTCCCACGGAACTTCAGCATCAAGCTCACCAATCATCGGATAATTATTGATGTCAAGCACTACCGAATTCATCGTGAGAAACTTATCACGGATAAAGGGTGTCGCCGTGACAATGCCGTCGAGCTTCGAACAGACATAACGCTCGTAAATGGAAAAAACACCTGATATCAATCGTCGAAACACAGGATGAAGGTAAGGTTTGCTGAGCAATTGCCTTGGAACATCTTCGTGCGAGTCAAAGATGACGATTTTACCTTGTCTTTTTAACTTCAGGCCAATCGGCAACAACTCTGGGTCATGCAGATGATATATATCGGCATTGATGTCCAATGCTTTTTTAAAGACATTGCGAGTCGTGCGAAAGATTCGATTCAAACGCCCTGGAAGTAACCCCGCATCAACGATGCGTACAGCCTCGATACATTCATCTCCCTTGCCATCAGCAACAATCAAGGAGACATCGTATCCGTGTTCTGCCAACGTCCGGCATTCCTTTCGAAAAATGCGTATGTCGTATCGCGGATGCGCCGAGGTCACATGAGCTACTTTTAACAAATTACCTCCAGGTAATTGTAGTGATTTACTAAAGTTTAAACCGTGGTTACGCGCCTAGTCGCCAGGAGCCGTCAATCCCTAATGGGAAATGCACGGTAGGCACGCCTAGGGTTCGAGACGGCGCTGCAGGTAGATCCAATCAACGATTTCACCGTCAGGGGCATAACCACTGACAGTGTCACGCAGCAACTGCCTGACACGGGAGTAGTCATCCTGGTCCACAGCCGCGATGAGTTCCACCAGCTTGGACTTCAGAACTTCCCAGTCCAGATGATCTTCATTGGCACTCATGATCATGGGGTGCTGCGTCGCAACGACGTTATCGCCGATCAGCAGCTCTTCGTACAGTTTTTCTCCTGGGCGCAATCCTGTGAACTCAATAGCAATATCCCCTTGGGGATTTTTTTCGGATCGCACACTCAGGCCTGACAGGTGAATCATCTTTTCGGCCAGCTCGACAATCCTGACCGGCTCGCCCATATCAAGAACAAAAACGTCTCCGCCCTGCCCCATGGACCCCGCCTGGATTACCAACTGCGCAGCCTCGGGAATTGTCATGAAATAACGAGTGATTTTCGGATGGGTGACGGTGAGCGGCCCCCCGGACTTAATTTGCCGATGGAACAAGGGAATGACGGATCCAGAGGACCCCAGGACATTGCCAAACCGAACCATGGTGAAGCGGGTTTTATTGACACGGGAAATATTCGACTTCTCGCCGAACAACACAGGTGCAATTTCGCGACTGAGGCCCTGAAGCGTCAACTCCGCAAGTCTTTTAGTACTTCCCATTACATTGGTTGGGCGCACCGCTTTATCTGTGGAAATCAGTACGAAATTGGAAACACCGGCCTGCAGTGCTGCTTGAGCGGTATTGAGTGTCCCCATGACGTTGTTCAATACACCTTCAGCTATGTTGTGCTCGACCATAGGCACGTGTTTATAAGCCGCCGCGTGATATACCGTGTCTACGCGCCAGGTTTTCATAACATCAAGGAGCTTACCTTGATTGCGCACTGAGCCCAGTATCGGCAGCAGTCGAACCGGCAAGGACTCGTGGCTGATACGTTGCTCCAGTTCCGACAGTATGGTGTAAAGATTGAATTCGCTGTGATCGAACAACAACACCGTGGTTGGCTGCAACGACAGTATCTGGCGGCATAATTCGGAACCAATCGATCCCCCTGCGCCGGTCACCATGACGCTTTTGCCTTTGATACAGCGCTCAAGCAACTCGCTCTGAGCGGGGACGGGATCTCGCCCCAGCAGGTCGGCAATGTCAACTTCCTGAATATCGTCGACCTTCACTCGCCCACTCGCGAGGTCCATGAAACCAGGTACGCTGCGCACGTGAAGCGGAAACCCCTCGAGGAATCCGAGAATTTCCCGGCGGCGCGCACGGTTGGATGACGGGATCGCGAGGAGAATCTCTTGCGCACCGGTTAAATCGATCATTCGCTGGATATTTTTTGGCTTATAAACCATCAAGCCAGAGATCACTCGGTCAGAAATGCCGACATCATCATCGATAAACGCGACCGGACGCATCAATCGGCCCATACGCAGTGCAGCGACCAATTGGTTTCCGGCCGCGCCGGCACCGTAGATGGCCACGCGGGGAAGGCCATCTTCACGACTTGTAAAAGGCACATGCTGAGATGCTTCGAACCAATCCCCGAGAAAGTATTGGCGCATGGCAAGCCTTAGCCCGCCAATCATGATGAGGCTTAGCCACCAATAATTGAAAATAATGGAGCGTGGCACCACACTTTGTTGAGTGCCGTACCAGTAAACAATAATTCCCAGAATCAAGGATGACAGGCTCACGGCCTTTATGATCGCGATCAGGGCGTCGTTACCGAAATAACGCATGACTGCTCGGTACATCCCAAACCGGATAAACAGTGGAATGGCGACCAAGGGAGCGCTGAAGAACAACCAGGGATGCGAGATGATCGGGTTGGCAATATCGTCAATACCCAGCCGTACCAAAAACGACATCCAAAGCGCTATCCAGACCAGCACGACGTCTGTAGTCACTTGAATCAGACGTTTCTGATGGCGTGGCAACGCCAGCAGCAACGTTCTTAATCTCCCCATAACCCCTTCGAACACCTTTTGCTGCTCCTGCAACCTACATCATTGACGGTACGTGCCAATGGACTACGCACCATTATGTGTCTTCAAACTTGAACCGAGAATGCGGCCTATAAGAGAAGCAAGGCTCAGGCGCCTGTCGCCGCCTCGATTACCTTTTTCAATACAGCGCAGGTCTTATCTATTTCCGCCGAGCTGAGCGTGGGATGAACCAGAAACATCAAACTGGTTTCACCGAGTACCTTTGCGACAGGTAGGCGTTCAGCAGGCCGCCAGCCTGTACCATCGAAAGCTTTCTCAAGGTACACCTCTGAGCAGGAGCCAGAAAAACACGGCACGCCGAGCGCAGCCATTTCCGATAGGATTCGATCACGACTCCAGTCGGGTCGAAGTTGTGCAGGTTCAATGAAAACATAGCATTTATAGGCAGCGTGAACGTAATCCGACGGTACAACAGGAACTCGCACCCCTTTCAAACCCGCTGCACACTCCCAGATGCGTTGCGCATTAGCTACGCGACTCTCGCGCCAGGCAGGCATCCGTCGTAGCTGGATTCGCCCCACGACGCCTTGGACCTCCAGCATGCGCCAGTTGGTCCCGAACCCCTCATGCACCCATCGAAACCCCGGTGGGTGCTCGCGCTCATAAACGGCCTCCCAGCTCTTGCCATGATCTTTGAACGCCCACATTGCCAGCCAAAGTTTACGGTCACTGGTGGTGACCATGCCACCCTCGCCTCCCGTGGTCATGATTTTGTCCTGGCAGAACGACCATGCGCCAATGTCGCCAATAGAGCCGACAGCACGCCCTTTGTAGGTAGCACCATGAGCTTGGGCGCAGTCCTCAATCACTTTCAGGCCATGTTGTTGAGCCAGCGCCATGATGGGGTCCATATCGCACGGCCAGCCGGCGAGGTGTACGCAAACGACCGCACGTGTTCGAGGAGTCAATACCGCCTCGATGGTCTGAGCCGTGATGTTCTGCGAGTCCGGATCCACGTCAGCGAACACAGGGATGGCCCCCGCGTTGACGATGCTGGAAACCGAAGCAAGGAAGGTCCGCGACGTGACAATCACCTCATCTCCGGCCCCAATGCCCAGGGCCTGCAACGCCAGATCCAACGCCACGGTGCCGTTAGCAAGTGCGATTGCATATTCAGTCCCCACCCAGGCGGCAAACTCTTTCTCGAACTCCCGGCACTCGGTGCCGGTCCAGTAGTTGACTTTATTCGAGAGAATCACGTCTCGTACGGCGTCAGCCTCTTCTACGGTAAAAGAAGGCCAGGGGGAGAAAGAAGTATTCAGCACAACGCAGTACCTATGAAATCCGAAAAAATTAAGACGCTGTACGTGCGCCCCCATTTACAAGGCCTTTGCAGGCACTCCGACCACGGTGAGTGAGTCAGTGATGTCGCTCACCACTACAGAGCCAGCACCGACAATTACTTTTTGACCAATCTGTATCGATTGTTTCACGCTCGCGCCGATACCAACCCAACTCAGATCACCCACCTGAACACCACCGGCGAGTCTGGCGCCAGGGCTTATGTGAGTAAAGTTTCCCAACTGACAGTCATGATCAACACTGCATCCGGTGTTAAGGATAGTCCCTCGACCCACCCGCGCATCCACATTTATCACGACGCCCGCGAACACGACTGAGCCGGCACCAACCAATGCACGAGGGCTGATCACTGCCGAAGGGTGTACCAAGGTAGCCAACTGCGCTCCCGCCGCCTCCAAGGCCTCTACTTTAGCAAGGCGCACGCTGTTGTTTCCGATCGCAACTATGACCGCATCAAACTCCCCGACTCTACTTAGCAGCGAGGCCGTGTCACCGGTGATCGGCCAATAGCCATTTAGCGTGCGCGCGGGCCAGTCATCTGCGAAGAACTCTATGCACTGCCAACCACAAGACTCGGCAGTGTCAGCCACTACCTTTCCATGCCCCCCCGCTCCCAAAATGGCTAGCCGCTTCAATGCGCGCCTCCTTTCCGATTTGATAGCCTGATTTCGCTGTCCCTTGTGCCTCGAAAGGCAACGACGGCACAACCGCAAATAATGCGCTCAGGCCTCTCCGGAACGTATCCGATAAGTGAAAAATCACGCTCAGAAAACATAAGCCATACCTGATAGTCCATTCAGAGCCGAGGCATTAACAATGTTTGGATCAGCGGCGTAGCAAATACGCCATACGCGCGAGCACCTATTTCATTGAGATGACTATTATCCATGTAAATAAGTTGGCCTTGATGATAAGGAGCGTCTGCAAAAAACTCGCTGCGGGATAAATCTAAGAACTCAGCCCCCTTGTAGTGGCCGACAACAGCGGCGACCTTCGCATTCTCCTGCCGCCAATCCTTGTCTTCACTGACGCGAGTAGGCAAGCCAAGCGCTTCAAAACGTCGCACCCGAAGCAAACTGACATCAAACATCGGCACTTGAGCAAGGACAATGACGCGCACATTGCGTTTAGTTGTCTGTTCCAGAAAATTCGAAAACGCAGTCATGAATGCCGGGTTTGGGGCCTGCCATTGCCACATTGCAGCGACAACAATAACTCGGGCCTGCTCCACATAAGGCGCCAGCGCAGAGATCTGGGAGCGACAAGAGGCCTGGGCAAACTCGGGTAACCGCTCTACATCAAACCCAGGAATCGGTACGCAACTGCTTCCGGTAATAACTCTCGCAGAAAATTTGTTTTTTTCTCCGACGACGTCAAAAAACTCATTCAATTGTGCAGCGTGGCTGTCACCAAGCACCAGCACACTTGGCTTTTCGGCATGATCTCCTCGCACACAGTCACCCACGATCTGCCCGTGGCATATTTCCGCGCCGGATGCATAACGGGTCATCTCCACGGGCAGGGGTGTTTCAACAGAACCATTGAGCCGCGAACTCAAAATGTAGACGAGCGTGGCGACAAGCATAACAACCCCCGCCCCCGAGGCACGCCCCCACATTCCACGCCCTCTCCGCGCAGGCTCTTCCACCCACCGGAAGGACATCCAAGAAAGCAGGTAAGTGATGACGACAAAACTGAACAACCACACACCCGGTAACTCATCATGACCCAGGTAATAACGCATGAACGCCAAGACCGGCCAATGCCAGAGATAAAGCGAATAAGAGAGGGCCCCCAACCACACAAAAGCCCGCGTGGAAATAAATTGGCTAACGAAACTGCCTTTTGCCGCAATCAGCATGCCGGTTGCCAAGCACGGCAAGACAGCAGAAAACCCAGGGAAATGCTTTTCGTCTATGTAAACGAAGCAAGCACCCAGCAAGGCTAAACCGGCAACCGAAACTACGGAGGCAACCTGGGATGACCAACGATTACCAACACCTGCAACGGCAATGAACGCACCTACCAGAAACTCAGGCACTCGCGCCGCAAGCGAGAAATAGGCGTGCTTTGAGTTTTCCGGAAGGCTCAGCGCCCATTCTGCGTAGACAAAAAAAGCAACACACATCCCACCCAACAATGGACCCAGCCACTTGCGTGGCGTCCACAAAATCAAGGCAGGCAAGAAAACATAGAACTGCATTTCAATAGCCAACGACCATGTATGCAGTAAGGGGAGCTCATGCGCCCCCGGAGCGAAATAGCTGCCAAAACCGGAAAAATATTGGTTGCTCAGAAAGAAAAAGGCAGAAACCAAAGATTTCTTAAAGTAGGAGAAATCACTATGAATAAATAAAATCGACGAGATACAGGTCACGACCACAAGCATGACGATATACACGGGCACGATGCGCTTGACCCGTTGCCAGTAAAAACCGCCCCAACTAAAAGCTTTTTCACGTTCAATAATGATAGAAGAAATCAAGAAACCGGAAATTACAAAAAAAATATCTACGCCTATAAAGCCAGCAGGAAGCCAACTTCTTTGCGCATGGAAAATTATTACTGCAAGGACCGCAATGGCTCGCAATCCCTGCACATCACCGCGGAATTTGAGCTTCGCGTCAGAGAGTCCTGCTTCAGCAACGAAACCAGGCGCATTTCTTGTTCCAATCAGGTTCACTAAGCTTGCTCAACTTCTCAACAGGAGTAGAAGTGGATGGCTTCACCAGCCATCCATCAGGTCGATGTTATTTTAGTAATTCAGAAAGGATCGGATGACCCTCTCCATTTTCGGGCCTCACAACGGCGGCAGCACGAATCGCCTCGACTGTCTGTACGCAATGGCGAGCGTCTTCTATTCCATAACCACGACCGGCCAATATTTCCTGATAACTCGTGGTATGAAGATCGGTGAACCCCTCCGAGAACTCCAACTCTTCACCCTCTACGGTGATAGAGCGATAGGTCGATTTTTTGCCTTTAACGGAGGCCGGCAAATCATTAGCGTCAATGGTCAAGAACCAACGTACTTTTGCCTTTTCGTACTCCAGGTAACCTGCAGCCTTGTATTCACTAACAAAGTGCACGACGTTGCGTTCCAGCTTGCCAAAAACGAAGTGCAACATGTCATAAAAGTGGACACCGATATTGGTCGCAACACCAAATGACTTGCGCGGATCGCCCTTCCAGCTTTCCATATACCACTTGCCACGCGATGTCATGTAGGTAAGCTCTACTTCGTACTTATCTTCTTTCTTTTCGCTGGCAACCTTTGCTTTCAAGTCGAGAATGGCTTGATGGTGACGAAGCTGAAGAATATTAAATACGCGCTTACCGGTCTCCACCTCTACACGAGCAAGCTCATCAAGGATCTCAGTGGTCGGTACAAGCGGCTTCTCGCAAATGACATCGCACCCAAGACGCAAGCCGGCAACAATGTGTGCGTGATGCAAATAATTTGGCGAGCAGATAGCGACGTAATCGAGTGCGGTATTTGGATCCCGCTTCAGGCGAAAAGCATGTTCTTGAAAACGCTCAAACTCGGTAAAGAATTCGCTGTTTGGGGATAGGCTGTCGATGATACCGACCGAGTCATTGATGTCATACGCCGAAGCCAGCACGTTGCCAGTGTCTTTGATCGCGCGCATGTGGCGGGGCGCGATATATCCGGCAGCACCGATAAGAGCGAAATTTTTCATTGAGTCTTCCTAAAGCATTCGAGGAGTCCCAGCACACCCTTGTCGGGGGGCTGGGAGGGCGTATCAATCAAGATGGCAGATTATGCCTTCACAATATGAGGCGCTGCTTCACGGTACTTGCCGCGACTGTCCACAATCAGCTGGGCGGACGTCTTGATCAGCTCGTAATCGAACTTCTCATGATCAGTTGCCAACACAACCGCATCAAAGCCTGCCAACGTTTCTGACGTCAGCTCTACGCTCCCGAGATCAAAATGGTGTTCACGCATCTTGGGGAAAACCGGAACATGCGGATCGCTGTAGGCAATGGTGCAGCCTTTAGCCTGGAGCATCTCCATAATTTCTACCGATGGCGACTCACGCATATCGTCCACGTTTTTCTTGTAGGCGATCCCGAGCACCAGGATTTTACTGCCCTTGAGCGGCTTACCACGCTCATTGAGGCCATCTGCAAGCTTACTGACAACATACTCAGGCATTGCCTGGTTGACTTCCCCGGACAGCTCAATGAAGCGGGTATGCAAGCCATACTCACGCGCCTTCCACGTCAGATAAAACGGGTCGATCGGAATGCAGTGCCCCCCCAGGCCCGGGCCTGGGTAATAAGCGGTGAAGCCGAATGGCTTCGTGGCTGCGGCATCCACCACTTCAAAAATGTCGATCCCCATGCGGTCGGCAACGACTTTCATCTCGTTAACCAGGCCAATGTTGACGGCGCGATGAATATTTTCCAGCAGCTTGGTCATTTCTGCTGCCTTGGTCGAGCTGACAGGCACAACCTGATCGATCGCCTGCTCATAAAGCGCCGTCCCAACTTCCAGGCATGCTGCTGTGTCACCGCCGATAATTTTCGGGATCGTACGGGTTTCGAAATTTGGATTCCCCGGATCTTCGCGCTCTGGTGAATACACCAGGAAGATATCCTCGCCCACTACAAGACCGCCTTCCTGAACGCGGGGCAGCAGCTCCTCAACGGTCGTACCAGGGTAAGTGGTACTCTCAAGCGATACGATTTGACCAGCACGCAGATAAGGCTTGATCGCATCAGTGGTGTTGATGACGAAGCTCATGTCAGGTTCGCGATACTTGTTCAAGGGCGTGGGTACGCACAAGATCAACGCATCACACTCTGCCACTCGGGCAAAATCAACTGTTGCTTCAAACCCCGAATTACGCGCGGCGGCAATCTTGGCGGAAGAAATATGTTCGATATAACTCTTACCGGCGTTAAGGTCGTCGACCTTCTCCACATCGATATCAATGCCAAGCACGCGAAAGCCAATCGCATTGTAACGAAGCATTAAAGGCAGACCGACATACCCAAGGCCAACAATCCCGATCAACGCTTCCTTATTTTTGAACTTGGTAACACTGGCCAGCTTCTGCAGGTGCATCAGTAACGCTCCAATTAAACTATATAAATTTGAAAGTCAGCTTGTGGCCCTTCAAATGGCGACCTCCCTCAAATCGGCCCACCGCCCGACGGCGACCGGATACACACCTATCCTTTTTGCGGACAGACAATCATGGTGCATGGTGTACCAAGGGTAGCTTTCCGAAAGCGAGTCGCTTCGTATCAGACATGGCACGAATTAAATCATAGCTTCGCCCCAAAATCCGCATAAAGATTCCGGCGTGAGGGCCCGGCACCGTGATAGATACGTCGAAGCCTTCACTGACCGATGCCGGCAGCCGCCCTCACGGCAGCACCTGCCCCGGTTCGCTTCGGGGTTCACCGAAGGCGCTTTTCGGGATAGAGAAAAATCTGCGGCCAATCCATTCCTAGTTGATCTGCTCCCATTCTGAAAATGGACAGCATCGAGCGAACTGTAAAGCCTATCGCATTTTTCGATACATCCACTGAACTCCCCTCATCACATGAAGGCGCTACATCTATCGCACACAGGAACGAACACGGCCAACACACTCTGAAATAGTTGTAATACCTATAACTTGCCAGTGCCACCCTTAATATAGACTCGGCATTTTAATATTTATACACGCTCTAATAAACACACCAAGCTCTCTCTAACAACAGCTAAAGATCTCTTCCCCACGGAAAGCGCGGCAACAAACCTCATGACATGCAGAGAAGGACGAAGAGAACTCTGCGATCGCCAACACCGAGAGCATAGTTTCCCGAAAGAAAGCGCCGCGCACTCGATAGAAACTCAGACTAGGGGCTTTATATCTAAATCAACTCACCATCCCGGCTAAAAATATAGCGCATGCAAGACAGTGGCATTGATAAATTGATGAACTCCAGCCTATTCATCAACGCTGAAGAACCTGAATGCCCTGCAGAAAGCAAAGCGAGATCAGATTCATTTTTTGGATGGACAGCCACTCTCGTCGAAGGCTACTTATCCGGCAATGATCACACCTACACTGACACCGGCACCACACCGGAAACCAGGCAGACTGCATATCGCCTTGCGACAGACCACGCCGCCTTCAACACACGCCCCACAACTAACTCGCGGACGAAAAAGACTGCTTATGCGATTTTCGGCGAAACAATAAAACCAATACGGGACCAGCAAGCAAACCAACGATAAGCGCTAATACTACAAAGACTGAAACAGGCATTTGCGATGTGGACCAGCCCAACACCGAAAGCGTCGCCTTCTGCTGGTTCTCAAGTATGAATGCCAAAACCAGCAAGGCTATGAGCAACACTGTCAATACCGCAACAATACGCTTAATTCCGCGCATACTTTTGACCCTCCCTCTCTTAAAAACACTCAGACGCTTTCTTCCTCATCCTCATTCACCCGATCCCGCAACTCCTTCCCCGGCTTGAAATGAGGCACAAACTTCCCATCCAGACTCACCGACTGCCCAGTCTTAGGGTTCCGCCCCACGCGCGGTGCGCGGTAGTGCAGGGAGAAGCTGCCAAACCCACGGATCTCAATCCGATCCCCGGTAGCCAGGCACTGGGACATTTGCTCGAGCATGGTCTTGATGGCCAGCTCGACATCCTTGGATGAGAGCAGCCCTTGATGGGTGACAATTCGTTCGATCAACTCCGACTTCGTCATATTTTTCCCTTCTTTTTCAAGCAGCTAGGAAAAGCGCTTCGAAGGTTTTAGCATGACTTGATGAATTTGAACAGCCCGCGCGGCAACTTATCTGTGGGATAGATGGAAGCCTGTCTGGCCGGCGCGACGCCATCAATTGCAGATCACCAGCATGGTACGGGTTACGGCGCCAGCAGGGTTCCAGCCGAACAGGTAGTCGCCCTCTTCGTCCTTGGCATCACTGGAACGGGTGATCACCTTGTAGCCCTGCATCTTGCACTCGCGGGCGGCGCGTTTCTCGCACTTCTCCCATTTGTTGCCCAAGCCCGAGCAGTCGATCTCGATGCCGCTGACTCCACGCTTGGCGTGGGTCTTGGCGCTGGTACTGGAACAACCTGCAAGCACTACTAGCACTGCAAATAGCACGATAAGCCTGTTCATTTAAATCCTTATCAAAACAACGACGCTGGAACAGCTTTCATGAAGACTATAGTCAGTTCTGACAGTGAGCTGCGCGTCTTGGTTCTCGATGTTGATTCAACGAATTTCAGGCACAAAAAAGGGCGACCGAAGTCGCCCTTTTTCTATGGTCTGACAGAACTTAGTTCTGTTTTTCCATTTGCGCACGCAGCAGAGCACCAAGAGTGGTGTCAACTGGAGCATCCGACGAGGCTGGCTTGTCGCGCAGGCTCTGGATGGCTTCTTTCTCTTCGATCTCGTCTTTCGACTTGATGGAGAGTTGGATTACGCGGCTCTTGCGGTCAACGCTGATGATCTTGGCTTCTACTTCCTGGCCTTCTTTCAGAACGTTGCGCGCGTCTTCAACGCGGTCACGGCTGA